>OCAN01000087.1_pt1 | contig 111319 bp, 106 predicted proteins | sample 1538321 | NCBI WGS metagenome assembly OCAN01 (sample SAMEA2580294, study PRJEB22360) | human gut metagenome | biome: human gut; feature: human-associated habitat; material: faeces | place: Denmark | collected 2008/2010 | reverse complement strand
GCAAAGCTACAACCAAACCTCAAAGTGTAAAAGGTGCATTTCTTCGAATGCTTACGTAAATATCGGACAGTTCATTGGACATTTCAACTGTGTAATCTTCATAAATTTTAAGGGCACAACATTCAGAAGTGGCATATCCGGGATTTCTGTTGAGGGTTATCCTGGGAAAAAGCCGGGCCATGGTTTGACGGATGTAAGCAGTTTTTTCCAGGCAATCACGAATGATTGTTTTTTGCTCCGCGATAGTAGGAGCGGTAAGTTTTTTTTCCATAATGCTTGATTTTTGAACTTTTTAGACACAAAAAAACGGCGTGCCTGTCCCGTTGTTCAAATCCTCAAGCAAGGGTTCCTTTCGCCATTACAGCTAAGGACGGGGGTACACGCCGCATGCGTTTATCATGTGTTGAGTGATAGACATAAAAAATCCGCCAACGGATTAAGGGCGGTCTATCTCCACCCTTGCTTGAATGATTTGAACACTGCAATGATACGGAAAGTTTTTGAGATTCTTAATTAAAATCTGAAAAAAGTGAATGTGCTATATTCACATTAAAATCTAATTAGACATCACTAAATTACTGCTATACGTTAGAAGTCTATCATACAATTTCTGATATTGCAGGCAATGTTTTTTAAATTCAGTATTTGTGCTTAAAACAGTCATCTGATCCCGACAGGTATTATGAAATTGTTTTTTAGATGTCGAAACTTCATCTCCATTGTTATCTATTTCTTTCATCCTGCTCTCAATACGTCTTTTGCATACACCTTTTATCAAATGTTGTATAAAACCGTCTTTTAAACAATGCCCTTTCATAAAGAGATAGGCATTATCGGGAGTGACACCTAAATCAGTAAGAGAACTTTTAAATGCTTCTAATTCTTTCTCAAAAATATCTTTTTCCCCACCAAAATAAGTTTTAACTATTAGAGCATAAACGTCGTTATATTTAGTAGTGACTTTATCATTTATCTGTTGTAAACAGGTTGCTATATTTTCAGGATAAATTTCGTTTGTAAAAAATGCCACACATTGACCAAAATCTTTTAAGGGAAATATTTTTCTGGCTACATTTTCTATTGCACTTTCCGGTCTTTTCTCTTTTTCTGCCTTATCAACCCAAACAGACAAAACTAAAAGTTCATATATAATATTAGAATATTTCTTTAATGTGGAGATGAAATCAAAATCATTAAGAACAACATTAGTTGATAACGAACATACAAAGTGTAGGGAATCTGCATGACACATATAATTTTCTATAGCATAGACATATGTTTGAAAAATATATGGAGATTCATTTATTTTTTTAGATAAAGCTGTAGCATCCTGGAGTAAATAATCATAGTCACTATCAATACAAATAATCATATACTGACCGACTCCTAAACTTAAAATATCCATTTCACGACTAAGCGCTTCCTGCTTCCCCTTTACATTAGAATTTCTGGAAGGAGTCTTCACTTCAAACTTATATTCAGAAGTTTCAAAATCCTGTAATATAGAGTACCAAAACCCAATATCCTCATATGATTCAGTATAAACAATAATCTTTTTAGATTGGGATTTAGGCTGCATACTATTAGTAGCCTTTACTAAATCAGAATTAATAGCTTCAATCATTATTCAGCCACACTTGTAATATCAGTAATATTTGTTATCTTATCTAACCAACCGTCCATAGCAATAAATGGAGAATGTGTTGCAATTATTAATTGAACGTTAGGATTTAGTTCTCTGATAATTTCAATTAAACGTTTTTGCCACTCATAGTGTAAGGATATTTCTGGTTCATCCATTAATAAAATACAGTTCTTTTGATCTTGTATCAGAACAGTTAATAATATTATTAACATTTGTTTTTCACCAGAAGATAATTTATAAGGGGAAAGCTCCTGAGAATTTTGTTTAAATTTTATTCGATCTTCTAATTCAAATGTTTTATTAGTTTCTTTAAATAATTTATTTATACACAATCTCAATAGCCGCAGACCTTTATTGTAGGACTTTACAATCCCATATATATCATTTGGCTGTTTTTTTATCTCCTTAAGAATTAATTTATTTTTATCAACTAAGAATCTTAAATAATCATTTTCTAAATTGTTAATTAACAAGTCTAATTCAGTTTCAACTTCCTCATTATCTGCACCCTTCCTAACATCTTCAGATAATTTGAATGATTGATCAAAAGTATTAATCACATCAAATTCAACACCTTCTTCCTTACGTTTTATATTAGAATAAAGACAAAAATAATATTGATAGTTTATACCTTGATGTTCTATATAATATTTTTCATCAGAAAAGATATAAATACCTTGCAGGTTATTGTTTTCCTCAATTGAGGGGAAAGTTCTTTTTTCAATGACAGGTAACTCAATACGTTTTAATTCAATATATTTGTTATTAAAAAATTCTACTTTACAGTATTCAAATAAAAACATATATTTTTCCTTCGGAAATTCGCCCTGTAGCAAACCTCCAATAATCTTCAATATAGTACTTTTACCAGTTCCATTTATTCCAGAAAGAATGTTTATATCTTCCCTCAAATTCCATTCAATATCCTTATAGCCAAAAAGCTTCTTTATACTGATTTTTGCTATTTTAAACGATTCCATCTATATAATTCTAAGTTCGATGTAAAGATATGGAAAAGAAAAAAGGAATCAAACATTTATTTCCGAAAGATTATTGAAAAATTTGATATTATACATTCGTTAAATGTATAAGTTAATCAACACATATGATATGGATTTACTTTGTAATAAAGAGACTATTTAATGTGTTTTAATTCATGGATTATATAATGATTGTGTACTTCTGCTTTTCTTGTATTTTTAAGGTGAGGATTCCATTTGTTGTATTATTAGATATAGTTTAGATTAATGCTTAAAGTTAAAAGTAAGTGAATATCCGATGTAGCTTCCTGCTATATTCCATTCGGGTTCAATCTGGAAGGATTGGCGGTCAAGATCACGAAATAATAATCGATTATATTCTGCGTCGTTTACGATACTTTGTTTGATAGCTTCAGTAATACTCTGTAAATGAAGATAGCAGTTAAATTCCTTTTCCGGGTCAGATTCGGTCTTATTATTGTTTTCAAGGATGAAAAGCAGACAAGTATTGATGTCGGAAATATTATCGGCTTCTCCGGCGCCTGTCCCAGAAGGATAAACAACAGCCAGGATAGTACCGGTCAGACCGGCTAATTTTTTACGTAAGTGTTCTTCTTGTACAACTATGACCATTTTGTCAATTCTTATTTCTGTACAGAGTTGTTTAAAGTAGTTTCGGTATAGTTTCAAGTTTACCATGTTTGTTATATATTTTTTCCAGGCGTTTGTGTTCCAAATGCCATTGATACAATTTAAGGAGTACTGTATATAAATTTGTTTTTTCTACTTCACTAACCGGTCCGAACGTTCCATTGTCAGCCACACTCATCAGGATACCGGTTAAGCCTAATTCTCCTGTATCGGCATCAGGAACTCCGTTTGTTTCACTATCTGCATTCCGAAAAAGAGGGGCCAGGCTGATCAACCGGCCGTCTATTTCTATTTGACCGGTTTTGAAATAATTATCACAAGCCCCAAACCAAGAGACAATAAAAGACCGTACTTCTGGTGCAACTTTATGGAACAATTTGGCTTGTCTGCAACATTCATAGGGATTAAATTCAATCCGGATATCATCGTTCCAGGTTCCTGATCTTGCTGGTCGGTACAGCACGGAACATAAATTATTTAAATCATTTTCATCATGATCCCGGACAAAACGGATATAATAATCATAGGCTACCCGGTATTCCCCGAATGTTATATTGAAAAAAGCTTCGGCCGGTCCATGTAATACCCGGTGGTTTATTTTGAGTCGGGGGATAAGATTCCGGATGCAATCAAATTTAAAGATCAGTTGATTACCTTGTTTTTGGAACATGAAACCAACTGTTTCGGAGGCTCGGATAATGTTTTCGTACTTTATCCTTTGTTGTTCTTCGGTTAGTAATCGTTCTTTATGCTGATGCTTTTTCTGATGGATGATACCAGCAAGATGATAAAATATCCTGATCCGGAATTCAAGTGGATCGATATCGCCGGTTAGTAATCTGTCTGCTTCCCGGAAAATATATTGGACCTGTGAAGGTGTACATTCTTCCCAGGTTGACGGATATTCTATTCGTTTGCCTGTCTCCGGTATTTCGATCACATTCATACAGTAAAGAATTTTTCCCGTGAATAATCGACAGAATATAGAACATCACTGTTATTTTCCGGTTTCTGTTTTGTCAGGAATTGTTGCAGGCGCGTTATGGCTTGGTCAGCTTCTGTCAGATAAGATTTTTCAACAGATGCGATCATTTCTGCTGATACCGGAGTACTGGCTTTCATTGTGCTGCGGTCAGCATCAAAACGCATTACAACACTTTCCGGTAGTACCTGAATGGCCAGGCGCCGGACTGCTGTAGCCATTACTCGTAGCGGGATAATTTCACGGCATAGGCCAATGATTTCGGATTGTTCTTCCGTTATAGAATCATTCCTCATAGAATTCTTTAAGACTGAATAACGATCGGTGCCCAGATAATTACGTAGTTCTTTATCTTCTTTCCGGATAAAAGGTAAAACACGCAAATAAAATACCCGGCTGCCATCGATCGGAACAATTTGATCAAATTCTTTGGCGGACTTTACAAATAGCGAATTGGTGTCTTTCCGTTGTTCACAGTCTTTCCATTCAGGCAGCTCGTCGATATGCTTATCCAGGAAAGTAATCAAACGATCGATACCCCGGTTCCCTTTATTCCGGATGGCTTCATTATCCCGTATGACTTGCCATTCCCAAGGCATAGATTCGGAGTCTTTGTCAATTTTTACTTTCCGGCCTGAATCTTCATGAGAGATATCGGCATTCTGGACATAAGAAAGATACCCTAGCATAGCGATAGGATACTGGAACAAAGAGATCAGTTCTTTACTCAAATCGTCTGTAAAGTCATTTTCGTATGCATTTTGAACACGGGTGTAAATGTCTTCACCTACAACTGAAATCAAATCTTCTGTAGCTAATAACAGATCGGATCTCAGGCTATAAAACTCAGCAGTAGCATACAGAAAACTGATATGTTTTCTTAGTTCATCGATATCGTTAAATAATAGATTCATCTTCAGACATTTTTAGAGGTTCTTTCACTTGGAGAGACATCTTCCTCCCGAAGTACAATTTTATGATAAAAGCCTAAACGCCAGGGAGTATTCGGAAAGTTGATCTGAATGGCTTGATTTACAGACTGCAGTATAATTTCTTCAGGAATAGAAGTGTCGGAAGCCAGATAGAGTTTCAGGGCATAGAGCATTTCAGAGCCGGAAGATAGTTTCCCATCAACCATAATATTAGATAACGATGGGTGTAAACCGATTCCCGAGGTTGTTGCACTATCAGCCTTTTCCGATACGCGGATCTGACCTTCGATAAAGTCTTTGATTTTCTGGTCAATCGGTGTGATCTTCCACTCACAAGGTTTTCCATCTAAATCCTTTAGAGTTACTGTATGGAAGAATTTTCCAACATTGCGTTTGCCGGATAAAGCTTCTGCCAATTTTCTCAATACATCATCTTTGTGCTCATCTAGCATTTCTGATCTGTATTCCCGATTTGCCCTGGTACATTTATCTTTTAACTTTTCTTCCTGGGCTTCCCAATATTCATTCGGCGATTCAATGTGAAAAGCCACGTTGATCATGTTATCAGTGATATATTTCAAGATAACAGGTACATCTGAAGAACGGCGGATCCAGTTTAATGAACCATAAAAAGAGGGAATTGAGTAGAGGCTACGGGCATAGGAATAGCTATTGTGGTAGGACATTGATACCTTATACCGGTATGGATCTTTACAGTCAAACACCGGGTAAGTGGTAATTCCACGTAAACATCCTTCCTCGAAGTTACCGACCAGAATTTCCCTGATATCTTCCAGCTTACGGGTTTCAACCCAGCCAAAACGGGCATTCACACCGGGTACAATTTCCATTCTTGCTATTTTAGGATTACGTCCGATACGAATACCTTTATTTAAAAATACTTTATCAAAATAACCGTGTAGATATTTATATTCAGTAATGGCCATATCTAAATAACGCGTTAGATCCCAACTATTCAGCCACTTCCAAATCTCTTTATCGTAATCCCATTTCCGGGTAACTTCACCGTCTTCATAGACTTTCTGATATAATTCGGGTCCCTGACCAAATAGTAACCCCTTCTCCCGTTCCAGTATACCAGGGGCCAGATTATTTTCTTCCATGATATTCCGAATCTCTATAGGTAAGTTGTTATCTTTTCCGTATGGGACCACAGCCTTACCGGCAATAATTTCAGGATCTGTTTCCCAACTTACGGAAGACATTTCCGGGAAAGTGGTTAAGGTAGAATCCATACCCATATACATACCAATACCTACACCGGGAATATGTATGAATCGTGTGCTACCTACTTTATCAATTTTTATGTTATTCATCGGAAAGTTATTTTTTCACCATTAAAAATCATTAGACACGGAAGATAGAATTGGCGTGCTTTGCCTTGATCATAATCGTAGTAAGGAATCAGTATATCAGCATTACGATAAAGATCCGCATTCGCTTTTTTACGCAATTTAGCACGCCTAACTTCAACAACCCCTTCAGAGGTGTTCAATGAACTGTTATAGCTCATGAATGCCATACTGAAGGTATTGCCTGTAGCTGTTATTTCCCGCATTTTTTTAATTGCATCCCATAGTTTCATAATACAATGATACTATTACAGATACCTTAGGGAAAGGACAAACACTATAACATTAAGGGAGAAGGAGTAATATCGATAATTATGAAAGTTAGATTATCTGGTTAAAAAGTTACCTGTGCAAGTAAAATTGATTTATTTGGTGGTGATCTATCTTAATCCGGCGCCAGTCAAAGAGTGTCATATATCCAAATTTGATAATTCATTTGCAATTGCAATCAAAGAAGAGGGCGGTCGGGGTCAACTTACACTCAAATTTTTGTGTTTTTCTTTAAATAATGGCAATAGTCTAAAAATGAATACATTGAAAAAAATGAAAATAAAAAAGGTGTTGAAAGTTACCCGGAAGTAAGTAAAAGATAGCTTTAAAAGGAAGTTAAGCGCAAAAAAGCCCGCCCGAGGGGCAGACTCTTTATGGTTTCTGGTATCCTAGATTACCTAAACCATGCTTAAAACTTTTTTTAACTGATGGATAAAATACTCTTTCAGATGTTCGAGCTTGTAGACTTTGGTATAACTTGTAAAATTATCCAGCCCCGACAACTGTATCACTACTTTTCACTTTTGTCCATTTCAGCCATTTTTTCCGCATCATCAGGTATTTAAATGAATCGGAGGGGTTGGTACTTTCCCAGGGAAGACGGTTAGCTGGTAACCGTTCAGAGCTTTTATCTTTACTTATCCGTTTTTTGCCTTTGAATTCGACGATTTTTGTCGGGGCAATTTCCAGGGAACATTTTAGTGGTTTAGCATGGTACATATCGATCAGGATGTTCGGTAAATGAATATTATGTCCGGAGAATAATTCACTCATAAAATCATATTCATCCCAAGTGTAGAGCGTGGATTGATTTCTGGATTCAAGAAATACCTGCCAACCCGTTGATTTACCATTACGATCCTTTTCGATTGCGGCTTTTAATTTTCCAGCAGGATCTTGCCTGACTTTTTCATATTGGTTACCTGCACGATCATAAAACATATGCAGTTCTTTATTCTCATGGTAATGGAAATAAGCTAAAAACTTATCTGCAACTTCGCGTATCCACTCGGGAGGTAATGAAAAAATAAATTTCAATACTCGATAATCTTTACCTTGTTCTTGCCCGAAAGTCATGGAAATCATGTTACCGAAGTCAACACCGACTTCTAATGGTTCAGTTTTTCGGAGATATTTCAGAATCCGGCAATCTTCTTCGTCTCGGATGCCAAACATCCGGGCAAATTTCGAAGATGAACCATCGTTATAATAATTATTTGACTTAACTGCAGCATAGAATTTGTTTCCGGCGCTTAGACGAGGTTTTGTAGATAATATTGCTGTCAATACGTCTTCCAGATCTCCGGCAAATTCATCTTCAAAATATTCAGGCCGGAGAATATCAGCATTGATGTAAGATGAAGCAATATAAAAGAAAACAGACTTTTGTCGGATTGCATCGTAACGTTCTTTCCAACGATTATAGAGGCGTTGTTTGTTCCGGATCTCTTTTGTATCGCCGGATTCTTTGGCTACAATAAGTTCTTCTGTGACCTCGTTCATGATAAAAGCGACACGGAGAATCATCATAATTTGTCTGGGATCCATCCGTTTGGCCTGTTTCAGAATCCAGTCATATTCACCGACGTTATTAATATTCGGCATATCGGTGGTAAAAGTCTGGCCCCGGTAATAAACGCTTTTCCCATATTTAATATAATAACCTCGGAGGGCTTTGGTTAGTTTGGCAATCTTTTGTTCCGGGAAAAATTTGGCTTCATCTCCGATGATATGAACATAAGAATTGCCTGCAGCTGCAGAGGGGCGATCAAGACTAACCAAGGTTATATTCATGCCGGTAAAGAAAATGATCCGGTGTTTATAACTCAGAATCCGGTTATATGGTCGCCAAAAATGTTCCTTTAATTCTTCCGGACATGACTGTAACATTTCTTCAGTGATTTCCGGTGGTTCTTGTTCTACGACATAATGGGTGCCTTCACGCCAGCCCTTACGTTCCAAACCATCCAGTAGGACCGGTAGAACATTTTTCTGTAGATTCATATAGGTGTCAGCAACCAAGGCGATTGGGGCTCCAGGCATATCATAGGCGATATCGATCAGGCGTTCGGTTAAAAAATCATTTGTTTTCCCGGCACCACGTCCCAGGATAAGAATTAGAATCCGTGTTTTGATCAGTCCTGCAAGTTGGGCTAACCAGTTTGAGTATACAACAGATACTTTCTCACTATTCAGGTCAATTTTCTTCTTTGTACTCATTCAACATATCTTCAAATGGGATATCTTCTATACCGGCGTCATATTTTGCTTTCTGTTTCTCGGTTTCAGTGGCTCCAACAATTTCATCAATCTGTCGGGCAAGTAAGTTCCGGTCAGGACGATCCATTCCGATTAGTTTCGGATCAAGAGTGAAAACCCGATAAGGACGATCGTAAGTCCCTTTGGGTATTTCAGGGGGATCCGGTTGATTTAGCTGTAGTATTTCAGCCGAGAGTTTGATCAATTTACCGTATATTTCAAAATCTGAAGGTTCTTTTGCAGTGTCCAGGACCATTTTAGCAGCATCTTCAAGTTGTTGGGCTTTGAGGTTACGTAAGGCTTTTTTTTCAACCTTGGAATCAGAGTAAAACAGATTAATAGAATGTTCGTACATATCCCTTGCTTGGGCATAGGAGAGATTGAAAGGAGCGTTACAAAAGAATTTGATGGTCTTCGACCGGCCATATTTCCGGCGCATACTATTCATCAATGTCATTGCTTCCAGGTAAAGTTCTTCTCCAGGTTTTAGCTTGATTGTTGAACCTGATTCGATATAAGCTTCCAAACGATGCAGGATCTTTTCATCGATTTCACAATCATACAGAATGTCACGTCGGGCTGTCTCAAAGTTTTTCCGATATTGGATTTTACTCAAAAGCTGAATCGCCTGAGTATTTCCTTTTTCGGCATTATTCATAACCTCCATCTGTGTACGGGCTGTGTTTACCAGGATTCCCCGCCGGATATGGTAATTAATTTTACTATCAGAATTTTCTGCGTCAGCCTGGAATTCATCTGAAGGTAAACCGAAATACATAGCCATATCGGGAATTGTATAGCTAAGGGCAGCCAAACGTTCCAATTCTTCCAGTTTTTCTTCGGTAAGTATGATGTTATCTTTAGAAATTTTAGATTTATTCATACATTATTCGTTCTGTAAGCTAATTACCAATTCCAATTCCTGCTGTTTTCTTTCTAAGCGGCGTCTGCGCTCATACTCTAGATATGGTTTATCTCCTTTTTTCAATTCGGACTCAATCCGCCAGATATTATCACGGAGTTGCTTTTCTTTACGGAGTAGCTCCCGGATCGACATTTTACGGATATTGTTGATTTTGCGTTGTTCGGTAAAAATAGGGTGTTTACCTAAAATACCATGATGTTGCTTATAATATTCCAGTTCCCGTTTTATTAGACTGTCTTCGGTGAAGGTATGTACTAATAATGCAGCCGTATCCCGACAATCTTCATTTTTATGACATGAGAATAATTGTTCGTGCAGATCGACACATTGCCAGTAAGTGGTAATTTTGTCGGCAGCCAGGGCTTTCAACTCTATCGGGCAATTCCGGTCCGTCAGGAAAGAATACATCTGCCGGAATTTATCACGTTCCAGTTCCTTGATAGCACCGGAATAGTCACTGGACTTTATTTTGGCAATCTTTGATAAGAGCAACCGGAGTTTTGCACTATGGGGTTGCGGGTGATGAGATAATAATAACTTGAACCGGGTATTATCCCCATAACGAGAATAGAGTGCAACACCGGTACCGATGTCACACCCTGTACGCATCCAGTTTATTATTTCTTCTCTGGCATTCATCAAATAAGATTTGCTATAATGGCTGCAAATTGGTCACTCCAACCGGAAACTGAATTATTAATCCAAATCTTGCGGGATTTGATTTCCTGGAGTCTGGCAAGATTAGCATTTTGACGATAAACACCGGCTTTCAGGTTATCGTATTCTAATTCCAGCTTTACGGGAATACGGTTGGGATAAAAATAATTGAAGTATAAAGAAGTTATCAGGCAAGCTGATTCTGTCAGATTGAATTTTTCAACCAGTTCAAGGAATTTAGTCGCTTCAAAATAGACCGGGGTATGGCAACCATAGTCATAGACTGACAGTTGTTCAGCCTGTAATAATTTTAATGTTTTAGCTCGGTTTTCAGCATAAAGGTTCCCGGTTGATTTCCGATCAGTCAGCGTTCCATCAGATTTCAATAACTTCACTTCGGTAATATCAAAGTCATTAACCGGATAGATATCGTCATTTGTTAAAATAAGGCCGGGATATTCAGGATAAGTAGCAATCACTTCTTGAAGCTTTGCCACAATATCCAATGGAGGATTTTCAGTTTGGCAGGTATGCGGAAGATGAACGATTTCAGAAACATTCTTTGGCAGCTCATGATTCAAGTCTTTCGGCTTATCTCCCACGATAACAATACGAAAGTGTTCTTTAAAATGTTTCAACCATCCACAGATAGCCAAATAAAGCTCATTTCCCTGGGCTTCGGAGGCCTTATAAGGAATAACGACAAGATATTCAGGTTTGTCTTTATCAGCAAGCATTTGGTAGAGTTCTTGAATTTCTTCAGCTTGTTCTTTGTTTTTTGCTTGTAGAGTTTCTTTTTCTACAGTAAGATCTGCTATTTTTTGTGTAATGTCTCCATTAGATTGTACTTTGGTAGCTTCAAGATTTTTCTTGAGAGTATCTTCTGTTAACTGAACGGTTCCTTTTTTCTTTACCATGGTATGAAATTTTTGATTTTAAATTACATACCGAAGGTGCATAATTTGCAATTGCAAAGAAAGGACGAAAAAAGAACCGTCCGAGACTTTTACTTCCCGGACGGTTTCCTTCCATCAATCATCAAACAAACAGAAATTTAAACACTTTGACTACCACCACTTCCAATGGGTGTATCTACTCCGTCAATGGCCGGAAGAGCTGCCTGATAAAAGCGGATCCGTCCGCCACGCAGAACAGATTCCAGGGTAACTTTGTGCGTATCCCCTTCATTATTGTCAGTACTTTCTGCTGATAGTTGCAACGGATTACCGGGATATCCGGCAATCTTTTTGATACCGGATATAGGAAATTTGATAATAGCGAATAAGTCTTCATTGATATTATTTTCCAGGAATTCTTCGAATTCTACGTCATCAGAGCCTGGACGGGAAAATTCGATCTTTGGTTTCACTCCTTTGTTATCAGGATCTCCCTCGGTCGGCTGGGTGATGCTAATCGTCGAAGGTGTTACTTCCAAAGTAATCATTTTTGCGTTAGCTTTCATAACGATTGGTTCCGATATCAGGATACCTTTTGCGTCCGGAGTCGGAAATGTTTCTACATCGTTGATACGTCCGATGATTATCTTCGCATCTTTGGGTTTGGTCCGGCCTCCGTTGTTTTTTTTCGGAATGCTGACAGGAGAATATGTTTCACTAGCCATAAAATCGTAAATTTTGAAGGTTAAAGACTCTGTTTACTACCTGAACCATCTGGAGTTTCTTTTGGCGGTACATAGGCGAAAATCAGTTCTGCTATTGCGAACCCGACGGCTTCCCACCATTCGGCAAAAATTTTCACATCGTAGTTTTCTGCCTGGATCCAAATTTTTGAAAGGCCTTTATTTTTGGAAAGCAGGTGAATAAAGTTTTCCTTCGGTGTGATGAAGAAAAGCCTGGTACCTGTCATGCCATCCAACGGAACGAAGGTAAAATTGGTGTGCTGCAGACGTTTTTTGTTTTCATCTTCATTTTTGGAATTTGGGAATTTGTCATCACGAGCCAATTCGTACAGGTTCAGTAGATCCGGATCTATGAAGATCGGCAGTTTTTTGGTACGGTATTTCTTGGGGATCTGCTGATAGATATTGTCGAACTGATCATAAATATTTTGCCGGTTTAGATCAACACCTGGTAAAAGCCGGACAATATTTTGTTCTTGATCTTCGTATAATTGTTTCAGGATTGTAATATAACCATCCAGTGAGCCGTGCAGATCTCCGGCATCTCCGTCATTTTTATTCTTGTTTTTGGATTCATCGAAGACTCCGATAGCCAGCTGTTCGTCTCTTTCTTCTTCAACTTTCGGTTTTAATAAAACTTCAATACAGTACTTCACAATCGGCATATCCTTTGGTTGTAATCCTTCATCATAGAGATAAGCAATTACATCTTCCATGATTTCGGCCGGTTTCAAGGGATAGTTGATCTTATGTTTCCGGTTTTTAATGACAATTGGGGTGAATTTTACTTTTCCAGAAGGTGTCCAGTAAGGAGTGAACTTCTGGATCAGATCTGAAATAACGGACTGCACGGCCTGCCATTCTGTTTTGTCCGTCATTTTCGTGGTCATGTACTGCGTACATTGTAATTTACCGAAGAGAAGAGTTATGATTTCATAGCGGCGATCAGAAACATACTTCCCAAATTCGGTTTTTAGATCTTCCGTTTCGATTGTATTCCCAGCCAGTGCCATTAATCCGTCTCCATTTACGGCATTATCGAGCACCTTATTGTGAAGCATGTTCATGTCCAGCTTGAAAGTTGGTTTCATTTGGGCTGTTTCTGTTTTTTCAGTTTTCAGATCGGTTTCCGGATCTTCACTCAACTTATTGATCAGGGCATTCAGGTTTTCTTCCCTGGTTGCAGATTCTCTTTTATATTTCTCAAAATCTGCTTTCATGCGATCATAATCTTTTTGCTTTTCATTTAATTGGGCCTGGATGTCTTCGATTTCCTTACCGGAAACTTCCTGGCCGTTTTCTTCAAAAGCAGCAAGATCTTTTAGAAACTGCTCGACGAATTTATCACCGTACTTCCCGGTCAGGGTTGTACGCTGTTTCTCCGTAAGCGTAGATTTTCCATCCTTTTTTTCCAGGGCGGAAATACCAAGTACTGATAGTACTACAGCTAAAACTTGTTTAAACATAAGCTATGATAGTATATAATTGTGAATAATAGCGTCGCGAGAGAGATCCCGGGCTAAATCTACTGCCCGGGTCAGAGATCCGATTTCATCGATTAGTCCTACTTCAAGGGCTGATTTTGCATAGAACATTTTACCTGACAGGAGGCCTGGAATATCTGTTTTCAGTCCCGGCCTGTTTGCTTTTATACTTTCCTGGAAAGTAATAGCTAACGGATTTAAGGATTCCTGTTTGATAAGGGAATAGTCTCCTTTTAATGCCAGGTTAAAGTCTTCGTTTTTATTCGTACTTTGGTCTGCATAAATCTCGTGGAATTGATATCCCATTTTCTCATATACCGGACGGGCATCTGCAAAACTGCACATCACCCCGATACTTCCGAATTCACTACTGATTCCGTTGTTCGCAACAATCTTGTTACAACATGAAGCAACCCAGTAAGCAGCGCTGGCGGCCAGATCACATGATGCGACGACAGGTTTACCGGCAGAACGGGCTTTACCGATGGCATCAGCGAGAGGTGCAACAGCATTGCAAGCACCACCTCCGGAGTCGATATCCAAAACAATGGCAGCAATATTTTCGTGATTGGTAGCCGCCTGGATTTGGCTGGCGATCTCTTCGGTGCCATAATTGCACCAAGTACCATATTTTAGCATTGTACCTCGTAATGATATGATGGCAACACTGCCTTTGGGAGCTTTGTCATAAGATGAACCACCATCCGATACATTTTGGCAGATTGGAGTTGTGGCTGAAAGTGACTTGACAGATTTGTCATTGTATTCGCCAGTCAATAATTTATAGACAATAGCCTGACCGGCAATGACGTCTTCCGGACGAAGGAACCAGTAGCCCCGTAAGATTTGCGATAAGAGAAATGGATACATCTGCCTTTTTTCTCAAAGGTAAATGTGGGCTGTGTCGGAAGAAAGGACGTTAGCTAAATAGACGGAAAGCTTTATAGATTGTGGTACAGCTAAATTCGAACTTGTAATAACTACTTTGTTTTACATTTAGTTCAGTTGTTAAATGAACTGGAAAATCAGGGCACCCAATGATTTCTATGCTATTGTCATTATAGATAATCTGTACTAGTAAATGAAACTGTTCAAGTTGTAGAATCATTCTATCCATGAGATGTGAGGATGAAATTTCTGTCTTGATTTTCTGTTCATACATGACGCCGGAATCAGTGATTTTGGGCTTTTCAGAAAATTCGGATGATCCTGAAGTAATTTTTAAAGGTATCCAGTTTTTACCAGGCAATAGATCAATTTTGACAAAAGATCGGGTATTCTGAAATTTATTAATCATTGGGAGTGTAGCAACGGAAATGCCAGTGATTTGTTTTAACATGTTCTTTCTTATTGTTTAAGCGCAATGTTTTAGCCTATGGATTCGGTAAAAACACTGAAATATTTTATATTCTATTGATTTACAATGCTTTGTATGTCATCAAACACTAAACGGCGTAATTTTTTCTGATTCCGGTAGTCAGATTTCTTCACTGCCTCGTAATTAAGTGATGTATTTTTGATGTTGTATGCCTGGAGAATGGCCTCAACGATTTGCTTCTGGGAGTAGTTTTTCCGGTAACCGGCTTCGAACAGGATCCGTATCCGCTGGTTGAAGTCGGCTTCGATGTAGTCCTGTATTTTTTCTTCGCCCCACCGTGATATATAGAGGAAACGGGATCCCAGGATGTAACGGTTGGATTTTGTGACGGGGATGATGAAGGGGGTAGGGTGTAATCCGGGAAGCTGTTTCGGGGGAAGATCGGCTGTCAGAATATGGGAATATATCTGTTTACCGATGTCATGGGAACGACGAAGGATGATATTTCCTTCGTTATCCACCCCGAATTCATGCCGGCAATAATCTGCCAGATGGGGAGGAAGATCGATCGTGATAATGTTCTTTGTCATGGGAATTCTTTTACTCTGTGAAGTTATAAAATCACCTTTGTACCAGGAAGTACAAATAGAAGTTTAACATGTTAATTCAGTTTTTACCGGAAAAAAGTGTAACCCTGTATCCGGGGTGAGATTGTTTTTGTAAATGGTTGCTGTACTTTGTGTTAACTCCGACGGTCCGGTTATTTTCATTTTGTAACCTGAAAAAAAGCAAAAATGTAACCTTTTGTAACCTTCTGTTGGTTACATTTTATTTTGTAACCTTGTATCCTTTAAAAAATAAGAATGTAACTTTGTAACCCTTATGTTTGTTGGAGTTTCAGCGAATGGATACAGAGTTACATTTTTTTCCGGCACTTTTTCTAAGGGGAAAAAGGGGAGGCTATATAAGATCAAAGATAATCCCTCTCCTGGCTGATAGGGGGGGACGGCAATTGTAACCATACGGATCCAAGTTGCTTGAGGCTTTGTAAAATAAAACCCGGCCAGTGGGCCGGGCATCCATGTCAATGAAATGTGCTGTCAAACAATCAAATCAAAGCGACACAGAAATAAGTTCTCTACCTAATTGGTGTAAGGCATTTTCTATTTTACGGACCTGGGCTTCCCGAGGTTTGGAAAGTCCGTTGGCATAGTTCCATAATTGCTTCTGATTGATACCGGTCAGACGTTCCAGGGCCGCGTTGGTCAGAATACCGGAATAGTATTGCAACAGGCTTTGAGTATCGTATTTGTAGACTATTTCATACTCTCCTTTCAATATATCAGGAATCTGATCCGGTGAATTATATTCCTTAATAAGCCGAATGGCTTCCTGGATATTTTCCCTGGTTGCTGCTACTGTGTCACCGGCACCGTAAATGCCTTCACAATTCTCTGCATAAGCGCCGAAGCTGTCTTTACTTGCACATATTGTAATAATTAGTTTTTTCATGGCTTCCTTGTATTAATATAGCAGTTATTTAATGTTCATTTCCCTGCAGATTTTTTTTCTTAAGGGTTCCGGGATTTCTTTTGCTCCATGATAAGGAATCGGCTGCGATAACTTACCGTCTCGTATGTAGAAATAGTGGCTCCCTTCTGCATGATGAAATTTCCAACCATTTTTTATAATCCTCCGATGAAATTCTGTATACTTCATGATATTGATTGTTTGACATTACAAAAATAGAAAAATTTCCATTATTTACCAAAGAAAGATAGAAAAATTTCTATCAATTAGATTTGTACTTTCCTGACTTTCCCTGATTTAGGTTTCCTTTAAAATTAAAGTTCTGTTTTATAATGATTGTTTATTAAAAAAAGTTCAATACAATTTTGGTAATCCGGAAATATCCATCTTGCGGATCCGGGAATAGTCGTTGGTGAATTCGATCCCGTTACTGTAGGCACGACGTGTTGAAATGATGTATTCTTTGACTATTTCTATAAACATTTCTTTGTTCTCTGTTTTACAGATATGGTCGATGATGTATACAGAACCAACAGGCATCCGGTCAAGAAAATCAATGACCTTTTTCCGATATATTCCGGGTGTTTCCATTAGAACGGTTTATCGTCTTCTTTCAGTTTTTCTTTCATATTATTTTCGGTTAGTTCTACCGGATCAATGGTTTTGGTTTTAACATAGATCATATCTTTAGGTGTACCTTCAATTTTCCGGGTGATACGTCCCTGGGAATTCTGGAGATCCTTAGGATTCAGGGTATATCCATTGTAAGCACAATAGGACTTCAGGGACTTTGTGAATTTGTTTGTTGTCCAGCGGGTTGTCTTTGTCGACTTTACAAAGTCTTCCAGGGCTTCTTCGCGGACAATGCATACATTTACATGGTTTCCCTCCGGATCAAAGTAAACATCGGCCCATTCTTTAAAGTTCGATCCCATGTCGGCAAGCAGTTTACGCAGGGTTACATCTTTTAGCGGAGCATCGATCTTACGGGGAGAGGGGACCGAAAGATAGAACTTCAGGCACTGAGCGAAGAAATTGAGGTCGGCATTCCATTCCTCTTCGTTATAGTCATCGAAAAGATTTTTTCCGAAATCATCGGCGATTTTACGGGTTTCTTTGTAGTTGTTTCTTTCTGTTTTTTCATGATAATAATCAGAGAAAGCCGTGTACAATACCCGGGCTTCGGTGGAGTCATCCGAGTTCCGGAGAGGGAAATTGGATGTAAAACAAAATTTCGGGGATTTACTGAATGGGATTTCGTATGACTGATTGTTTTTAGGATTGACGGTCATTACACCGGTAATGGTATCATAGAAAAATTCGAAAGGCAGATACCGGTCAGCATCATCAACCAGGATATAGTCCGTATATTCCGTTACCCGGTCGTAGATGTGCGGGTTTTTGGTAATTTCCGGATTCCGGCCGGGCAGAGTGACCGATTTCTTAAAGATATTCAGGGCTGAGAAACAGAATGATTTACCACTCCGGCCGTGGCTTTCTTCCTCAGGGCTTATTTTGTTGTCGATAGCAAATACAGCCCAGGGGCGTGCCCGGTTCTTGTATTGGTGGAGCAAATACCCGATTGCGAACATTTTGTTGATGAGATGTTCTTTCTGATCGCGGATCTCTTCCGGAGAAAGTAATTCTCCGTCGATACAGAATTTATGTGCCTGCAGGTATTTTTTCCGGTATTCCGGATCTTTGTCTTCCAGACGGATTTCGAGTTCTGTCTGCCAGTGAACACGGCTGGCGTTGATCAGATAACAGAAGAAGGAGCTGTCTTGATTATAGATATCGATATCGTAGGAATCGGTGTCTTTATTCCAGGTGATATGAAAGGGCTCAGGAAGGAGCCGGAAATGATGTGGAATTACCTTTTCTTCCCAAACACATTGTGAGGTATCACCGGGCCGGAATTCTTTTATTTCTTCACCGGTTACTTTTATGGTTTTGTTCCGGAAAAACAGATACTGGGATTCGGAGTCATAGTCAGTGAAGTCGAGTTTCAATTTTTTTAGTCCCTTCAGGGTAGCTTCGGAAAGTTGATTGGGTTTACGGACTACATTACGGAGGGGGATAGGGAGGTAACGTTTTTCCATAAAGTCCAGCACGTAATCTTTAATTTCTTCCGGTTCTACTTCGTGAACTACATTATCTTCGATCTGAACGAAGATACTTTTACCTTTCGTATTTTTATATTCAATTCGGCCAAAACCGTTTGCATTCAGAAAAAATAACGCATGTTCGTCATTGAAATAATAACGTTTCCCTTCCTCTTTGGTTACTTCGTCCCAGAATCGTAAAGGCATAGCAACGTTTATCAATTTTTGAAAATCCTTTCGTTCCGGATATAGTTCAACGTAATCCCTGAGATCTTTCCGGGTTTTGCCACGATTGTCTTTATATTCCCGGAGAGATTCAGGTAACCAGATAAAACGGATATCCAGATATTGTAGTCCTAACCGGATTGCCGACCGGATTCCGGTGGTATCGATATCAGGAAGAATGTACAGGGTTTCCACACATTTCATAATAGATTTATACTGAATTTCGGATAATCGTGCTGTTTCGGAATTCATCCAAAGTACCTGGTAACCGAAACCGGCAACATTCAGAGAATCCCGGTCGCCACTGCATAATATTGCTTCAGGGAGTTTTTCAATTTCTTTTTCCTGTTCCCGGCTTTCCGGATCTTCCCGCATTTGTTTGTTCCGGAAATCTTCATATGCATTCTGGAGCTGGTGAAGTCCATTGATGTAATCCTTCGGTTTATTGCCGACATAGGAAAAACGATATTGCTTTTCCGGATTAAGCGGCTGATAGATTTTTTTCCAGTCCTGATGATCGAACAGGAAAATAGGATAGTTTTCTGTTGCGCGGGTGATACGGGCTTTCCGGTTTTTGATATAGGTAAATGATTTCAGAGAAAACACATAATACTTTTTACAAACTTCCCTGGTTACTTTAGGACCAAGTATATTTAGTTCATTATCGGAAATAGTATCATTTACTTCGAAGGAATAGCTCCCTTCTTCTTCTTCGCTGCGGGCATCACGATATTCGACTTCCGGTTTGTTTGTTTCCTGTTTTAGGGCACCGATACCGTAACGGCCTGCCAGAAGTATAATCGCTTCTCTGAAGCTTTTCCCTTCTTCTTTGGCACATACCTGTATCCCATTACGGGGAATTTGGTCATCACCGAAGTCAGTTACCAGCCAATTCCCGTCTGTGGCTTGTTTCAGGGAAGCTGAAGGGGTTCTCTCATCCCTTATTCTGAATCTTTTTTCTCTGGTTTCTAAAGCCTGCCGGGCCTGAGGATAATAATACAGGATAATATCCAGACCACCGTTTGTGGCATCCAATATATCTTGCTGCTCCACATACATAGTTACATCGTTACATTAATTTTCCGTATTCTGCAGTTCCTGTTTTTTCAGGTTCCACATGTATTTAGGAATCGTTATCAGGAATTCGCCGATTTTTGTCACCAATTCTGCTGCCGGCACTTCACATGCAAAATGGTATTCGAATATTTCACCGCTAAATTGAAATTTTCCGTTCTTCTCTTTGAGGACATATCGGTCAAAAAGAATTAACAGCCCATTTAACTCACTATTTATATCGACTGTTTCCATTGTTTTTTCCGTAATCTTTTCTGACATATACATAACAGCGAAGTGGAGATGTTACCGTTTTGTGCTTTAGGATGAATGTTTCGAATCCCCATCGCTGAAGATTCTTGCAAATCAACTCTGCCCTGGCCGGATCTTTTCCGACTGTTATATATTCCCAGTTACGGGAGAGTTCCCTTTTCATTGATAAGTGATTAAAACGGTTTTCTCTTTATTTATAAACTTGTTTTTGGTTTTGCCGGATTTCTGCTAATGAGTTATCCAGTTCGGCATCCCGATCTACTAAAGTGCCGGCAATAGCTTTTACTTCATTCACAGACATCTGTTCTTTTATTGTATTTGGGATCGACTGAATATAGGCAACCTGTGTTTTGGCCGTATCCACTACTGTATTCAGTAGATCTTTTATCGCGCCTGCTGTTTTTACATCGATATCCCCACTTTTCAATTTTCGAATTGCATCCATGGCTTCTTGCCGGACATCTACCAAAGTAATTCCTGTATTACTCATTTTTCTTGAATTTATTGATTTGACGTTGTAAAGCTCCCTTTATTTGGATTACCCGTTGTAATTCTTTCGGATACCGGGCATACATACTATTCTCTTTTTTCAGTTGGTCTGAACGGCTGATCAGATATAAATTATCCGGTTGCAGATTCTGCCGATTTTTGTCCCGGAACTGAACGTTATATCCCGGTGGAATAGTCCCGAAATTTTCTTCCCAAACAATCCGGTGCTTTAATCTGAATTTGTTGGGTTCAGCAACTTTCACCTCGACATAACCATCTACATTTATTCGTTCATATCCGATCGGTTTATGATTGGCCGGGATATTTCCTTTCCGGAACATCGTTTGTCGGGCTTTCTCATAAACATTTGCCGGCATTTTCTTTCCCTTATTCGCCGGAATATTTCCTTTGGGAAAACGATAACGTTTTCCGTTATTCTGTAAATTCTCCGCCAACATTTGCCATTGTTCCTGCATAAATTCCGCGGTTTTCTTCAGCCCCAGGATTTTTGCGCGGGAATACACGCTCCGGAGGCTTCTTCCCAGTTTTTCACAGATTACAGGATTCGATTCAGAAGGATAATGTTTTCTCATAAAATCGTCCTCTGTATTAGTCCATTGTTTGCCGGACATAACGAGTTTCTTTAAATCGTTAAATACTTAAAAGATGGTGATCGATTATTGTTTCTGGTTTTATTTCCAAAAATCTTAGAACAAACATAGAATCGCTTATAAAGAGTTCCCGATCGTCAGGAAAATCCTTAAATTTAAATCTTATTTCAAGGGAATTATTTTCGGGTTTACACCTGCGATTTGTTTCGTTGGCTTTCTGGATTCGTTTGTCTACCGATTCTTTGTATTTATCGAAATCTGATTCTTTTAACAGAAAACGGTCATCGACCCGTAATAATTCATCGATATTCTTTTGTAGTTTATTTTTCGGGACTCTGGTAAGAGTGTACTTTATCATGTAAATTTTCTCCATAACTATGTTCTATTGATTATATGTTTTATATTTTCCAGGAATCAGGTGAGACCACTTTTAGTTTATGCTTATATCCGGCCGGATTACTTAATTCTATTTCATGTTTAATAACAGGTTGGTGTTTGATCAGTTTTATTTCGAACATCGTAATTTTCGACAGAGGATTTATCAATTTTGCATCTCCTGGACGAAGAATGCGGGAGAAATATTGTGCGGTTCTTACATGATATCCAGGTGGAGTCAGACACCAGATTGTTTTCTGTAAATCTTTTAGCCCGGCAGCAAAAAAGTATAAATGTTCTGTAGCTTCTTTAAAACCAAACTGGTCATCTTTTCCGTGTTTGGCGGCCTTTATAATATATTTATTCATAGGTTAAAGTTTAATGTCAAACTCTGGTGTTCTGGCAGTTGCTACAAATGCTTCGCCGGTATTATTCCAGGTAACCCTGATGCCCCGGTTATTTTGCTCGATAAATCCGACGATCTCTTTTACATAGAGAGAATCAGGAAGATAGTTGACTGTTGAAATCAGGATATTGAGATCCGATTTCCGGATAGCGTTTTCAAAGTCAGAGACGCGGTACTGTTGTTCTTTCTTTTTCATAGTTTTTGATGTTGGGAATTAATTGACCGGAGAGGGGATTCGAACCCGGATAACCTTCTGTCAGCTGTTCGCGCGATAGCCGTTATCCTTACCTATTACGCACCTGCGATCTTCTCCGGAGGACGTCCCGGCCATGACGCTACGGCCGGGACTTTGTGAAAGAACTCACCGCTTTGGACTTTCTCCGGTGCGGCATCCGGAGGTCACTCAACACAGACTATATTCCTAATTCTGTAACTATTCCGATCAGAGCAACGGCATTAGCTACATTAAACTTGTTTTTTAGTTTTTCTATCCGGCTTTTGACTGCGGGTTCGGAGATACATAAAGAGTCTGCAATCTCTTTGGCTGTTTTACCGGATTTCAATTCACGTAAGGTTGCAATTTCGTAACTTTTCAATGCGATATCGCTGCCGCATATTTTACCACGACCGGGACAATCGATTCGCTGGCAAGCAGAATTGTAGGTGTCCGGCGTAATTTGGTCATTGATGCTGTCCGGATCTCCATCAAGGGCCCCGAATTTGCAGAAAAGCCATTGCCTGAAACCGGACTCAAAGCCGGTAATACCAAATTGTTTTCGGATAAATTCCTGACTTTCTTTATCTTTCATGTACATTTCTACAAAATTGCGTTTTTCCATACTGGGTAGATCCTGGAATAAAATTCGTACTCCGTTATAAATTGCATATAGTTCCCCTCTGTGAGCGAATATTTCGGTACCGGAAAATATTCCGGCCGGAATGTTGGCACTTTGGCCAAAGTACTGTACATTTGTTTCCATAACTGATAAAGTTTAATCCCGCTGAAAGTTCCCCAACCGCAAGCGGGATTTTTGTTAGTATTAAGATTCTAAAAGTCTGCAAGTCTCGCCAACCCAAACAGAACAGTCATTACAACCTATTGAAAACTGAACTGATTTATTCTCAGGATTATAAAGTCCGGTTCTGATATCTCCAACTTCCACGCCAACACGATTCAACTCCCAAATAAGGCCTTCATTCTCTCCTGTTACATCTTCGATGATTATCTTTACGGGTATACTTTTTATTTCTGACATAACTAAATTTTAAAGGGTTGGTATTAATCTAAAATTCTTTTCATCACAGTGCTGCAATCTCGTTTTTGGCCTTTTCGGTTTTTTCTTTTTCTTCCTTAGCAATTGCTATTGCAGCGTCAATTACTTTTTGATTGTGAGTTTTCCCATTCATGGTCGCATAAATGGTCATGAAACTTATACCAGTTTCATTGTATATGCGTCGGCCATAACCACGGGGAAGCCATTGCTTGATTTTTTGAAGATCTTCTTTTTTCATACTTTTTACTATTTTATAATTCAATTCTTTGTGTTAACTTGCTAAAAGTTTAATGAGACAAATATAAAGATTTTATACTTATATATGCAAGAAAAAGAAGTATATTTTACTGAAGATTTTTATCCAAAAGCAAAAAACGTTGAAACAAAGCGTTTTATATATGCTATAGAGAAGCTTGTAAATGAAGGAAAAATCAAGAGTTTTAAAGCAATTGCTGAGAAAGCGGGTTTTTCATCTCAAGATTTTACTGATATAAAGACTGGTAGAAAGGCTTTGCAAACAAATTTTCTTGATAAAATAAGTAAAATATCTTTTATAAACAAACAGTGGGTACTGTTTGGAGAAGGGGATATGTATACTTGTGTTGAAGAAAAAGTTATAAAAGAAGAGGAAAAACAGAAAGATTCAGAAACAATTAAAGAATTAATGGCCGCCATTAAAAGACGGGATGAACATGTAGAGGCATTAATCAGAGTCAATGAAAAACACGCTGATAATTTTGCCGAACTTCTGAGGCAAATGAAAAAAACGGATGCCCCAAAGGACGATGGTGCCGGATGTGCCGATGCAAGCGGATTTTCGGACAAATAGAACCTAAATACTAAATAATCATGCTTATAGAAAGAAAAGAAATAGAGATATTGTTAAATGCTCTTGATGAAACTAATACATTACTCATAGAATTTTTAAATGAACGTTTAGAGAGAACAAGGTGTCGTTATGTTGAACATGACCACCCCTTTATTGATATTAATGAGAATGAATTTAGACGTCTTGTTAGTAATGTAAAAACAAACGTCGATTTATTATTAAAACTCAAACCTGTAAAAAAATAATTCTCAAAAATTAATCTTTACTCGTAATAGAAAGACTTGGGAAATACAATAAATGTGCTAATTATTAACTTAATACTTATGTTATGGCTCATACTCCTAAACTTGAAGTTTTTACTATTAATCTCAAGGTAAGTCGTAATGATCTTTCCCTTTATTCCTTCAAAGCTTTCTTAAATGCTCTTTTAATTAAAAAAGGTGAGTATACAGAGGAAGAAGAGGAAGAAAATATACTTTTCCTTGATTTCTTCAGATTGTTTGTATCTCAATTTGCCTCCGGAGAATATATAAAAAATGAAAAGGATAAAAAAGCAATGACCATTTTTAGAGCAGATGTTGAACATGACGATTGCGATATTGCTCCTCATGCTGAAAGGAATGTTATTGAAGGGAAATTATATGGAGGGAAATATGGTTTACTCCGAACCAGATCTAAAGTAAATGACAAGGCTAGACAAGATAGAGTCCAGCAAGATGATGTAATTGCTGATCAGTTCTATTTTTTCTTACACTTACCTATGAATTCGCATCAAGGTGTATTGATGGTTCAGTCCTATACCTCTGAATCGCTTACATCTTTATTAAAAAATAAAATTAGGGATCTTTTTTCTAATATTCCAGGTTATTTAATTCCAGATATAAAACCTTTTTACCCTAAGTTATTTCAGGATCAATTCAAAAGTGATGGATATATTAAAAAATATGCTTTTAGTGGTGAAGTTTTAACTGATGACCTTGGTTTTCCAATTGAACATGTTGATGATATATTAAAGGTTACTGTGACCATAGAATCCCAAAAGGGAATTGAGTATGAAGAACATCCGACGATAATAAACAAGATTTTATCTAACAGGATAGGTATTAAGCGTTTAAGTTCTTTTACAAAGAAAAAAGCATTTATAAAAAACAATACTACACATAATGAAAGTCCATTTGATATTAATGATGAAGACTTGAAAATAAAGCCTGTAATTTTCTTAGAGAATAAAGGTATTACTATAGATGAATATGGATTTCCTGATTATTTAGAATTAAAAGGTTTTTGTTTCGGTCTTTTAGAAATAGTCCATGGAGAATTATCACTTTTGAATCAAATCAGTGAAAATTAAGACATTTATATCATTCCTAATAAGAGAAGGCCACTATTGGCAGTATACTGATATTCTGGGTAAAGGAAAGAAACCGAAATTTTTTTTCAATATTGCTCAGTGGAGTATTATTGTCGTTTCATTTTTATTTGTATTTAGTCTTCCTAAAGGTTTGAATAATGAATTTATAGATTATGCCATTACTGCATTTTCAATATTTGTAGGTCTTTTTTTAGCTCTCATACTTACTGTTTATGATAAATTTCAGAGAATAGATTTTACAATAAAATATAATGATATTGAAAAAATAGATCTTCTTAAAGTTAAAAATTTTTTCAAGCAATTTACGGCAATTACTACATACTGTATTTTAATATCAATATTATCTATTGTACTTTTAATGTTGATGGCATTGTATGATTTTTTTAATCTTGATATTAGTCAGTATTATTGGACTTCTGTTTCTAAAGATAGCTTGATCTGTTTTTTTAAATTATTCTTTTTATGTTTTATACGTGGAGTAAATTGCTATTTTATTCTTGATTTTATACTATTATCGTTATATGCAATTAGCAGCATGTTTAGATTTGTCAACAAAGAGTATGATAAAGTAAAAATTAAAGAATTGACTGAAAATAGATCAAAAACCTCCCAAGTTGATAAAAAAATAACTCAAGTATTAGATCAACAGATAGAATTAATAAAACAACAACAGCAACTAATAGAATTGTTGAAAAAAGAAAAAGAAGTGGTGGATAGTGGTGAAATGAAGACTGATGCTATAGACAAAATTGACAAAAATTAAAACCCAATAAATAAAAAACTTCCAGTGACGTCAAAATTCCAGTCATCTCGACAAAAAAACAGGACGCACTGATTATCAGTGCGTTTTTTGTTTAAAGTTGACAAATCTACCCCTTAAACTATGATCCGGCCTTCATCGAAAATGAAAAATACCCGGTAGATATTTCCATGATACATAGTCCTTATTTCATAGAGGCTATCTCTGATAAATATGACGAATTTCGTACTAATTCTATTTCTGATCTGTAGAAGGTCAAGTATATAATGAACCTTCTTAGGCTCGGTCGCTGACAGGGTTTTCATGAGATTGTCATAATAATCTCCGAATGCTATTATTTCCCTTTTCATACAGCCAAATATAGTGAAAGGTAAGTGCAATGACAGATGACAACTTTCCGGCAAATCACCGGTTTTTACATGCTTCCAATGCCGACGTTTTACCGCCAGATCAAAGATTTTGCTATGTAAAGGGAAAAAATGTGTTTGGGTTTTGTTTTCAGGTAAAAATTGCTTAAATTAGCCTTAATCTTCTTATCCTTAAAATCATGCGTGGGTCTTGGGTATATAATTATTATTGCGATGAGAGCTGTCATCTTCAAAAAGATGGCAAACGGTTCATGGTATTGGGGTATATTGCGGCTCCCTTGCATAAAATAGAACAGATGAAGGGGGAGCTGAAAAGCTTGCGGGTGAAATATAAGAATACACTGGAAGTGAAATGGACTTATTTGAATGAGTGGAATTATCCGTTTTATGCGAAGTTGGTAGATTGGTTTTTCAAAAAAGGAGGGATACGATTCAGGGCGATTATCGTAGATAAAAGCCGGTATATTGCCGATAAATGTGATCATGATTACAATAAATTTTACTATCTGATGTATTATCAGTTGCTTTTTCATACTTTGGATCCGGTTTGGCATTATAATATTTATTTGGATATTAAAGATAATCTCAGCTCTTACCGGACTGAAAAGCTGAAAGACATACTGAATGTCAGGATGGAGATCATTGAAAAAATTCAGCATGTGCGTTCTCATGAACTGGATTTATTACAGCTGTGTGATTTATTTATCGGAGCCATTGCCTATAATCTGAATCAGACAGAGAAAGCGTCGGAAGCTAAAGTTCGATTCATAGAAAAGTTAAAAATCCGTACCCGGACGGATCTGGAAAGTACAACTTCAAAAAGAATTTCAAAATTCAACTTGTTTAGAATTCAGATTTGATATGCCCCTTAATCTGATCAAGACATATAATTCTCTTTTGGAATTGGATGCGTTCGATGAGGAGGAACGTAATGCATCGTTAATGGGCATTTTTAAAAGGGATTTTGTCGATTCGGGAAATTATTTCAGGCAAAAGAAGGTATTACCGACATTGTCACAAGGGAAAAATACTTTATCCATTTTTTTCAATCATTTGGTTACAATGGAAGATCGCTTGCATAGGGAGAGGATCTATGACCGGAATCGGGCAGTGAGGCTACATTGGATCAAATATCATCTTGAGGAAAGACAACCTGAACACTTGCAGGTGTTTTCCGTAAAAGACAAAGTAGCCATTCGTACTTACCTTTATGATGTACAGGAATCTTATGTTATCGTTCTGGAACCCCGGGGAGACAATCGGTATTATTTACTGACTGCCTATTATCTTTTGGGAAGAAACCGATATAAAATTGAACATAAATTGAAACGTCGGCTGGCAAAAGTGTATTGAGACGAAAAGCGATAAATACATCGATTTACCGCTTTCCGATTTCCTTCCTCCTTTGGAGGATGAACTTTCTACAAATATAAAATATTTATTGAATAAAGCCAATTCTTACCACCTGAATGTGAATCTTTTATAAATAGTACGAAAAGAAGGAGTGAGGTTTGGGAAAAAAAATTATTTTTACGTATCAAATGACATGTTTTATATTTTGATATTTTAAGGAATGGGAAAGATGTCATTTTTATTTCTTCTGTTTTCATTTTTTTTCTCGGAGAATGGGGGAGTGAAGATTGAAAAACAATTGTTGTACGATCGGCATACCTTGGAGGATAATTATGAATACAGGAAGGTGGAACGGAGTTTTCAGTGGGATAAGATTGCAGGGATGATAGATTCTTTGTTGAATTTTGAAAATCAGGCTAAAGAGTTCGGAGCTTTGAGTAATTATAAAAACCGGAACGGCCGTGCTCCATTGTCGGATTCGAGTCGGAAAGACGCTTATCGGGCTATCGAAGATAAATACGGGGTGAAAAGAGATCAATCCGTTCCATTTTATAAAACAGGGAACTGGGAAGTTCCCGAACGATATGGGCGTGATGGAGCGTTAGTATCAGTCATCCGTGATAGTGCGGGTTTTTTGTTGGTGACACCTTCTTCTTTCGGTGGTGAGTGGTGGGTACCTGAAAAATATGTAGATCGTTTGGGTGGGGCCGACTTTCGGAAGTTGATATTTATCGACCGGACGAATCAAAACCTGGCTACTTTGGAGCAGGGGGATTCTACCTGGTTGGTCAGGAGTATGAACCCGATAACGACAGGATTGCATAGACCGCCCTATAAGAGAGAAACGCCTCCGGGAGTCTATGTCATTCGCCGTAAGCTGGAAGCGATGCCTTTTTTAAGGGACGGTTCCATTGAGCCCGGAGGATTTGCTCCATGGGCCAGCCGTTTTTCCGGAGGAGCCTACCTGCATGGAGTACCGGTAAATTATCCGGACTCCGTTGTTTTGGAGTATAGCGGTACGCTGGGGACAACTCCGCGTTCGCACATGTGTGTGAGAAATGCCACTTCTCATGCTAAATTCATTTACGATTGGGCCCCTATAAGTGAAGCATTGGTGATTGTATTTGATTAAAATAGGAAAAATGTATAAAGTAGTTATTCTAATTTTGAGTCTGGTGTGTGGGGTAAGAGTCGGAAAAGCTGTAGAAGCTTTACCGGAAACTACGGTGGCCTCTAGTTTTCAGTTGTATCAGGAATTGGGGTTGAGGGGAGAAGTGAATTTTCCTGCATTCGAACAGGCACTCAAAGGATTTTCCCGATATGCTTCCGGACAAGACCGCTTGTTGGTACTGATCGATTATACCAAACCTTCCACGGAGAAGCGGTTTTATATTTTAGATCTTTTGCAAAAAAAACTTTTACTGAGTACTTATGTGGCTCATGGCAGAGGAAGTGGGGATAATTATGCCGTGGCTTTTTCCAATAGGCCCGGTTCGTATCAAAGTTCCCTGGGATTTTTTCGTACCGGTGATACTTATATGGGAAAAAATGGTTACTCTTTATTTTTAGATGGTTTGGAAAAAGGAATTAACGATAAAGCTAGGGAACGTGCTATTGTTGTGCACGGGGCTAATTATGCAGATCCTGCTGTCTTGAAAGGCCAGCAGCGTCTCGGTCGCAGTCTGGGTTGTCCCGCCTTACCACCGGATATCAGTAAGCAGGTCATCGATACTATCAAAGGTGGGGTATTGCTCTATATTTACGGATTGAACAAAGCTTGAGGTATATTTACTCTTTTCCGAGGTCGTTTTCGCACTAGGATTCTAACCAGAAGGTCCGGAGGATCTTATCTCGACAGAATTTCCGATTCTTTCAGCAAGGCAAGAGGAATGCTGAACAACGGGAAACTATAATTATTCCGCTTTTAAGTCGTTCGAAATTTATAGAAGTGGAATGAAACCGGGCAACGGTCCGGGGTGAGAAGTGATGCGATGAGACGATAAAATTGAAGCCGTTGTCCCGGATTGTCGGATATTGAGTTAACTTACTGTGTGTGAAATCGTAATAATTTTTAAGTCACACCTTTTAATTGTCGATTAATTCACTTAGATTTGCACGAATTTTAAAAACCTAATATTATCGATTTCAACGCATAGAAATGAGAAAATGGAGTATTGACGATTCAGCAGAACTGTACAATATCAACGGTTGGGGGCTGAACTATTTTTCGATTAACGAAAAAGGGCATGTTGCTGTAACACCTAAAACGGATGGACCTTCGATCGATCTGAAAGAATTGATGGAGGAGTTACAGGTTCGTGATGTGGAAGCCCCGGTACTTTTGCGATTCCCGGATATCCTGGATAATCGGATCGAGAAAATTTCTAATTGTTTTCAGGCTGCTGCTCAGGAATATGGCTATTCGGCTAAGAATTTCATTATCTATCCGATCAAGGTCAACCAAATGCGTCCTGTCGTTGAAGAGATTGTCAGTCATGGGAATAAATTCAATATCGGTTTGGAAGCAGGTTCGAAGCCAGAGTTGCATGCGGTACTTTCGATCGATATCGATGATGAGGCCATGATCATTTGTAATGGATATAAAGATGAAAGTTATATCGAACTGGCTTTGCTGGCTCAAAAAATGGGGAAACGGATTTTTTTGGTGGTGGAGAAATTGATGGAGCTGAAAACCATCGCTCGTTTGGCTAAGAAAATGAATGTGAAACCGAATATCGGAATCCGGATCAAGCTGGCTAGTTCAGGGAGTGGTAAATGGGAAGAATCAGGAGGAGACGTAAGTAAGTTCGGGGTAAATTCCAGTGAACTTCTGGACGCTCTCGATATTCTTGAAAAAAATAAGATGGCCGATTCTCTTCAGCTGATTCATTTTCATATAGGCAGTCAGGTGACCAATATCCGTCGTATAAAGACAGCTTTGAAAGAAGCTTCTCAGTTTTATGTGGAGTTGAAACGGATGGGATATAACATTAATTTTGTAGACATAGGAGGCGGATTGGGAGTAGATTATGACGGTACCCGTTCGGCGACATCGAATAGTATGAATTATTCTATTCAGGAATATGTCAATGATGCCGTTTCTTCTATTGTCGATGCTTGCGAAAAGAATGAATTGCCGCAGCCGAATATCATTACTGAGTCGGGACGTTCCTTGACGGCCCATCATTCGGTATTGGTTTTTGAAGCTTTGGCCAGTACCAGTCTTCCGGCTTTCGATGAAAATGAAGATTTGGCAGAAGATGCTCACGAGCTGGTGAAGGAACTATATGATTTGTGGGAAAATCTTAATCAGCCCCGTTTGTTGGAAACTTGGCACGATGCTTTGCAATGCCGTGAAGATGCTTTGAACTTATTTAATCTGGGCCTGATCGATTTGCGTACCCGCGCACAGGTAGAACGGCTTTTCTGGTCCGTTGCCCGTGAAGTATACGAGATGGCCGAAGCGACAAAACATGCTCCCGACGAGTTAAAAAAGATTGCGAAGATGTTACCGGATAAATATTTTTGTAACTTCTCGCTTTTCCAATCTTTACCCGATTCCTGGGCGATCGACCAGATTTTTCCCATTATGCCGATTTCCCGGTTGAACGAACAGCCTACAAAGTCGGCTACAATTCAGGATATTACCTGTGATTCAGATGGGAAAATCAATAATTTTATTTCTACCCGTAATTTTTCCTATCACCTGCCGGTACATGAATTGAGCAATAAAGAACCCTATTATTTCGGAGTATTCCTGGTCGGAGCTTATCAGGAAATTTTAGGGGATCTGCATAATTTGTTCGGTGATACCAATGCTGTGCATATCAAAGTGAAAAACGGTGAATATGTGATCGATAAAATTATTGAAGGAGAAACAGTTGCTGACGTACTCGAGTATGTGCAATTTACTCCCAAACGGATGGCTCGTACCGTTGAAGTATGGGTGACGACTTCTGTCAAAAAAGGGATCATTTCTCCTGAAGAGGGAAGGGAATTCTTATCCAATTACCGCTCCGGTTTGTATGGATATACTTATTTAGAATAGTAATAAAGCCGCTGGAAAGCGGCTTTTTAATTAAATCGTAATATGAAGACAGAAAAAGAGAAAATGCAGGCAGGGGAGACTTATTATGCTTTCGACCCGGAGTTAATGAAGTTGCACCGTGACTGTTTGAAATGGGTGGAAGAATATAACCGGACTTATTTCCGGGATTATACTCAAGGAGGTGAGTTACTTCGTAAGTTTTTACCGAATGCCCATCCTTCTTTAGTGATACAGGCTCCTTTTTGGTGTGATTTCGGCTTCAATATTTACGGAGGTGAGAATGGTTTTATTAATTATAACTGTACGATTCTCGATACGGCCCGGATTTATTTAGGGAAAAATATACTGATCGGCCCGAATGTACAATTGTATGCTCCGATGCACCCGATCGATTATCGGGAACGCGCAACAGGAACCGAACATGGCGAGCCCATTACAATCGGCGATGATTGTTGGATAGGAGGAGGAGCTGTGATTTGTCCCGGGGTGACGATCGGGGACCGTTGTATCGTTGCTGCAGGGGCTGTAGTAACTAAAGATGTACCCGACGATTCAATGGTAGGAGGAAGTCCTGCCCGAATCATTCGGAAATTGGCCTGATAAAGGGGAAGTCTGGTTTGGAAGGGGAACATTTACTAAACATGAAGATAGGGATTCGCTTTGTTGTAATCTTCTTTTTTTTCCGAAATTCGCTTCATAATAGGTATATAATAGCAGGATGGTTATGATAATAATCACAATCCATAAATCTTTATGTTTTCTTTTTCCCTTAAACTGAAATCTCATATTTCTTAATTTTTATTTCCAATTAAAACGGACGTTTTTTTTGTTAAAAATTTACAAAGTTCATAACGTTTATAAAATCCTTGTTTTCGGCAAATATTTTTCAGATTACCGATTGGTAATAACTTTTCGGATAAAGCAAATTTAAAATCACTGTCTTGTTTTAAGGTGCATATTATCAATATTTTAATTTATTCATCTCCTCCCATTTTTTTATTTTTTAGGGCAATCATTTTTCACTTAAAACAAAGCCTTCAGTTATTTTTCATTTTTCATTTTTATTCTTCATTTTTTGACGATTTTATCGTCAAAAAAAACGTCCGTTTATTTCATAGTTAACAAATTAGATATTTGTCAATAACAAAGCAAAAATATATTTTAATTTCATTATTTGCAATCTTTGTTAAAAGTTATCCGATATAGATTGAATCTATAATCAACAAGTACTGATTTTGACAATTCGACAAAATTCACTGTTTTTGTAACCACCGTAATTATTACAATGGTTACAAAATTAAATCTTATGAAATTTTATAATCGGACATCTGAAATAAAGAAGCTGCAACGTATACAGAGGCTCTCGTTTGATAGTTATTCAAGAATGACGGTTATTACTGGCCGGCGGCGTATCGGTAAGACTTCCCTTGCAGTTGAGGCTATCAAGGGAGAGGCGTCTACTGTATATCTTTTTGTCAGCCGGAAAAATGAAACCGCGTTATGTGAAGAGTTCAGCCTACTTATTTCTTCTGGGCTGGGAACTTATGTACCACCTGAGATTAAGAGTTTTCGTTCATTGTTCCAGATGGTGATGGAATTGGCAAAGACACGCAAATTTAATCTCATCATTGATGAGTTTCAGGGATTTGAATACGTCAATCCATCGGTCTATAGCGATGTGCAGAACCTATGGAACCAATATAGGAAGCAGACCCATCTCAATCTAATTTTAATGGGATCGGTATTTTCAATGATGTATAAGATCTTTGAGGGATATAAAGAACCGTTGTTTGAAAAGTATTTCCGTTTAAAGATGATGGAGAGTCAACAGTATTCAGCCATCGGTTCGTGGTGGGAACGCAAGAAAGGTAAGGAAACGGATGAAATAGATATAATCGGCCTTTTTGCCGGGGATAAGAAAGCATTGATTGTAGAAGTGAAACGTCTGCGACGTAACTATGACCATAAGGAATTTATGGAAAAGATCGAGTGTGTCAAGACGCGTATCCTGTCAAAATATAAGATAGAAATCCGCCTGTTGACTTTGGAGGATAATCAGTTCTCGGATATGTCTAAACGGCTCGACCGGAAAATCTGTGTATAAAAGTTATTTTTTACACACAAATTTTCCGGTTGAACCCCGTATTTATAAATTTTTATTTGTTCCCTTTTTCGCGGTATGCTTTATAATATCGGATCATTCTCTCTTTTTCTTCGTTGTCGGGCAGGGTAGACATTGCTTTTTCACCCGTATCGGCCAGACGTTTGTAAAGCAGAGGCGTCATCTTTCCATAAAAGGAATCGATGAGGATGGTGTATGTAAAAAGATCGTCTGCCGTTAGTTTGCCGGCTCTTTTTTCCATATCGGCGATTACTGATTCCGTCAATTTTGTACCCAGTTCGGTGATATGCGGTGATGCTTCTTTCTTTTCGCTCCCCCAAATCATACCCCGGAATCCGAAAGCATACATTTTCAATTCCTGTACGCTCATTTCCGGTAACCGTTTTTCAATTAATTCTGTCAGTTCATCCGCCTTTTTGTGATATACCAATTCCGCTAGTTCCAGCATTTTGTCCAGTTCGTTCTGTTGTGCCACTTTCAACAGCGGTACATTCCGTTGCAGTGTGCCGAAAGGTACATCTTCTTTCCGGGCGTAGCCCATAATGTACAGCCCCAGTGCGTCGTCGTATTTGGCTGTCAGATAGCGGTCGACTTTTTCCTTGCCGTTATTGGCACGCAACACGTCGAGGTGACTTAGCATGAAGTCGTGCATCGGCGAGCCGATGGTGCATCCCCTTGTTTCATAAAGATTCCAGTAGGCGGCCTGTGTTTTTTCTTCGTCTGTCAACAGGGCCAGCAGTTCGGCGTACACTTTTTCCGCCCGGGCATCCTCGCCTGCCTCCTCCAACACTTCCCAATAGCGGAAGAGTTCGGATTTAGACAACCCACCCTTTTCGTAACGGCTGTGCAGGGCGGAAAGATTGTTTTGTTCGTCGAAACCTTGTTCTACACGGGCAATAAAGGCTTCCAGACCGTCTCCGCCGACTAAGCGGTGTTGCATACTACCGTCCGGGCGGATCATCAGGAAAGTGGGATAGGCGTGCACTTCGAATTTTTTTGCCAGTTCTACGCCCGCACCTTTTTCCATGTCGTATTTCACGCATACGAAGCGGGGATTGAAATAATCACCTGCCGCTTTTTGCGGGAACACTTTATCCGCCATATTCTTACACGGACCGCACCAGGAGGTGTAACAGTCCATAAAAACCAGTTTATTTTCGCTTTTCGCCTGTTTTAAAGCTTCTTCGAATGTAATATCCCGAAAGTTCACGCCCTCCTGGGCCATCGATGCGCTCCAGGCCAACAGTCCAAGGAGCAAGGTGTAAATGTGTTTCATGTCTTTGGTATTTATTTTTATCTTGTATCTTATTATTTCAAATCTCTATAATCGATATGTTGCATATATTTTGCATTTGTTTTCATAGTTGAATACTTTACTCAATCTTCTTCCTTGTACCCCAGTCCCAAAGATGGATATCTATTTCTTTCACTATAAAATCTTGGAAATAGTTGACATACCGGTCATAATTATCCCAATCTTCTTCTGCTATTTTCTTTTTGAAGCTATCCACCTCTGCATGGGTGTCTTCAAAATAAATATCAAAATAGATTTGTTTTCCTCTTGTTGGAATACCAGATACTTCGACATAAAAAAGATCTAATCCATCTATATAAGATAATCCTTCTTTATCAATCCATGGACTTGATCTATGAAGAACAGCGGATTTTATCGGCAATACTTTCCTAAATGCCTCAATAACCTCTTTAGCCGGTTTCCCTACAAATTTATCCTTTGGTTCCAGAAAGGTATGTTGCAAATATCTCAAAGTATCCTCAATACTTTTACATTCGGACAAGGATTCAAAATGCTGTGCGTATGTTCCTGTGACAAAAAGAAAGAACAAAAAACTGACTAATAAATTCTTTTTCATATCCATAATTATTTACATATTAAAGGTGCATAAACTACATTCCCTTTTTTATCTTTTCCTTTTTCTACCCGATAAACTTCATTCTTTTTTGTTTCCGGGTTATATTTCGTTACCGCAATGCCTTTTCCGAATTCCTCAATAACGGCACATAAACGGTAAATTTGCATTATTTCAGACGAGAAATTTTTATAAGTGGATTCCATCGTTTTTAAAATTTTATCACACTCTCCCCCACTTTTAAAATCATGTGTCACAGGATCGATTTCATTTTTAAGAGCTTGATATAAATTCCCTCCTGCCTCCGGTTCGTAAGCATATAAAGAATAATAGGATTTATCTTCATGATTATAAACAAAAGTGGCCTGATAGTTATTCTCTTCCCGCATCATTTCTGCCGTAAATAACAAGTCCTGCGCAGAAGGAGGTGAGCCGTTGGGATGATTGTGAACCTGGGCTGCCACATAGTTAGAGGAATAAGTTTGTATGACATTATCTTCCGTACCATGGAAAACTTCAGTCAGAACTCGGGTATGGTCTTCATCCTCATAATCGATCAATAAAGTTGCATGCTCATGTTTCGGATCTTTGGCAACTTCATCCAGATAAGTTTTAAAAGAGATATAGGTATTTATTCCAAGGGTTGTATCTTTAATGGAGCTCAGACTTTCCCATAGTTCCACGCTTTCTTGTTGTATTTGCTTACTCATCGCACTATTGTCTTTTAGCGGTTCTTTGAAAGAAGAAGGCTGCGTTGGAGTAGAAGCTCCACTACCTCTTCCTCCGCTACTACCGCCTGTTCCTCCGCTTTCTCCTGTGGAACTACCGCCACTTACTGTGTAAGGTTTGAATTCGAAAGTGTATTGAATGGAAAGTTCAAAACCCTGTACAATTAAAGCTTGTCTTATCTCAAACATCAATTGATCGATGAAAACATTAACGCTATATGAAGGCAACTTATTTTCCGGAATGGAAATAATCATGGTTAAAAATCTATGCTGGCATGGATTATCTAGGTCTCTGATGCCAAGTCTTTTAAGCGATTCTTCAATTACCCTGATTAATAAATCAGGGTGCATTCCTATAACGGCATCTGTCCTTCCTCCTACATATTCGGACTCATAGCGCATACAAATTTCCAGTATATTTACGGTTGCTTTCGTGTGTATGAAGCCGTCCGGAAAGTCTTCGGGGGAAAGGGGGAGGATTTTGTTGTCCAGCAGTTCGGCGTAGAGGAGCAGTTCGGGGTCGACGTTCCATCCTTTGTCCTGTAAATGTTTAAAGGGCATGGAGTAGGTGTAGCGTTCGGTGAAGGGTATGTCACGGTTGATTGTCGGGGCGTCTATGTCTATGGGTGTTCCGAGGGAGCCGTCGAAGGTGACCGTGCCGTCTTCTGCACAAGTAGCTCCGGCAGGAAGGTAAACGGCACCTTCGATGGTCGGACCGGACGGGGAGCAATACGGGATGATGTAGCATAAACCGTAAGCCGAGTGGGTGGCGAAGCGCACTTCCTCATAGACGGGAGTGCGGTCGGACAGGACTTCGGTATAGCGGTCGTAGGCAGCACCGTCGGCTTGCAGCTGTTCCTGTAACAGCAAGGCATAACGATTTGTGACATCCGCCGGAAAGGCAGGGCCAGGCCTCGGCGGGAATTCTTCCTCCGCGCAGCTTTGCCCCAGGAGGGCAAAGCCGGCGAGAAAGAGTACGGCAATCAGTTTTAAATGTGTTTTCATGTATTTATCGGTTCAGGGGTTCGGAGTTTATAGTTTTTCCAGCTGTGCATCCAGGTCATTACTGTCATGACCGGAGAAGATGATACCTCCGTCCGGGCCGATAAGCAAGAAAGTCGGGATGGAGGTGATTTTGTATGCTTTCCCGATGGCGCGGGAGAAAGAGGGCGTAGCGCAATATTGCTGCCAGGGCAGTTTCTCTTCATCCGTAGCCTTGCGCCAGTCGCTATCGTTTTTATCGAGAGAGACACTGATGAACTCTATTTTTTCCCGGTTGGCTTCGTAGACCTTGCGCAAATGCGGGAAGCTGGCACGGCAGGGACCGCACCATGATGCCCAGAAGTCGATCAGGGTGTAGCGTCCCGGGGTAGTTCCCAGACGGAGGGTATCGCCCTGGAGATTGTATACTTCTCCTCCGGCAAACGGTTTGCCTTGTGTGTAAGCCGAAGCGGCACGGTAATCTTCGCGGAATTTCCGGAGGGCCGGCAATGTGTCGGTATAGCCGGCAAAAAGTGCTGTCACGGCGTCAAGATCGGCTTGGGTGTAGGTAAACGGTTCCATTTCTAACATTTCGGCTAAATGTAGGTTGACACTTAAATGGCGGTTGGCGGCGATAAATTCGTGGGTAGCCTGACGCAGTTCGCTGCGCATCGCGGCAATGGCTTTTGCGTCCGGTTCGCGTTTTTCCTCCCACGCAGCGCGTTCTTCCCGGCGGAGGCGGTATTGCAAATCCAGGGTTGCACGGCGGTAACGGTCGAAAACGTCATGGGCGGCGGAGCCTTTCAGGGTGTAATTGTTTTCTCGGCGAATGTCGTAGCGCCAGAACGATTGCGGAAGGCTGTCGATATGAGGGGTCGAGAAGGTCAGGTTCCCGTTCTCGATAAAGATATTGGCTTCTACATATTTAACGGCATTTTCTTCCCGGATGCCTTTCCGACTGGCAATATCGTTGTTGTTCATGCTCAGCCGGGCGTAAACTGCGCCGGCAGGCAACTGCCCCTTTAGTTCGAATTTACCGTCGATAATATAGCCTTCGATCGGTTCGATGACACGGCCATCTACCCTCAGGTCGACTTCGGTGCTGTCCATAGCTCCAGGCACTATGCCGCGTAATACGAAATGATCTGCCGGGGTGTGACTGCAGGCAACCAGTAAGGGCAGGATAATTATAGAATAAATTCGTTTCATTGTTTTTTGAGTTTTTAAGAATAAATACAATTTCCTGTAAGTTCGTGAGGACTATCTTAGTATTTGTTCCAACTCGATTCTGATTTCCTCGGGCGAAAAGGTGTTGCACACGACTTGTCCTTTCCCGTCGATGAGAATCAGGTTGGGGATACTGCTGATGTTGTAGCGCGAGGTCAGTTGTTTATATCCTCTGTTGCCTGCGATGAATTGTGGCCAGGGCATTTTTTCCTCTTCGAGGGCTTTTTGCCAGTCTTCTTTTTTCGAATCGAGCGAGATGCTGATCACATCGAACCGGTCGCGCCCGTACTTGTCGTAGAGGGCTTTCACCTTGGGGATGGCGGCACGGCAGGGACCGCACCATGAAGCCCAGCAATCGATCAGCGTGACATGTCCCGGGCGGATGTGTGCGGATAGGAGGGTGGTATCGAAAGTGGGTGTATGGAGCGGAACATCCGGATAATGGATATCCTTGCAGAAATAGCAGGCCTGTTCGGCTTGCCGGCAGAAACGGGCTGCACGGGCGGTGTCGCTGATACGGCAGTTCCGGGCGAGGATTTCTTCCAGATCCGTGGCAGGTACGGAGAACGATTTTGAAATCATTTCATTGGCAACGTACAGGGCAAGCGGTGATTGCCGGTGGCTGCGGATAAAGGCCATACGGTCGGCATGCAGCCGCTCGGCCGCTTCTTTTCTCAAACGATAGGATTCGGTGTAGAGGCGGTGGTATTCTTCCGGGGTATACTTGTCCGGGGTGGCCATCCTGTCCCAATTCAGTGTACTCAAGATACTGTTGTATTTTGAGTATTCCAGTTCATTGGCATGTACGGTCTGCCGGTAGTCCATGTAATCTTTTTGGAGAGTGCCGCCCACTACTTCCGTCAGCAGTTCCCGGTCGTCGGGGCCGTACTCGCTGATATAGTATAGGCTGTCGAAATGTGGGGTGCGGATTTTGATAGCGGAATGGTCGAGGAACAGGCGGGTCCCGAGGGAGCGGCTCTGTTTCTTATTGCTGACGATGTCCTTGTTGCTGATCCAAAGATGGCACATTACCGGCGCATCGACGCTTCCGGTCAATTCAAAGCGGCCGTTTTTCACGGTATCTGCGGCAAGCAGCTGCTCGTCTTTATTACGGGTCTCGGCATTCAACAGGCGGACGGTCATGCCGTCCTGTAATCCGGGAAAACTGCCCCGGATGATGTATTGATCTGCCTGGTTGGCGCAACTCAGGCACACTAGGCAAAGTAAAATGGATAGGTAAAATTTCATGTTATGATGTTTTTAAAAGCATATAAACGCGAGAGTATATCGGCACTCTCGCGTCGTTCATATCATCCGGATATTAATCCACGGCATCACGGACGTAGCGCACACTCATGTGTTTCGGATAATTGGTTTCGTAATTTGAATCCACGATTCTTGTTATTCCTCGTTCGATTTGGGAAGAGCGGAAAGAAATCTTACGATAATAAGCATCCGGAAATGGAGTTTCATTTTTTTCTTCCGTAGCCGTCCAGAAATATCCGAACTCTCTCCAATGCCGGAAGCGCAGTGTGGCCGGACGACCTAATACAATGGCATATCCACCGAGAGGCAATGCAATACCCGTCCCCGTTACATCCTGTTGCAGCAAAGTGCCTTCCATTGTCCCGCGGAATCCCATGGCGTCGGCATCTCCCTGCGACATGCCCATTGCCCGTTCCAGTTTTTTCCAATCCTCGTCGGTGGGCAGGCGCCAGCCTTCCGGTGCATTGGCTTTTGCTTCCTCATAGGAATAAAGGTTCCCGTATCTGTCCCATTCCTCCGGAGTCAAGTCTTCACAATCATTAATTAAATCATTTGTATAACCATATTGGTCGATATAAGTCAATTCATAATAAGGGGTGCCTTCCTTGAAATTGGAGGTCATCCAATCCAATCCGGCATAACGTGCCCATCCGTACGTGTTTTCTCCGATGGTCACCGTACCTGTTTTTTCGGGTTTTATGACCGGCAGACTGTTGTCATCATCGTTGCACCCGACAGTTACGACGAGCAAAGCAACCAATATATAGAAAATAATCTTTTTCATACGCTTATCTATTTAAAATATGAATCCCATGTCGGCAATGATTTTTTGTACAATTGTATATTTTTCACGTACTAACGGATAGTTTTCGTACATTTCCATGAATTCTTCTTCCGGAGTGCCTAAGACAGCTTTTACGAAATCCTCCAAATCATAGCTTACACGGCTAGGAAAGTCACAAAAATAATTATCAAACCGAATAAAACCGCACTGGTTGGCAATGTCTTTACAATAGGCGTCGATTCCGTCGTCATCGCCTTCTGCTTCAAGTGCATCATACTTGTCCCAAAAATCTGCATCAAAATCTGCATACTCTTTATAATACCATTCATCGCTGATTAACTCGAAGGGTTCTGTCGCTGCGTCATCGAGCGTGCTCAATTTACTCTTGACATACGCCTGGAAAATAGCGATACAATGTGCGGCATACTCCTCTTCGGTTTCCAGTTTGAAAACCGGCTCCATACTGAACGCCATCGTCCGCATACCGACATAATAGTTCAAAACACCCCTGCGATATGTGTCAGGATCCATTCCGTATATGGTGTTTACCATCAGAAACGAATAGGGCCGTACCGCCTGTCCCAAGTGTGGAAGGATATATTTGCTGACAAATTCCACAGCTTTTTCTTTTTCCTGTCCGGTTTGGAGATAAGTCAGTTCGGGAGCGTCATCATGTGAAGTCATAGAATAGCCGAGATCGATGGTTTCCGTGTACCAGCGCGGATTCCCGTCTTCAAACGTGCCTCGCTGCTCGTGGCGCAGGGTATCGTTGAAGAGCAAATGTACCCCTGTCTCTTCGTAAAATTCACGTCTCATGACCGATTCCGGGTCGGTGGCCGTTGCCGGCACCGTAAAGTAGTCGTCATTCGCCCCGGTGGGCTCTAATGCGTCTTCTTTCGTGCAAGCTCCCAAAAGGAGGGAAAGAAATAAGAAGTAATATATCTTGTTCATTTTTTGTTCAGTTAATGGTGAATGTTTCATTCCTCTGTCGTTTCGTCGTCTTCGATGGTTTCTACCGGTTGCCGTTCCGGACGTTCGTTCCGACTCAACGTATTCTGGAATTCGGTCACTTCGTGCGGCAGGGCAAGGGTGTAGGCTTTGTCGTATTCTTTGAGTTCATATACCCGCTGTTTGTAGGCAATGTAACTATAAGAAGCTCGATCGTATTTGTAATCGCAATAGACGTGACGGATGACTTTAGACCAGGGGTATTTCGTGCATACGGTGTAACGGCGAAGGTCATACCAGCGGTGTCCTTCCAGACACAATTCACGCTGGCGTTCCTCCCGGATCAGATCGATCAAATCGTTACCGGTAGCGTTCACGGCAGGTGTAACGGCGAAGCGTTTTGCTTGTAACAATCCGATCATCTCCCGGGCTTTCTCTTCGTCTTCGTCCAATGCGGCGGCTTCCGCCAGGTTCAGATAAGCCTCTGCCGTCCGGAAGAGGAAGTTCTCGGAAACCGTACATTTGGCAAGCGGGTGGTCTTTACTGTCCCAACGTACTTTCTGAAGGATATAATAACTTCCCTCTTCTTTGATGTAATGTTGTTTCCGCAAATCGTTATCATCAAAAGCGGCAATCAAATCGTCCGAAATGTAAAAGGGACGTTCGTCATCATAGTGCCTTCTGCCTTCATAACCCATCATGCCTGTCGACAACTGGTGACCTCCCATGGAGAAGATAACCTCGGGTAAAGATTTGTTCAAGAAATTTCCCGTTTCGTCATTGAAGGTATTTAAGTCCCCCAACGTATTGTTGCGGCTAAGGACATCCTCGGCATATTTCCGGGCGTTCTTGTAATCCTGCATATAAAGGTATACGCGGCTCATAAGCAAGTAGGTGGCTGTCAGGTCGGCATGGTAAATGGAGACGGGTTCCGTCTGCTTGAGGCAGGCTTCCGCTTCTTCCAAATCGTCGATAATCTGCCCGTACACTTCCTCCAGGGGATTCATTTCGTACTCCTTGTCTTCGATGTAGGAAGTCAGTTTCAACGGTACGCCCGGCGTTGTTGCCGCCTTTTCCGGTTCATAGGGGGCGGCATACAGGTTCACCAGCGTGAAATAGTACAGTGCGCGTAGGAAATGGCTTTCGCCTTCAATCCGGATTTTATCGGCTTCTTCGCGCTTGTTTCGGGCAGTGACGTTTCCCAGTTCGTCCAAAATCATGTTGACGGTATTGATGTACTTATAGGTCTTTTTCCAGCATTCGTTTTCCGTCCCGACCGCTGTTTCCAAGGAGTTTATTCCTACCGACCGTTGCTAGGTGAAATAACCGAACATATCTTCCGAGCTGAGCATGGCACTATGTTCATTTTCATTCGTTGAACGGTTTTGTTGGATTTCATCCGACATCATATGGATGAATGTATTGTATGGCTGCGCCACACTGGAATTGTATTGTTCATAATAACCGACGGGCAGATAGGCATCTCCCAGCAGCAGTTCGTCCAAATCCGCTACTGTCTCCACCTTCGACAAATCCTGCGAATAGTCGGAGAGGAAGTTGGAGCAAGCGGTCAGAAGTGAGGCAATAATTATCGTGAATAAAATATTTCTCATAACCGGTTGTTTTAAAATGAAACACTCAAACTAAAGGAATAAGTCGGACGATCGGACAGGGAGACTTCCGTGAATCCCTGGGTCGGCGTCTGTCCTTTCAATTTCTTGGAAGAAATGGTAAACAGGTTGGTTCCCGAGAGGGAGAGCGCCAGGCGGGTCATCCGCAATTGGGACAGGATGCGTTCTCCGAATTCGTAGGTCACCATCAGGTTGTTGCATTTCAGGTAATTGCCACTAACCACTCGTAGGTCCGAATAATCGTACATGTTCCATAGACTGGAAGCAAAGGGTTGCACATTGTAATAAGAAGTTTGCGACCAATGTTCATTGTAAGTAAAATAGTAAGGTTCATATCTTCCGATGACTGCCGGAATGTTTGTATGTTTTTCGTCTCCGGGATTCTGCCAACGGTCCAACAATTCGCGGCGCAGGTTGCTTTCGGGGGCAATCAGCTCGGAACGGTACATTTGAAACAGACGGACTTTTGCCCCTAAGCTATAAGCGAAAGTACCGCTCAACCGAATATTTTTATAGCTCAGGTTTGTTGTCAGGTTGCCGGACATATAGGGTTCGCGGCGTCCCGATGCGGTCAGCACTTTTTTGAAAGTTTCGTATTTGCTCAAGCCGTCCAATTCGTGCTGGCGTTCTTCGTAGTCATCGAATACCGGTCCTCCGCTCAATGGACTCAAACCTATGAATTTATAGGAATAGAACGTATTGACTGCCTTGTCCTTCACCACGACCGTACCATTGAGGAAATCCAGATAATCATAGGTCTGGGCATCCGGATCGTTCTTTACTTTGTTGTAGTCCTTGGAGAAGGAGGTGGACAACGTCCAGTGCCAGTCTTTCGTGCGGATGGGATTGAGTGTCACGTCGACGCCGAAGCCTTTGTTTTCAATATCTCCGCCGTTGATGGCATATGAATCGACACCGTTCATGCTGGCAACCTCTTTCGTCATGAAAGCATCCTTCGTCCGTTTGTAGTAATATTCCGCCTCCACCGAAATCCGCTTGTCCAATAAGATGAAAGTCAATCCGGTATTGAACGATTTCGTCTTTTCCCATTTTAGATTGGGGTTGGGGATTTGGTCGACCGCTGCCGTCATCTCTCCATAATAGGGATCGAGAGGATTTTTCTTCATCAGCAATATCGGAGAAACGGAGGAGAGCATATTTCCCTGATAACCGAAAGAGGCTTTCAGACTCAAATAGTTCAACCAGTTGCGCTGTTTGATAAACGAGTGTTCCGAAAGATTGTAATTTCCCGATACCGACCAAATGGGCAAAAATTTGTCGTTGCTTTTGTCTCCGAAACGATTAGAGCCATCGGTACGTCCGTTTACATTCAGCGTGAAATAATTGTAGTAACTGTATGCTACGGTCAGATACCCTGAAACCATATTGGACAAGTCATCTGTGATTGTGGGGGTATTGTTTGCCGCCCATGCTGCGTAATCGGGCCACTCTTCCGCATTGATATTGTTCACGAACATTTTTCCCCTATCCGGATAATAGCCGCGATAAACGGCAGCCAATCCGTTATAGTGGGATGAACTCATTTCGAAACCGCCGCTGGCACTGATGTTGTGTTGTTCGTTCGCTCCGAAATATTTGTTCAGGTTGGCTTGCAGACGTACTGTATAGCTGTTTTGCCGCGTTTGATTTTGGGATAGTTCTCCGCCAAAAGGAAGCAAGCTACTGGAGGACGTCTCTTTTTCTCCGTAATTGTTTCCGCGCAAACCTGCGGCGTGCCAGGTTTCAGGACCCCAGTACCCTTCGATTTCTGTATTGGAATTCGTGTACGAAAGAATTGCCTGGGCATTCAGCCAGTCGGTGAAGCGGAAATTCAGATTCGTATTGACCGTGATGCTTGACGCGTGTTGTTTGGAATAACTGTTTTCCAGTTCATTTAAGATATTGTAGTTGAGATAGCTTCTGCCTGAGCTACTATTATTAATGTATTTTTCATAATAAGCATATTCTCCCTCTTCATCGAATGCGGGAATTGCCCGGCTGGAATTGTAAGCATAGTCTATCGGAGCAATTTCATCTTGATTGTATTTCTTTTTGCTGAGATTGCCCTGGAATTGCAATTCGGCGGTAAACCACTTGTTAAAGGTGGTTTCGAGGTTCATGGCAGCCGTATAACGCTCGTTGTAGTTGCCTTTGATGACATCATTGTCACGGGTGTAACCCAGCGAAGAATAGTAGCGTGTCTGTTCCGAACCGCCCGATATGCTGAGGGTATGTTGGTGAGACCAGGTGTCTTGGGTCAGCAAATCGAACCAGTCGGTGTTCATGGTTTCCAGTTTAGCCACTTTCTCTGCGAATTGCTTGTCGTTGATTTTTCCGTTGTAAAGTTCGTACAACGCTCCTTCGTAACCCACCATGTTGGCATTGTAACTATACCGATAATGGTTGTCGAAAAGTTCTCGCGAGAACTGAATTCTTTCGCGGGAATTCATCAAATTGATTTTCCGGTCGGTGTAACGCGGACGTTGGCGGAAAGTGGTGGTCATGTTGTAATTGACAATCGGCGCACCGACGTGTCCTTTTTTCGTGGTCACGACAATCACGCCGTTGGCTGCCTTGGCTCCGTATAATGCTGTAGCGGCAGCATCTTTCAGAATGTCGAGGCGCTCGATATCCTGTGGGTTCAGGCCGGCAATGGCGTTACCGATGCGGTTGATGTAATCGGGATTGTTCAATTCTTCGGGAGAAACCTGCACAGGATCCTGTACGATAATTCCGTCCACCACCCACAGCGGTTCGCGGTTACCGATCAATGTGGAAGTTCCGCGGATACGGATTTTGGGTACGACGCCCACCTCGCCGGAGTTGCTCATCACGATCATTCCCGGAACCCGGCCTTCCAGCATCTGGTCGATGGAGGTAGCTGCAGGAATCATGATGTCGTCCACTTTCACCGTTGTCACTGCACTGGTGTTTTTCCTTTTGTCGATGACTTGATAACCGGTAACGACCACTTCATCTATCTCTGTAGCTTCTTCATGCAGGGTCACATTGATTTCTTGTTGTCCGGTGTAGGCTATTTCTTGCGGTTTCATGCCGATAAAGGTGAAACGCAAAAAGATATCCTTTGCGTCGGGCAAGGCAATGGTGTATTTTCCGTTGGCGTCTGTAACGACTCCCATCTGGGTGCCTTTGATCATTACTGTCACACCCGGTAACGGATGACCTTGCCGGTCGGTTATTTTTCCGTTCACTTTTTTCTCTTCGGCTTGTTGTGTTGCACCTTGAATGATAATCAGGTTATCCTTGAAGGTATAACTTAACCCTGTTCCGCTCAGACATTCGTCGAGGATACGGTTCACTTCGGTCTGTCGGCGGTCGATGGTGATATCCGTGAATGGTGCGATATCACCGGATTTGTAAATGAACATGTAATCCGTCAGTTGTTCGATTTGCCGGAAGACGGATGCTAAAGTCGTGTTGGTGGCAGAGAGTGTGATTTTGCTGTTTTGGGCGCTTACGGCAGCCTGACAGGTACAAAATCCCACTAACGTTAGAAGAACAAGAAGCTTCATCTTTCGCAGGATTTGTTGTAATCTTCGTTTTTTTCTCATAACTTTGTTTAGCTTTGGTTAATTAATAGGATGATTATCTAAGCTGTTGCAGGAAGATGTGAGGGCGTCTTCCTGTTTTTATTGACTGATGTATATTTTGTTACCGATATAGGAAAAATGAATACCGTTGGTCGATTGCAGATTATCCAGAATTTCCCGGATGCTGGCATAACGGTTGGTATGCAAATGAAAGCGTAGCTGCCTGAGGGCCGGACGGGTAAAAACTACTTCGAAATCATACCACCGGGTCAGCTCTCTGAAAATTTCTTCCAGAGTTTTGTCGCGGGCGATAAATTTTCCGTTTTTCCAGGCCAGCACTTCTTCGGGATCAGCTTCTAGAATTTGTAAATTACCGGTGTGACAATCGAAATGGGATTGTTGTGAGGGCAACAATCTTAGGGTTTGCCGGGAGGAAGGGTAATGCTGTTCGATGCTGCCGGAAAGAAGCGTAGTTACCGTTTCCGTCTCATCGGGGTAGGCTTTGATATTGAAACTGGTCCCCAATACCTGTAGATTCATGTCGCGGGTATGGACTGAAAAAGAAGCTTGTTCGTTACGGGTAACTTCGAAATAGGCTTCGCCTTCGAGGTATACCTCCCGGTGATCATCGGCAAAGACTTCCGGGTATTTCAGTTTGCTTCCGGCATTGAGCCAAACATGGCTGCCGTCTGAAAGAGTGAGCGAAAACTCACAACCTTTGGGTACGGTGAGGGTGTGGTATGTGATCTTTATCGGAACTGTGTCCCGGATCGGAGTATAGCTCAGACTGCCGGAGTCATGTTGCAGGATATTCACTTTGGAGGACGACCCCTTGATGATTTGCAGAGTATCGGCTAAAAGTACCTGTCGTCCGTTGGAAAGAGTCAGCGTAGGGAACTTGTGATTCGCCCGGGATTCTACCGAAGCTAAAGGAAGCGGTTGCGGTATGTGTCGTTGCCAGAAGAAAATACCGCAACCCAACAGGAGAAAGAATAAGGCGGCATATTTCCATAAACCGGAATACAGCCGGTGTTTGTGCAGACGTTGCTGTAATTGGGCGTAGGCTTGTTTTTCATCCGGTTTGTCCCATTGTTCTGTCCAACGGATTGCCTGATAGTCTTTGGCTGATTGCTTAAACAGCTTTTGGCTTTCCGGATTTTGTTTCAGCCATGAATCGAACTGCTTTTCTTCCTCCGGACTCATTTGTCCTGCGAGGTAGTCCTGTATTTGTTGTTTCGGATCAGATATGTTCATAAAGAGTGTTACTTGTTATAAGTTAATAACACAACTTTAAAAATGGGTGAATGATTTTTTCAATTATTTTTCAAAAAATTGAAAAGTTATAGTGTCAGGGAGTCGTTTTCGATACAATAAAATATTAGCAGGAGTGTATCGGGGAATTGTTTCCGTAATTGCTTTACGCCGTAGTTGAGTAGAGTTTTCACTGTATTGACAGAAACATTTAATTCTTCGGCTGTTTCTTTGTATTTTTTCCCCTGAATCAGGATAGAAACGATCACTTGGCGTGTTTTGTCAGGTAATTGTTTGATCGTTTCCCGGATTGCAGCGATCAGTTCGGGCGATATGGTCATCGCTTCCTCTTCTGCTGCTTCGAATTTCAACAATTCGGCTTCCATAACAAGCTTGCGATTGCGCAGACGGTTCAGGCAGGTATTCCGTATGCACCGGAACAGATAAGTGGTGAGAGCTTCCGGGGCGATCTGGCGGTAGGAACGATGTTTTATGAAATCATAGAAAACATCCTGTACGATGTCTTCCGAAAAATGAATGTCCGTCAAAAAAGAATCTGCAAACAATACTAACGGTTTATAGTATCGTTCGAATAATAATTTTCCTCCCTCGTCCGGATTTTTTGTAAAAGCCGTTAAAATTTCAGATGCGGACGGATACATTCTTTGTTTTTATTTTCTCACAAAAATAATAAAATATAAAATTCAAATCAATTGCTTGAAAAACAAATGGAAAAGCGTCGGATTTAAGATTCCTGGGAATAAAAAACCGTAGATCGCCCCGTAAAAATGGGCATTATGATTGATGTTGTCACTTCCCTGGCGGGCCATATATTGGCAGTAAGCTAAATAAAGAAGGCCGAACAGAATACCTGGAATGGGAATTGCGGCAAAAAGCAGAATTTTGTCCCACGGATTCAGGAATATGGCTGTGAATAAAACGGCAGAAACCGCACCGGAAGCTCCGATAGAAGTGTACCATGCCGCATTACGGTAACGGATCACATCGGAGGCAGAAGCTACAACCATCCCTCCGAAGTAGAGTAATAAAAAAGCCCCTTCTCCGAATCCCAGATAACGGAATGTATCTTCGATATACTTGCCGAATGACCAGAAAGTAAACATATTCACGAATAAATGTACCCAGTCTGCATGAACAAAACCATGCGAAATGATACGGTACCATTCCTTTGCATGTACAATCCGATAGGGTTTGAGCGAAAGTTTATCGAACAATAGTCTGTTGTTGAAACAAATAAAAGAGACCACAACGGTTATTCCGGTAATGAGATAGGTGAGCATTGATCGGGGTTATTGCTTGAAACGTATACTCAGGATCTGATAAATCAATTTTGAGGCCAGGAAATCCGGGGCTTTGTTGATATCGTTCGGACAAAGTTCGACAACATCGAGACCGACGATATTATGGCGTTCGTTGATTAGTTTGAGCAAAGTCAACACTGTCCGGTAGGTCAGTCCGTCGGGTTCGGGGGTACCTGTCGACGGCATATAAGCGGGGTCGAATACGTCCAGGTCGATTGTGACATACACATTATCGTGGAGTTTTTGAGACACCTCGTACATCCAGGTAGAATCGTCCGATTCTTTAATTTCATGGGCATAAAAAATACGGTCCGGATCGATATTGTGCTTTTCTTCGATGGCGCTGCTACGAATACCTGCCTGAACGACACTTGGGGTAATTTCTTTGCCCCGGGCCATAACACAGGCATGATTGTAAGGCGAACCTTCGTATTCGTCCCGCATATCCGAATGAGCATCCAGTTGCAGGATAGAAAATGTATCATAGTATTTGGCTATAGCCTTGAAAGCACCGATACTGACCGAGTGTTCCCCACCCAATAACACCGGGAACTTTTTATCTTTCAAGATAGCTTCCACGCGCTGTTCGACTTCCTGAGCCATAGCTTGGGGAGAAGAATCGGCCGTAACGGGTTCTAAAGTGGCGATACCGTGTTTATATACTTCCGAATCGGTTTCGATATCGTAAAATTCCATGTTGGGCGAAGCTTCGAGTATGGCACGTGGTCCCTTGTCTGCTCCTTTCAGCCAAGTACTTGTACCATCGTAAGGCACAGGAAGAATAGCTATTTCCGCCGTTTCGTAATCGGTGTATTGTTCTTCAAAGTCTCCGTAAAGTAATTTATCCATACCTAAATAGTTTATACTACAAATCTAGATTTATTTTGTGGGAAATAAGCACTATACATGTGAAATATATTTAAAATAGTCAGAACGTTACCTGAAATCCTACACCCAGACTTTCTTTAAATTGTAAGCGTGGCCCTTTACTTCCATCTTTTTGAACGATTTTAGTATCGTTGTCATAGATCAGGTTTGTGGAAATATTGGCCGAAAACCATTTATTCACGGTCATATTTAATTGTACATCCCAACGGACATCCACGTTTTGCGGATCTTCCAGATAATTCGAGAAAAGATCGACTCGTGAATAGATCGTCATATTTTTCAGAAATTCGTATTTTACTTCTACCTTTAAGTTACCACCCATTTCTGAAAAAAGATGCTCGCCGGGATCAACACCGAATGAACCTTCGTCGGAAAGAATTTTACTACTGACAAAAGTTCCCCGCCAGGAAATGGCCGAAAAGGTAGCTGTTATCCAATTCTTTGGATTCCAGGTCAAACCTAGACCGGTAGTCAGGTATCCCGGAGACATAAAACGTGAAATATAAGTCCGGGGTTCTGTTTTATAATCATACCCTTTCGCAAATTGCGTGTTGAAGTTCAACAGAGCACTCAAATAAAGGCTTTTAGTCATTCCGTAGCCATAGGTCGACGAAAAATAAAGTTTGTCATTCGTTTTTTTCGTTCCGCTTGTTTCCGTTTGATTCAAGCCATAAGCCATTTCGATCCGGTTTTGCCACAAATGTTTATTCTTTTTATAATCGGCACTATAATTGAGTAATACATCGAAGCCGACCGCATTCTCGCCTCCTGAGGCCCAATTGCTTAAGCTAACCTGAGATAAATTTAATCCTCCGTTACCTCCGTATGTCCAGCTTGAATCCCGGCTAATGTGACCGGCAGCTGTTGCTGTCCAATTGAATAAAAAGGTAAATGCGCTGATAAATATTAAATTTTTCATAGTTCTGGTTTTTGATTTTTAAACTACAAAATTATACTTTATCAACAATAATTTACAAATTATTTTTGAAAATCGCTTACATTTTTCGGATTTGACCGGAGAGTTGTTTGATTGCCTCCAACGTATTTTCTTTGTCTACATGGCATACGATCCGGTTGCGCATGATCCAGTCCCCATTTACCATAGAAGAGCGTACATTTTTACTGTTCATGGCATAGACAATGGCTGAGTATTCATCATAAACAGGAAGCATATTGGAAGCATCTGCATGTATCAATATCAGGTCCGCTCTTTTTCCTATTTCGATCGAACCGGTTATTGTGTCGAGTCCCAAGGCTTTTGCTCCGTTGATGGTAGCCATCCGGAGGGCTGTCTGGGCTTTTATAGCCTCCGGGTTGTAATGGACGACTTTAGCGAGCAATGCGGCAAAACGCATTTCCTCTACTAAATCGAGGGTGTTGTTGCTCGCCGTTCCGTCTGTTCCTAAAGCGACAGTAATTCCTGCTTTCAGGTAAGTATCTATATCTGCAACGCCACTGGCTAATTTTAGATTGCTTTTGGGACAATGGCCGATCGAAGTCCCGGTTCGGGCCAGGAGTTCGATCTCTTTCGGATTGAGCCATACGCAATGGGCTGCAATCACGTTCCGGTCGAGAAGCCCGATCGAATGGAGGTACTCGGCAGGTGGCATGCCTGTTCGGGCTGTGATGTCTTCGACTTCTTGCCGGGTTTCTGCAACATGAATCTGAAGAAGAGTACCGTACCGGTCTGCCAGTTGTTTGGATTGTTGGAGAGTGGCTTGGGAACAGGTATATGGGGCATGTACACAAACGGAAGGGTGAATGATAGAGTCTCCTTGCCATTTTCGGATCAAAGCTTCACATCGGGCAAGACCTTCGTCTACCGTTTGAAAGCTCGCTGTTGCAAAGTCGATCATCGATTCTCCCATAACTCCCCGGATACCGGCATTTTTAGCCTCCTCGGCTATGATATCTTCGAAAAAATACATGTCGTTGAAACAGGTCGTACCCGATTTGATCATTTCGATAAAAGCCAGCCGGGTAGCGATTCTGACATTTTCAGGAGTCACCAACCGGGCTTCTGCCGGAAAGATGTGTCCGGTAAGCCATTCATGCAGCGGAAGATCATCTGCAAAGCCCCTTAGCATAGTCATAGGAAGATGAGTATGTGTATTGATCAGCCCAGGTAATAAGAACATCCCTTCTGCGTCTGTGATTTCCGCATCGGTATCTTCTAAAGATTGAGTCGTGATGGCACTGATTTTTCCATTTTCGATCAGGATATTTCCGTTAGGGAGAATATCTAACCTTTCATTCATCGTGATAATACGGGCGTTCCGGATGATCTTTTTATTCATAGCTTTTGTTTTTACAAAAATAAGTAAAACTTTAGGATAGCGGTATTCGTTAATATCAAAAACGTCAGAAATAGGTAAAAGTTATAGAGCGAATGAAACGAATAGGATTTATTTTACTTTTGTTTACATCGAGTGTCGGTTTTGCACAGAAATATGCCGTGAAAACAAATCTGGCCTATTGGGCGACTACGACTTTGAATATCGGTGGAGAAATCGCTTTAGCTCCGCGAATGACATTAGATATGACGGCAAATTATAATCCCTTTCATTTCCGTGGGAATAAGAAGATTATGCATTGGGCGGTTCAGCCGGAATGGCGTTATTGGACTTGTCGCCGGTTTATGGGGCATTTTATCGGAGTACATGCACATGGAGGAAAATATAACGGTGGTTTAAAAAAATACCGTTATGACGGATGGGGTGTCGGTGGTGGTTTTTCTTATGGTTACCAATGGATCATCGGTAAACACTGGAACTTGGAAACAGAACTTGGAATCGGGTATGCTTACTTGAAGTACGATAAATATTTACGTAACCGATGCGGACGATTTATAGACACCGGACATCGCAACTATTGGGGACCGACAAAATTAAGTATTAGTTTCATGTATCTTTTTAAAAGCAGGCAGAAATGAAAAAAACGATCGGAATATTATTGGGATGCTTATGCATATTGTTGCTGGAGAGCGGTGTGAAACGGATTGAGAAGAAACCGGCTTTGACTATTACTCCTTCCCGCTTGCAACTATTTGTCGATCAACATACAGATCCATATACGATAAAAATAGTTTATACATTGAATATACCTCATGGGTTTATCCCTTCCTGTGCCCGTATGGTTTATCAACCTTATTTTCTGTCTGCCGGGCATCGCTATGATTTGACTCCTTTGGTCGTTAGCGGAAAAAACAATCTTCGGCAAGAAAAGCGGTTAACTGCCTTGACGGATAAACAACCGGATTATCCCGAAGCTCTTCGGCTTATATCGGAAGGAGAAGGAATGCAGGTCCGTTTGTCGGAAACAGTGCCTTTCGAATTATGGATGGCACAAGCTAAATTGAGGGCTGATGTGACGTTAGAGGCTTGTGACCGGGAGAAACATATTGAAGTTTTAACCCTGGCCGATGGAGTGATCTGGTTGCCTATGGGGCCGGGACCGGTTCGGGTGAAGTACGCAAAAGAAAGAGTGATGGTACAAAAAGTATCGGAATTCGAATTTTTCTTTCCTTCAGGACAATATATCTTCAACCGGGAATATGACGGCAACGCTTCGAGCATGAAACGAATGATGAAGTTGGTCGATTCATTTCGATCGGATTCAACGATGCGCCTGGAAAAACTAGTCATTGCCGGAAGTTCGTCTCCTATAGGTACGGCGACTTTCAATGCCTCGTTAGCCGAACAACGGGCCGAACAAATGAAACAGCGTTTAGTCGAACGGAAACAGATGGAGGCCCAAGAGATCGAGCTCGAATATATCGGTGAAAATTGGGCCGGATTGCGGCAATTGGTCGAACAGTCGAAATTGCCTGATAAAGCTGCCGTCTTGCGTATTCTCGACACTACAAAGGATGCTGCCCAACGCAAAGCTTCATTAAAGCAGCTCCCGCAATATGAATATTTGCGCATAAACTTATATCCCGATTTACAGGAAGTGAGGTGTATCTTCTATTATACTCAAAAAGAAGAGATCACGAAAGTGATCCCTGAATAATGAGAAGAGTTCGGCAGTTATGATTCGGGCTGTTGGGGAAAAATCAGACGGGAAGTGTCGTATCCTCGTTGCCGGGCCTTTTCCAGAATTTGGTTTAGGGTATTTTGGTCGAGATGAGGAGTACGGCTTAAAATCCACAGGTATTTGTCTGTGGAACTGCCGATCAGCGACCATTGGTAGTCCGGGTCCAACTCGAGAATGTTGTAATCGCTGTAAAACGACAGGAAGAAAGCGACCTGCAATTGACCGGGCTGACCGTTATGAGAAGGCCGTGCTTTCCCGATACTACATTTTTCTTTACCGTCGACAGCATCTTGATGACCACAATTCAGAACTTTGATTTTCCCATCCGGGCGTTTTGAATATTCTGCTGTGACATAATGCAGACCCCGTTCGAAACGATGATCGTAGCGGGCGATTTCATACCATTTACCAAGATAACGTTGTAAATTGAACTCTTTTACAGTGCTTTTGTCTATTGTTTTCATAGCCTTTTTCTCAGGTTTACGTAGAACAGGAAGGATGAGTTCTAACAAAACTCAGGACTTTTCGTATTATATCCAGTACTTTATGAACTTGTTATGGGTGAAATACAACAAGACGGTTTGCCTTTGCCACGGCGGAATTGGGCCATGGCAGTAATTGCTTTGGGGATGACGATGGCTGTGTTGGACGGGGCTATTGCGAACGTTGCTTTGCCTACGATTGCCGGAGATTTACATGTCAATCCATCCAGTTCTATCTGGGTAGTAAATGCTTTTCAGTTAGCAATGACCATCTCTTTACTGGCTTTTTCCTCTTTGGGTGATCTTTGGGGATATAAGCGGGTGTATGTGTTGGGCTTGAGTATGTTCACAGTGACTTCGCTGATATGTGCTCTTTCCGATTCGTTTATTACTTTGGTTATAGCCCGTGGTTTACAAGGTTTCAGTGCGGCAGCGATCACGAGTGTCAATACCGCTTTACTGAGGGTGATTTTTCCGGCCCGTTTTTTGGCCCGTGGAATGGGAATCAACGGGTTGATCATTGCTGTCGCTGCTGCTGCCGGCCCTACTGTTGCTGCCGGTATTTTAGCTATTGCCGATTGGCCCTGGTTGTTTGCCATCAATGTGCCCATAGGACTGGTTGCATTTGTATTGAGTTTGAAGTTTTTACCCCAGAATCCGGTAAAAGTAGAAGGACAACGTTTTGATGTAACGGGTGCGGTAATGAATGCCCTGACTTTTGGTTTGCTGATATGTGTAATCGATGGATTTGCTCACGATATTCATTGGTATATTCTGATTCCGGGTTTTGTTATCATGCTGATCATCGGCTGGTTTTTTATCAAACGTCAGAAAATGCAGACTTATCCTTTGCTTCCGGTCGATTTGCTGCGTAATAAGATCTTTTCCCTATCCTTGCTGACTTCCGTGTTTTCTTTTATAGCACAAATGCTGGCTTTGGTGTCTATTCCTTTCTTTTTTCAACGGGTATTACACCTGAGTGAAGTTGCGACGGGGTTATTGCTGACACCCTGGCCACTGGCCACTATGATTACAGCTCCGCTGGCCGGGCGTTTGATGGATCGTTACAATGCCGGTTTATTGGGGGGGATCGGATTGATGATATTCGGTACGGCTCTTTTGTTGTTGGCGATGATGCCTGCACATCCTTCACATATCGATATTATCTGGCGTATGTTTTTAGGAGGTATAGGTTTCGGTCTCTTTATTACCCCCAACAATAGTACGATTATTGCATCGGCTCCCAGAGAACGTAGCGGCGGAGCCAGTGGTATGCTGGGGATGGCCCGGCTCTTGGGACAGACTGTCGGTGCGGCTTTTGTGGCAGTCCTGTTTGCTATGTTTCCCGGACATGGGATGCGATATGCTTTGATTTTTGGAGCCGTTATCGCTGTTGTTTCGGCCGTTATCAGTAGTTTGAGACTCAGGAAGTAGAACCAGATCGGTATTTTTCATGGCTTTGGAGCGGTCTACAGCTCCGGCATGTAGAAGGATATGTTTCCCTTTCCAGTTGGATGGAATGATAAAATTCCGGCGATACCACAGGTCGGTTTTGTTTTTGCCGACGATACCCGAAAGTTCGGTTATTCCCTCCGACAGTGAGCGATGAGTTGCTGAAATAAGGGTAACATTTTGTCCGAACCGGTCAGGAGCATTTCGGGATGCCATTGGATACCTACGACAAAAGTGTGATCGGGCATTTCGACAGCTTCGATAACTCCATCAGGGGCTGTCGCTGTGATTTTCAGGTGACGTCCTAAATGGTTCAGGCATTGGTGATGAAAACTGTTGACTTCCAGTTGCTCTCCCCAAAGTCGGCCTAAAATAGAATCTTTTTCAATACTTACCGGGTGGAAAATATCCTCCCGTGGGCTGTATTGGCTGTGTAGCATAACCGGATGGCCGATGGCTGTGATATCCTGCCAAAGCGTACCGCCCAATACGACATTCAATAATTGTATTCCCCGGCAAATGGCTAATAGAGGCTTGTCTGTCCTTAGGATTTCTTCGGTCAACGCCCATTGTGCCCGATCGAGTCCGGTATGAAATTCCTCCAGGCAGGGATGAGGGAAGTCTCCGTATAAGATGGGGTTGATATCTCCTCCGCCCGAGAGAATAAAACCATCGCAGACTTCGGCATACCGGACAATGGAAGCCCGATCGGCTACCGGGGGAAGAAGCAGGGGAATGCCCCCTGCCTTAACGACTGCATCGATATAGTCTTTGTTGACGTATATCCTTTCCATCCCCAGAAATTTACCTTTATCTACGGTATGGAGATTTGTGCTGATACCAATAATCGGAGTCATTAGTCGATCGGCTTGGTTTTGATAACGGTAATGCCGTTTTCTGTATACCGGTCTAAGATCCCGACTAAACTGATCAAATGGGGGGCTGCCATGTGAGCGTTCCAATCTTCGACAGTCTGCCAGGTTTCGTGAAACATGAAATCTTTCGGATCGTCTTTACTGACATGTAATTCATAATGCAAAGCCCCTTTTTCAGCTAATGTAGGCGCAATCAGATCTTCGAGAATTTTTTGCCATTCTTTTTCAGTATTTCCTTTGTTCCGGTTATAGGCGAACAATACCAACGAATCCGGGACTATCACGGGATTCGGAGCTTCCGAACGTTCCCAGCGTTGTAAAACCGGTTTTCGGTCTGTCAGTTCGTCTCTGCGGGCCCGAAAAGCTTGCAGATGTTCACTTTGGGTATGTTTTTTCCAAAGTTCCTCGTTTGCCCATATTTCATGAAAAATGAATTGACAGGGGTCTTCCCGATCTTCATACAAATGGTAACTGATAGCTCCTTCTTCCTGACGGGTCTTTTCGATGAGGTCGAGACAGGCTTTTTTTAATTCTCCGGCTTTCCCTTCGCGGGCATGGGAAATAGATACCAGAGTTAATTGTTCCGCAGTTTTTGACGTAAAATAGTTCATTGTAGCATTATTTTAAAAAATCCCTCACTTTTTTTTCTGCTTCCCGGAAGGCCTCTTCCAGCTTATCGTTGACGATGATCGTATCGAATTTGTCTGCGAAAGTCATTTCGTATTCTGCTTTTGCCAGGCGTTGTTCGATTTTTTCAGGAGCATCGGTCCCCCGGCCGGTCAAGCGTTGGCGTAGTACTTCTACAGATGGGGGCTGAATAAAGATCGATAACGCATTGTCTCCGAATTTCTTTTTGATATTTAGGCCGCCTACGACATCGACATCGAACAATACAGTATGACCTTTCGCCCAGATCCGGTCGATTTCACTGAGAAGCGTACCGTAGTAGCATCCCGGATACACCTCTTCCCATTCCAAAAATTCTTTATTTTCAATTCGTTTCCTGAATTCATCTGCTGTAAAGAAATAATACTCTTTACCATGTATTTCTTTTCCCCGGGGAGCCCGGCAGGTTGCTGAAATAGAAAATTCCAACCCTAACCCCTTTTCCAATAAGTAATTTACAATTGTACTCTTACCCGCTCCACTCGGTGCTGAAAAAATAATTACTTTTCCCATACGATGATAGTTTATAAGGTTTATAAAGTTTGTAAAGTTTATAAAGTGGGATCAAAGTTTTTTTATAAAGTTCGATAACATTTTAGGTATTGTTTCGGTATCTGAGTTCGACGTTTGATTTTCGTTCATAGCCTTCGGTGATGTTATTCATAATCAAAGCAGTTGCTCTTTCGATTTGGTCTTTAAAACCGAAATCATGGCTTTTATCGAATAGCAAATAGATTTCTATACACAACTCTTTTGCCTTTTGCCACGCCAGACTATCTTCAAAACATTCAATCTTCATGATTTATCCTTATTATGTTTAACACCAAGCGCCTGCAGGGTCCATGAACTTTAAAAATCTTATAAACTTTACGGACTTTAAAAACTTATAGGACATTCAAACTTTGCTCTTTTATCTTTTCCAGTTCGTCTTTCATTTTTACGACGAGTTTCTGGATGTCGTGGTCGTTGGCTTTAGAGCCCATGGTGTTGATCTCCCGACCGATTTCCTGAGCGATAAAACCGATTTTCCGGCCCGGAGCATCTTCATGTTCGATCGTTTCCAAAAAGTATTTACAGTGATTGGCCAACCTGACTTTCTCTTCTGTGATATCCAATTTTTCCAGGTAGTAGATAATTTCCTGTTCCAGCCGGTTTTCATCGATATTTTGAATATCCGTCCATTCATTGATTTTTTCCTGTAATTTCTGACGGATGACTTCTACACGTTTTACTTCAAATTGAGGTACCTGAGCAGACAGTTCCTGAATAAGTTCGATGCGGTGACATATATCTTTGATTAAAGCTTTTCCTTCCTGGATTCTGAATTTGTTGATTTCTTCCAAAGCTTTTTTTATTCCAGCTTCCAAAGCCTCCCATTCGGTATCTTCCAACTCTTCCGATTTGATTTGCAAGGTATCGGGGAAACGCATGACGGTTTGGAGAATCTTGTTTTTGTCGGCTTCGATGCCCAATTCGTTGGCGATGTCTAGTAATTGATTGAAGTATTGAGTTACTACAGGCTTATTAATGGTCACATCCTTATCGCTTTCTGTATTGTCAAAGTAGATACACATTTCTACTTTCCCCCGGTCCAATTGTTCTTTTACTATATTCCGGATTTCCATTTCTTTTTCTTTGTAAAGATTAGGCATCTTCAGATTCAAGTCCAGGGTTTTTGAATTCAGACTTTTAATTTCGATCACGACTTTCCTATTTCCGTTTTCGATGGTGATTTTTCCGAAACCGGTCATTGATTTTACCATAATATTGATTTTTGATTCTTCTGCAAAAATAACGATTTGTTTGTAAATATTCTTATTGCAGATTATTTCATTTTTCTTCGTATCTTTACACCCCAAAATAATAAAAGAGAAAAGATAGCAAAATCATAAATCAAGAATTGATTCATGGAAAACATCCGCAATTTCTGTATTATAGCGCATATTGATCACGGGAAGAGTACATTGGCCGATCGTTTGTTGGAATATACCGGGACGGTAACCGGTAAAGATTTACAGGCGCAGGTACTCGATGATATGGACCTCGAAAGGGAGCGTGGGATCACGATCAAGAGCCATGCCATTCAGATGGATTATCATTTTGAAGGGAAGAAGTACGTTTTGAATCTGATCGATACTCCGGGACATGTCGATTTTTCGTATGAAGTATCGCGTTCTATTGCAGCATGTGAAGGAGCTTTACTGATCGTCGATGCTACTCAGGGAATACAGGCTCAGACGATTTCCAATCTTTACCTGGCCGTAGAGAACAACCTCGAAATTATTCCTGTACTGAATAAGATGGACATGCCGAATGCTATGCCGGAAGAGGTGAAAGATCAGATTGTGGAATTGATCGGATGTAAACGCGAGGATATTATCGAGGCCAGTGGAAAGACCGGGTTGGGGGTAGAGCAAATTTTGCAGGCGATTGTCGAGCGGGTACCGCATCCCGAAGGTTTTCCGAATCAGCCCTTACAGGCTTTGATCTTCGACTCCGAATTCAATTCTTTCCGGGGAATCATTACTTATTGCCGTATTGTAAACGGGAGTTTGCGCACCGGAGATGTGGTGAAATTCGTTAACACCGGGAAAGAATATACAGCCGACGAGATCGGTGTACTCCGTTTAAAACCCGAGCCACGGCAAGTGCTCGAGACCGGTGATGTGGGATATATTATTTCAGGTATCAAAACTTCCTCCGAGGTAAAAGTCGGAGATACGATCACTCATGTCGACGAACCTTGTGATGTTGCCATCGATGGTTTCGAAGAAGTGAAACCCATGGTATTTGCCGGGATTTATCCTATTGATTCGGAAGATTACGAAGATTTGAGGGCTTCGATAGAGAAATTGCAATTGAACGATGCATCGCTGACTTTCGAACCTGAATCTTCGGCAGCCTTGGGATTCGGTTTCCGTTGCGGATTTTTGGGAATGCTCCATATGGAGATCGTTCAGGAACGTCTGGACCGGGAATTCGATATGAATGTGATTACCACGGTTCCGAATGTGATGTATATCGCTCATACTACCAAAGGCGAGGTCTATGAGATGCACAATCCTTCGGATATGCCTTCTGCCAGCACGTTGGATTTTATAGAGGAACCGTTTATCCGTGCCCAGATTATTACTCCGGCCGATTATATCGGTCCGATTATGACCTTGTGTCTTGGGAAACGGGGGATTTTGATCAACCAGCAATATCATACCGGTAACCGGATAGAGATCACCTATGAAATGCCCTTAGGAGAGATTGTGTTCGATTTTTACGATAAATTGAAAAGTATAACGAAAGGATATGCTTCGTTCGATTATTATCAGATCGGATATCGGCGGGCAAATCTGGTGAAACTGGATATTTTATTAAACGGAGAGTCCGTCGATGCACTGTCGGCATTGATTCATTTCGATAATGCCTATGGTTTCGGGCGTCGCATTTGTGAGAAGCTCAAAGAACTGATACCGCGTCAACAGTTCGATATCGCCGTACAGGCAGCGATCGGAGCTAAAGTCATCGCCCGGGAGACAATCAAAGCAGTGCGTAAAGACGTGACGGCCAAATGTTATGGGGGGGATATTTCCCGGAAAAGAAAATTGCTGGAAAAGCAGAAAAAAGGAAAGAAGCGGATGAAACAGATCGGAAATGTCGAAGTTCCTCAAAAAGCTTTCCTGGCTGTGTTGAAGTTAGATTAAAGTGAAAGGAATGACAGGCTTATTCTTCGGGTCTTTTAACCCGATTCACAATGGTCATCTGAAGATCGCACAGTATTTGTTGTACAAAGGATATTGTCAGCGGATTTGGTTTGTCGTTTCGCCTCATAATCCATTGAAAAGCGATCGTTCTTTATTGGATGAGCAAAAAAGATTGGAAATTGTGAAAGCTGCGATCCGTGGGGATGAAAGGATGCAGGCATGTGATGTCGAGTTCGGTTTGCCTAAGCCTTCCTACACTTATGCCACTTTGCAGCTGTTGAAAAAAAAATGGCCGGAGGAAGAGTTTGCTTTGATCATCGGAGAGGATAATCTGAGAGATTTTCATAAATGGCGGAATGCTAAAGAAATTGTGGAAAATTACCGTATATTGGTTTATCCTCGTAAAGGAGAGGGGGTATCCGCTTCGATGTGGGAAAATCTATTTCTGATAGACGCACCTCTTGCCGATGTTTCTTCGACGGAAATCCGGGAGATGCTCGGAGAAGGGCAGGATATTTCACCTTATGTGCCTCAGCCGGCTTTGCCTTTGATCCTGAATTATTATTCCGTAAAATGAAAATCCTGTTTTGTCTATTATTATGGGGGACAATCTCTTCAGGTGTTTATGCACAACGGGTGCTTCCTGCAAAAAGTAAAGAACAGAAGAGAACAGAAAAACAGATAGAAAAGAAAGAAAATTCTCTCCGGCAGAAAGATACCGAGTTGCGGTGGGATCCCCGCCGATTACCTTCAAAGAGTAAAGGTTTTCCGGAAATCTCTGCCTGGCATACCGGGACAGCAGGTATTGTCGCTTCGGATGCAGCAGAAATCAGTCTTTTTAATCCCACACGGATCGGTTTCTCAAAACGTACGGAAATCCTTTTTCGGATAGCTGAGGAACCTTTTTTACCTAATATCGGGTTGAAACACCGTTGGTGGGGGAACAGGCGTTTTGCCTGGGCTACAGCACATACGTTGTATTATTCTTATCCCGGTTTGAAGATATTGCAGTCGACCGGTTTTAAAGAACTGGTTCCGGATTCGGTACAGGTGGCCCAGGGGATGGCTATGCGGCATGAAATATTGTTTTCCTGGTTATTGAATCCGCAAGTATGGGGATGTCCCGATCCTTCGGCCGAAAAAATACTGACCCTGCATGCGGGCATAGAGGGTTATGTCGGGTTCGGGAATAACGAAGTAATGCCGTTCGATTATGCCCACACCTTGTATCATACTCAGTTGCTCGACGGTAAAGTGCTTTATTATGGAGGATTGCAGTTTGATTCTTATTGGGGACACCGGTTTCATTATAGTTTAAACGGCCTTTTTTATAGTGTTGATTTCACAAAAGCATATGCTGTAGAAGGAAATTTGCGTCTTACTTATTATGTGTCAAGGCACTTCGGGCTCTCAGCTGTTTGTAAAATTCCCTATATCAGGATAAATGAAAAATCCGGATGGACTTATGTTCCTTTACTCGATTTGACCTATCTGATACATCCCGGACGTACAGTGATCAGACATGGCTTATATAAAAACAAAAGACGACAAAGATAGATCAAAATGGAAAATGTATTGTTGCATAGTTGTTGTGCCCCTTGTTCGGCTGCTATCGTCGAATGGATGCTAGCTCAGGATATCCGTCCGACTTTGTATTATTTCAACCCCAATATCTTTCCACAGGAAGAATACGAAATCCGGAAATCCGAATGCAGTCGTTATGCACAAAAATTAGGTTTGGAGATTATCGACGGGGATTATGATCATACAGCCTGGTTGAGTGACGTGGCGGGCTTGGAGGATGAACCCGAACGGGGAAAGCGATGTCTGCAGTGTTTCAAAATACGGTTGCTGGCCACGGCAAAATTGGCTGATGAAAGAGGCTTTCGTTTGTTTACTACTACACTGGCCTCTTCGCGATGGAAGAGCCTTCAACAAATCACCGAAGCCGGGAAATGGGCTGCGGCTCGCTTTGAAGGTCTGGAATTTTGGGAAAAGAACTGGCGTAAAGGTGGTTTAAGCGAACGCCGTAAGATACTTTTGGCCGAAAATGGTTTTTATAATCAGCAATATTGTGGGTGTGAATTCTCCTTCAGAAAGCCCCAAAATAACGATTTACCTTAATATAGGGATACCAAAACAGGCGGAATACCTAGAATCGGGGATTTCCGGGTCTATTTAGCCGGCCTATCTTTGTGTCATCAGAATTTTGTCACGTTTTATTGATTAATAGTTGCGAAAGTCACAGGTAAAGCCGGCCTGTGACTTTTTTTGTCAGAAAAGCTCCGCTCCGAAAAGACATAAAAAAAACACCGGCAGGATGCGACTGGCGGATCCTTCAAATAAAAACCCTGTATCTTTCGTATTGTGGCCACATCATACAATACTTCCGCATACACCATTTTTATCTCCGGTGTTTTTAACAGTACAGTAAATATATATGTGCAGGTGTCCCACTCTAAATCCTCGAGAGTAAAGACGTTTGCTGTTACTGGCAGGTCTTCTGACTTGCTTCTCTCCGGACGCCTTCCCGTCGTACATATTGCAGACAGTGGCAGGAGTATTGTCCGGATCTGGTTATGAAGCTTACAGCAGCGGGACTGTCCGGGATTTTCACCCGATTCCCTTTTATTTCTTGTACCGGATGATAACAAGAAAACCAGTATGGAACAAAGATACGAAAAAAATGAAATGCTAATCCAAGTTTTTTTATTATTTTAATATTTCCGGAATGGGTTGGCCTATACAACCATTAGGGGCTTGTATGTGCAATAATGCTGCTATAGTCGGGGCTATGTCTGTCAGCCCGACAAGGCGCCGGGTTGCTCCTTGCCGGATTCCCCAACCCATGAAAAGCAGGGGAACATGAGTGTCATAAGAATGCCATGTCCCGTGAGTAGTTCCCTGCGGGGTAGGCGTCCCGCTTTCATACCAGCCTGGTTTGACGATGATTTGTATTGCTCCGCTGCGTTCCCGGCAATATCCGTTGATGATTTTTTCTCTGATACCTGTAGGGAGTGTAGAAATTGCGACTTTTTCCATATCTACGGCATAGGCTATGCCTTCCAGATTGTTTAGATAATCCAGGACGGCCGACTTTACGGTTTCATACGCTAGCCTGGACCGGGAAATAAGCTGACGGTCCAGATGGACCTGATAGTTATCCAGGCTATAAACCAGGCCTTGAACGGCGAAACGATTGTTCAAGGTACTGTCCAACCGATGTAAGACCTTTTGATATAACCAGCTGTCGGAAGGGATCCGGTGGGATTGTAAAAAGCCGACATTATGGGCTGCTGCATGATCGGCTGTCAGAAAAACGGTATAATGATCCCGGCCGATTTTCTCGTCGAGAAACTCAAAGAACAGACCGAGATCCTGATCTAACCGGAGATAGGTGTCTTCGGTCTTGATGGCATTCGTACCGAATTGATGACCGATATAATCTGTAGCCGAAAGACTGACAGCAAGAAAATCGGTTTCTTCACGCTGGCCCATTTCCTCTTTTTCGACAGCTGTTTTCGCCATTTCCAAAGTGAAGGTATTTCCGTAAGGAGTTTGGCGGATCATACTATATCCATTTGTCTTCAATAATTTGGAAGTCGGAATAGGAAAAACAGGTTTTTCTCCTTTTATGAATGGGGCTTCATAAGGAGTATCGTCTTTTGTACTTTGTTTATATGTCCCGATAGGATACAACGTATTCCAGTCTTGTTGCAATAGTTGGGAGGCTCGGTCCCGGGCATTGAAATCTTCGACCCAGCGGGGTAATTTATCGGTGTAATAACTACTTGTAATCCATTTGCCGGAATCGTAGTCGAACCAGTAAGCGGCATTTGCCGTGTGTCCTGCCGGTAGAATAGCGGCCCGGTCTTTGAGAGCGATCCCGATAACTTTAGAATGGAAATTTGTACCCAGACGTAATTCGTCGGTGATTGTCGTTACCCATAAATTCCGGGGTGACATCCGGCCGGCTTGTGAGTCGCTACCGACACATTCGACTGTCGGATCGGCTGTACAGTATAACTTTTTCTTTTCCTTTTCAATATAGAAATCATTGGCTGCAATACCGGTCACCGAGGGAACAGAACCGGTGTAAATGCAGGTATGCCCGACGGCTGTGAAAGCCGGTAAATAATTCAATTGAGTGTTTTCACATGTAAACCCTTCTTTCAGCAAGCGTTTGAATCCACGGTCTCCATAACGGTCGTAATAACGGTAGAGGTAATCCCAGCGCATTTGGTCGACTACGATGCCTACTACTAATTTGGGACGCGGAAGAGAAGATTCGGCCGGTTCTGCCCCGAGGGACAGCGAAGTGAGAATGAGGATCAAACCATAAAAAAACTTTATTTTCATAACAGTAAATGTGAATTTTATTTGCAGCAAGATTACCCGAAAATTGTTTCAAACAGATTACGATTTTGCTACAATCGGATGTATTGTTCGGATTCCGGGTTGCATAAACAAGGGGGTTTTTCTAATTTTGCCATTCCAAAATTTAATTCTTCCCTTATGACGAACGCTGATACCGATATTCAGGAACTTTCTAATTTTTTACTTGATTTCGCTACGACTTTGATGGGTGTGGGGAGCCATACTTCGCGGGTAGTAAGGAATGTAAATCGCATTGCCGAGTCGTTCGGTTATGGGGTGGATATGACTATTTTTCAGCGTAATATAACCATGACCGTAAAACATGCCGACGATTATTCTATCCGGCGCACTTATGTAAGGCGTATCCCGGCTTTGGCATTGAATTTCAGGACGATATCCGATTTGAGCTCGTTGAGTTGGGAAGCCTATGATCATGATTTGCCTTTGGACGAATTGAAAAAACGTTATGCCGTAATTACGACGCAACCCCGTATGTCGCGTTGGGTAGTGTTGATTTTGGTGGCTTTTGCCAATGCTGCTTTTTGCCGTTTGTTCGGTGGAGACTGGATCGCTATGGGATTAGTGTGGATGGCTACTTTGACCGGTTTTTTTGTCAGGCAGGAATTGACGGTCCGTAAGGTCAATCATATGTTGATATTTATTGTTTGTTCATTTGTGGCTTCTCTGGTTGCGGCGCTCGGTGTGTATTCTGATTGGGGTACCACTCAGGATGTCGCTTTAGGTACGAGTGTACTTTTTTTAATCCCCGGAGTTCCTTTAATCAATTCTATCCTGGATATCCTGGAAGGGCATGTCCTGATCGGTTTTTCCAGGGCGATCAATGCCGCTATCTTGATTATATGTATTGCCTTAGGGTTGTCGATGACTTTGCTGATCCTGGGAAAAGAAGTGTTGTAATTTAGAAATGATAAATATGAATACTGAATTTGGGTTGTCGGTCTTGTTCGACGGTTTTTTAGCTGCAATTGCCGCTATCGGTTTTGCTGTGATTTCGAATCCTCCGAAAAAAGCGGTCTTTATAGCAGCTTTATTGGCAGCGGTTGGGCATGCTTGTCGCTACTACCTTCTCCATCAGACTCCTTTGGATCTTACTTCTTCTACCCTGATCGCTGCTTTTACGATTGGGATGGGAAGCATGTGGTTCGCCAAATTGATTCATTGTCCGGCCGAGGTATTCTCTTTCCCTTCTCTCTTGCCTATGATTCCGGGTATGTATGCTTATAAAACAATTTTAGCTCTGATTCGTTTTATGAAAAATGACGACCCGCTGGTGTTGCAACAGTTGATCGTAGAAATTTTCCGGAATGGCTTGACGGCTTTATTCGTACTGTTTGCTTTGGTCATCGGAGTTTCGCTGCCCTTGTTTATATTTTATAAACAATCTTTTATGATGACCCGCCTTTTGCATCGGAAAAAGTCGGCTTGAAGAAACAAATTTAAATCGAAAAATATGTCACACGACCATCATGACCACCGATCCCTTGGGATTACTTCGCTGAATAAAGCTTTTGTCATAGGTATTGTTTTAAATGCCGGATTTGTCGTTGCCGAATTTATTGCCGGTTTTTGGTATAATTCATTGGGATTGATTTCGGATGCCGGGCATAATCTGGGAGATGTGTTCAGTTTGGTATTGGCCATGTTGGCTTTTCGTCTGGCTAAAGTGAGTCCAACTTTGAGATATACTTACGGTTATAAGAAAAGTACGATTCTGGTTTCTCTGCTGAATGCAGTTATTTTGTTGGTCGCTGTCGGATTTATTTTGGGGGAGAGTATAGATAAATTATTCCATCCTCGTCCGGTAGATGGAGATGCCGTGGCGTGGGTAGCCGGAGTCGGAGTGTTGGTCAATGCGCTGACTGCTTGGTTGTTTGTGAAAGACAAAGAAAAAGATCTGAATGTAAAAGGGGCCTATTTGCATATGGCTGCCGACGCATTGGTTTCTGTCGGGGTAGTTGTCTCGGGAATTGTTATTCAGCATACCGGCTGGTATATGATGGACCCGTTGACCGGCATACTGATCGCTCTTTTTATCGTCTATTCCACCTGGGGATTATTGCGCGATAGTCTTCGTTTGTCGTTGGACGGGGTGCCTCAGGGAATCAGCTATGACCGGATCGGGCAGATTATTTCAACTACTCCCGGGGTGGATAGTTTCCATCACATGCATATCTGGGGGTTGAGTACGACAGAAATTGCTCTGACTGCGCATATCGTCGTTGCAGATATGGTAGAAATGGAACAGATAAAAAGTGAACTAAAATGCCGGTTACAGAAGGCCGGCATCGGACATGCTACTTTAGAATTGGAGCTGCCCGGACAACCTTGTCAAAAGGAACCCTGTCATTAAATCTATTTTTGCTGGCAGGAAATATAAAAATGCTTAATTTTGTCGATGAAATGGTGATTAAACGCTGAATCGATATGGCTAATTTTCTGAAATCTTTATTCTTCGGAGAAACAGATGAATCCGAAGAGACTAAATTGAACCGCAATTTCGATGTATTGAAATACGATGGTATCAAAGCATTGAAGATCGGTAAGAATACTTATGCTATCCGTTGTTTCAATGAAGCATTGAAATTGAAAGAGGATGTGGAAGTACTCGAACATTTGGTCGGGGCCTATAACCGCGAAGATCGGATGGAAGAAGCGATAGAAACGGCAGGACGTTTGGTCGATATCGAGCCTGATAATATTCCTGTCTTGTTAATGAGGGCCAACCTGAATTTTATGGCTGAAAAATATGAAGCGGCCATTGCCGATTGTAACCGGGTAATTGCTTTGGATGCAACCAATGCTTCGGCTTATTATCTGGCTGCGAAGGCTAAAAAAGCTGCTGGCGATGTATTGGGAACGATCGTCTCTTTGTCTCAGGCGATTACGATAAAGGAGGATTTTGCCGAAGCATTGTTGCTGAGGGCAGAGATGATGCTGTCTACTCGGGATTATAAAGATGGATTACAGGATATCGAAAAGGTGATCGGTTTGATGCCCGAAGAAGAAAACGCTTTTTTGATCCGGGGGCGTCTGCATGAAGCTTTGGGTGACGATCAGGCTGCAGAGCAGGATTATGAAGTGGTGACCGGGCTGAATCCTTTTAACGAACAAGCGTATCTGCAACTGGGAACGCTTTATATTGCCCGTGAACAACCGGATAAGGCCATCGAACTATTCGATGAAGCGATAGAATTGAAACCGGAATTTGCGCGTGCTTACAGTGAGCGGGGACGGGCAAAACTGATGAAAGGAGATAAAAACGGTTCTGTCGAAGATTTGAAAAAAGCACTCGAACTGAATCCCGAAGGAGAAGAAGCACAGAAAATAAACGGAAAGTTTTCTAACTTCGAAGACATGTATTCGAATCGGATTTTATAAGCTCGAACATTTTCTTTCTTTTTTCGTAAGGAATAGAAAAAACGAAAGAATATGAAAACGAGATTAATAGTTGTATTACTTGGATTTTTGGGTTCGGGTATGTTCGTTGCTTGCCGGGACGATGCTTCGGATAAAGATGACGATAGGCCGGGGAAAGCGGTAGAATTGGCTTTTCAGGCTAAATATCCGGGTGCTACCGGTGTAGAATGGGAATCTAAAGGAGTTTTCCGGGAGGCCGACTTTACCTTGAACGGACGTGAATATGAAGCCTGGTTCAATACCTCCGGGATCTGGTTGCAGGCAGAATATGCGGTCACTTATACCTCGGTTCCTGCTGCGATAAAAGATTTTATTGCCAATAGCATTGATTATCCTCCTACTTTATGGACGCCGGATGCGGCTACAGAAGTGCTCGAACGGAAAAATTATCCCGATTGGTATGCGGTGGAATTGGAGAACGGGGCGAATGAGGTGACGATTTGGGCTGATGCCGAAGCTTATCTGCACCGGGCAGTCGTTGAAGATTATAGTGGAAACGATATTCCTCAGACGATTCTTACTTTTGTTACTCAAAATTATAGGCAGGCTTTACTGACTGAAGTCGGGAAATGGTCCGACGGGGCATATCAGGCGAATATGCTGGACGGCAACGAAGCTAAACAAATCTATTTCGATCGCTCGATGAACTGGCAGTATACAGAATGGCCGGTATTGTTTTCCGAAGTCCCTGCGGTGGTGAAAGAAGTCCTGAATAGTACCGCTTATGAAAACTATACCGTACGGAGCGTCGACTATCGGCAATTCCCTCAGGGAGATCGGTATCATTTTGTTTTGACCCCTAAACAACAACCGGGACTCGATATGGCTTTGGATATAGATTTGCAAGGGAATATTATTACGCAATAGAAGAAATAGATTTCCTATTCTCACGGTCTTTCGTTACTTTTGCCGGACATTAAAAAATAGGATGATGGAAGACCGGGTACAGCGTGCCGTCGAATTATTCCGGCAAGGCTACAATTGTTCACAGTCGGTATGTGCTGCTTTTGCAGACGAGTATGGTTATACTTTCGAACAGGCATTACGGATGTCGGCTTCGTTCGGTGGAGGGATCGGTCGGATGAGAATGACTTGCGGTGCTGCTTGCGGAATGTTTATATTGGCAGGCCTCGAAACAGGTTGTGTAGAGGGAAAAGATAGGGAAGGGAAAGAAGCGAATTATAGACTGGTACAACAATTGGCAGAGAAATTTGTGAAGCGTAACGGTTCGTTGATCTGCGGTGAATTGTTGGGGGTGACTCCCCCAAGAATCGGGTTCGATCCGGTGCCTGAAGCCCGGACACCCGAATATTATAAAAAACGTCCTTGTCTCAAAACAGTGGAAGAAGCAGCCCGAATTTGGGTGGAATATCTACAAAATGAAAAATCAAAAGTAAAAGACGAAGAATAAAATATCAATGCTGAAAAATATTAACTCGATTAATTTTTGGATTTTTATTTTGGAAAACTTTTAAATGTTTGATTGCTTGATGATTTGAATTTTGTTTTGTAGTTATGTGTTGATTATCAATAGTTTGAATGTGCCGGATTCTAGATTAAAAGATTTGTATTGGAAAACTTTGATAATCTGTTACTTTGAAAAAATGTCAGAAAAGTTTCTGAAAATATTTTTCTCTTCGTAAAAAACTTTCTATTTTTGTCTTGATTTCGGTTCTTATCCTAGCGTAGGGATGAGATGAAAAGGGAATCGGGTGAGAATCCCGGACAGTCCCGCTGCTGTAAGCTCCGTAGAGCGGTTTAAACCCGAGAAGAACCACTGCCGTTATTGGCGGGAAGGTTGTTTAAACCGGGAGTAAGTCAGAAGACCTGCCGTAATTATTGTTTTCTGAGGCTTTCGAGGAAAGGCCGGAAAGAAGGATTCGCTTGTCTTTTTTTTGTCCTCTCCTTGCCTTATGAGTTATCGGTTTATGATTAAAAAGTAAAATAATGATTCAGACTGTATTGAAAAGAGATGGCCGTGTAGTTGGCTTTAATGAGGAGAAAATCGTTGCTGCAGTGAGAAGAGCGATGCTGCATACCGATAAAGGAGAAGATATGCAATTGGCACATGAAATTGCCGATCGTATCGCTTGCCGGGGACAGGAGCAGATGAGTGTCGAAGATATTCAAAACTGTGTGGAAATCGAATTGATGAAGAGCCGCCGTAAAGATGTGGCTCAATTATATATTGCTTACCGGAATCAGCGTAGTGTGGCCCGTAAAGCGAAAACCCGGGATATCTTTTTGGAAATCATAGAGACGAAATCGAATGAGGTGACCCGGGAAAATGCCAATATGAATGCGGATACGCCTGCCGGGATGATGATGAAATTTTCCAGTGAAACGACAAAGCCGTTTGTCGACGATTATTTGTTGGTAGAAGAAGTAAAAAATGCCGTTCGGCAAGGATATCTGCACATACACGATAAAGATTATTATCCGACCAAAAGTCTCACCTGCGTACAGCATCCCTTGGATAAGATCCTGAAAAACGGATTCTATGTCGGTCATGGTGAATCCCGTCCGGCAAAACGGATCGAGACGGCTAGCATCCTCGGTTGCATTTCGCTCGAGACGGCTCAGAATGAAATGCATGGCGGACAGGCGATTCCGGCTTTTGATTTTTATCTGGCACCTTATGTGCGGAATAGTTTTATCGAAGAGGTGAAAGTATTGGAAGAGATTACCGGCGAAGATTACAAACACCTGTACCATTTTCCCATCAAAGATTATGTCCGGATTGAGCTGGACGGTTTGAGCGGGGATGAGCGGGTTTTACAACATGCGATCAACCGGACGGTAAGTCGTGTACATCAGTCTATGGAGGCTTTTATCCATAATATGAATACCATTCATAGCCGGGGAGGCAATCAGGTTGTTTTCAGTTCTGTCAATTACGGTACGGATACTTCTGCCGAAGGCCGTTGTATTATTCGGGAAATGCTGACCTCTACCTATCGGGGAGTGGGAAGCGGAGGTACGGCTATCTTTCCGATTCAGATCTGGAAAAAGAAACGGGGCGTGAATTATTTACCTCAGGATCCCAATTACGACTTATATGTTTTTGCTTGTAAAGTCAGTGCCCGGCGTTTTTTTCCCAACTTCATCAACCTGGACGCTACTTTTAACCGGCATGAATTGTGGAAAGCCGACGATCCGGAGCGTTTTCGCTATGAGACGGCTACCATGGGATGCCGGACCCGGGTTTTTGAAAACCGCTTCGGAGAGAAGACTTCCATCGGTAGGGGAAATCTTTCTTTCTCGACGATAAACATTGTACGTCTGGCTATCGAATGTATGGATATTTCCGAACGGGAAGAAAGAATCCGGACATTTTTCTCGAAATTGGACGAACTCCTTGAGTTGACGGCTTTGCAATTACATCGTCGGTTTGAGTTTCAGAAAACTGCCCGGGCAAAGCAATTCCCTCTCTTAATGAGTTCTCTGTGGGTAGGAGCGGAGAAGTTGAAACCTGAAGATACGATAGAGAGTGTTATAAATCAAGGGACACTGGGGATCGGTTTTATCGGTTTGGCTGAATGTTTGGTCGCGTTGACAGGTAAGCACCATGCAGAAGATCCGGCTGCACAGCAGTTAGGGATCCGAATTATAACCCGTTTCCGGGATAAAGCGAATGAATTTTCGGAGCGCTGGCAGCACAATTATAGTGTATTGGCTACTCCTGCCGAAGGATTGAGCGGGAGATTCACTCAGAAGGATAAAAAGAGTTTCGGAATCATCCCGGGAGTGACCGACCGGGAATATTACACGAACTCGAATCATGTGCCTGTCTATTATCGATGCAGTGCCCGGCATAAAGCAGAAATAGAAGCTCCTTACCATGATCTGACCCGCGGAGGGCATATCTTCTATGTAGAGATCGATGGAGATGCAACCCACAATCCGGATGCGATTATGTCGGTGGTAGACATGATGGACCGCTATAATATGGGGTATTGTTCTGTCAATCACAACCGTAACCGCTGTATGGATTGTGGACATGAAGACGCGACCGACGGTTTGGAAGAATGCCCCAATTGCGGAGGACATCATATCGATCGCCTGCAACGGATTACCGGATATCTGGTCGGTACGACAAATCGCTGGAATCAGGCGAAACTGGCTGAATTGAATGATCGGGTCAGACATAATTAGTTTAGCGATGAACCTGTTTTTATTGGATATTATCGAAGATACCGTGGTAGATGGTCCGGGATTCCGGACCTCTCTCTATGCGGCAGGATGCCGGCATCATTGCCCCGGTTGTCATAATCCCCAATCCTGGGAACGTGAGCATGGGCATGCGGTCGGAGTAGAAGAGGTGGCCGAACGCTTGCTGACCGATCCTTTTTCAAATATTACTTTTAGTGGGGGAGACCCTTTGGAGCAAGTTGAAGCATTTACTGAATTGGCTAAGTTGATTAAAAACAAAAGCAAAAAGAATATTTGGTGTTATACCGGTTATCGCTACGAAGAGGTGTGCCGGTCTGCCCGGTTGGCACAAATCTTGCCTTATATCGATGTTTTGGTAGATGGACGTTTTAATCAGCATTTGCGGGATACCGATTTGCTTTTCAGGGGAAGTAGCAATCAACGGCTGATCGATGTTCCTGAATCCCTCTTGAAAGGGAAAATACAACTTTACGATTACTCACCTTATCCTGTTATTGCCGTATAGGGCTTCAATCGTTTTCAATGCGATTTCCTGTTTTTGTATAAATATGCTCTTTCTTGTATAAATATGCCTGTGTCTTGTTGTTTAATAGATTGATATACAGATATAAACAAAACATGTTGAAAATATTTTATGCCAAGAAAATGCCGAAAACAATTCGTAATTTTGGCGGCGTTAAATCATAAATCAAAATCATAAATCTAAAGTCAATATGGGATTTGTTACGAAAGAGAAATTTCTCTCTAAAGATTTTTTTATAACCTATGCCTGGTTGTTGGGCGGATGTTTTGTTTTTGCCTTGGGGGCGGTGATGTTTGCTGAGCCTTATGGGTTTGCTCCCGGAGGAACTTACGGATTGTCTATGGTATTTCACCATTTGTGGGGGTGGGAGACTGAAATTGCAGCCCTGTGTATGGACGTTCCTTTACTCTTGTTGGGAATTTACTTTTTGGGAGGTATGTTCGGGGTAAAAACCATTATCTGTACGTTCGCTATTCCGGCATTTATGCGTCTCATCCACTATTTATACGGCTATGATGCCTTGTTGGAGCCCGGTATTACGGATCGTACGTTACTGAACGAACAGTTGTTGTCCGCTATTTTCGGAGGAATTGTTTATGGTATCGGGATCGGTATGATCTTTAAGGCACGGGCAACTTCCGGAGGATCCGATATCATTTCTATGATTTTGAATAAATATACCCACATATCGCTTGGAACTTTGGTGATTATTGTCGACTGTACCATTACGTTGTCGACGGTTGTTGCTTTCGGTGACTGGCGTTTACCGATGTATTCCTGGATTATCGTATTTATCGAAGGAAAAGTGATCGATCTGGTAATCGACGGTGCTGCTGTACATAAGACCCTGATGATTGTCACTGATAAGTTAGATCCGGTGAAGGATGTTATTATCAAGGATATCAACCGGGGAGCTACCTTATTGCCGGCTGTCGGTATGTATCGGGGAGAAAGCCGCAATATGATCTACACCATCCTCACGCGTCGTGAAATGATGATTTTACGGCATCGGATTGCAGAAATCGACCCCGAAGCCTTTATCAACGTAATCGATTCGAAAGAAATTCTGGGACGCGGCTTTAAACCGCTGAAAGAAAGTTGAAATTATTTTACTGCCACTTAGGCAGATTGTCGGTTGTGGTTAAGAAAGAGAATTTTTGAATAGGGTCTGTGCAGTTGCTTTGCGCAGACCCTATTGAGTTTTCGGATTAATACATATCGGTAATATCCCAGACAAAAGCCCGGATACCGTTTTCTTTGTTTACTTCATCCAACGCTTTGACGTATTTCAGAATCAGGGGCACCATTTCTTCTTCGACGATGGTAATGGTGGCGGAGTTCATTTCCGGCCAGGTATGAGATCCCATACGAGGTTCTCCGGTTTCTGTTCCTGCTCCGTTAACCAGAGGCCATTGTGTAAATCCTTTGATCTGTAATTGATCGAGGAGAAAAGCTACTCGCTCTGTCAGGGCTTGGTTGTATGTTATGAATACTGCTTTCTTCATATTTGATTTTGATTTTTGATTTACAATTTCAGACTTTAATATCGGTCTGAAACTGTAAATCTGCATTATCGATTACTTTTTGGGTAGATCTTTTTCAGGATCGAAGTCTTTCATAAATTTAAATTCTTTGGCCAGTGCCTTTTTCTTGTCACGGCTACCGCTTTTGTCCATAGCAGCGTATACGGCCGGGACGATGATCATCGTAATGATGGTGGAGAAAACCATACCACCGATTACTGCGATACCCATAGGCCGCCAGGTTTCGGAACCTTCACCTGCACTGATCGCCATCGGTACCATACCCAGAATCGTAGTCAAAGAGGTCATCAATACCGGACGCAGACGGGAACGACAAGCTTGTGCAATAGCATCGTACAAGCGAATACCTCTTTCACGCATCAGGTTGATAAAGTCGATCAACACAATACCGTTCTTCGTCACGATACCGACCAACATAATAGCACCTAAGGCAGCCACGATACTCAAGGTGGTGTTCGTGAGCAACAGGGCCAGAATTACTCCTGTGAATGCAAACGGAATGGCCAACATGATAATGAACGGCATCTTGAAAGATTCGAACTGAGCGGCCATCACAATGTATACCAACATCAGGGACAACAGTAACAGCCAGATCAAAGAACTGAAGGATTCCTGCTGGTCTTCGTAGTTACCACCGATGTAAAGACTGACATCCTGAGGTACATCTTCCAGATTGTCGATAATCTGTTGTGATGCCTGTGCGATATCTCCCAAAGCTACGCCAGCTGCCGGAGTGATAGACACTTTCAGGATACGCTGTTTACTTTTACGCTCGATATTTGGCGGTGAGAAGTACTCTTTGATTTCACCCAATTCTTTCAGACGTATTTTTTCGCCGTGGCCGTCTATGATCAGGATATTTTCGATCTCCGTCAGAGAAGAACGGTATTTCTCATCCAGGCGGACGATGATGTCGTATTCTTCTCCGTCTTCTTTGAATTTACTGTTACGGAAACCGTAGATCCGGTTACGGACATAAGAACCGACTTCTGAAGTGGTCAAACCATGACGAGCCAGTTTATCCTGATCTAAAGCAATCTGGAGTTCGGCTTTATCGTCGTCCCGGCTGATTTTGATATCTTCGGCTCCCGGGATCTGACGGGCTTTCACTGCGATATCCTGAGCCAAACGGGTGGTTGTGTTGAAATCGTGACCCATAATTTCGATATCGACAGAGTTGCTACCCATAGAACCACCGCTGGATGAGGTACTGACTGTATATTGCAGTACATCCGGGAAACTCTTCAAGATAGAACGAACCTGGTCGGCAATGACGAAAATACTCCGTTCACGGTCTTTAATATCTACGGTACGTAAACGCATATTCAGGATATTGTTACCGGTACTGTTCATCATAGAAGCGAAGGAAGCTTCTTCTTCACTACCGTACGACAAGTTGATGATCGTAATTTCCGGTATATCTGCCCGGATCATTGAGTCGATCTGTAAAGCGACTCTTTTCGTCTCTTCTACCCGTTGACCGGATTGCATTTTTGCATATACAGTCATATTGCTCTGGTCGTTCTGCGGCATAAAGTCGGTTTTGATAAAACGCGTAAGGCTGCAAGACCCCAGGAAGATGGCAGTCATGAAACAAATGACGAATGTTTTATGATGCAGTACCCAACGGATCAGTCTTTCATAACCTGAATCCAGCCTATCCAATTGCCGGGATACGAAATTGTAAAAGCTGAACTTGCTGTTACTGGTCTTTTCCTGTATCCGCATTAATTGTGAACAAAGCATAGGAGTCAGAGAAATAGCCGTCAGTGTCGAGGTACATACGGTGATACAAACGATCCATCCCAACTGTTTGAACAAGATTCCGGTCATTCCGGTTACCAGGGTCAGCGGGAAGAACACAGCTACGGTTACCAGTGTGGTGACGATTACAGACAACCATACTTCATTCGTTCCGTATTTGGCTGCTTCACGTGGCCGGCTTCCCCGGTCGATATGTTTCGTTACGTTTTCCAACACTACGATGGCATCGTCTACCACCATACCGATTGCAATAGAGAGGGAGGACAGTGAAATTACGTTCAGAGACTCACCCGTTGCAAACAAATAGATGAAGGCGACAATCAGTGAGATCGGGATGGTCAGAGCAATGATAAAGGTGGCCCTCCATCGTCCTAAGAACAGAAATACGACCAATACCACAAAGATCAAAGCGTACATCAATGTTTCCTGCAGGTTGTTGATCGACTTTACGATAAAGTCCGAGTTATCCGAAATGATTTGGAAGTTGATGTCCGAAGGCAATTCTTTCATTGCCAATTCCAGTTGCTTTTTCGCTTCTTTAGCTACGGCAACGGCATTGGCGTCGGTTTGTTTGGTGATCATCAGTACACCACCGCGTCCCCGGTTGATCGTTTGTTCCAGTGTGATGTCTTTGATCGTATCCCGCACGACAGCAACATCATGCAAATAGATGGTTTTATTGTTTTGAGTGCCGAGTACGATATTTTTGATCTGGTCGCTTTCCTCGAATTCACCCTCTATACGCAAAGCATAGTCCATCAGCCCCATTTTCACATTACCGGAAGAAACATCCTTGTTCTCTGCCAGAATTTTGTTACCGATCTGTTCGAGAGTCAGGTTGTAAGCATCCAGTTTATTCGGGTCTAAATCGACATAAACCACACGTTCCGGTGCTCCGGCAACGATCACAGAAGCTACACCGTCTACCCGGTTCAAACGGGTGATCAGTTTGTCATCCAGAATCTTGTCTATACCGGGATAAGATTGGTCGGCCGTGACGGCATAAATCAGGATCGGCATCATAGACGTGTTGAAACGCATAATGGTCGGTCGGTCGATATCGTCCGGCAAATTTTGCATTGCTTTATCGACAGCGTCACGTACGTCGTTGGATGCTTCGTCCAGATTGGCTTCCCATTCGAACTCCAGAGAGATTACTCCTAAGTTGTCATAGGACGTAGAGGTCATCTCTTTCAGATTATCTACGGAGTTCAATTGATCTTCCAGGATTTTGGTTACATTTTCCTCAATATCCGAAGCATTCGCTCCCGGATAAGTTGCCATCACTGTGAGGTAGGGCGGGTCCATCTTAGGGTATTGGTCCACCGGCAACTGTATATAAGAGGCAACACCTAATACCATAATGGCGATAAATACCATTAATGTGGAAATAGGCTTGTTGACCGCTGTATTGTATATACTCATATTCTTACTATTTATTTGATGTATTTATCTTATTGAGTGATAGTAATGGGTGAACCGTCGATAACACGTCCCTGACCGACAACGATCAATTCGTCTCCTTCCTGGATTTCGTCGCTGATCAATTCGATCTTATCTTCAAAACGCTTCCCTAAATTCACGGATACTCTTTTGGCTTTACCGTCTTTGTTGATGAATACGTAGCGGTCATTCGCACCCTGAAGTTTCAACACAGCGATAGCAGGAACAACAACGGTTTCGGTATTTCCGATAAAGAAATTGATGGTTCCGTACATACCGGGACGTAATGCTTCGTCATCGTTCGGAATCTTCACTTCAACGGTGAAAGTTCTCGAAGCCGGATCGATCGTCGGATAAACGATACTTACCTGTCCTTCGAATATCCGGTCGGGGTAAAGGCTACTTTTCAATTCTACTTTCGTGCCTTTCTTTACCGATAAGAAATATTGTTCCGAAAGATTTACGTAGGCTTTCAGGGGATTGATTTTTTCAATTGCAATGATCGATGGTTTGGAAGCACCACCGAAAGCAGCTCCTGTATATACTTCTCCGTTTTCGAAATATTTTCCGGTCACTACTCCGTTGAAAGGAGCCAACATCCGGGTATTTTCTTTCAGGAAGTCTACGTTCGATTTAGCTACCTCATATTGGGTCACTGCAGCATCGTAGGCTTGCTTACTGATACTCTGAGTTTCATTCAGCATTTTAGCCCGGTTGTATTCGGTTTCCAGATTTTTTAACTGGACTTCGGCTTGTTGCAGATTCGTCCGGTCCATTTCGACTAATAATTGTCCTTTTTTAATCCGGTCCCCAACTTCTACATAGATTTTTTCAATACGTCCGGTAGCTGCAGGTGCATAATACACTTGCTCGTCTGCCTGTAAATTTGCTGTGTAGTCCAGGGTACGGGCAATGTTTTCTTTTTCCAGTTTTTGAACTTTCACCGGGATAGCTTCAACTACGCTGGTATCTTTGTCAGAATCTTTCTTTCCTGAACAACCGGCTAATACAGCAATCGCGAGGGTAGATAAAATTACGTTCTTTATCATTGTTTTCAATATTTAATTTGTTTCTTTTTCAATTACAGAGCTAAAAGATCGCTTTCCGACTATTCACTCCTGATTATTTTAGCTCGTTATACAGTTTCTCCAGTTGAGTTTGTGCCTGTAATAATGTTAAACAAGCCGAAGTATAGTTGTTTTCTGCAGTCAGGTAATTATTGTTGGCCTGGGTCAGATCTAAACTGGATACGGCTCCGGCATTGTATTTATACTGGTAATTTTCCAGCACTTTCCGGGCAACCTGAATATTCTCACTTTGCAGGTTATAATCTTCCAAAGCATTTTTCAGGGCGAATTTATATTGCTCTTCCTGTAAGTTCAATTGATCCGCCAATAAACTCTTGTTCAGCGTGGTTTGTTCCAGCGTGATTTTCTCCTGATCGAGCTGCGCTTTACGTTGCAGACCTGAAAAAATAGGAATACTCATCGTAATGGTAGCTGAATGTTTCGGACTGAAATCCAAGCTAGGTTTCAGGATTTTATAGGTGTAACCGTAGTTTGCAGAGATCGTCGGTGAATAAGCCCATTTTTTCAATCCTACCATTTTCTTTTGTAATTCCTCCTGGGTCTCCATCAGTTTGTATTGGGCATTCTGGTTGATATCGAATTCTTGGCCGGCCAGTTTCAGGAAATTACCGACTTCCAGAAAATTATCCAGTTGATCGGCCAGGGTGATCGGAGTCCCGGCTTGTAAACCCAGTTGCAGGCGCAGTAAATTATAGTTTACGTCTACTGTCCGTTGCATAGCCAGAAGGCTGTTTTTCAACTGTCCGACAGTGATGCGGATCTGATCGACGTCTGTCGGCTCGGCAGTACCTGCTGCCAGCATATTTTCGGTATGACGCTGTATCTGGCTCATATTTTCCAGGTTCTGCTTTACGATTTCCATCAGGCGTTCGCTCACCAGGATGGTATAATACGAATTATAAACCGTTTCTTTAATATCCAATTCGGTTACATCCACTTCCTGAGAAGCAATCAGTTTAGCAATCTTACTGGTTTGTATTCCCAATATCCATTCACCACTGAATAGCAGTTGGTTAACGGTAACCCCGACGCTCGACTGGTCTTTCAGTACGGTAGACGATTCCGATCCAGGGAAACTCATCTTATATCTGAAATTGGTGCTATAGTTCAGATCGCCGTTGATTTGAGGCAAACCTTGAGAAATGGCTTCTGTCACCATTTTATTTCTCAATTCGATATTCATTTGGGATGCCTGTAGTTCTTTGTTGTGCTCTACGGCAAAATTTACCGCTTGTTCTAGCGTCAGACGCTGGGGATCATTCGGTGTGGTCTGGGCTTGCAGCAAACACGGAATGAGAATCGCAACAAAAATGATTAATACTCCTCTTTTCATTCTCTTTAATTATTAGATTTTTGATTTTGATTATACACGTTTATATCCCGAAATTCAGCTAAACAGCATAGCTCTCCTGGGAAAGTTAGATCTGTTCTTTTTCATGGCTTAGTTGTTTTTTCATGAGGTTTATTATAAAGTAAATGTTCCAATTCATGCATCCCTTGGGGAGTCGCGAAACTGCGGATAATATTTTCTACAATCGTAGAGACGATCGTAGAAATCGGATATTTCAATTCACTGATCATTTCCGGCTCACCGATGAGAGACATTTGCTTTACAAACAGGTAGACCTGGATCTCACGATTGATATCAGACCGGAAATAACCATCCCGTATCCCTTTGTCGATCACTTCGTTAAATAAATTTTGGATAAAAATCTGATCTTTGTTATTTACTCGTTGATAAACATCCGGATGGTATTTCTTTAAATCGAATAAATTCGCCGGCATCCTGCTGTTGAAGCTCCGGATGATATGGTCTCTGATCGTCAACATGATCTCTACAGAATTATGTTGTTTCAGTTCTTCGATATCCTTCTGTGTACGGTAATTATTTCTACGGTGCATCATGATCTGTTCGACAAGATCGTCTTTATTACTGAAATATTGGTATAAAGTTTTTTTCGAGATCTTGAGATGCGAACAGATATCGTCCATTGAAGTACTTCTTAAGCCATATTTTAAAAATAACTCAGAAATATTTTCTAATAGTTCTTCTCTTGTCCGATTAAATTCGCTTTCTGTCATGATAAAATTAAATTTGCACATGAAAACGTTTTGAATATATATCGTTTCCATGGGACGCAAAAGTACAAATATTGTGCCAAAGCGTGATTGTAATGTAGTTAAAATACTGTGAAATATAATAAATAGAAAAACCTTTTACTTTTTACCTTTTACCTTTTACCTTTTTCCTTTTTACCTCTTACCTTTGTACTATGATTGATCAAGCGACGATACAGAAGATTTTCGATGCTGCAGATATTTACGAAGTGATTTCCGACTTTGTAAGTCTGAAGAAGAGAGGGGTGAATTATGTGGGCTGTTGTCCTTTTCATAATGAAAAAACAGGTTCTTTTACGGTCTCCCCGTCGAAGGGTATTTATAAATGCTTCGGATGCGGGAAAGGCGGGAATGCGGTGAATTTCATTATGGAACACGAACAATTGTCTTATGTCGAGGCTTTGCGTTGGCTGGCGGCTAAATATAATATTATCATCGAAGAAAAAGAGCTCTCGGAACACGAAAAGCAAGAGAAGAGCGAGCGGGAAAGTATGCTGATCGTGACCAATTATGCCGAAGAATTTTTCGTACAGCAATTGTTGCATACCGATGAAGGGAAATCGGTGGGGTTGGGGTATTTTCGCCGTCGGGGATTGGATGATCGGACGATCGAGAAATTCGGTCTGGGGTATTGTCCCGAAGCTTGGGACGGTTTCACGAAAGCAGCTTTAGAAAAAGGATATAAAAAAGAGTTTTTGGTAAAAACGGGACTGACCATAGAATCGGAACGCGGACTGTTCGATCGTTTCCGTGCCAGGGTGATGTTCCCGATTCGTGATTTGGCCGGTAAGATCATTGCTTTCGGTGGCCGGATTATGACCAACGATAAGAAAAGTGCCAAATACCTCAACTCTCCGGAGTCCGAGATTTACCACAAGAGCCGTACGCTGTACGGGATCTATTTTGCCAAGAAAAGTATTGTACAGCACAATCGTTGTTATTTGGTAGAGGGATATCTCGATGTGATCTCTTTTCACCAAAAGGGGATAGAAAATACCGTGGCTTCTTCGGGTACTTCTCTGACGATCGAACAAATCCGTCTGATCCGCCGTTTGACCCCGAATGTAACGATCATCTACGACGGTGATGCTGCGGGAATAAAAGCGTCTCTACGCGGGATCGACCTGGTACTCGAAGAGGGATTGAATGTCCGTGTCGTGTCCTTGCCCGACGGCGAGGACCCCGATTCCTATGCGCAGGCGCATACTGCCGAAGAAGTGTTGGAGTATATCTCCGGGCATGAAACGGATTTTATTCATTTCAAGACAAAATTATTGTTGACACAAGCGGGTAGTGATCCGATAGAAAGAGCGAAGTTGATTACAGATATCGTCAGGAGTATTTCGTTGATTCCCGATACGATCACCCGTTCGGTATATGTTCAGGAGACTGCGAACCAAATGAAGGTGGAAGAAAAGCTCCTTTACAATGAGATCGCCCGTATCCGGAAAGAAAAAGTCGGTGATCCGACCCCTTTGCCCTATAAATCGCCCACTCAACAGCCCCCTCGGGTGACTCTGACTCCGGCCAAGACTGTTCAGGTGACGCCTTGCGACACCGAAGAAATGGTGTTGGTGCGTTATTTGTTGCTCTTCGGAGGACAGGAGCTTTACGAAGAAGAGCGTGACGGGATGCCTTATTCGGTTACTGTCGGGGAATATATCATTCACGAACTGGCTGAGGACGAACTGGAAATGTTGAATCCCCGTTTGAGAGAAATTCAGAATGAATACCGGAAGAATTATCGGAATCCTGGATTTATCCCTTCTAAGTATTTTATCGGTAACCCGGATGTGTCGATTTGTGAACTTGTCGCGGATATTCTGAGCGAACCCTATGAATTGAGTAAACTTTGGACCCTGAAAGATTCCTCGATGCGGACCGAGGAGATGATGCTCGACGAACTATTGCCTAAAATTGTAGATAATTATAAGATGCGCCGGATAGAAATCCTTTGCCGCGAGGCTGACGAGAAGATTCTGGAATTTCAAAATGCAGGCGATATGGAACGGCTTGTCGAATGGATTAAGAAAAAAAATACGATGATTAAAGTACGGGCCAGAATCAATGAGAAATTGAAAAGGACGATTTAGCAAAACAACTGTGGTTGATCCAGGGACATTCCTAAAATATTAGGAAATTAGTCGACTGATTCATGTGCAAATTATTGCGAATTAGTTGACTTTTTTATCTTTAGGTAGGGATATTTACTGAATATCCCGATCTATCGATTTACTTTTTTGCCAAAAAAATTATGATTAATAGAAACGCCATCTGTACTGGAAGATACGTTACGAAATTCCCAATTAAATTTTCCTGTGTGATTATCTAAAGCATATAACCAATCATATTCATAATTACCATTATTTTCTCCAATTACACCTAATCCATTTGCACCATTATGGTGTCCCCATACCTCATCATAAATCATAAAAGACCAAAAGAAAATGGAAATATTTACATGTGTTATAGATTTTATGTTAACAGCGCCACTTTGGAAATAACAATGACTATTAGCTGCCATTGAAGCTAACAATACATTTCTTTCTGTTGTTCCTCCATCTTCGCTTGAAGTTTTTAAACGTGGGGAAAGAATATTTAAATTATTTGTCGTATTATGTTTTGTGAATATATAACTTGTGTGAGAAGCTGAATATGTAGTTGGGAATGGATATTGCAAATTTATTTCAAGTGAATCATTTTCTGCTTGCTCTATAACTTTATTTACATCTATGAGATTTGCCAATAAATCTTCGTAGGCTTCCTGGCATACTTTTAATGAATCTATAGCAAAACAGTTATTTTTTGTAAAGATAAGCTTGTTATTTATTGCTTTAACATATTCTTTTTTGGCCAGTCAAATAGAGTCTTTGGAATCTGAACTTGCAGACCTGGCTTCGTCAGAGTTTGACAGGCAGATTAAACTTCTTACATCCATCAAAGAAATTGGTATCACTTTGGCTACGGCCTTGATTGTCGCTACCGGAGGATTCTCCTATTTCGATAACGCAAAGCAAATTTCCCGTTTTATCGGAATATGCCCGACATACCAGCAATCCGGAACATCCGTGCACATCAAAGGTGGGATAAACCGTAACGGGGATGTGAGCCTGCGTTCACTGCTATATGTCGCCTCGTGGTCGGCATTACGTGGTAACACAACCTGTAAAGAGTGCTACACACGATTGAAAGCCAACGGAAACCTTCCAAGGTGGCTCTTATTACTGTTGCAAACAAGCTCGTCAGGCAAGCATTTGCCGTAATCAAATCAGACCTCCTTATGTGGATGGATTTGTATCTACCCGGCAAACAAAATAGCTTATGGTGGAGTTTTTTCTCTCATTTTACTTGCAGATTAATATAGTTCGTTACTTATTCGTCTCCGGTGTTCGTGTTATCACTGCATGGAAAACGAACTGTGACCTAAAAAGTATAAACTTCTATCAAACAGATGTTTTTCTGATACTTTATGCATTAGAGATTAATTTAATAATCAGTATTTTATAGAAATAATCCGATCTAATAATCCAGGTATTCGTACTCCGGTCAGGGTGGCCTGCCCTTTCATTCAATAAAACTTTCCTTCTTTGCCCTGTAGTGCTGACGGAAGATGGAGGGTTTTGTGGCGGAAGACCATTGGAGCAGGAACGAGTGTCCGGTTAGGTTTTCCGAACGCCCGACCGGTGGTGTCTGACGAACGTAGTGAGGAGTTCCGCCGGTCAGTGAAGGAAAGCCTTACCGGCCCGTTCCAGGCGAACCGGTCTGACGGCACAAAACCCGGAATCGGAATAGAAAGAAAAAATAAACCTACGTTTATAACGTGTTAATATGTATATAACTGCCTAAATATTTAGGGACATTTACTGAATATCCTCAGTTAACGGAAAAATGAGAAGGGTTGGGGATGGGGAATGGCGGTTGACGAACCGGGAGGCGCTGGATATGCCCCTTTGGGGGTGGGAGAAATATATCTCGGATACGGGTGGATATTTCTCCTGGGCGGACTCGGTGAGTCAGATGAACTTTTCCCGGTTTTGTGTCTTGTAAAGTCCTACCAATAAGAATATGAAGGAAGAGAGTAAGATAATCAATCGGTTGTCGAACAGGGTGTTATAAAAAATTTGCGGATTTTTATCCAAGGGGACGTCAAAGGGGTTCAAAAATACATTCCATTTGCTGACGTCCAGAATTTTACTCGATGCGAACAGCAATAAACCGATAATGATAATCATTACTGCCGTACCGTTGCCATTCCGGATGAGTGTACTGAGCATAAAACACAGTAAACCGATGAAAAGCGCAGGTACCATACTTTGCAAAGCGAGTTGCAGGGGAGGTACCTCTACAACCAGCCAGTCGGTGATGGCAGCTAAAAGCAAAGTGATGATAAAACAAATCATATAGGCGATCAAAAGCCGGAATAGCCAGATTTTATACCGATAGTTCGGAATACCGAAAATGATTTCTATGATTTTGGCATCCTGGTCGTTCTGTATACCGAAACAGGTCGGATAGAAGATCAATAGGATAGAAGGCACTAATAACATACTGTATCCGGTAGCCATCGTAATCTCCGAATCCGAAATAAGATTTAACCCCACCGTCAGGATATAAAAACCGACGGCACTGAGAATAAAATACATAAACTTATTGCCGAAGATAATCTTTATATTATACCGGGCGAGTTTTGCTATAGGAGTGATGTAATATTTCATGGCTTTACAAGTCTATTGAGTGATGATATTTTCATGATTAGCTAATTTTACATTCCTCAACAACCACAGATACGAGTCTTCCAGTAGAGGAGAAGTATGTACGGCATTGGGAACCGGTTGGGTCTCCGACAGACACCTGACTTTGATATTCTCTCCGTTCCGGATATGATGTACCAATAACAGGTCGGAAGGCAATTTTACAAATTCCCGGGCCGGAATTTCGAAAGTCCATGTCACATCTTTAGCAATTTCCACCATTTCGGAAGGAGTTCCGTGATATTTCAACGACCCTTTGTTGATAACACCCACCTGGTTACAGGAACTGGCGATATCCTCGATAATGTGGGTAGAGAAAATAACGATCCGGTTGCGCGACAATTCTACTAAAAGATTTCTGAAACGGATTCTTTCCCGGGGGTCCAATCCGGCAGTCGGTTCATCGACAACCAGAATGCGGGGCAGGTTCAGCAAAGTCTGTGCTATTCCGATCCGTTGTTTCATACCTCCTGAGAAACCTCCGATCTTTTTATCTTTGTTTTCATACATATGAACCGCTTCGAGCACTTCTGTGATCCGTTTGCTCCGGGTTTTGGGATTATAAATTCCTTTCAGGAGAGCCTGATATTCCAAAAACTCCCAGGAAGTCAGATTTTCGTAAGTACCGAATTCCTGAGGCAGATAACCGATCAATCCCTGCAATTCTTCCCGTTTTTTCTGGGTATCGATGCCATTGATGAATATTTTTCCATAGCTCTGCTCGAATATGCCGCAGATGATACGCATAAGGGTGGTTTTACCTGCACCGTTAGGTCCTAACAAACCGAACATACCGGTATGGATCTCCATAGAGACGGCGTTCAAGGCTTTGAACGGTTTTTTCTTGTATCCGATCATCGGAATTTTTGTGGCGATCTTATATACTCCTTTTTTCAATTCCCTGAACCGACCGTCGATCATATCGATGTTGATATTGTATTTGTGGATCCGGTCCGATAAATAGCGGGCAACTATAGCGACATACCAAAGGAGACCGAGTAAAATAGCCATGCCGGAATCCGAGAATTTTATAGAAGCCCATATGAGCGTAAACAAGGGCGAAAAGTAATAAATGAAGATTCCGCATACCCGTATACACCAGCTCAAGCTTTTGATTTCATGAGCTTTAAAATATTCACCTCCGATGGCAATCAATTTTGTCAGCAACATCCAGGTGCAGACGGCAAAAATGATGGCCCAGAAGGTCAATGTTTGATAGAAATAGGTGAAATAAATCAGGAAGCCGGTGATAGGTAACATCCATACCAAAGGTTTTAAATCCGACCATTGCCGGTATTCTTCCTTTAATCCCAGCCGTTCCCGTACACGTTGGCCGGATTGCCATTCCCGTTGAAATTCATTGGGACGGCCGTAGATCTTCACCAGATTACGGATTGAAATATGGATTTCCTGATCCGGAGGGATAATCCGGCTGTTGGCCTGACGCAGACTAGTCTCCATAAACCAGGTGGCTGCCGGTATCAGTATAATGGCTCCGACAAAGTAACCCAATTGCCATATCAGCGAGTCGGTTATCATCACTATACCGATGACTGCCAGGATCAAAAGGGTGAGTTGAATAATCTTCAGGGTTAAACTCTGGGTACGCAGCCGATGAAGTGCTTCTTCCAAACCGGAATATAGGGTGGGGATAATCACCAGGGTCAATAATGTACTCATGGTCAATCCTCCGATCACCGTGATGGCGAAAGGAGCTCCGAGTCCTGATACAAATTCTCCTTGTCCCATGGCTAACGGGAACATGGCCACGATGGTGGTGATGGCTGTGATCAGGATAGGACGTACCCTCGAGATTCCGGCGATGATGAGGGCTCGCGGTTTACGGTTACCCTGTCGCCGCAATTGCGAAGTGTAGTCGATCAGGATGATACTGTTGTTGACGACGATACCGATCAGGATAATGACACCGATCAATACATTGGCATTCATCAACGAATTGCTGGTAAACAATAAGGCCAGTAAGGAACCGATGGCAGCCAGGGGAATAGCGAACATCAATACGATCGGGGCTGTAAGTGATTCGAAAACAGACGCCAGGATCATGTAAATGATCACAAAAGCAGCCAGAATCAGAAAAGTGAATTCGCTGGTTTCGTCCTCTTCATGTACCACCTCGACAGCGATGCCGGTAGGAATATCGGTATTCTGCACCAGTTCGTCTATCTCTGTCCTTGCGGCTTCCAGAATATTCTTCGATTCGTTTACATCGGAATTGAACCGGTAGTTCACCGTGATTTCTTTATCCTGGTTGACCCGGTTTATGTTTCCTTGTCCCCGGGTAAGGTTGATATTACTGAAGCTACGTAATTCGGTAAGGGAATTATTCGTGTTGGTGACTTGCATATTGCGCAAGTCTTCCAGCGTACGTACCGGATCCTGGTTTTCTTCTTCTTTTTTCTCGGCTAGCCGTTTGTCTTTGATGATGATATCGTACTCCTGATCTCCCGCTTTGTATTTGATCGAAGTCGTATTTTGGGGGGCGAAATTATTGAGCTCGGTGACGACATTATTCGGAGTTACATCATTGATTCCCATCAGATATTGGTCGAACATGATCCTGGCTTCGGGTTTTCCCCGGGATGAACTGACCGATGAATAGCTGATATTGTCCAATTCTTCCAATTGGAATTTGAGCAACTCGGCCAGGTTAGCCATTTTTTCGAAATCCTGGCCCTTGATGACAATTTTTTCCGTTTGGGTACCCATACCCATTTTTTTCATCAGTTGGTCGGCACCTCCCATGAGTGAACTGCCACCACCCCGGAAGTTTTCGCTGCTCTCGATAGCTTCGAGGCTGATATCGCTGACTCTTAACCCATCGGAGAGGGATAGAATCGTACTCTTGAGTTCGTTCAGTGTTTTTTTGTTGATCTTTTCGAAGTCCTCTTTTAGTTTGATGGTGACACTGGCATCCGTGGAATAGATCTTTGTACTGTATTGTTCGATTTCCTGGATATCGTTCAAGCGTTCTTCATAAGCTTTTATCGTTTCGTCTGTCCGGTTGAGGGTATTCCCATTGGGGAAAGTCATATAGACATTGAACGTATCGGCTTCGATTTCTTTTAACGTATTCATGGTCAGTGTCAAAGATAAAGCTACCGTGACGATCAATACCAATATCGCAGTAAATACGACTGCTGCCGGTTTGCGCAGGCACATTTTCAGTAAAGCGATATAAATCTGTACCGGCCGGCTATGAATCGATAATGTACTGAAATTTACCCGGTCGCCCTGGCCTTTCATGAATTGATTGACGGCCATAGGGATCAGTAGCAAAGCCACGACCAACGACAGGATAAGAGTCGTGATGATCGACACGCCGATATGTTCACCGATCAGCTTCAGGATAAAATCGTCTGAAAACAGGAAAGGAAGAAATACAGTGATCGTAGTCAGAGTGGCGGCGATAACCGCTTTGGCCACCTCCTGAGTGCCCCTTACCGCTGCTTCCTGACTATTGACTCCGATCGCACGCAACCGGAAGATATTCTCCATGACGACGACCGAATTATCCAACAACATGCCCACAGCGAGGGCTATACCAGTTAAAGTCAGTGTATTGATACTGATACCGAAAAAGTAAAAGAAATAAAAAGCAGAGAATACCGAAATGGGGATTGCCACGGCAATGAAAGTGACGATCTTGAAGTTTCGCAAAAACAGGTAGAGAATGAAAATAGCCAGAATTGCTCCGGTCAAACCCAGATTGATGATGGTGTTGATGTTTTCACTCATCGTTTCGGCTGTGTCCGTATCGACTTTGATAGAAACTCCTTTGGTAGCCAGTTCTTCATTCAACTGGGCGATTTCTTCCCGTACCCGCTGTGAAAGATCGATGATATTGACCAGCGGAGATTTGGAAATAACACAGGTGATAACTTCTTTCCCATTCACCCGCGAATAGGATTCTTCTTCTTTAATGCCGAAATTGATGTCGGCGATGTCTTTCAACAATACCGGACCTTCGGATACAACGATGTTTCCCAGGTCTTCTGTCGCGAGATATTCTGCCGTAACGTTGACAAAAAAACGTTTGTTATCCTGAAATACCGAACCGGCGAAGGTCTTTTCAGACATATTCTTGCCGATCAGTGAGCTGACTTGTGATGCGGTGATATTGAGCGCTTTGCATTTTTCATCGTCGAGAAGGATTTCGATGCTCTTCTGACGTCCGCCCATGACCGTGACCGAGGCTATTCCATCCGTACTTTCAAGGATGGGAGCAATGTCGATATCGGTGATATTCCGGACATAATCGACATCGTCGTCTCCCAGAATCTGTAGAGTCATAAACTGATCACTGGCCATTCCGCTACCGGCTTTATTGACCTGGATGGTGAAGTCTTCCGGAATACTTTTGGTGATCGCTTTGATTTTTTCTTCCAGCTTCAGGTAAGCATATTTGACATTTGTATTTTTGGTAAAGGAAACAGTGATACGGGCGTTCCTATTGGAAATCAATGTCGTTATATCCTCGACGCCTTCCAAGCCGCTGATTACGCCTTCTACCGGAATAGCTGCCTGACTCTCGATGTACTTCGGATCCAGCTCGGTCTTGGTGGAAATAGTTACATTCAGGGAGGGGAACTCCGCATCCGGATATAATTCCATCAGTAAGTACCTGTACGAAAACAACCCCATCATGGTCAAACCGATGAAGATCATCGAAATCAGTACTTTACGATTTATTAGTTTGTTCATTTTTTCTTATTTAGAATCAAAAATGTCAAAAGCTCGAAAATGCCTTTCAAATCTTCTCTACGTTTTTGACTTTTTTGTCAAAAATGTAGTAAACACACGGGATCACTACTAATGTCATCAGGGTAGAAGTGAACAGACCGCCGATCACCGCCAAAGCCATAGGGGATCGCAGTGAAGCACCCTCTCCGAATCCGAAACACATCGGCAATAAAGCCAGGATAGTAGTCAGACTGGTCATGATGATCGGGCGGATACGCTGTTGGGCAGCTCCTTTTATGGCCTCTGTCAGAGCGAATCCTTCTGCCTTGAGCCTGTTGGCTGCATCTACCAGTAAGATGGAGTTGTTGACGGCTATACCTGCCAGCATGATGATACCGATAAAAGCCATCATATTCAAAGAGGCTCCGGCTAGCAAAAATGCGTAAATACAGCCTACTCCGGCCAACGGGATCGTCAGCAAGATGGTAAACGGATGACGCAAGGATTCGAATTGAGAAGCCATCACCATATATACCAATACGATAGATAGTATCAGAGCAAAGGACAAACCTTGAAACGATTCGGCCCGTTTCTCTTCTTCTCCGGTAATTTGTGCTGAATATTTAGCAGGGAATTGGATATCTTTCAACTGTGCTTTGATTTCCGGAGTGACACTGCCTAATGTATAGCCCTTTTCGAGCATTGCGGTGACTTTACCGATCCGGTTTTGGTTGCTGCGGTTGATTTCTTTCGGAGCTGTCGTAATCGAAACCTCTGCAATCTCACCCAGACGATATTTCTTTTCTCCTTGTACGATTTCAACATTTTGCAATTCATCGAGCGATACTTCCGGTACTTTGATTTCGATATCGATCGGTTCACCTTCGGATTCGAAATTGCTGGCCGTCTTCCCGTTCAGCTTTTCTTTTATCTGACTGGCCACCGAAGCGATATCTACCCCGTAAATCCCGCTTTTCAACCGGTCGATAGAGATGTTGACTTCCGGAGCTCCTTGTTCCATAGAAGTTTTGATATCGTAGAGTCCGGGGATAGAGGCTATTTTCTCCTTCACCTCCGTGCTGAGTTCGTCGATCATTTCCAGTTCCTCCCCTTTAATCTCGATAATTACAGGAGCTCCTTCCGTTCCGAGGATGCTTTGTAAGGCAGATTGTTCCTTTTCGAACGATATTTCCACGCCCTCGGGAATCGTGTAATTATGACTCAGATTACTGATAATATAATCTGCATCGGCTTTGGCTTTGTTTTTCAATTTGACTTTTACCTCTGCCTGATTTTCGCCTTCGAGTTTCCCGCTAGTCGTTTGGCTTTCGGTTGTTGTCGAAGGTCCAACCTGAGTAAAAATCCATTCCAGATCGTCTCCTGCCAACTCTATAATCATATTTTCGATGGTAGCGGCCGCATTATCCGTGCTTTGCAGACGGGTTCCCGGTTCCAGAGTGATGTAAGTCGAAAATTCCCGGGAATCTGCTTTAGGCATAAATTCTTTATCGATCAACGGGAGCAGCAGGTAACTTCCGATCATGACCACTAACGCGGCCAGGACGACAGCGTACCGGTGTTTCAAAAGTTTACCGACAAACTGACCGTATCCTTTGATTTTTAAAGAAGCCTGATTTTTGGCAGGTGCTTTCACATATTGTGAAGCTAACATCGGGATTAACAATACCGCAACAAAAAGAGAAGACAATAGAGAGAACGAAACGGTCCAGGCCTGTTCTTTAAAAAGTTCTCCGGCAGCTCCCTGGATGTAAACGATAGGTAAGAATACCACTATGGTCGTGAGGGTTGAAGACGTGATAGCCCCTGAAACTTCCGAAGCTCCTTTGATAGCCGCTTCCTTGGGGGAAAGGCCGTTTTCCAGATTCCGGAAAATATTCTCCATGACAACAATGGCATTATCGATCAACATACCGGCTCCCAGGGCTAATCCCCCCAGTGTCATGATATTGATCGTCAATCCGTTGAAGTACATCAAATTGAACGTAGCGATGATGGACACCGGAATAGAAACACTGACGATCAAGGTTGTATTGATGCGGCGCAGGAAAACGTACAATACCAGCATGGCCAATAAAATACCCATAACGGCAGAATCCTTGACCTCCCCGATCGAAGCTCCGATAAAATCTCCCTGGTTACTGATGACGTGAAATTCATAACCGGGCATACTTTTCTGCAATTCTTCCAGTTTGGCAGTGATATTTTCAACTGCCTTCACTGTATTGTATTTATTCTCTTTGTAGACACTGATACTCAGACTACGTTCGGCATCGTAGCGCACCAGATTTTCAGGATCTTTATTTTTTAGTTCGATTTTGGCAACATCTTTCAGGTATACCGGAGCTTTCACGGTAGAGCTGTTCCCCGACTCGGTGTCGGTACTACCGGGGGTTTTGAAAGCAACGATAATATTCCCGATGTCTTCCAGGTCTTTTAATAAATTCACCCCTTTTACCGTATATTGGATGTCGTCGTTTACAATGGTACCTCCCGAAACATTCCGGTTCATACTTTCTATTTTCGACGCGATCGTTTCGGCAGTCAGGTTGAAAGCTTCCAGCATATAAGAGTCGGTTTTGACCTCCACAAAAGCATTTTCCTGGCCGTTGAGTTGGATATCGGCCACACCTTCCAGTCTGACCAGTTCGCTCCGCATATAGTTTTCTGCTATTTTCCGGAGTTCGTTCATATCCTTGATTTCTTTATGGCTCATGGAAATGATCATGACCGGCGTGGCATTGGCATCGTAGCGGGAAACATTCAGGGAAGTGATTTCTTCGTCCTGAGCGATTTGAGACATGCTGCGTTGCAAATCCAAAAAGGCGGCATCCATATCCTGATCCCAGTCGTATTCCACCGTAATCGTGGCTCCTCCTACCTTACTGCTGCTACTGACGTCTTTCACACCTTCCTGGCGTGCTGCCATAGCTTCTATTTTTTCTACAAACTGTTTTTCGATCTCTTCAGGTGGACGCTCACCGGCTTGCAAATCGATATATAAAGCCGGATTTTTTAAATCGGGAAATAAATCTGTTCCCAATTTATTGTATGATATGATTCCTAGCAGACATACCCCCAGTGTGATCATTAATACACTGACCGGGTATTTTACTGCAAATTTTGTAATTCCCATAATTTAATCGTTTACCAATTTGGACGTTTACCGACAAAGAATTTTTCAGACTGTCGTGAATACAGTTACTTCATCACTTTTACTTTGCTCCGGTTACGTAACCATTCGTAACCTTTCACGACGATCTTGTCCCCGGCTTCGAGTCCTTTTTCTACTTCGATGTATTTATCGTCACTGATACCGGTATGGATGACTTTTTCTTCGGCACTGTTTCTGTCGACCGTATATACTAATTTACCTCCCCGGCGGTTTTTAATGATATCTTTGGGAATAGAGATGACAGAGTCTTTCCGTACTGTGACGATATCTGCTTTGGCGAACATACCCGGACGAAGTTTTAAATCCGGGTTATCGATTTCGATATACCCCGAGAAGGTACGGGTTTCTTCGTTGATGGCCGGAGATAACTGAGTCAGTATGCCTCTTAAAGTATCCGATTTGATATTGTAATTGGTGATATGTACTTGCTGTCCGATTCTCAGTTTGGTCAATGTGTTTTCAGGGAATTGGGTTTCTACATACATTTTACTATAATCCATCAGGCCGACCATCACACTACCGGAAGCGACTTCTACCCCCGGAGTATAGTAGGGAAGATTGACGATAACTCCTTTGAACGGAGCTTTGATACTCAGTTTTTCTAAAGTGATATAACCGTTTTCCAAGGCTAACTTCGCATTGATATAAGAGTTTTCAGCGTTGTTTACGTCTTTTTCGGTTGCTCCGCCTTTCTCGAGCAGGATTTTCTGACCTTCCCATTCCTTCTCGGTGATCTGGATTTGTAATTTCTTACTTTCCAACTGCACGTTGTTTTCATATTCCTTATTTTCCAGACGGATGATGACGGCTCCGGCTTCGACGATGTCACCCAGCTGATAAGGACGACCGGTCTTCGGATTTTTCTGTAAGTAGTAAGCTCCGTTGGTTTCCGATTTTATTTCTATCGTTTTAGCTGCCTTTGCTGTTCCGGTCGTTGTAATATATTCCTCAATGTTTCTGAGTTGTACGTCCTCGACCCATACTGGGGTAGTGGCTTCAGAAGAGTTATTTCCCTGATTGTTATTACAGGAAAACGATATGAATCCTAACATAACAGCTCCCAGGATTTTAAAATTCTTATTCATGATTATCGTGATTTTACTTGTTAACGGACTTATAGGGTTATTTTATTTCAATAGATCTACAGGTAAATAACTTTTATGGGTTTCAAAATCCCAAAGGGTTTGGATTTTCAGGTTCAAGAGCTCGATTTTGTAGCTGATAATAGCGCTCGTATAATCTTGTTTGGCAGTAGTCAACTGGTTTTGGAACTGTTGTAAGTCCATACCGGTCAGATTACCGTTGCGATATTTTTCCAGATTGATTTCATAGGTACGTTCCGCATTTTCAATGCTTTTCTTTTTGATTTCGATTTGACGGATCAGCGTCGGCAGGTTACGGCAAATCTGGCGGACATCGATGACAATCTCTTTTTTCTGTTCTTCGAGGCTGATTTCGTCCGATTCCATAGCCAGTTGGCTGGATTTTACTTTTGCCTTTTTAGCCCCCCAATCGAAGATCGGAATGGTGAGGGTTACGCCAACCTCTTCATTGTCGGTGGGCTTGTCGTACATATTTTTTACTTTTCCGGCCAGGGCATCCATACCTACCCGGACACTTAAATCACCTTTGAATTCGCTTTCTGCTTTTGTCCGGATAATCGAAAATACATCCTGTTCCAGGGTAATCTGTTTTTGGCGGATTTCCATGCGTTGATCCAAGGCGTATTTAACTGCATCGTTAATATTGACATCGACTGTCGGAATATTATTGTCGAACAGTATCGCGATATCTTCATCCAGCGACATTCCCAATAAAAGCTTGAAATTGTCTTTCGCATTTTCAAAACTGATCTCTTTCGAATATACAGTGGATTCACTGTTCGCCAGATTGACTTCCGCCTGATAAAGTTCTTCTTTGGCTAACAGCCCGGCTTCGACCTTATTTTTGATGATATCGTAGTTTTGTTTCTGGTTGTTGTATTCATCCCGGGAGATGTTCAGATCCTTTTGTTTTTGATATACATCGTAAAATTGGCTGGTGACGTTTTTTTCGATACTTAATTGTTGGAGGGCATAACTGATTTTGGCATTTTCGAGTGCATATTCCAGTTCTTTGAGCTGCATCTTTGTCCTGTTATAAGTGAACAAAGGCTGCGAAATACGTAAAGACAGATTATGGTTGAAGGAGGTATTGTTGCCACCGGAAGTCCTGTTGGAAGCGTCCTGCCAGGAAAAGTCATTATATAGAGAGATGGTTCCGTCTGTCCATTTTATGGGTTGCGTGATACCGAATGAAGCCGATGACATTTTGGTCTCGTTGGCATACCATTTACTGTTGAAATTATCGTATTGGTTGTTACGGGTATACCTGAAAGGAGTGACATCCAATGAAAATTGTGATTTCAGGGAAGCATCCTGAGCTTTTAGATTCAATTGACGTTGCTCGAGGCTGAGTTTGCTTTGAATCAGTGAAGGACTGTGTTCGAAAGCCGTGTTCAATGCTTTTTCGAGTGTAAGTACTTCCTGTGCATGCGCACTATATAACCCGCTGAGGGTTAAAAGACCGAGGACCAAAGTTTGTTTAAGCATATTGTCTGCGTTTTATCGGGTTATTCGTTTATTATTCTTCTGTGGCTGTAAATTTAACGGCGTCTGCAATGACGTAATCTCCGGAAACTTTATCTGTCAAAGTGATGATGACTTCTCCTTGAGGTAGATAGAAATTCCCGATCGAAACCCATCCTTCGGTTTCTTCATCCAGGTCCAGTGTCACCGATTCTTTCTCTTTATCGTATTGGATGGTATAAGTCTGATTACGTTCCTCTTTGTGACGACCGCGGCGTCTGTCCATAAAAAACATTCTGCCCGACATTTTTGCATTCCAGATGGACACCTCGTAGTAACCGTCTTTAGGGATTTCCGTTTTCCATTCTACGGCATTGGCTCCACTGCCTTTATTTTTATAAACCGCAGAGTTTATCGTTTCACCGTAGCAATAGTCGGCGGCTATGGCCGTCCATTGGGAAGGCATCCACCAGGGCATAAAATTCTTATACTTTTCGTCATCTTTTTTCTTGAAAAGATCCTTCAGTTTATGCCGGTTATTCGAGGCGATCGTCCTGAATCCCGGATCCTCATTGTCGATAATGATTTCATTTGGATTCGGCTTGAAGACATCCGGGTTTATCGGATAAATTCCCGAAGTAGTATCGCTGATCGTATTGTCGATTTTAGAAAAATTGAAATTATGCGATGTCGGTAGATTGTGTGAAATATTGGTATTTATCGAAATATTGGCCGGGCGCTCGTCACTGATAATCTTGATTTCCCGGGCTTCTCCGGCCGGAATAATGTAATTTTTTTTCTCCGTTTCAAAACTCATACCGCCTCCCCGCCGCATACCGCCTCCTCCGCCTTGCATGACTTCCGTACTGATGATAGCATCTATGTCGGAGGGATTATTGACCTTGAATTTAATTTGGTATTTGGTAAACTCATCCAACACAATTTGATTGGCATCCACATCCTTGATATAGATGGTCGGGGTATGGGAGGCCGTATACCAGGTGTCGATAAAATCGGACAACCGAATCCCGAACCTCTTCTCTATTTCGTATCGGAGTGTATCGAACGGTATATTCTGGAACTGACGGCTAGTAAAAAATGCCTTTAGGAATTTATTGAAATCTTCCTGTGTGATCTGGGAAGTGATATAGTTATTCAATGCTGCACTTTTCAATTTCAGCAATTCATAGAAAATTTCCGGCTTCAGTTCGGTATCTCCGATCGCTGTCTCGAAACTATGTGATTCCAGATAGAGGTTGGCTCGCTGTTTGTCGTTGATGATACCTCCCCAGAAACGGAAGCCCTGATCGGAAGAAGTATTCATCATGTTGTTGACTGCGATGTCGATTACCGGATATTCGGGAGAGCTGATGTAGTTCGTATGTCCGAACAACATCGGAGTGATATTGGATTTATTGATCAGTTTATTGTCCGGATTCCAGCCATTTTGGCTGTTTTCGGAGGTTAAAGAGCTCACGAAACGATTGAAGAGGGAAATATTTTGTTCCGTCTCGTCCATAGGGCCCCCATGCCGTCCCCATTCATTCATCCGTCTTCTTTCTGCCTCAAAATCCTGGCCTAGAGAAATTCCTCGTTCCGGGACGAAGAGGATTTCAGGCATGACATATTCGGTATAACCTTTCCAGTTACGGGCATAAGTGGCAAATTGTACCGGGGTTTCGGCTAAGACAAATTTTCCGAAAGGATAATCCCGGTCTTTCTCTATTTCCAGGCTGTTTTTTACTTCCCGAATGACTCCGGGCAAGGTATCGGATAAGGGTTCGAAGTATTTTGAAAAATAATCGTGGCCTTTAAAGTAATAGATCTCGTAATCCGTGGAATCTACCCGTAAAGCCTTTTTATCATAATCGGCGATGGTTAGACTGATTCCGGGCAAAGCGGAGGTATTCGTAAAGGTGATGACCGAACCGTCGATCTTACTTTTGCCTTGTGACAAAACGGTCTTGTCGCCTTCATAATGAACGGTAAGTGTATAGTCTGTGAAATTCTTCCTGACATTGTACGGAGCTCCCGGGTTAACGGGGGCGATGGTTACCGGATACCAGATACATTCGGGAGTCAATAGGGTAAAGGTATTACTCAGCCATGCATAACGTTTACCGAAACGCCAGAATACCTGCGGGACTTTAGTATCCAGGTAATCTTCTGTCAGGACATCGGTATAACAAATATTTTCACTGATTTTCCCTTCATAGTTGATCGTCAACGTAAGCTCTTCTTGCTGCTGGATGGGTTGATCTACTTCGATAACCTGGTGATCTCTTCGGAAGGGCAGGTTTTTCCCGGCCATTTCTACAGAGGTAACCGTTAGCTCCGGATTAAGGTAAAAAATAATTTTATCCAGAGGCTTTGCATTGTTATTGGCTACTTTTACCGTACTCTTTCCTGCTAGTCTGTGTCCTTGAGGAGTAACCGAAATATCGTTGACCAGCAAGTCGACATGCGGGACATCGGCATATTTATCGAATGTCATGATGTACTGATTACGGAGATCGAGCTGATGATTATAATGCAGGATGTATAACAATCCTCCGAGACAGGCTGCCAATAGAAATAGTGAGCTAAAAGTATATACGACAGCTATTTTCCACGGTTTGTGAGGCAGACGTTTCACCAGAGCGATGGTCATGCTGATCAGGCCGATTCCTGCCAGTAGATAAGAAAACCGCTGGAGTAAAAAAAGCCGGAGATCGGCATGTCCCGTGACATCTGAAAATATGGCCGGGATATTTACTCCGAAGAAATCGAATACCCCATATAACGTATCGGTCAGGTAAAAGAAAACAGTGCCGATAATTCCCAGCATTACGATGAAAGTGACCGCCTGATTTTTAAGGATGCACATGGCCGTAAAGGATAAACCCAGGACAAACAACAGGGAAGGTACCGAAATCGTCAATAAATAGAATAGATATGGAAACAGATCGAACGGAGATTTATTGATCAGTATGTTTAAAAAAGCCGTAAATAATAAGGTGATAATGTTCAGTGTAATGAAAACCTTTACAATACCCCAGGTCTTACCGACAATATAGTCGGCATTACTCATCGGCCGGACATAGATGACTTCGGCGGTATCGAGTTTTTTGTCTCTTTTCAGGAAGCTGCCGGCCAGAAATACGACGATGACCGATTGAGCGATATTATAAAAATAAGTGTTACAGAATGGCATCAGTGAAGAAACGGCGATTCTCGGCCAAAGATTATCCATCCGGTTGACGATACCGGTTTGATAACCCAACATAATGGCAGAGATGAATAGCAGCGCGAGTATGGCAAAAATACGAAACAACCAGCTTCGTTTCACCAGTTTTACTTCGTATCGGGCAATAACATTTATATGGTTTAAATTCATATCAAAACATTAATACATTATTAATTAAATAGGTCTCCACCGATTTTTTCGCTATACATTTCCATTTTATCCTTTAGCAGATAGTCCATAAAATAGACGTAAGCATGTTCGATATTGGGGATAATGGCTTTGCCGTCGAAACCTTCCAATTTTTCGGTTACGATTTGGATCTCCCAGCCTCCTTCCGAAGGAATAGTAGAAATGATCGGATATTTTTCCTTGATTTGCTGCAATTCAGGGTCGGTAACGAAGATTTCCCATACTTTCCCCTGGGCTAATTCAATCATATCGTCCGGAGAACCTTCGAATTTCAATTCTCCTTTGTTCAGTAAGGCCAGTTTTTTGCAGGTGCTGGATATATCCCCCACAATGTGAGTGGATAAGATAATGATGACATCTTTATCACTGACTTCCGAAAGGATATTTCTGAACCGGATTCGTTCTTCCGGGTCCAGACCTGTCGTCGGTTCATCGACGATGATGACTTTCGGATTACCGATGATCGCCTGTGCAATCCCAAGACGTCTTTTCATACCACCCGACAACCGGTTAGCCCAACGGTCCCTGACTTCATACAAACCGACCTTTCTCAGCATCTCATCGACGATTTCCGACCTTTTCCGGGTGCCTTTTATTCCCGCCAGTCCTGCCCCGTAGTCTAGAAATTCCCAGGTTTTTAGTTTTTCGAAAAAACGGAAATCCTGAGGTAGATAGCCTAAAACAGAACGAATAGCCTTACGATCGCGCAAAATATCGTAATCATCGAAAAAAATAGTACCTGAAGAGGGATTTTGCAAAAGAGTCATAATCCGCATCAACGTCGTTTTACCTGCTCCGTTAGGCCCCAGTAAACCGAACATGCCGGGTTCTATATTCAGGTTCAAGCCGTTTAACGCCTTATGACCATCCGGGTAAACCTTGGTCAAATCTTGGATTTTGATATTCATATTCCTGTTTTTAAAGCTCTACTTGCAAATCTTGACGATAAATATAATAAAAGATGTTAACTTTGTACTGCAATATTCTCATTTTATAAAATATTTAAAATATTCTTTCCAATCAGACGGGGAAATAACATTTTTTTTAACAACACTCTGAACTTTAAGACAATTTCTCAACTTCAAAGTTTATTTCTTTTTTTAATTTGACCAAATATTATAGACGAAGGGTATTTTTCTATCGACTGTTGGGGAAATATCGGGAATGTTCAGGCAAAAACTTCCCGGATAACCTGTATACTTTTAATATTGAAATTGATATTCAGATGGATGCTGTAAAAAAGCAGGATAACATCCAATAGAATATTGCGCGATTGCCGGTTGAGAGGAATGGCTTTTATTTCGGCCAGAGGACAAGTACATAGCTGGTAAATGATTTTAGCGGTATTCGGTCCCGAAATATACGGAGTGGCCGGATCGGAAGGATAAAAGCTCCCGTCGTTGATATTGAAAACGTAATTCTCCTGCCATGAAGAAGTGTTGATCCGAAAACCGATAAAACCGGCCAGACGATAGAGAAAATAAAGGTTAAAGTTTCCGATGTCGTTATGGGTCGAGTTCAGGTATTCGATGGAATGGGTCAGGTAATCGAACAGCTCTTCATTTTTCCCTTCATTTTTTAAAATCAGGTTCAGAATTTCTCCCCACAACAAAAGGATATTCATCTTGAAAATATCGAAATATAACTCGGGCAGGTTGATGATCGGAGAGATTTGACGGAGTTTGTGCAAATCGCTCTTTTCATTCTCGAAAAATTCGATCTCGCTGATTTGCAGGAGATGGACAGTTTTGGTTTTTCTTTTGAATACGACCGAAGGGGATATCATGGACAGATACCCCTTTTCTTTCGTATAGATTCGGATAATTTTCTGAGTTTCCGAGTAAGGGCTGGTTTTTAATATGATTCCCTGAACAATTTCCATTTTTGAGTTTTCACTTGTTGTGTTGCTCTTTCAAAAATGCGATTAATTGCTGAATAGCTCTTCCCCGATGGCTGATTTTATTTTTTTCGTCCATAGGCATTTCAGCAAAACTGAGGTCGAACCCTTCGGGTTGAAAAATCGGGTCATATCCGAAACCGGCTTCTCCTTGTTGGGCGGTTAATATTTTGCCGTCTACCCTTCCTTCGAACAGCTGCTCTTCTTTTCCTTGAATTAAAGCGATAACCGTACGGAAACAAGCTTTCCGATCGGATATCCCCTCCATTTCGCGAAGTACTTTCTTCATGTTTTCGACAGAATCTTTTGCAGGACCGGCATAGCGGGCAGAATATACACCGGGACGCTTATCCAGTGCTTCGATTTCAAGCCCCGTATCATCCGCAAAACAGTCGTACCCGTAATGTTCTTTGATGTATCGGGCTTTTTGCAAGGCATTTTCTTCCAGAGTGTCGTGATCTTCCGGGATATCCTCCTGGCAACCGATTTCCGCAAGCGAGCCGATTTCGGCTTCGCCTTCTAATAAATGGCTGATCTCTTCCAGCTTATGCTTGTTGTTCGTTGCAAATACTAATTTCATAGAGCGATAACAATTGATTCGTTTGTCGACGCAAAAATAGGTTTATTTTTATAGCTTTGCAGGTATAAAATGATAATTTTGGACGAAAAAGATGAAAAGAGGAATTGTCGTAAAATCGACCGGTAGTTGGTATTGGGTAAGATTGGAGGAAGGGAATATGGTGCAGTGCCGTATTCGGGGGAAATTCCGGATGGAAGGAATCCGAACGACCAATCCGTTAGCTGTCGGAGATGAGGTGGAATTGGAAGAAGGAAGTGAAGGCTATGTTATTACGGCAATAGGAAAGAGACGTAATTATATTATCCGTAGATCGACGAATTTGTCCAAAGAGTCGCATATTATTGCAGCAAATGTCGATTTGGCTTTGTTGGTGGTGACTGTTAATCATCCGGTGACTTCTACCGTATTTATCGATCGTTTTTTGGTAACTGCAGAAGCTTATAATATTCCTGCCGTACTGGTTTTTAATAAAACGGATCTGTATGATGCCGAAGATCAGGCAATGTTAGGGGGATTGACGGTGATTTACCGTAAAATCGGGTATCCTTGTTATGCCGTATCGGCAGAAACCGGTGAACACGTCGATGAAATCCGGAGTTTACTGAAAGACAAGATCACCGTGCTTTCCGGCTTGTCGGGAGTGGGGAAATCTTCTTTAGTCAATTGCATTGAGCCTGGCTTGGACCTGAAAACTGCAGGAATTTCGGATGCCCACGATTCGGGGAAGCATACCACCACTTTTGCTGAAATGTTTCCATTGAAACAGGGCGGTTTCATTATCGATACTCCGGGATTACGAAGTTTTGGAATTATCGATTTGAAAAAAGAGGAGTTGTCGCATTTTTTCCCGGAAATATTCGCGAAGTCCGGAGAATGCCGCTTTTATAATTGCACCCATACCCATGAACCCGGTTGTGCTGTGTTGGAAGCTGTGGAGCAAGACGAAATCAGTGAGAGCCGTTATGTGAGCTATCTGAGTATGATGGAAGAAAGCGGGAAATATAGATAATGTATTTTCGAACGGTTCGACGATCAGGCGAAGACAGAAATAAAGACAGTTAAAACACCAGTATTGAAGAAGTTAATTTAGTTAACTCTGTCTTTTTTTTAGCCTTTCGTTTTTTGTTTCTAGTTTTTGTATTATCTTTGCGCCGTTTTACGTCAAGGCTTGTGGATAGATTGAGAGAATATAAGATAGCATTCAGAGGATTAGGAGAGGGAAAACACTCTTTTGAGTTCATCATGGATGAGGGATTCTTCGATTGTTTTGAAGCAACGAAAGGAACCCGGGGAGAAGTCAAAGCTACCGTACTGATCGTGAAGAGTTCACTTTTAATGGAAGTACGTATAACGATCGAAGGAATGGTAAAAGCAACCTGCGACAGATGTTTAGGAGAAGTAAATCTTCCGGTGTCCGGTGTTATGAATTTGTATGTAAAACAAAACGGACGGGAAGAAGGGAACGAAGATGATTATATAATATTGTCGCCGGAGGATGACTATTTGGATGTAAGTTCGTATCTTTATGAAACTTATATGTTGAATTACCCGATGCGGGTAGTGCATCCCGAAGGAGAATGCGACGAAGATATGCAGGAAGTGTTGCATGAATATGTGATAGAAGAAGATGATAAACCAATAGATCCGAGATGGAATGAATTGAAAAAATTAATTAATAACTAAATAAATAATAAAGAAATGGCACATCCGAAACATCGAACCTCAAAACAGAGAAGAAATAAGAGAAGAACGCATGATGCGATTACGGTAACCGCTATTGCTAAGTGTTCTAACTGTGGTGCTGCTGTACAGTATCATACAGTATGTCCTGAATGTGGATATTACAGAGGAAAGTTGGCTATTGAGAAAGCAGTAGTAGCATAATCTTGACACGAAAAGGATTGTTTTAGAATCATACACAGCCAGCCTCCTAAGCCCTAGGGGGCTATGGTTGTTTATATAATTCATGAAACTTACCCTTGCGTGTGCGGGGGTAATCTCTGATTTAAATTTATAGTTATGCAAACGAATAGGCTGAGAGCCATAATAACCGGAGTAGGGGCATATTATCCCGACTATATCCTCGACAATGAGGAATTGAGCCAGATGGTGGATACCTCTGATGAATGGATCATGACCCGGGTAGGGATCAAAGAAAGACGAATTTTAAAAGATCCGACGAAAGGAAGTGCCTGGCTGGGTGCACAAGCCGTAAAAGATCTGTTCGAGAAAACCGGAACCAAACCGGAAGAAGTAGATTTGTTGATTTGTGCCACAGTGACACCGGATATGCATTTCCCTGCTAATGCGCAGATTATTGCCGATATGGTTGGAGTGAAGAATGCTTTCGGATTTGATTTGAATGCAGGTTGTTCCGGATTCCTTTTTGGCTTGGTTACTGCTACTCAGTATGTAGAAAGTGGTAGATATAAAAAAGTGGTATTTGTCGGATGTGAGAAAATGTCCGTGATCACCGATTATACGGATCGTAAGACTTGTCCGTTGTTTGGTGATGCTGCTGCAGCTGTATTGCTCGAACCGACAGCAGAAGAGCTTGGTGTGATGGATCACATCCTGCGCTCGGATGGTATGGGACGCGACCATTTGTATATGAAAGCCGGTGGATCGCTGAATCCTCCTTCCATAGAAACGGTTACTAACCGTGAACATTTTATTTTTCAGGATGGCCAGTTCGTATTTAAACATGCCGTAACGAAAATGGCCGATACCGCAGCAGAAATTATGGAAAAAAATCACCTGACCGCCGACGATATCGCATGGTTGGTGCCCCATCAGGCAAATCTGCGTATTATCTCTGCTACCGGCGATCGTATGGGACTCGATCCTTCTAAAGTTATGGTGAATATCCAGAAATACGGAAATACCACTTCTGCAACGATTCCATTGTGCCTGTACGAATGGGAAAATCAGTTACACAAGGGAGATAATCTGATTCTCGCAGCGTTCGGTGCGGGATTTACCTGGGGAGCTATCTGGCTGAAATGGGCTTACGATCCCAAGAAGTAAAGTTGGAAAAAGGATATGGAAAACCGGTTTGAATTTTCAAGCCGGTTTTTTTTATAGCCAAAGAAGTTTATAAAGTCCATAATTAAAACCTTTTAATGCCGGCAGTTGATCGGACGAAGTGTAGACTTAACTCCTGTACCCCTTGTAACTACAGAAAAAACGAATTTTTTGGGGAACTAAAAAAAGCCGTGTAAGTCGCTTTTATATTTCAATTACTTGTTATATCTTCGATGTGAATTTATAGTTTATGAATCAGGAACGTTTTGATATTGAATATGAGGGGAACCGGATACTGGAAAATACCAGAATTGACGGTAATTTGAAGACCGATAAGAGTGTATACCTGGATGGTATGATTCAAGGAAATGTACATGCCGGAAAACTGGTGATCATAAACAAAGGGGGGAAGGTCGACGGAGATGTGGATTGCGATGAATTATATATCAACGGCACTATTACAGGTAATGTATGTGTGGCCTGTAAAACTGTTATGGGAGGAGATGCTGTGATCGAAGGTGGCTTGATTACAGATACACTCGAAATAACGCTTGGTGCAACCATCAGGAAAGGATTGAAATTAAAAAAGCGTCGAAATAAATTAAGGTGATTATTATGGGTAAAGAGAATCCTGGAAATGCTGTCAATTTGTTGTGCGAAGGTACGGTTATTGTAGGGGATATAAAAACAAAGAACGATATCCGGATCGACGGAATCATAAAAGGTAAGATCATTACTTCAGGGAGATTAGTGGTTGGTAATACGGCCAAGATTGAAGGCAACATCGATTGCTGCAATGTAGACGTATTGGGGGTTGTACTTGGTGATATACAAGCTTCCGGGACGGTTTCACTGAAATCGTCCGCCAAAGTGATTGGAAATATTGTTTCATCTGTACTCTCGATCGAACCGGGAGTGATATTCAATGGCAATTGCCAAATGACAAAAAAAGAGGGGCGTGAACCGGCTAAAGAATAATTGAATGAATGTTTTAATTTTGATTCCGGCGCGTTATGCATCGACTCGTTTTCCGGGTAAACCTTTGGCTGAGATCGGTGGTAAACCGATGATCCAGCATGTGGTAGAAAAAGCACAGTTGGTTTCACAAGACGCTTTTGTCGCAACGGACGATCAGCGGATATACGACCGGGTTGTAGGGTTCGGAGGAAAAGTAGTGATGACTTCTGCCGACCACAAGAGCGGAACCGACCGTTGTTGCGAAGCCTACCGGCATATTGTGGCTGATTACCGAAAAACTTATGATGTTGTTGTCAACATACAGGGAGACGAACCCTTTATTCAACCCGATCAGGTACGTGCTTTGATCGCTTGTTTTGAAGATCCCCGGATTCAGATCGCTACCTTGGCAAAACAATTCGACACGAATGCGGATATTTTCGATCCCAATAAGGTTAAGGTGGTATGTTCGTCTCTGCAGACCGCTCTTTATTTTTCCCGTTCTGCCATTCCTTATTGCCGGGGAAAAGAGCAAGGAGAATGGAGTGCTGTGATTCCTTTTTACAAACATGTGGGCATGTATGCTTACCGGCCTGAAGTATTACGAGAGATTACAGCTTTGCCTCAGGGAAAACTGGAAAAGGCAGAATCTCTGGAACAATTGCGTTGGCTTGAGAACGGTTATAAGATTGCGGTAAGGTTCACCGATCACGAATCGGTAGGAATCGATACGCCCGAGGATTTGGAGAGAGCGAGAAAGATCAGTGAAACCTCTGATCTCTGGTCTGCGAAATACTGATTAAAAAACTACGTTTCGGATCGAATATTCAGTCAGAACCGAGAGTTCGTTAATCAGCATCGAAGATGCACTGATCGGAAAAACCGAAGGTCTGACACCAATCCGGAACGTAGTTCCGCTAATCTATTTTCTGTCTTTGACAGAAAATCTTAGATGGTCATAATATCCTTTTCCTTTGCGGTCAGGATTTCATCTATCTTTTTGTTATAGCTGTCTGTGATCTTTTGAACTTCATCTTCGGCATCTTTAGCTTCATCTTCGGGCAGACCACTCTTCACCATTTTTTTGAATTCGTCGATAGCATCGCGACGGGCATTCCGGATACTTACCTTGGCGGTTTCACCGACCCCTTTCGATTGTTTCACCAGTTCTTTTCTTCTCTCGGCAGTCAAGGGCGGTACATTGATCCGGACAACTTCTCCGTTATTATCCGGGTTAAATCCCAGATTGGCATTCATAATGGCTTTTTGGATAGGGCCAAGCATATTTTTTTCCCAAGGCTGAACTGCAATTGTACGTGGATCCGGAGCCGTGATATTGGCTACTTGTGACAATGGAGTCGGTGATCCGTAATAATCTACCAGAACATCGTTCAGAATTTTGGGGTTTGCTTTGCCGGCTCTGATTTTCGCCAATTCATTTTCGAGGTGGACCAATGCATTTTGCATTTGTTCTTTGGCCTCGTCCATGTACATTTTTACTTCCTCGTTCATATGCTTACTCTATTAATTTTTACAATTATAAAGCAAAGATAGGAAAAAAAATAATACGCTTTCTATCTTACTCCAATGAAAAGCTTATGGGTAAAGTGTAAGCGACTCTGACCGCTTTACCTCTTTGTTTTCCCGGGATCCATTGGGGCATATTATTTACAATTCGTAAAGCTTCTGCATCCAGCAGAGTAGATGCACTTCTGGCGATCTTAGCATTTGTAATGCTTCCGTCTTTTTCAATAACGAACTGAACAAAGACTTTACCTGTAATATTTGCTTCTATTGCTTCTTTCGGATATTTGATATTTTTCATGATCCATTCCGCCACGTTTCCCTCTGCAAATTCGGGCATCTCTTCAACTACCTGAAATATGCAAACCTCCGTACTGTTTTCTGTTTCAGAAGAATCTTTCACTAATGTCGGTGTTTTGGCCTCGTTATGGGGAGGAATTATGGTAACCTTCGGAGCGAAGTTGCCGGCTTGGTCTTTGAGACTGAAAGTAACAGGCAGGGTATAAATTACTCGCACCGCTTTTCCTCTTTGTTTTCCCGGAATCCAATCGGGCATAGCCTCGATTCCTTTTAAGGTTTCGGCATTCAATAGTGACTGGGTACTTCGTTGTATTTCAGCATGTCCGACCCGACCTGTCGAGTCGATAATAAAATTGACATACACTTTCCCCTCGATTCCTGCTTCGATCGCTTTTGAAGGGTATTTGATATTTTGTGTCGCCCACTTGGAGAGATCGCCTGAAAATTGAGGCATATTCTCTACAATCTGAAAAACTTGAAGCTCCGGCGACTCCGGTTCTTCGCACATGTTTTTACAAGAGAAGAGATAAAATAGCATTCCGGCTAATAAAAATGCCGGAATATAATTGATCATCTGGAATTTGTGGGATTGTTTTTTGGTCAACATAATGGTTCTTTTTTTTAGATTCGAACACGAAAAATAGTTCGTAAAAGAAAAGGCTCCTTTCAGACTTTGCTGAATGAGTAATTCAAGGTATCCGCTGATTTTATATTTACGGATAACCTGTTGATCGGCGATATATTCGTGGTTTTCGAGAATAAGCTGTTTTATTAACCACACAAAAGGATTGAACCAATTGGCGATGCAGATGATCTCGGCTATACACAAATCCAGACTGTGGCATTGTTGTATGTGAATTTTTTCGTGTGCAAATATTTTCCGTCTGTTTTCCTGACTCAAAGAGTGGGTGTTGATAAACAGATAATTAAAGAAGGAGAAAGTAGGTAGGCCTTCCTGAATTTGGATCATATACAATCCATGTAATCGTTTGCGTGGATTTCGATGAACGAATAAGCATAGCCGGCATAGAGTGGTTAAATAACGAAGGAAAAAAAACACAACTCCGATCCCATAAAGTAGGGGAATCATAGGGATCGGCTGTTCTGTGGCTGTAATAAGCGTGCTTTGACTGCTTTTCCCTATCTGGTTTTCCTCCAACAATTCACTGACTGAGGCGAGAGTGGGAAAACCGATCATATCGTTCCGGTTTATTTCAATGGAAATAAAGGGAAGCAATGCCGATAGGATCAATACGCCTAGCAAAAAAATCCGGTTCAGATTAAAGAAAGTCTGTCTTTTCAGGAAAAATTGATAATAGGTCAATAATACGATCAGAATTGTTGAAGATTTGATCATGTAAAGGAGGAAAGTTTGCATGGAGGATAGATTTTAAAGAGTTAGTTTTCTGATCGTCGTGCTTCGTCTGCACGTTTTAGAATTTCTTCCAATTCCTTCAAATCAATGTTTTCCTCTTTGGCAAAAAAAGAAACCATTTGGCTGAATGAATTTCCAAAATAGTTACCGATGAAATTCTTTAAAAACTTTTTGGTATAAGTATCTTTGGCTACCAAAGGATAATAACAATGACTTTTCCCAAAAGTTTCGTGACCGACAAATCCTTTATCCTGCAAAATCCGAACGATAGTAGAGACTGTGTTGTAAGCTGGCCTGGGCTCCGGAAGTTTATCTATAATATCTTTCACAAAACCTTTTCCTAAATCCCAAAGCACTTGCATAATTTGTTCTTCTGCTCTTGTTAATTCTTTCATAGTTGTTTTTATTGAATTTCTTTTTACAGACAAATGTATAACTAATTTTTTAGTTGTAAAATATAATTCTAAAATAAAATTAGTTTATAAATAGTTACGGAAGTCTGGTCTAACCATTGTGGCTTGTATAACCGTTATCACTAAAGAATGGTAGGTTTAATTTTTTTTCTTTCTATTCCGATTCCGGGCTTTATACCGTCAGACCGGTTCGCCTGGA
>OCAN01000081.1_pt1 | contig 114267 bp, 79 predicted proteins | sample 1538321 | NCBI WGS metagenome assembly OCAN01 (sample SAMEA2580294, study PRJEB22360) | human gut metagenome | biome: human gut; feature: human-associated habitat; material: faeces | place: Denmark | collected 2008/2010 | reverse complement strand
TATGATGTATGAACGATTAAATTCATAAAACATGGCCTATATAGATTATTACAAGATTCTTGGAGTTGACAAGAGTGCTTCACAAGATGATATCAAAAAGGCTTTTCGTAAGTTGGCCCGGAAGTATCATCCTGACTTGAATCCTAACGACCCTAGTGCAAAGGATAAGTTTCAGGAAATCAATGAAGCCAATGAGGTACTGAGTGACCCTGAGAAACGTAAAAAGTATGATGAGTACGGAGAACATTGGAAGCATGCTGATGAATTCGAAGCACAGAAACGAGCGCAGCAACAGGCCGGAGGCTTTGGTGGTGCGGGCGGCTTTGGCGGATTCGGTGGCGGAGGACAAGGTTTCTCCGATGGTAACGGAACATATTGGTATAGCTCCGATGGAGAAGGCTTTTCCGGAGGTAACGCCAGTGGCTTCTCTGACTTCTTCGAGTCGATGTTCGGCCACAGGGGAGGCAAGGGACAAGGTGCTGCGGGATTCCGTGGACAGGACTTTAATGCGGAGCTTCATCTGTCGCTTCGTGATGCTGCTCAGACGCATAAACAGATATTGACCGTCAACGGTAAACAGGTACGTATCACTATTCCTGCCGGTGTAGCCGACGGTCAGGTGATTAAGCTGAAGGGCTACGGAGCCGAAGGTATCAACGGGGGACCTGCAGGCGACTTGTACATTACATTTGTCATTGCCGAAGATCCTGTTTTCAAACGCTTGGGCGACGACCTGTATGTTGATGTGGAAATAGATCTCTACACTGCCGTATTGGGAGGTGAGAAGATAGTCGACACTTTGGACAGTAAAGTGAAACTGAAGATAAAGCCGGAAACACAGAACGGTACGAAAGTACGCTTGAAAGGAAAAGGATTCCCGGTTTATAAGAAGGAAGGACAATTCGGTGACCTGATTGTTACCTATTCCGTTAAGATTCCTACGAATTTGACGGATGCACAGAAGGAATTGTTCCGTCAATTACAGAGTATGAACTAAAATGAATGAGTACCATGCAGACCGAATTAATTATTGTCAGTGAATACTGTCACAAATGTCATATTGAGCCTTCATTCATTGAATTGTTGGAAGAAGGCGGTTTAATTAACGTGCACACTGAAGGTAGTGAACATTATCTGCTCGTGTCTGAACTTCCGGACGTGGAACGTTATAGCAGGATGTATTATGACTTGTCCATTAATATGGAAGGCATTGACGCCATTCATCACTTGTTGGAAAGAATGGAGGAGATGAAACGCGAAATGGACTCACTCCGTAAGCAGCTTACGCTATACCGCAAACGGGAAATAGAAGATACTGACCGGTAGAAAAATAGAGCCTCTGTTTGTACTAAACAGAGGCTTCATTTATAGTAAACAGAGGCTCTGATTCACTCAATCAGAGCCTCTGTTTTAATAAGACTGTTCCGGGAGAATATGACTATCGGAGATATGTACAGATTTCTTCCAGATAGTGCGCATCAATATCATCGAAACTATCCAATGAATCACTGTCAATATCCAGCACTCCGATCACGTTCCCTTCTTTCATCATCGGTACAACTATTTCCGATTTGGAATCGGAACTGCATGCAATGTGGCCGGGAAATTGTTCTACATCAGGAACAATCAGCGTATGTGCTTCTTTCCAGGCCGTGCCGCAAACTCCTCTGCCAAAACGGATACGAGTGCAGGCGATAGGCCCTTGAAACGGACCTAGCACAAGCTCATCGCCTTTCACCAGATAAAAGCCTACCCAGAAGAAATTGAAAGTCTGCTTTAATGCGGCGGAAAGATTCGCAAGATTGGCTATGAAATCCGTTTCCGTACTTATTAATGCGTATAACTGCGGGAGTAGTTCACGATACTTTTCCTCCTTGCTTCCCGCGTTGATTGATAAATTTTCTGCCATATCGGTTGTTACTTGATTTGATTTAATATACTTGGATCTTTTATCTTGTCGTCTTCTGCAAAGAAGATAATCTTCGTCAGTATTTCAGCCGTTTTCGGGTCCTCATCCACAAATGGCAGGAACAAGCGTCCGCGGTTTTGTGAATGTACCGGGAGAACGGCAATCTGTGCGCCTCCTTCCTGATGAATCACACCGCTTCCCAAGTGAATGTTGTACTTGCCCAGCTTGCCCTCGATACGGACAAAGTTGCCTTCCACCTTCACATTGTTGAAATGGAACAACGGCATTGTCAGTTCCACCAATACGCTACGCATTTCGATCGTAGAGTGACTGGTTTCCGGATCTACACTTCCGGCGTGCGCCACGCTTACGGCAAGGTCTACATCCCTCATTACTTCGGAGAACACAACGGGAGGAATCTCCGAAATCTTCATGGGCTTATAATCCTTCCGGTTGTAGAAACAAACATATTCCAACGTAGGAGCTTCGATGTCGGCAGGCGAGAACCAATCGGCCATTGCGTAAATATTGGCAATGATATTCTCTTTGTAATAGATCTTTTGAAGTCCGTCCTCATAGTCGGCTACCCAACGACGTCCCTTCAGTACGGCAATTGTTTTCTGCGGTTGAATCTGGTTGCCGGCGTAGCGGCGGGATTGTGTTGCTTCCGCCTCTTCGGAAGTAGGAACGTAGAGCTCGCGGAACACCTGTTTGAAAGGTTGGCGGATTGCTTTATCGAACAGGAATTTCTGATATGCGTGCCAGTTGCCGCTTGCATACAAGTCGGTGGGGTGGGCGATGCGTAACTCGTCTTTCGCTTTTAACGGGAGGCAGACGGCGTTTGCCGTCACCAGCAATCCGTCAGTGTAGAAACCTGTTTGTCCGTTACAGATAAAGACCAGATGTTTCAGCAACGGCCATATAACGGGATTTTGCATCAGCTTGCGCAACTCGCTTTCTTCAAAACGGGTACAGTCTTCCATTGCTTGCTCCAGCATAATGCGCGAACGGGTATACTGGTCTTTCAGCTTCTTATGCACCGCTTTCAGTTCTTCTACATACGGATGTTTTTTCAGTTTGGCGGGCATACTGTTGAGTTCTTTGCCCGCTTTGATCTGCTTGATCTCTGACTTGCCTTCTTCGCTGACTTGCACGTATACTTCCACACCGTCTATCTCTTTGGGAGTCAGGTAAGGGAGCAGTTCTTTAATCAGCTCCGTTTCCATGCTCCATGTCAGGCGGGTGACGTCTCCGTAGCCGGAATTACGTGCAAGGTTTTGCAGTGCGATGCTGACGGCTTTCTTTTCGCTTTCCTGTCTTTGTGCACCGAATTCCTTGCTTTCTTTCAAGAACTTTTGCAGGTATTGGTAACGTTCCAGCAATTCCTTGTCTGCTTTGCGTCCCAATGGGATCAGTCCGTAACTCATCAACAAATCCTTGTTCCGTTTGGCAATGATTTCCTTCTTTACATCTGCCGCCTTTACCGTGCCGCTGGTTGCATCGGCAAACTTGCGGGCACGGGTGTGGCTGTTGCTGCATGAAATATATTTGGCGGCATTGTAGACTACTTCAAAGCGTTGTTTGCCGATAGTCTTGAATGCATCTTTGAACCAGTCAATATCAAATGCGCCTTCCCGGAGGTCTTCCACATCAATCGGGGTATAGCGGGCGATAATCGCTTTCTTTTTGTCATCGCAGGTTTCATTGGTATGGGCATGGAAATAATAAGCCGCGCTTGTCAGTCCCTTCCAATTGATCGCCTTCTCGGTAAGTTCTATCCATTGCGGGGCGAACATGGCAGCTTCTACCAGTCGTTCATTGCTGATTTCAGCCTGTTTTGCAAGCTTTTTCAGTTGGGCACTGGTGTCTGTCGGCAGTGGATAGCAGGCGTGGAGCAGGCTGCTCAATACTCCGCGTTTCGTATTGTTCCAGTTATAGCTGTCGCGAATGAAGGTATCTTTGCCGAATGCCTGCAGGATGCCGATGAACGTTTTGGCTCCGTAGACATAAGACAATTCTTCGGCAAGACTGGTTACCTGCGTTTCGGAATCTCCCCGTTTCAATTCTATTTCCAGAATCCTGTCGACCACCTTTTGTGCCAGTGAACGGAACAGAGAGAAGTCGATTCCTTTGATATCGGCATACCTTTCTTTCTCTTTACTGAAACGGAAATTGTCATTCAATACTTTTGTGATAGCCTCTACGCGGCTGGGGGAGTTGACACGTCCCATCATTTCCCGGTAAACTTCTTCGGCCGGAATTAATCCCAGCATCCATGCTCGGGCGAAGTCCGTAGCCTGGAGGTAAGAGTCCGTTTCTTCCAGTTCGGGTGTATGCTCCATGTAATTGGTGAGCTTGTAGAGCTGGTAGCGTACGGTGAAGTAGCGGACGAACAGATCATCGCTGATCGGCTTTTGAGGTATTTCGAGCCAGAAGTTCACAAACTTGTTGTTGTGTATCGGGTAAACGATTTGTTTCTTTCCGTATTCCATTTTATCCCTGAGCCATGCGTGCTTGTTGGTATATTGACGGAAAATGTTTTCTGTATTCAGCAATGGCAATAATTGGAGAAGCATATTGACGGATAACTGTTGATAGGCAGCTTCATCCCTGTATTCATGAGCCAGTGCTTCGATGATATCGTTAATCTGATCGTAATATGTCAGCTTGCGGAGTTCTTTTTGCAGCCCGCGATAGACGACACCTGTATACATCCGGTTGATAAGCGGATCGAAGCTATTGGCCGATTTCTGGTCTGCTTTTCTGTCTTCCTCATCTTCCTCGTCATAATCGTCTTCATCCTGGGGAGTTCCTGTCGATGCAAGCATGAAGCTCATCATCAGTAATTTGTCATAACTGCCTATCTCTTCTTCATAGAAGGCTTTCCAAAGTTCCGGACGTCCGAGTCCGCTCAATCCTCCGTAGTTACTCCAGTTTATCAAGACACTATTGCCTATCAGGCACGCTTCCCCGTAGCTATTCTTAAACTCCGCGTTCTTATATGTTTCAATGTATTTATTCAGCTTCTTGAAGATGAGCTTTGCCCTTCCGAAGCAGATAAGTTCAAATGTTTTTCTCACATTGAATCCTTTGTCCGGAGTGATTTCCGGCAGGTTGACTTCCAGGGCAGGGTCGTACAGTCCGAAACCGTTCTCTTTCGTGTAGTGCTGTGTGACTGTCTTTTCCGTTCCGTCGCCAATCAGAGACTCTATCAATACCTTTTCCTTGGCGTTCGGTTTTCGGATTTCTTTGACAACAGGAAGAAGTTCCTGATAGATATCCTGTAGAAATTCTGTATTATGGATAGTCTTCATCATATCCAGACCGGCCAGACGGCGTTCCAATACCTTATCTGTCAGTAAGCGGCGGATACTGTCTGCCAGTTGTTCTTTCGGCTGTTTCATCAGCAGATTGATAGCGTTAATACGCATCTCGCTGTATTTGAATCGTAACAATTCCTCTACCTTCAGGTTCTGTTCGGGTGATAAAGTCATATCGGACAATACTTTATAAGCTTCGTCGCGTACATCTACCGAACGGTCACCGAGTGATTGAAGTACGTATTCTTCTTGTAATTGGCTGGTGGGAGGATTCAGTACAATGCCGATATATCCTGCTCTCATATAAGTTTCCAGAGTAGGCAGATAAGCACAGAGATCGTCCCTTAATGCCGAGTCATGCAGCATCCAGGTGATGTATGCCATTTTGAGTACAATGTCCGAACGGGTGAGGAATGCACTTTCCCAGAAGAATATGTACGGAGAGTAAGTCTCTTTGGCAGAGATTGACTGATAGACTTGTTTCAGGTATTCATAGTGGCGGACCGCTTCTTCTTTTGTTTCGAAGTAGTCGATAAGTTGCGGACCTTCTTGATAATTGCCGTACCGGCTGAGATAGATCCCGTTCATATAGAGAGGAAGAATGGATGCAACCACCGAAGGTTCGTTGTGCCATACTTCCAGCGCTTCTTTGCTGATGCGATGGTTCATCCCTGTATATTGCGTGCAACGCAGGAAATAGAGGAGAGTTTCTACCTGATATTTAGCACCTTCTTTGATGATTTGCGGTATAAGTGCCTGAATGTCTTCCGTATTATAGAATCCGATACTCCATAATGCCAGGTAAAGCTTGGTTGTGTCTTTGCTTTGGAGAGCCTCGCGGGCGTCCTCTTGATTATTCAGGAAATGCCGGATGAGTTCTACATATTTATTGGTGATACGGTCACTGCTGTCCTGTTCGCCGATACCTGTACTGACTGCTATGCCGCGTTTCACGGAAGCAAAGCGTTGAAGTCCGTTGTCGTAGATAATGGAAAATAGGTAGAGGTAGCTTTCGGGACAGCCTTCGTCCATTGTCTCTACGATAGCTTGCCGGAGTCCTTCTTGCAGTTTGGCAGCCAACAATAACTTCCCTTCCAGTTCGAGCAACGGACGGTATCCGCTGGCAGCGATAGCTTGAAGGTGTCCCTGATTCAGACGGTTGGCATTGTTTTCGCTGGTCAGCACGTTTTGCAAGTACTCAATGACGGTGGCATTTCCTTCCGCTATTTGGGCAGCCATCCAACTCTGGCAACTCATAGCGTCTTTGATTGTTTCTATTTCTTCCGGTGTTCTTCCTCCGTTGAGTATGGTCTGTTCGTTAAACCCGGTTGCACGTAGTTTCAGAAACTGGGTCAGTGCATCTGTCACATGGTTGAGATGCAGGGTCGGGTCAACCGAACGTTGTGAACGTCGTGAATACCCACAAGTATACGGGCAACGGGCCTTGATTTTCAAGTAAGTATGAAACAGCCCGGCATATTCGTCCCCCAATAAGTAGAGAAGTAGTTTATTTAGTTTTCCGTCAAAAAGATGGGCGACATTCCTGATACTTTCCTCTCGGATGATTTCGGTGATACAAGGCTCCAATTGCTCGCCATACGTCCCGTAACGGGTATCCATGTCAAGATATTGAATGAATACATCGAAGAGAACAGCCGTTTCTTTATCCAGCTTTTTTTTATTCTTTATTAATTTGTCCACATACGGGATGATTCGTTTATTCAAATCTTCATTGTAAATGATTCTCATGATTATCTGTTTTTTTGGGGTTATTATAGATACTTACCATAATCTTCCCGATAGCATAGTCAGTCGGATAAAGGTCAGTGTAGTTTCTTCTTTTAATACAACAGGAGAAGAAAGCCCGCCTGCTTCCGTGTCATCTATAAAGATACGGAAAATTCCGTCCTCATAAGATTGCAGCGCATTGACGATTGCTTCAGTTTCTGCGGCCGGTCTGCCGTTATAGTTTACTTCGAAGCCTACCTTTCCGGAGGCAGCCTTGTCCTCAACTTCTTCCCGAGTGAGATATTGCAATACTTCACTCTGTTGCAGGCGATCGTTATATTCGCTTACTTGCCAGCTGACAATACTTGCAATCAACTCCTGCACATTGGTGGGAGGAACAGAAAAGTCGACGGACAGCTTTTCAATGCAGCACTTTCGCTTTCCCAGTTGTTTTACTTGAATGTATACTCTCATTGTTTACTTTATTTGGTTATTTGAATGCTTGATACAATAGCTTCCAAGTCTGCTTGTGCTTCCTTGTCGTAGACAAGCATTACTATGGAAAAGACTCTTAGTTGATCTTCCTGGAAATAACGTAATGCAATTTGCTGTACGTCATGCCCTGGCTCATCGGGAGCTCCGATATGCAATGGATTCGAGGTCTGTGTCATAGACAGGCCGTTGATCGTTACGTTGCTTTGTTTATAATCCTCCGAAGGCTCTCCATTTGCATTTCTCGGGAGCAGGAGTGTCAGTTCTTTTACGCGTTCAAACTCTTTCCGTGTGTCATAGGTAAGCGCGACGGCAGTTAATTGGTTTCCTCCATTGACGAGCATTAGAAAAGGAGGTTCCGCAGTGGGAGTCAGTCCTCGCGCACCTGTTATCTTATGCCAGTTTGTAGGATATTGGCAACTGAAATTTGTTGTTGCATCATAGAAAGAAAGCCATGTGTCATTGTTGCCGACAGGGGTATAAGGTGGCATTTGCAGGGTGGACGACTTGCTTGGCGTATTCGTTGCAGGCTGGTTGTCATTTTCCTCTTCCAGTTCACCGTTAAGATAAGCTTCCACGATTCCGCTTTCCCATTCCTTACGTATTTCCCGATATGTTGAAGGGATGTTCTGGCAAAGTCCGAGGAAACTGAACAGGAAGATTCCGAAGATCCCCAGTTCCCCTACAATAGAAATAGTTCTTTGTGCATCCTTCTTCTCAAATCTGTAACTGATTACATAAATGATTCCCAAAAGAAAACCACTGAGCAATCCACCGATATGTGCGGCATTATCGATTCCTGCTTTCATGCCATATACCAGATTGTAGCCTACGAAAAGAAGGATACTAATTAATAATGCTTTCCGTTGTGCTCTCGGGATGTGGTGAAAAAGGAGGAAAGCCAGAAAGATGCCGTAAAGTCCGAAGATCGCTCCTGAAGCTCCGGCACTGATTGTTTCGGCGTGCATATAAAGACTGAAGGCTGCCGAACAAACCCCGGTGAGCAGATAGGAGATGAACATACGCCGCGTTCCTATCAGGTCCTCCAACCAAAGTCCGATATACATGAAAGCATACATATTCATCAGCAAGTGGAAAGCGCCGATATGTATGAAGTTGCAGGTTATGGCGCGCCACCAATCTCCGGTAAGGGTTAGCGGTCCAAAATCAGCCCCCCATTTCAGTAAGGCCAGTGTGGAAGGTTCCAGGATTCCCACTCCGAAAGCCACCATTAAGATAAAGATCAGAAGATTAAGGTCCATTAGGATAGGAGTCGCTATAAATCCTTTCCGGGGAATGAAGAAACTGATAAAGGATGATTTCTTTTCTATTTCTTTGAGATATGCTTCTTCTTCCTCGGTCAACGGCCGGTTAAAATCATCTTCCAGTTTTTTGGCTTTTTGCTCTAATTCTTCCGGAGAAAGAGTTGATTTTATTTCTTCCATTGCCTTTTGCAAACTTTGGATGTTTTTTCTGTTCTTGCCATAGTCTACCAGTTGCATGGCAATGCTTTGACTGCGAACAGATATTTCTCCGTCACTTCCTTCCTGAATAGAGACTGTAATTTCCTCTCCATGGGATTTTATACTCATAGGGACATCAAAACGGACACCTTCAAGAGTGAGTTCTTCAATATTCCATTCTAACTTTTGAGAAGCTTCAAGGGCTAAAATCAGAATTTGTGTGTTTGATAAGCCAGCAAATTGTAGTGTGTCCTCATGTAAAGGCCTGAGTCTAAATGCCATATTATTCTCTTTTAATTGTTGTAAATGATTGCCTATTTCCTGACAGACAAATGTATGGAATAATAATGAGAAAAAGTAGAAATAAGTGGGGTATATTTTTATAGATATAGAGAAACTTAATTGGGTGAGACATAGCCGGTTCGAACGAAGGGGAGGGGATATCAAACAGGAAGGGCCGGATTTGTCCGCCCGAATACGTAAAGATTATCATATTCGGGCAGGCAAATCCAGCCCTTGCGTTGTATAATATTCTGTTACTTCTTATAGAAAGCCAAGTCTTCTTTATCGAAGTTGCTGATAAAGTTAGCATGTTTTTCCACTTCTGCTTCCGCATAGTTCAGATATACGTGTGCAGATTTAGAGAACAGTTCGGAAGATCTGCTTGCATCCTGAATCAGCAGGTGAGACATGATGATGTCGGCAGCCATTTCCATTAATCTGCGGGCTGTGAAGTCGAGCAGTTCCTGATCTTGTGCTTCTTTCACTGCGTTGGTACTTGCTTCGAACTTATCTGCCATTTTTTTCAGACGAGACATCAGCGGTTCCATTTCCGGTGAGCAGGGGATAGCCTCGAACTCGCGTATAGTAGCGATGTAAGAGCCATTCGTTACGTAACGGATAGCGGCTACGGTCTGCAACTGAGTTGTACCTTCGTAGATACTGGTGATACGTGCGTCGCGGTAGATGCGTTGGCAAGCATATTCCATCATGAAGCCCGAGCCACCGTGTATCTGTATACAGTCGTAAGCATTCTGGTTGGCATATTCGGAGTTCATACCTTTGGCAAGCGGAGTGAAGCTGTCGGCCAGTTTGGCGTATTTCTTCTGTTCCTGACGTTCTTCCGGAGTCAGTTTACGTTCGCGGGCGATGTCATCCAGTGCTTTGTAGATGTCTACGTAGCGTGCTGTTTGATACAGCAGTGCACGTCCTGCATCCAACTTACCCTTCATGATGGCAAGCATATCATAAACAGCCGGGAATTCGATAATTGCCTTTCCGAACTGTTTGCGGTCTTTGGCATAAGCCAATCCTTCGTTGTAAGCAGCTTGGCTCAATCCTACCGATTGTGCGGCAATACCCAGACGGGCACCGTTCATCAACGCCATTACATATTTAATCAAGCCAAGCTTACGGTCACCGCAAAGTTCAGCTTTTGCATTCTTGTATACCAGTTCGCAAGTAGGAGAACCGTGGATACCTAGTTTGTTTTCGATACGACGGACATTAACTCCCCCCTGACGCTTGTCATAGATGAACATAGACAAACCGCGACCGTCTCTGGTTCCTTCTTCCGAACGTGCCAGTACGAGGTGGATATCCGCGTCACCGTTAGTAATGAAGCGTTTTACACCGTTCAGCAACCAGCAGCCGTCTTTTTCGCTGTAAGTCGCTTTCAGCATGACCGACTGAAGGTCGGAGCCTGCATCCGGTTCCGTCAAGTCCATAGACATTGTTTCGCCTTGGCAGATGCGAGGGATGAAACGGCTGTGTTGGTCGGCATTACCGAATTCGTATAATGTTTCGATGCAGTCCTGCAATGACCAGATGTTGCCGAAACCGGCATCAGCAGCCGCTACGATTTCTGCACACATGGTGTACGGAGTAATCGGGAAGTTCAGTCCACCGAACTGACGGGGCATGGTCATACCGTTCAAGCCGGCTTTCACCATGGCGTCGAGGTTCTGTTTCGTACCCGAAGCATATTTTACACGTCCGTTGGCGCAGTGAGGGCCTTCTTCGTCAACGCCTTCTGCGTTGGCAGCAATGATTTCTCCTGTGATTTCTCCTGTGATCTCCAGTACTTTGTCGTAAGAGTCTACGGCATCTTCGAAGTCCAGCGGAGCATAATCGAATTCATCTTTATCTCTGTAATTGCGTTCTTTCAGTTCGCAAATACGCTTCATCATCGGATTGTTCAAGTGATACTTGAGTTCCGGTATGTCTGTATAATAATTAGCCATTGTTCCTTACTTACTATTTTGTTTATAATACTTAATCATCTTCGGTACAACTTCTTCAATCGTTCCGTTGATTACATAATCGGCAATCGTGTTGATCGGAGCGTCCGGGTCGTTGTTGATAGAGATGATGATACCACTTTCCTGCATACCGGCGATATGCTGAATCTGTCCGGAGATACCGCAGGCAATGTAAAGTTTTGGACGAACCGTAACACCTGTCTGTCCAATCTGACGGTCGTGCTCTGCATAACCTGCATCCACAGCGGCACGGCTGGCACCTACTTCAGCGTGAAGTTCTTTAGCTAGGTCGAACAGCAAGTCGAAGTTTTCTTTCGAACCTACACCGTAACCGCCGGCTACGATAATCGGAGAACCTTTCAGGTTGTTCTTGGCTTTTTCCACATGGCGTTCGATTACCTTTACTACATAATCCGTGTCGGCAACGTATTTCTTCACGTCGTGGCGGATCACTTCTCCCTGATAAGTCGGGGAGAGGATTTCTTTCTTCATCACACCTTCGCGAACGGTTGCCATTTGCGGGCGGTGTTCCGGGTTTACAATCGTTGCAACGATGTTGCCGCCGAATGCCGGACGGATCTGATACAACAGGTTTTTATAAACTTTGCCTTCTTTCTTGTCTTCGTGGTCACCGATTTCCAGAGAAGTACAGTCGGCAGTCAGTCCGCTGGTCAAAGCGGAAGAAACACGCGGGCCGAGGTCGCGACCGATAACGGTGGCACCCATGAGGCAGATTTGTGGTTGTTCTTCTTTGAAAAGGTTCACCAGGATAGCGGTGTGAGGGAGTGAAGTATAAGGATAAAGTCCTTCTCCGTCGAAAACGTGGAGTTTGTCTACTCCGTAAGGAAGGATTTGTTTTTCAATATCTTTGAGGCCTGTTCCGGCAACCACAGCTTCGAGCTGACAGTTCAACTGGTTGGCTAACGAACGACCTTTGGTCAGAAGTTCAAGGCTAACGTCTGCTACGTTAGCTTCTTCTATTTCGCAATATACAAATAAGTTATTCATGATTATCCGATAGTATGGTTAGCTAACAGTTCAACAATCAGGTCTTCCACGTCACGGTCGCTGCCGCTAATGGTTTTGCTCTCTTTAGCCTGGAACACGATGTTCTGAATGGCTTTCACTTTTGTCGGCGAACCGGACAGACCACATTGTGCGAGGTCACCGTTTACGTCGGCTACGCTCCATTCTACCAGATTCAGGTAGTCGCGTTTGTCATATAGGTCAGTATAATCAAGGTTACCTTGCTGTTTTTCGGTAACAGTTTTGGCATGTTTGTACTTCTGCACCAGTTTCGCGTTGCGCGGACGGCAAGGAGCTGCCGAGCCGTTGACAGTAATCACGATAGGCAACGGACCCTCTACGGTTTCAACACCACCGTCGATGTGGCGTTTCACTGTAATCTTGTCTTTACCTACTTCCAGAATTTCTTCTGCGTATGTGATTTGGGTCAATCCCAACTTTTCTGCTACCTGCGGACCTACTTGCGCCGTATCCCCGTCGATAGCCTGACGACCACCAATAATAATGTCACAGTTACCTATTTTGCGGATAGCAGTAGCCAGCGCGTAAGAAGTAGCCAGTGTATCTGCACCGGCGAAAGCACGGTCGGTCAGCAAGTAACCGTTATCTGCACCACGGAAAAGTCCTTCACGAATAATGTCGGCAGCACGACCCGGTCCCATTGTCAGAATGGTAACGGTAGAGCCTGGATGGGCATCTTTCAGTCGAAGAGCTTGCTCGAGAGCATTCAAGTCTTCGGGATTGAAGATAGCGGGGAGTGCCGCACGGTTAATGGTTCCGTCGGCTTTCATGGCATCCTTCCCAACATTACGTGTGTCGGGAACTTGTTTTGCCAATACAACAATTTTCAAACTCATGTTATTAATTTTAGTATTAGTATTTCTACAAGTAGGTAGTAGCCAGTAGTCAAGTAGTAATCTCTTGCTATTCAAACTATCCGGTTAACTATCAGCGTGCAAATTTACGCAAACACTTGGTTCTGACAAGAAATCCGAGTAAAAAATGCACAGGTTTAAGGATTTTGAGCAAAAGAAGAAGGATTTTTATAGATTTGGTTGGGGGGTGAAAGTATATTTATTGAATTTGTTCTTGCTTGATATTACTACTGCTTTTCTGGCAAGTTGCTTATTTGCAGAGTGGTTAAGCAGGACTTTATAGGAAAGGAAACCGGTATAGTACTGTCGGAATGCCGGTATAGTACTGTTAGAGTGCCTTCATCTTTAGTTTGTCACGGCCGTGGTAACTTCTCTTCACGGTCGTGACGAGAAGTTACCACAACTGTGGCGAATTCTTTCCACAGCCGTGGCGAGGTAACTATATCGGTATCCCGACAGAACAATACTTATTGGTTAACAGAAGTATAGCGGTTGTATAACGTATGTTTAAAGGGGGCTTGTCACGAAAGGTAAGTAAAGCCGGACGGACAGTAACTATGAGGGAGTAATAAAATCATAGGCTGACAATAAAATGTATAAGATAATATTGCCAGCCTATTGTCAGGGCTTATCGTCAGTGTCTAATGGAAATCAATATGCTAAGAATAGAAATGATGGTCTGACAATAAGAACTGCTAAATTTGTATGTAAGTATAAAGTTCTTTTTTTATGTTATTGTATACCGATCTCGGCCAATCCTAATGGTTCTCCGTCATGTATCATCCTCGTTGCTTTCAGCTGGACATAGCGGGCTTTGAGTGGGGTGAAGTAGACAGATTGCAGGATCGGGTTATTCTTTATATTAGAAAATTCGTCTTTTGCTACCACTTGATTGACAGCATTGCTATCCATACCGACAGATATTTCGTATGCGGCGATTACACCTTTATTATATTCGCTTTGGTCGGGAAGATAATGGAATGAAGTAATCGTACGTTCTTCTCCCAAGTCGATTAACAGTGTGTTTCCATTGACGAAACAGGCCGTTTGGTCATTCTTGTCCATGCATTTTTGTGCTTCTTCTGTGTCTACTCCGCTGAGAGTGAACGGGAAACTCTTCAGTTCTTCCGCTTTTGCAGAGTATGTATCGGAAGTTGCTCCTGCGTAAAATGCTTCGATGTTATTGATGCAGAGACATGCACGTGAATCCGTGAAACGGACACGGAGCTTATCGGTCGTGATCGTTTCGAAACGGAGGAGACGTTTGTAACCAACGGTTGTTGTCTCTTCATTGAGCTTCACGGGAAGCCATTCACCTTCCTGGTTATATTCTACTACGAATGATTTCACACGTTGTCCCAGAGGGATATATTCCTGTAACATCATTCTATTGATCTTCTCCGGTTGAGGCAAGTCAAATTCAATAGTGGCGGAAGTTACATCATCGTTGGTAGCCCAATAAGTATCATAGTCGTTGTCTGTGACAGCTTTAGCGGAGAATGCTTTTCCCCGTTCGTCCGATGCTTTGGGGGAAAGGCCGGCCAGCAGATTCTTTTCTAATTGTTTCTGTATGTTCTTATGGAAGTTAACGGCGTTGGCGGAGTCTGTCGGATGAATGAGTCCGTCACGGTCTACGGGGAAGTTCAGCAATAACGTTGCGTTATGTCCTACGCTACGGTAATACAAGTCGGTCAGTTCGTCCACTGTTTTCACACGGCCGTCTTCTTCCGGATGATAGAACCAACCCGGACGGATAGAAACGTCACACTCGGCTGCCACCCATTGATTACCGTCAGCATGGCCGTATTGCAGTTCGCGATAGTTGGGATAACCGGGATAAACTTCTCCGGCACGGAGGAAAGACCAGTTGGTGGCTCCGGCAAATCCTTTCTCGTTTCCGACCCAACGGCAACCGGGTCCCCCATCGGAGAAAATAACTGCTTGCGGTTGCAGTTCGTCAATCATTTTATAGGCTCGCGGATAGTTGTAATATGTTTTGCGGTCGATAGTACGTGAATCTTTCGCTCCGCCATACCAGCCATCGCCTCCGTTGGCGCCGTCGAACCAGATTTCAAAGACATCACCATAGTTGGTCAGTAGTTCATGGAGTTGTTTATAGAAATAATCTACATATTCGGGAGTTCCGTAATTAGCTTGGTGTCTGTCCCAGGGGGATAGGTAAACGGCGAATTTGATACCATATTTTTTGCAGGCGTCCGATAACTCGCGCACAATGTCTCCTTGTCCATTCTTATAGGGAGTGTTGCGGATACAATACTCTGTCAGTTGGGTAGGCCACAGGCAGAAACCGTCGTGATGTTTGGCAGTGAGGATTACTCCTTTCATGCCCGATTCTACAAAGGTCTTTACCCATTGCTCACAGTCGAGCTTCGCAGGGTTGAATGTTTTAGGATCGGAGTCTCCGTATCCCCATTCACGGTCGTTAAAAGTGTTAAGTCCGAAATGTACAAAAGCGTAGGTTTCCATTTTCTGCCATTCCACTTGTTTGGCTTCGGGAACGGGTAAGATTGCTTCCGGAGCTTTTACCGGATTGCAGGCACTCAATAAAAGAGAAGTAATTCCTGCGCAAAGAATCAAGGGGTGTTTTTTCATGGGGGTAATTATTAGTGATTTATTAATAAATATGTCTTGCTATAAACTAAGTCCGAAAACGAAATAGACTTGTTCTTCGTAGGGATTGGCTATCAGTTTTCCGAAAATAGGAAGGGAGAAGCCGGAAGTGATCTTTAACTCTTTGGTTGCGGATAATCCGATGTTGACAACATTGAACTTGTTAGAGTAGAAACCTTCCCACGGTGTGAAGCCGGCTTCAATACTCATATCGACATCTTTCACACTAAAGGGATAGCTTAGCTCGCAATAACTGGACCAGGCGCGTTTATCGTTTTCCCGGTAATCATTGCCGGCAAACGTTGTATACCAGCTGACGGAAAGCGGGAACTTTTCACTAAATATATATCCGGCTCCGACTTCGAAAGTATGTCCGGTGGAGTGTGAACTGTAATTGAAATATTTGAAAGGTTCTTCTTCTGTCTGGGTAAAATAGTTGTTAGCATAAAGGGTTAGATTCTTGTATTCATATTCTAGCGACAAGTCAATCTCATTGTTTTTGTTGCGAAACTCTGTTGAACCCCAGGCATAAACTGTCAGTCCCTTCCAATTAAGACCTAGTGTTGGCTGGATACAGGCATTGCCCGAGTCTATTCCCCGCCAAATGTAACTACTGACAAAATCGGCATTTACAAAAACTTCTTGTGCTTGTGCAAAGGCTGTACAACATAAGATTGCAATAAGTACGATTTGCTTTTTCATTTTATCGAGTTGTTCTTCCTGATTTACGGGTGACAAATATACGGAATATATGGCTGATTAGTAACAAATGAAACAAAAAAAACGGCTGCATTGAGCAGCCGTTCCTTTATTAATGTGTAAATAATAAGAGTTATTTAGAATGTGACGTCCATTTTCAGCACAAAAGTACGGGGAGCAGCTACTGCCATTGGGCGGTAACTGTATTCTTTATTAAACAAGTTGTTTACCATAAACTGGAAAGCAACTTCTTTCGTTGCTTTTACACCGAAACGGAAGTCAACGGTTGCATAATCTGTGTTATGCTTCTTCCAGTAGGTAGCGAGTGTTTCTCCTTTTGAATAACCGAAAAGGATACCGCGTACATAATCCATTAAGTCGTTTTGTGTTTTAGAACGCTCGTCCAGCATCAGATAATCCACTGCAAGGATTTTGCTTTTCCATGCCACATTGGCACCCACATTGATGCGTTTCCACTGGAAGTCTACCGTTGTTTTGAAACTATGTTTCGGACGATATTTCAGATACTTACCCGTATTTGATTTCTCTTTCATCTGAAGCGGGTCGGTATACAGTCCTTCTACAGCATTGCGTTCCTGGTAATCCGCGTCACGCGGTTCGGTATATACATATCCCAGATTATAGAATAATTTTGTGTTCTTGTTGAAGTTATATACACCGTTTGTTGAAATCTCCACTCCATAGATCTGTGCTTTCGATACATTATGGAATTGTGCTCCGATACCGAAGCCCTTGCCGTCTGTCAACATCTGAAATACATCGCCAATACTATTTATCATCGTATTGTTTGCATTATTGAATAGGCCGAACTGGAATTCTACCATATCTTTATATTGAGTATAGAATCCGGCAATATCGACAAATCCCTGGAAGTTACCGATCTTGTATCCTTGCTTGAAACCTAATTCTGCATTAAATCCTTTCTCAGGTTTAATGTTCGGATTCGGATAAACACCGACTCCGCCAATGTCTTTACGGAGATATTTCTCATTGATAGACGGGTTGCGGTAACCTTGTCCGAAGCTGGCGCGGATAAAACTGTAATCGGCTAATTGATAATTCAATCCGGCACGGAAAACGGGGCGGAACGGAATTTTTGTTCCGAATACCTTTGTTTCTGCTTCGCGGCGGTGGTTGTTTACGCGGTAGTATTCGGCACGTACGCCTGCGGATACACTCAAACGATCCCAAAAACGTTGGTCATATTGGAAGAAGAGGGCTGCATTATCACTTTTGTACACTTCATCCATTACAGCAGAGTCATAACGGATGTGTTCGAAAGTCATTCCCGTAGTGATCTGTGCGCCACCGCTCCATTTCTTGTTGAACTGATAGTCGAGATAATAGTCAAAGTTCTTGTCTGTTTGAGTTTTCGGGTTGAGTCGAGACGGATTGATAACATTAGACAGCCACGGTACGAGATCGCTTGGCAATTGTCCGTTCTGTATTCCGCTAAGATCAGGCAGCCCGTTATCCATAACCCATGAGATAAGGTCGCAATAATCGGCAGTTGTTGCATTGGGAAAGATGTTTCCCAGTGAAGTGAATGCACCGTTCATGGCATCATCCAGATTGCCGTTGATAATTCCCGAACCGATACCGACCAATGCGGGGTATAGTGAGCTGTAATCGCCGTTTACGATATTTTTAATCGTATTCGCATCGGTTCCCATGTTTCCCAGAATATCTGTGATAGATGAACCTTCGGTTGGGCGGACGATATTATCTGCGCTATAATAAAAACGTCCTTTGATTTTATGTGAAGTTCCGTTTTCCGGGTTTACATAATTGATAAACGGGTCGATATGGAAGTTGTTTTCTTCGCGTCCCATATTGGTGAAAGGAGAAGGCTTGTATACTTCGGTCGGTGAACGCCAGATAAAGAAGTCCCCGTATTGATTGGAAAGGAAGTCTACATTAAAACCATAATTCAGAATTTTCAGTCCCATATCCGGTTGGTGATAGGTCAAACTGCCACCCATGCGGAAACGTTTGTTATATCCTTGCTGACGGTATCCTTCATCGGTGAAAAGATTGATCCCTCCACTAACGTCGAAATTACCGATACGACGGGAGTGGGAGAGGTCGAAACCTTCGTAAATCGGATTCCGTACTCCATTCAGGAGACTGCCACGCAGAATAGGTTTTACTGCATATTTATCATCTTTCCAGAAATTCTTATCGCTCCATTGGTATTCATCATTCTCTGCATCACCGTAGATGCCTACGTATGTGCTGAACCGTGTCTTGGGCGTTAAACCCGGGCGTGCGGTACGAATATTGATAATACCGTTCAATGCTGAGGAACCGTATAGCACAGAAGAAGCTCCTTTGATAACTTCCACCTGCTCCACATTTTCCAAAGGTACGGTGTTCCAGTTGATTTCTCCTGTTTTCGGATTCAGTGTACTCATTCCGTCTACCAGAATCTGGCTACGTGCACCTACACCGTAAGTCCACCCGCTGCCACCACGCATGGAAGGCTGCTTGTCTACAATGTCAACCCCCGGCAGGGTACGGAGGGTAGATGAAATATCTGTCGGTGCCTGGCGGGCAATGTCACCGGATTTCACCACATCCATAGAAACTGTTACATCACTTAGCTTCTGTTCGAAGCGTCCAGCACTCACTACCACTTCTTCCAGCAGTTTAGTGCTCTCTTTCATATAGACGTCTTTGGTGACTACTTCGCGTTTATTGATAACGATAGGCATCAGTACATCATCATAGCCTACATAACTGAATACGAGGTCGACTCCACCTTCGGGAAGTTTGATTTCATATTCTCCGTTAATATTGGATACTACTCCCTGATTGCCGTGGAGCTTGTAGGTAACAGCTGCTCCGACCAACGGTTCGTTGGTCTTGGCGTCGTATATATGTCCTTTCAGTGTTTGGGCAAAGCTTGTCCCAAAACAAGTAAGGCAGATTAATAAAGTTAGTATATATATTTTCTTCATTGTTTCTTACGTTTTATTTATTCGGAACAAGTTCTAAACCAAACTCTATTCTCTCAGGAGATAGAAAAGCTTCTGAAATACCATTTAAGAATGCTGAAATTATAAATCCCAGCCCTTGCATATCCTCCGGAAGCATACTAACTATTAGCGGACTAAGATCTGGTAGTAATTTAGCTATGGGAGTAAATCCTTCTTTATCTAAGTAAATATAAGTATGTCCTTCTTTTGAAGTAACCTGCATCGGGATTCCGGTAGTTAACCAATTGAAAATAGCGTTGAAGGAAGTGTCGTTGACATTGACCAAGAATCCAAGTGTTTCATTGTTTAAACTTTGATTAAGTGTGGTTAGCAATTCTTTCACTTTCATGGCATCCATTTGAGATACAGCATCAATGATAGCATTGATTATGTTCACATCCATATATGTATCGCTGCTGCTGGCTATTGAGGAAATGATATTAGCTAAGTTTAATTTTAATATTAACTTACCGTCTTTTTGAAACCAAGTAGCAAACCCTTTTGAAGAAGGGATATACTTACGGTCAGCAATGTTGGGAGTAATCATCTCCTGTGTTAATGGAGTTTCTAGAAATCCAAAAATAACGTCTATATCTACTCCTGACAACGGATCATTTGAATAGGAAGCCGTTACATTTCCGTCTGCTCCTAAAGTGATGTCTTGCAGAACTTGTGGCAAAATGTAACTTACTATATTTTGGATTCCATTACCCCATGTTTGGGTTGTAGCTCCGCTTTCTGTAGCTTCTACATCTGCATGGAAATAGCATGACGCATTTAATACTTGGCCATCAACCTCCTGCCATGTATATTCATTTCCCCAAGTGTCACCAACTAATATTTTTTTTACGCCGTTAACGACTTCGGGTAACTTATAAGTATTTGCCCACAAATCGGCATTACCCATTTGGATATTGGATATGTTTAAGGTGAGTTTTCCTTTTGTTACACGTCCTTCGTATCTAAAAGTAGTCAATGTTTCATTTCCCATACCATTACCGGAAAAAGAGTATCCTTCTGTATCTCCGGAAAGGGGAATGGATGTAATCTTTATTGCCTTTTCTCCCGGAAGAATATCGTAGAGAGTAATGATAGCAGTTTCTCCTGTAACAGTACTGAAATCAACAGATTTCCCGTTCATTGCATCACCGTTGTATGTAAGAACTAAATTGGGATTAGGATTCGAAATCTTGTTTGAATAATTGGCTGTCACGTCTACTGGAGCCGGTCCATAGTGGTCTTCGTCACAAGATGTTAAGAATGCGGATATTACGGTAAGGAAGCTTATGAATAAGATAGATAATTTTTTCATCGTTTTTTATTTTAAAATGATTTATTTTTGGATAGTAAGGTCTACGCCGATTTCCATTTTGTCGAATAATGCTACAACCTCATCTAAGTTTGTTTTTAATAAAATATCAATGATATTGATAAATGGAGTTAGTGTCTCTTTTTTTAAATAGATATAAGTATGATCTTTTGTAGCCTGACTAATACCCATTGGAATACCATTTCTCATCCATGAAAGTAAAGTTACAAAAGTGTTATCATCCATTTTTAAAATATAGGTGATTATCTCATTGTTTAAAATCATGTTGAGCGTACTTAATGCTAGCTTCAATCGGGCAGGGTCCGATTTTAAAAGAGCTTCGCTGATACCTGCAATAAGTTGGGGATCAATTTGCTGACCGTTATTCTCGGCGATGAGTGAAATAATGGCTGGTATGTTCAATTGTACTACAAATGCCTTATCACCCGTCTGATTCCAGTAGGCCAAACCTTTCGGGGAAGAAACATAAGTACGTTGGCCGATTAATCCACGGAATTCTGCATCCGTCTTACCTGCATTAGCCACCTCCATGATCTCTTTCATGTCTATGGGACTTGTGGTGTAGTTGGCAGTAACAATACCATCTTTTTCTAATGTAATATTCTTTAGTACATACGGAAAGAGTACATCTAATATATTAGTTGCCATTTGCTGCATTTGCAAAACGATAGGAGCAATGGATTCGGCTCCTTCTTTCGTTGTAATATTCACATAGCTTGCTCCACTATTACGAATGGTTGCTTCTTCATTTGTAGTATGTGAATATGCAGGAAATGCATAAGTATGAGCCAGATTATTGGCATGAGCCATTGTGACATCCAGTGAGAGTTTCATTGCTTTTGGAGTAATGATTCCATTATACTTCACCGTTACTCCCCCCATCGTGATATTCGTTCCGCTAAAGGTATAGGCATCTTTTTCTCCGTTTTCATTAAGCTTGATGCGACTGATAGGAGTAGTAACTTCTCCCGGGATAATTCCGTTTAGTGTCAGTGTTCCCGTTTCACTATCTTCCGTTTTGAAACTGGCAGTCTTTCCGATTAGTTTCTCGCCGCTGTAAGTTAAATCCAGTGTATACGGCTTGATGTACGAGCCATATTCCTGGCTGATTTCTCCCGGCCAAAATAACTTGTCGTTATAGGTTTCTTCACATGATGTAAAGAAAAATACTGCGCAAGCTACACAAAATAGTTTTCGTAAGTTTTTCATTCTTTTTTGTTTTTATTGCGTAATTAATAAAACTTTGCAAAGTTCGGCTAACATCTATTAATTTACAAGGTCTGTTTTTATGAATTAATGTTCTATTTTTAATTATACGGAGAAAAATGATATAAAAGCATTTGAATTAATGTTCTATTTTTAATGTAATATGTTCTTCTTTTAAGAAACATAGTGAAGAATGGAATAAGATAGAACAAGACAAGGTATATGTATATAAAAGAACGGCGTCCCACACATTTCGCGTGTAAGAAACCGTTCTTATTTTTTCCTACTTCTAACTAAGAAAAGAGCCTTTTTAGAATATCACATCCATTTTAAGGTTTATTTAGATTCTCTACATGTATTTACAGGCAACTTTGTAAGTTGTGAAATTCGTCACTGATTGATGTACTGTCGTTGAAATATGTCCTTTGGTCGATTGTTTTTGTATGAAAGGAGTGTCGGTTTTATCTTTGTTTCTGCTAACATGGAACAATGAGGCATGGAAAGAGTGCGCAAGCAACAATTATTGGAACAAAGCATTTACGGAGTAATCTGGAGTGTTATTTTCTTTCTTCCGTTGATCGGAGAATATTTTGCCGTAAGTGGTGGACTTGAGAAAGAAGAAGTTCGCACGCTTGTACGTGACTCCTGGTTGGGAATTCTTCCTTTTTTTATGCTTTTTCTGTTGAATAACTATGTGCTGGTTCCTTATTTCCTTTTTAAAAAAAAATATTGGCAATATACACTTTCTTTAGTTTTTGCAATAGGTGTTATTTTTTTGATTGTTCCGTTTCCGATGAAAGGGCGTTTCCCGAAAGAATTCAGACAGGAGCCTGTGTATCATTCAGCAAAGGAAAGCCGACGGAATCAGATTATTGAAATGAGAGAAAAGGCGCGGAAGAAAGAGACGGCTAATTGGGAACTACCGGACCAGGTGAAATATCCCGTGGAAAAGTTTCAACGTCCGGAGGCTCTCCTTAAACCTGTTCCGTTTCCTTATCCTCCTATCACAGTTCGCTATCTTATTCATTTTATGATTGCCTTTCTTATGGTAGGATTTAATATAGCCATTAAACTTTTCTTCAAGTCTTTTCGCGATGAAGAAATGTTGAAGGAACTGGAACACCAGCGCTTGCAGTCCGAATTGCAATATCTGAAGTATCAGATAAACCCGCATTTTTTTATGAATACGCTGAATAATATCCACGCATTGGTAGATATTGATACGGGGAAGGCGAAAAGTACGATTGTAGAGCTTTCCAAACTGATGCGTTATGTGCTGTATGAGGCTAGTAACAAAACAATTCTTCTTAAACGGGAGGTTCAGTTTCTGGAGAATTATATTGCCATAATGGGATTGCGCTATACTGATAAAGTCTCCATTGAAATGAAGTTTCCCATCGAAGTTCCTGAAGTACAGATACCTCCTTTGCTTTTTATTTCTTTTGTGGAGAACGCTTTCAAGCATGGAGTCAGTTACCGGAATGATTCTTTCGTCCGTGTCATTGTGCAGCAAGAGGAGGGAAACCGATTGACTTTTCGCTGTACGAATAGCAATAACGGAAGGGCTGACGAACAACACCACGGCATCGGGCTGGATAATATCCGTAAGCGGCTAAGACTTCTGTTCGGTAATGATTATACGCTTTCTATCACAGAGGATAAGAATAAATTTGATGTATTACTTATTATACCTTTATTATAATGAAATGTTTAGCAATTGACGACGAACCGTTGGCATTGGCACAGTTATCGGATTATATATCCCGCGTCCCTTTCCTGTCGTTAGTGAAACCTTGTCAGGATGCGTTTGAGGCAATGAAGGTATTGTCCGACGAAGATGTCGACCTGATATTTGTAGATATCAATATGCCCGATTTGAACGGGCTGGATTTTATCCGTTCTTTGATAAGTCCTCCGCTGGTGATTTTCACTACCGCTTATTCCGAATATGCGGTGGACGGCTTCAAGTTGGATGCGGTGGATTATCTGTTGAAACCATTTGAGTTTCAGGACTTACTGAAGGCGGCGGATAAGGCCCGCAAACAGTTTGAATATAAATTGTTGGAGCAACAGAGTGAACTGGGAAATGCTTCGCAGGTAAAAGGCGATTCGTTGTTTGTGAAAAGCGATTGCAGGGTAGTCCGCATCGATATTAATAATATCCGCTATATAGAAGGTATGAGCGAATACGTCCGTATTTTTGTGGAGGGGGAGAACAAGCCTGTCATCACACTTGCCAGTCTTCAGAAAATGGAAGAACGGCTTCCCGCACATTTCATGCGTGTGCATCGTTCTTATATTGTCAACTTGCGTAAGATTACCGAAATCTCCCGTCTCCGTATTATCTTCGATAAGAATACGTACATCCCTGTGGGTGATAATTACAAAGAACGGTTTACGGAATTTATCAGTAAGCTAAGCTTCTCTTAAACATTGGTCATGCTTTATCCGATGCGGTATGTTGTCCGGAAAATAACTACTTAAAAATAAAAGCCTCAGAAGCTATTTATAGCTAATGAGACTTTTATTTTAAGAAGTGGAGATACTCCTTTTATTTGATTCCCAGTTTTTTAGCAATTTCTTTAGGCAGTGCGTCTTTGTGTACAAGGATATTCATCGTTTTGTAAGCGACGAATGCTTTGGAAGCATACCATATACCGTTGTATTTACCTGATTTACCCCAAGAATTTTTTACCATGAAATATTCTTTTCCGTTCTGGTCTTTAGCGATACCGTAAATCACCATTCCGTGGTCGTCGGTAGTTTCCCAGTTGTCGAATGCCACCTGGCGCATTTCCTGAGTGACGTTAATTTCTGGATGTGGTTTGGTTGTCATTATTTGACGTTTGTTGGCAGTGGTCAGGCCAGTCCAACGGGCCATATCCGAACCGGAAAGTTCAGATTCTTTGTTTATATCCGGCATTACGGCAATACCATCACGTGTAAACCCTTGTTCACTGACGTCACTACCCCATGCAAAAGTATATCCCTTCTTCACTGCATTATCCATTACAGCCATAAACTCGTCGATAGGCAAGTTGTAGGAGAGGCCATTGCGCCAGTTGTCCTGAATCTCGATAGCAAATTGAGAATAGAACGGGTGATGTGTATAGGAAGTCAATGAAACATAGTCGTCCGGATTCAGTCCCAGTGATTCGGCAAAAGTTTTCGGTGTATATTCCTTTCCTTTATAAGTGAAGTTTTCAGGACATTTTCCTAAGTATGTGTCATAAATGGCTGCCAGACCGTTCTTCCATACCGGAGTCAGTTTACTTAGTTTACCTTTAGCGATAGCATTAATGTAGCCGGAAGCAACAGCGTCCAATTCGTTGTGTACCGGCAGAGTATCGCCGTACATGATTCCCGGCATTACTTCCTGTGGAACGATACCGTAATTTTTGATGCAGTACATCACATCATAGAAACTTCCTCCCGGCGAGAAAGAACTGTCACCGTGATAACGTACATAATTGGCTCCACGGTCTTGCATCGTTTTGTGTACCACAAACATTTCAGCCAGATCATATTCGCCTTTGCCTAAACGTAGCAATTCTGATTCAACGAATCCGAGAGTTGAGAAACTCCAGCAAGTGCTCGAACGGTTTTGGTTCTTGATTGAAGTAATCGGATTTTCTTTCACTGTCGTGAAAACGAAGCCCTCTTCGGGTTTTGCGTCTTGTGCCATTGTGCTCAGGCTGAATAGGCCTAGAGCAGCGATAAGGATACTCTTTTTCATTCTTATGACATTAATATTAAATTTGTTTTGGTTACAAAGATAGAGAATCCTTGGGGTAATTCCATATTCCTGTATACAATTTGCATAAAAAAAGAATAAAAAATAGTGTATATTCTATTTTTTCATGAACAAAAAGCGGAAAGAGAATTATTTTCAATTCACTTTCCGCTTTTTATTTATTTTATTTTAATTCCGAGATTCTCTAAATCATGACGGGTAACAGTATAGTTTTCTCCGGTTTTCATGCGTCTCATGACTAATTTCCCTACCTTTTTGGCATCCTCTTTTTCCATGAAAGGCTTTTTCCCCGAAATGGCGGGAATAAAAGGCTGGAATATGGTTATATGGTTGTTGTAGGATATTTGATAACCGTATCCTCCGTTTACTTCGATTATTTCGATCGAATAATGCGTGTCGGAGGTGGCTGCTACGGAAAACGCCAGGCAAATGGCAGCTGTTAATATTCCTGCAACAAAGAGCCGGCTGCTGTTTTTCTTAGTCATCTTCTTCCCATTCATACGGATGTAATTCCCAAGTATCGTCATAATAGTATCCACTGCTTCCTCCGGTAGTTATAATACCCCGTTTGCCGGTAGAGAAACAAATCGCTTTTGTGCGTGCACTTCCTTCGAAAGGGGTATAGTCAAAATCATCTTCCGTGTCACTACTACGCCATAAATCTGTGTTGGGGTCATATATCCAGTAGTTATTTCGTAGGCTTGAACCGGATGTCTGCCCTAAAGTGATATAAGCCTGGCCGTCTATAACAAAAGCGCAGCCGTATGTCCGGGTGATTGAATTATAATCATCATCATAATCATCACTGCTGTCATCCTTGATTTCGCGGAGACGGGTCCATTTATTTTCTTCACTCTTGCTGGGATCGAATTTCCAGAAGTCGGTAACATCCTGACCGTTGTTGGTTCCTCCTACGATGTAAGCTACATTGTCGATGATAAAGGATAAGCCGCCGGTTCTTTTCTGACCGCCGAATCCGTTTACAATGCTCCACTGGCTACCTGAAGGGGCTGTCGGGTCGAAACGATAAAAATCCTTTGTCTGTTTATCGTCTTTGGATTGTCCGGTTCCCACATAACCGTAGTTACCGATAGTGAAGGCTATTGCATTGATTCGCGCATCTCCGGGATAATCATCCATTTGTCTCCATTCATTTGTTGCCGGGTCATATTCCCATGTGTCTTTTAGATATGCGTATCCTCCGGTATGCATCGGATCATCATCTTTATATACGGTGTATCCGGTGGTCACATATCCTTTCGAGCCTACTGCGAATCCGGCAGCGCCATTCCGGGCTGTTGCATCGTCGGGCATATCTTTGCATTGTGTCCACCAGTCATTATCAATATTGTATTCCCAACAGTCTTTTTCCCGTTGGTCTTTTCCCCGATATCCTCCGCATAAGTACCCCCGGTTACCTATCACAAATCCGGCTGCATCCTCTCTTGCCCTTCCATCGAAGTCGGAACGGCGATACCACACTCCTAATGTGTCATCATCATCATCCGAACATGAGAAAATTGATAGCATAGCTACCGACACTAATAATAGTTGTAGTTTTTTCATTATTTCCATTCGTTTTATTACATTTTAAACTTGGCGCAAATGTAGCTATCAATGTGTTTTGAGAAAAAAGTTATCGACAAACAGCTTTATTTCCTCTATCTAAAAAATGCGAGTCTATAAATAGCGGGTAATAGTCGATAAATTTTGGGGATATTTTCCTAAAGGGGTTCCTTTGCAACTCAAAAATAAGATTCGTTATGAGACTATTTATTACACTTTTTTATTCTTTACTGTTGTTTTGTATCCTATTCTCTTGCAGGGATGAATCCTCTTCCATTGGGGCTAAATGGGTGGATAGTTCTTTTATGAATGCTGTAACAGATACGTGTACAGTAACGTTAAGTACTTTGCTAAGTGACTCTTTGGCAACTTCGGGAGATACGGTTTGCCAGATCGGGCGATATAAAGACAATCTATATGGAGAAATTAAGACTTCGTTTTATGCGGAATATGAAGTACCTTCTCATTCTCTTAATGAAACAACTGAATATCAGTTTGACTCTATTACCTTCAAATGGTATTCTTCAGGGAATTATCTGGGCGATACACTGGTTTATCATCGTATTGAGTTATTTAGTCTGTCACAAGGAATCTCATTGGAAGATAATGGTTACCTTTTTAATAAGACCAATGTTAATTATAACCGGAATAATCTTCTTGCTACTCTTTCTATACGTCCTACTCCCGGACACCGTAACGAGATGCATGAATTACGTCTGCCTGACGAATGGGGAAAAAAATGGTTTAATCTGATGTTGGAAGATGAAGAATGTATGGAATCGCAGGAGCGTTTCCGCGCTTTTTTTAAAGGAATAGCTTTTATACCCGATGAAAATGGGACGTGCATTAACGGCTTTCAGGTGAATGATTCCAGTTTTTGTCTGACTCTTTATTATCATGAACTCAAAGAAAAGCCTACGGAACAGACTTTAGTGTTTAAGGCCAGCAGTTCATTGAATTATACAAAGGTGGAACACGATCGTACCGGTACTCCCATAGAATCTCTCAGAGCCGGTACTGATTATAATCTTTTTTCTTCTGAAAGTGATCATCAGGTGTATCTGCAAGGATTGACCGGTATGTATATCAATCTCGAATTTCCGCATCTGAATAATCTGAACCAGAAAGGGAGACTTGTCTCCATTGAAAGTGCGGTACTTAAACTCTATCCTATAAAAGGTACTTATAACGGAAAATATCCGTTGCCGAAATCATTGACTCTCTATACGGCAGACCAGAATAATTCAACCCAAAGTGTCATAACGGACCTTTCCGGAAATTCCGTACAAACAGGAAATCTGGTAGAAGACAATGTCTATTATGAGGATACTCATTATTCATTTGATATTACCTCGTTCATTCAGAATAATCTGGGGACGGCAGGACAGAGCCGCGAAAAATTACAGTTGTTTCTCTCCGACAATGATTTTTATAACACAGTTCAGGGAGTCATTTTCGGAGATAGTAAACATCCCGTGAATGACCATAATAATGTATCTCTCACTATTTATTACAAGACATATACGAAATGAAAAGAAAAGTTTTATCTATTTTCATATTAAGTGCAAACTTATTGAATCTTACTGCTCAAAACATGACGAACTCTCCGGCTTCTATGTTCGGACTGGGTGAATTGTCTACCGGAGAAGGAGGAATCTATTCCGGTATGGGGGGAGTTGGTATCGCATTGCGGGGAGAAAATGCTTATAATAGTGCGAACCCGGCTTCTTTGACGGGATTGATGCCGCAGTATTTTTTCTTCGATTTGGGAGTTAGCGGAGCGTATGAAAAGTATTCACAGTCCGGTGCAAACAATCATTCTTTTAATGGTAATCTTAATAATTTGGGTGCCGGGTTTCGTATTGCTCCCCGGTGGTATGGGGCTATTTTTATGGCTCCTGTCAGTAGTGTGGGGTATGCCATATCGCTCGAGCAGGATGTAGCGGGTACAAATGGCGAGACTGTGACTTCACTTTTTCAAGGGGAAGGCGGATTATCCAAAGTTGGAATCAGCGTTGCTCATCAGTTGTGGAAAGGGCTTTCGCTGGGAGCTAACTTTTCTTATGTGGGTGGTACTATTACGCAATCGGAGAGTCAGGGAAGTGCTACGGAAACAAACAGTTCGTATAAACATACAGTGTATGTTGATTTTGGATTACAGTATACTTATGAGATAGAGCGTGACCGTTCGTTGGTAGCGGGTGCTGTATATGGATATTCCCAGGATTTGCTTCAAGACAACGATCATTCGGTAAGTAGTAGCAGTAGTAGTGGGAGTATTACAGAAAAAGGAAAGAAGTATCGTACCTGCTTACCGCAGTTTTTCGGAGTAGGGGTATCTTATAATACGTTGCGTTGGATGGCTTCCGCCGATTATAAGTTTGTTGACTGGAGTCGGTTGGAGTCTTCTCGTTCTAGTGTTAGTTTTCATAACCAGCACCGTTTGATGTTGGGAGGGAGTTATACATTAGGGAATCCCTATCGGAAACCTGTACGTCTGTTACTCGGGGCCGGAATAGGGAATTCGTATCTTTCTATTCAGAATAAGACGACAACTAATTATTATCTCAGTATCGGAATTAATTTTGAATACCGTAGCCGCAGTACGCTTTCGTTAGGGATAAAATATACAGATCAATTTAAGGTAAGTTCAGGGAGGTTTCAAGGACAGAAACTGGCTTTCTTCCTGAATATCACTTTCTCGGAAAAGACTTACAGAGCTAAATTAAAATAAAATAGATAATAGTATAAGGGTATCCTTTGTGGATACCCTCTTCTTCATTATTTATTGTCTTTAGGTGTTACTACGTAATCTTCTTTAATAAATTCGTCGTATACACGCTTCGGATGAACAAATGCTGCTGTTCCGTTTCTCTGTTCATTGAAGTTTTCCCGTCGAAATTGTTTCAGTTTCAGATTGTCTTCAGCATATTCTCTTAATTTTTTATGTTCACGTCCATAGAGTGAACTTTCGGTTACGTCAGAATCAAGCAAGCTTTCCTTAGGGGTAATGGTTGGTAAGAGTACTTGTTCCAGTAGGCCACGATAAGCCCCGTTATATTCACACCATACAATATCGTTAGCGACAAATATACGGTAGGAGTACTTTGACCATGCGGTTTTAATCTCAATGGATTTGGCATAGATTTCAATGGTTGCTTCTGAGCCATACGCTTGGTCACGGATCACAACGGTCGTCCGACCGCTAAGTTCTTCTTTTACGGAAGTTTGCCATTTTCCGGAATTCATGATTTCTTCAATAATTTCCGGCAACTTTTCTTTAATCTCAAACTGTATTCTCATGGTGCTTGCCTGCGGGCAGGACTTTTTTATAATTTCCTCCTTAAAACAATTAAGCTAGCCTAAAGTTACGTAGATTGAAGCAAAAAAGCAAGGTTTTGTTTAAATATTTGCTATTTTTGCCAAACGTTCTGCCTTTTTTGTTTGTTTTTATAATATATATGCAACAAACAGTAATAAAACGGGGTATGTAAAGAGAGTGATAAATATAAAATTGGGAAGATTAAGATGAAGAACTTGAAAATTGATGAATCTACAGGGTTGGTGTTGGAGGGCGGGGGAATGCGCGGAGTATTTACTTGCGGCGTGCTTGATTATTTTATGGATCATGATATCCGGTTTCCTTATGCGATAGGAGTTTCTGCCGGTGCGTGCAACGGGCTGTCCTATGCATCGCGCCAACGAGGACGTGCTAAATACAGTAATATTGACTTGTTGGAGAAATACAATTATATCGGTCTGAAACATCTGCTTAAAAAACGGAATATTCTCGATTTCGATCTGTTGTTCAATGAGTTTCCGGAACATATTCTTCCTTATGATTACGAAACTTATTTTGCTTCTTCGGAACGTTTCGTTATGGTAACTACCAATTGTATCACAGGGGAAGCTAACTATTTTGAAGAAAAGAAAGATAAACGCCGGGTGATAGACATTGTCCGTGCGTCTAGTAGTCTGCCTTTTGTATGTCCTATTACTTATGTAGATAATATTCCCATGCTTGATGGGGGAATTGTAGATTCTATTCCTTTGCAAAGAGCGATTGCTGATGGTTATACGAGAAATGTCGTAGTACTTACCCGCAACCGGGGATACCGGAAAGATTCAAAAGATATTCGTGTCCCTTCGTTTGTATACCGGAAATATCCTAAACTCCGTGAAGCACTCAGCCGCCGTTGTGCTGTCTACAATGAACAGTTGGAAATGGTTGAGAAAATGGAGGATGAAGGAAAGATTTTCGTTATCCGTCCGCAGAATCCTGTGATGGTAGATCGTATTGAACGGGATGTGCAGAAACTGACAGAATTTTATGAGGAAGGGTACGAATGTGCAAGAAATTTGGTCGAAAAATAAACAGATTCTTACATCTCTATAGCTCTATTTTTTAGATGAAAGAAGTAAGTTACTTATACTGTTCGGCAGCTTTTTGCAATTTCTCTTTCATACGCTTCACTAATGACTGCGGATAGAGAATCTGTATTCCAACAGCATATCTGAAAAAGACCTGTTCCTGTTCATGGTTGATCATTACTTCAATTTCTAATATTACACTTCCGTCGGGTAATGTCTCAATTACTCATTGGCTACGGTGTATGGGTTTGGTTATAATATAAGGTGCTTCGGCAACCGCTACTTTGAAGCTCACTATTTCTGCTTTGCTTCCGGAATTTTTAGTTACTCTTACCAGATCATCGAAGAAAGTATTCTATTAGCTGGCATAAGCAGAAGAATAAAGCTTTGTCTCAAAAGTAGGAAAATAAATTCAGGTATGCAAAGAGAGGGATAGCTTCATTGCGATGTGACAGGCAAAAAAGAAAATGTTCAGGACTTGCATCAAAAGTGATACCCTTTGAAACAAAGTTGATAGACGGAGGTGAAGATATGACCTATTTTTGCCTCCGTCAATTTTGATTAGATACTTGTATAAAACAGAATACTTTGTTACCATGAAAACAACCTCTTGGATGAAATTATGTAAAGGTGCGGTACTTGCATTGGCGGTCTCTTACGGACTGATTTATTGCCATACGAATAAAAGCAAATTTATGTTGGAACAGAAAGGAGACAGCCTGACTCTCATTCACATCACCAATCCTACTAATTATATATTGCTTCCGATCGAAGAGGCAGCGGAAGAAAGCCGGGTTCGTCTGGACATAGGAGATGCAGCGGATACTGATATGGATATTCGGCTTGCACAGACTAAAGTAGACTATTGGGTTCCGTTTGTCCTACCTGCTGATGCTAAAACTGTAACAGTACGTGTGCAAAAGAGCCTTGGAGATGCTCTTTGCTGGAAAGAAATGAAATTATCCGATACATTCGATCCGTCCCATACAGATAAGTTTCGCCCTGTATATCACCATGCTCCCCTTTATGGTTGGATGAATAATGCGAACGGGCTGGTTTATGAAGATGAAGAATATCATTTATATTATCAGTATAATCCTTATGGTTCTAAATGGGGGAATATGCATTGGGGGCATTCGATAAGCAAAGATTTGATGCATTGGGAACATTTGGCACCTGCTATAGTTCGTGATACGTTGGGACATATATTTTCCGGCAGTTCTATTGTTGATCAGGAAAATGTGGCAGGTTACGGTACAGGTACCATATTAGCTTTTTATACTTCTGCCAGCGATAAAAACGGGCAGATTCAATGTCTCGCTTATAGCAATGATAACGGTCGCACATTTACCAAATATGATAAGAATCCGATTTTGCGTTCTTCCGATAGAAGGAAAGATTTTCGTGATCCGAAGGTATTCTGGTATGCTCCGGGAAATAAATGGATAATGATTGTTGCTGCCGATAAAGAGATGCGTTTCTATGATTCAGAAGATCTGAAAGACTGGAATTATATGAGTAGCTTTGGTGAAGGTTATGGCGTACAGCCTTGTCAGTTTGAGTGTCCGGATATGGTAGAGTTACCGGTAGACGGTGATACGGAACATAAGAAATGGGCATTGATTGTCAATGTAAATCCCGGCTGTTATTTCGGAGGCAGTGCGACCCAATATTTCATAGGTGATTTTGACGGAACAAGATTTATTTGTGATAGCAAACCGGATGTTACGAAATGGTTGGACTGGGGAAAAGACCATTATGCGACAGTTTCCTTTTCGAATATGGGAAGACGTGTGATTGTAGTGCCTTGGATGAGTAACTGGCAATATTGTAATAATGTCCCGACCAAACCGTTTCGTGGCGTCAACGCCTTGCCGCGTGAACTGGGGCTTTATACGCAAAGCGGTGATATTTATCTTTCTGCAGCTCCGGTAGCGGAAGTGAAAAATCTAAGGAAAGAGACAAAAGAAATTCCTGCTTTTACCGTTGCAAATGATTATCATATTGAATCTTTATTACCGGATAATGAAGGTGCTTACGAACTTTCATTGGACATTACGGCAGAAAAAGCTGAAATTATTGGATTCAGCCTGTTCAATGATAAAGGTGAGAAGGTGGATATTTACTTTAATCTTCCTGAAAGGAAACTGGTAATGGATCGTACAAAGAGCGGTATCGTAGATTTTGGCAAAAACAGTGTGACACATGAGATAGAGGTGCACGACCGTCGGAAAACGACTTCTATCAACTACATTGATGATTTTGCATTAGCTACATGGGCACCTGTCCGAAAAGAGAATAAGTACCGACTGGATATTTTCGTAGATAAATGTTCGGTAGAGATCTTTTTGAACGAAGGAAAGATAGCGATGAGCAATCTTGTTTTCCCGACAGAGCCATACAATCGTATGTGTTTTTACAGCAAGGGCGGGACATTCAAAGTCGATACTTTTAAAGTACATAGATTAAGCCTATGACAAGGAGAAACACCTCTGAAATCCCATAAAATAAGGAGGTATGCAACAAATATTACAGCCTTTGAAACATTTTTTTTAGCCGATTGACATAAATCAACCGTAATTTGCAACAGCGATAAAGAGAATATTCGTACTTTTAAATTAATAACATTAAACTAATGCTCAGTATTATGAAGAACAAAAAAATTCTTTGTAGTGTTTGTTTCCTGTTTGCTTTCGTGTCAGTCCTTTGGGGGCAAAACATAACGGTAAAGGGAAATGTGACTTCCAAGACGGACGGGCAACCGATTATCGGTGCTTCCGTGGTGCAAAACGATTCGAAATCAACAGGGACTATTACAGACTTGGACGGTAACTTTACTATTAGTGTGCCGAAGAATGCATCATTAGCTATCTCTTATATAGGATATAAAGAAGTGATTATTGCAGCAAAACCTTCGTTGAAGATAGTAATGGAAGAGGATTCCAAGATGATTGATGAAGTGGTTGTGACAGGTTATATGGCTGAGAAGAAAGCCAGCCTGACAGGTTCGGTAGCCGTGGTGAAGATGAAAGAAGTGGCTGATATTCCCACAGGTAATGTGATGTCGGGCTTGCAGGGTCGTGTAGCCGGTATGAATGTAACAACCGATGGTAAACCCGGTGGGGGGAACACGGATACTAAGTTGCGCGGTATTACTACCATTAATAATTCTTCCCCTCTTTATGTGATAGATGGCATTCAGACACATGACAATGTCGCTTCAATTATTTCTTCCAATGATGTCGAATCCATTCAGGTGCTGAAAGATGCGGCCTCTGCAGCGATCTATGGTGCGCAGGCCGCCAACGGTGTCATTATCATTACCACAAAGCGTGCTAAGGAAGGTGATGTGAAAGTGAGTTTTGATATGTCACTCACTGCCCAGACTTTTGCCGGTGGTGTTGATATGCTCGATGCTTACCAATGGGGAGATGTTTATTGGCAAGCCTATAAAAACACTTACGGAACTCATCCGAACAGTGTAGTGTACGGAAATGGGGAAAAAGCCCAGTTGCAGGAATATTATTTCGACCAGAACGGAGTCAAAATAAAATCGGGTAACACCGATTGGGCAAAGGAGATATTCGGTACGGCTTTGATGCAGAATTACAACCTTTCTCTCTCTAAGGGATTCAAAGACGGTAATGTAGCTCTTACTATAAACTATATGAATCAGGATGGTCTTTGTCGCAACACTGACTATGAACGTTTTAATTCTCGCCTGGCTTCTAATTTCCGCTTTGTTGATGGCAAAGTACGTGTGGGTGAAAGCATTTCCGTGAACCACTGGTTGGAACATCTCAATCCGTCCGGTATAGAAGAACTTGTGATTGCCCAGCATCCTGCTATTCCTGTGTATGATGAAAACGGAGGATATGCCGGTGGTTACGTAGACATATTGGGGGATAAGCCGAATGCCGTTCGCTTGACAGATAACGAAGCTGATAACCGTCATAAAAGCTGGCGTATCTTTGGCAGTGCTTATTTGGAAGTAGAGCCAATTAAAAACCTGGTATTGAAGAGTCAGTTTGGATTGAACTACACTACCGGTTTCAACTCAACCTTCGTCCCGAAGTGGAGCGAAGCCGATCGTAAGGTCGATATAAATGAGCTGACTGTGCGGCAGGATAATAGTGTGCAGTGGGTATGGTCGAATACCGCCAATTATAGCATAGAATTAGGAAAGAATAATATCAGTGCTGTGATAGGAACCGAGGCCAAGAAAGAAAACGGTGAACATTTGCAGGGGTATGGTCGCGGATTGGTGATAGAAGACCTCGACTATCGCTATCTGGACACAGTGACCGAAGGAAAAAGTGTGAGTAACAATGCTTCCACTTATGCTATGGTTTCTTACTTCGGTAAGGTGAACTATGCGTTCGATGATAAGTACCTGATATCAGGAACGGTACGCCGTGATGCTTCCTCACGTTTCGGTAAAGGTAACAATTCAGCAATCTTTCCTTCGGTATCAGCCGGCTGGAGAGTTTCACGCGAGAAATTTATGGAACGTACACAAAGTTGGCTGTCAGACCTTAAACTGCGTGCATCATGGGGTATTAATGGTAACGACCAGATTGACAATAATGCTACATACAATCTCTATTACACCAATATGTCCAATGGTTCCTACAATTTCAACGGCGACGGGGCGACGGTGGTACCCGGCGTACAGAAAGACCGTTCGGGCAACAACGATTTGAAGTGGGAGGAAACTAAACAATTGAATTTCGGTATTGATGCAGCCTTCTTCGACGCTCGTTTGGGGGTGACTCTGGACTATTTTCAGAAGAAAACCACTGATATGTTAATTCAGAAACCATATATCGGTGTGATCGGTGAAGGTGGTTATAAATGGTATAATGCAGCCAGTATGGATAATAACGGTGTAGAAGCGACTTTGACCTGGAGGGACGAAATAAAGGACTTCAAATATGACATCTCATTCAACCTCTCTTATTACAAAAATAAGATAACCGAACTTCCGGATGTCATCAAATACACTTGGGGAGGTGGTAATGGTGTGGATAAAACCATTGTAGGACAGCCTTTCGGTTCATGGATGTCATATAAAGCCGATGGCATATTCAAGACCAAGCAAGAGGTATATGAATACCTGAGCAAGTATGATGTACAGATTGGTGCTCCCGGCGTGGGACGTATTCGCTATAAGGATCTTAATGGCGACAACATCATCAATACTGCCGATATGGACTGGCAAGGCAGTGACCAGCCTAAGTTTATCGGTGGTCTGAACATAGGTGCATCCTACAAAGGGTTTGATCTTTCCGTATTCTTCAACGGTATGATTCGCGATGCATGGAATAACTCAAAGTTCTATACGGATCTTTTCCAAGGCTGGACGGGTAATCACTCTACGCGTCTGATTGATGCAATGAATGCTTGGAATGTGTATGAGCAAACCGGAGTCTATAATTGTAATATCCCTGCACTGACGGTGGTTGATAATAATGTGGAAACACGCAGTTCTACTTTCTTTATTGAAGATGGTTCTTATGTGAAGTTGAAGACTTTGACACTGGGCTACACCTTCCCCGATAAGTGGATTAAGAAAGCACGTCTTTCTAATTTGCGTGTATATCTGCAAGCGCAGAATGTCTTCACGCTGACTAATTATACTGGTGCCGACCCTGAAGGATTGGGCTATCCATATCCTCAGCCTCGTACCTACACATTCGGTCTATCACTTGGTTTTTAATCTTTTATCCTAAATACAGAACATTATGAAATTGAAATATATCCTTGCGGCAGGTGTTGTGGCACTATTGGCCGGTTGTGATGAGAGTCGTTTTCTTGATACTAAACCTCAGGGTACACTCAATGACGATTTGTTGTCGTCGGCTGAAGGTGTGGAACTCCTGGTCACTTCGGCTTACGCCGGGCTGAAAGGTCCCAATCGTGATATGCACTGGGTACCGATGACCAATTGGACGTATGGTGAAGTACGTTCGGACAATGCCTATAAAGGTGGCGGTGGTGTAAACGATGGTGACTTTTGTACACTGCTTGAAACTTTTAAGATAGATGCTACATGGGCTAATGCCGATGAAAAATGGTTTCAACTTTATTGTTGCTTGCAACGTTGCAACAGTGCATTGAGAGTCATGAATACACTTGATGAGAACACCTTGCCGGTACTTAAGAGCCGTAAAGCTGAAATGAAAGTGATTCGTGCACATTTCTTCTTCGAACTGGTCCGCCTTTTCAAACAAGTACCTTACTTTGACGAAAACGTGGATATTGATGATTATAAATACATCCCCAACAATCAGTTTACCCGCGAAGAACTTCTTGGCAAGATTGCGCAGGAGTTTCTTGACGCCGCTAACGACTTGCCTGACACTCAATCCCAAATAGGCCGTATCACCAAGAACATAGCATACGCATACGCTGCCAAAGCCAAACTTTATCAGGCTTACCAACAAGATGAGAATAATCAGGTCATTGCTGTCGACAAACAGTTGCTTGCTGAAGTAGCGGCTCTTTGTGATAAAGTAGGTGCGCAAGGGAAGGCGTATGATCTTTTGAATGACTTCCAGAAGCTCGACCAACTGGAATATGAAAATGGGGTAGAGTCTGTGTTTGCCGTACAATATTCGATGGATGATGAAACCGAAGGTGCCGGAAACATAAATTGGAGCAACCTGCTCAATGCCCCCAAAGGTCCTTACGGTGGCGACGGATTCTTCCTGCCCAGTCAGAATCTGATAAACGCGTATAAGACAGATGCCTATGGACTGCCTTTGTTTGATACCTTCAACAACAGTGATTATGGAACGTACGAAGGGAATGAGCTCACTAACGTTGAGGCAACAGTAGATCCCCGTCTGGATTTTGTTACCGGTCGTCCGGGCATTACCTGGAAAACTTACACAGTTGAGCCTTGCAAAGCAAACTGGATACGTAACAGTGGCGAATATGGCTTTAACTGCACCAAGCGCTTTTACATCTCGCCTGAAAGTGAAGATATGTTCCAGGGGTGGCCTTGGGGAGCCTCTCATCTTAACTGGCAGATAATCCGCTATGCTGATGTATTATTGTGGAAGGCTGAAGCCTTGATAGAGATTGGCGAAGCTGCCGGACTGGAAGAAGCCCGCAAGATTATTAACCGTATTCGTCTGCGTGCCAAGAATAGTCCTTATGTGAAAGACTTTAAGCATCCCGAACAAAATGCGGCCAATTACCTGATAGGCGAATATCCGGTTGAAGGTTGGAATCAGGACTTTGCCCGCAAAGCATTACGTTGGGAACGTCGCATGGAGTTTGCCATGGAAGGTGACCGTTTCTTCGATCTGGTACGTTGGGGGATTGCTGAGGAAACCATGAACAGTTACATCGTTGTGGAGCAAAACAAGCGTGTTTATTATCGCGGTGCCCGCTTCATCGGTGGCAGGGATGAATACTTACCCATTCCCAATGCACAATATAATTTCTCTGAAGGTACTTATGTACAAAACCCAGGATATGGTAAGTTTAACTAATATAAACTCCTTAAATATAGATATGATGAAAATAAAAAGATACTTGATGAGCGCCTTCTGCCTGTGTATGTTCACGGCCTGCGATAGTGATGACAATAACCTGTTGTGCTATGGTACCCATACTGACATCGAAGGTGATGTTACTGCATTCGGAGCTGTTGGCGATGGAAAGACCGACTGTTCGAAAGCTATAAATAGTGCAATAGCCTCGTTGCCCGCCGAAGGGGGAGTATTGGTGATTCCCGAAGGTGATTTTGTACTTGACGCTCCCATTGTAATCAATAAGCATAATGTGACGATCAAGGGATTGAATCCCGGTATGCGCAGCAATATTGACGTGAATGGAATAAATGACCTCTTGGGTCCTGGCGGTGGAAGTAAATTGGTGGCGCGTAATGCCGAGGCTGCCATAAAAGTGGAGACGGGCATGAAAGGCGTAAAGATTATGAACCTGATGGTGTCAGGCGGCACGGAAGCCAAGAACATCGGCATACACTTTGTCGGCGCGACCGATAATGGAATGCTTTCTAATATTATCGGTATAAATTTGCATACCGGTGTTAAGATAGAACAGGCAAAAAATATGCAGATAGTCAATTGCTGGGTATGCGAACTCCCTAATAGTATCGAGTTGATTGGCGGTGAAAATATTGTTGTGAAGAACTGCCAATTGGGTGCTCAACCTACGGGGATTACTTGCAAGGTGCAGGAAGTGAACAAACTTTCGTTCATCAATAATCAGGTTTATCCCGACGGACGTGAAAATCTGGTACTTGACGCTTGTAATAATTGTGTGATTGAGGGCAACAATTTCAAGAGCTACTATAATGGTATTCTGGTGTTGAACGGTAATGATAATACGGTGAATAAGAACATCTTCTGGCTTACGGGAGCTGTTCAGAACCAGCTGCTCGACCATGGCGACGACTTTGGCATCATCAACGTAAAGGGCAACAATAATATGGTTACATCCAATAGCTTGTCGTGCGAATGGGCTTATGCCGGCGCTGTGACTGTAAATGCCGTTCAGGGAACCGGTAACGTGTTCAAGAATTGCTTTGTTGACAACTTGGAGAGCTATCGGGTATTTCTGGTGAACGCACAAACCGAAGTCTCCAATTGTGTATCATCCGATAAGGTGAGCATAGTAGAATAACCTCCCTATCATATACCATTATTAATATAATAACACCATGAAGATAAATAAATTCTTAATAAGCGGACTGCTCTTTATACTGGGCACATCTTGCAGTAATGACGATAACTATACGCTTTGTGATGAATGTAACGGTCAGAAGATAATAGATATAACCCAGTTCGGGCTTCCGACCGACGGCTCTACCGATTGTGCCGACCTCATCAATGCCATAATAGCCGACCTTCCGCCCGAGGGAGGTACGATACTTATTCCCGAAGGAACGTTTCGTTTGGATAGTCCCATTCAGCTCACCCGCAATTTCGTGACGCTGAAAGGCGTGAATGACGACGTCGCTGCTACTGCTGCCGATGCCCGGGAAAGTCGCCTGATACTGGGAAATGCCGAATATGCATTACACGTTGCCCCTGTTGCCGATATAGACGGACGTAAGAACCGTATCAGCGGTGTGGAGGTAAACGGACTTACACTTGTGGGAAAGGCCGATCATCAGGGAACCGGAATCTTTGTCGAGCACGATAACGATCGCCTGCACTTCTTCAACATCAGAATGGAGAATATGTACCAGGGTATTAAACTCCAGGGATGTGATGCCATTACATTGGCTCGGATAGATGCAACCGACGCATTGAATGGTATTGAAATGAACGGCGGCATACAGAATATGGTGACCAACTCCCTCTTCGGATCAGCGCAGGGCGGTGTGGCGGCGCGTATCTCCGGTGAAAGTAACCTGATATTCTCTCACAACAAACTGACGGCGGAAGATGACCGTTGTGCCAGCTTTACAGGTTGCAGCCGGGTGAATATCTCGGATAATGAATTTACAGGAAACAAAATGACCTTCTTTGATATAAGCGGGCAAAACAATCTGATAAGTGACAACGTGTTCACCGTAAACAGGAGCGATAATCAACTCAATGGCAAAGAGGCGGACTATGGAGTGATTCATGTGAAAGGAGAATATAACCACTTCACGTCGAACACCATTCATGCGGATTGGAGTGACGGTATAGAAAACCCCGTGACTGTGAATGCTGCGGAAGGGGAAAATAACCGTTTCGCAAGTTTCACGATAGAAAATACGAACAGCAATCAAGTCTTTTATGTCAGCGAATCGTCCGAAGTGATAGATTGCGGAGTGACAGAAGAAAATATAAAGGTGAAACCGTCTGAAGGGCAGGACTTGACGAACGCAGCTTATGTGATAACGTATGACACTCCCGAAGAGATAGAAGATGATGATGAAAAGGCCTCCTATGCATGGTTCAAGAAACAGTTTGTAAATGGCAAAGTCATTACTGCCGCTGCATTGGCTGGCGAGGATCTTTCTGCTTATGATGTTATTTGGGTACATATAGACCGTGTGGGTATTGGAGCCGGCTGGGACAAGTTACCTTTGTCTGCCGATGCGGTTGCCGCGTTGACAACCTATTATAAGAATGGTGGAAACCTGTTCCTGAGCAATCATGCGACTCAGTTGGTTGTACCTTTGGGACGTACCGAACGGGCTCCCGGAATATTTGGAGACGGTGAAGGCGGATCAGGTGCAGACATTTGGACGATTAATGCCAATATCGGAATGGAGTATGACCATCGCTCGCATCCTGCTTTTGCCGGTATGGTTACTTCCGACCAATTCTCTCACGAAACATTCCCGTTGATCGGTCCCGGACAGCGTGAAGACCATAACTGTATGTGGGATTTGAATTCTTATGGTTTCCCCGGCCTTTACCCCAATGCAGGAAATGTGGTGAAAGCGTTTGAAGAGGAAAATAACGCTACCGTTTTGGCAACATGGGGTCATGTGACGGACTATTGTTGTGCCGGAATGGTGGAATTTGCCCCGACAACGGAATATCAAGGAACTTGCATCGCTCTCGGACTGGCTGCTTACGAATGGAACCAGAATAGTAATCTGAACGTTTATCAGGATAATATCATGCTCATGACGAAGAACATATTGCATTATCTAAGCGCTAAGAAATAGGCAGGTAACATTTTTTCTATCTTTTGAAACAAAAGTGATAGGTGTAGCTATCCGTTACGCCTATCTTTGCATTGTGACAAATGAAAGGCTATGAATACTAATAATTAATCTAATACCATATTGATATGAATGTATTATTCTCGTTTAAACAGTTACGGACCTTATTGGCAATGCTGGCTATGATGATTTTCTCATTTCCGGACGCTGTTGCCGACGCACCTTCCTTGATAATCAAGGACCTGGGCGAAGGGCATTGTCTGGTACAGATAAACACGAACCAACGATATTTGCTTCTCCCCGTTGAGGAGGTGATGCCTGATGTGCGTGTCAGCATGATCGTTAATAATAAAGAGGTGAAGGCTGCGGACGTTCGTCTGGCGGTGAACAGAGTGGACTATTTCGTTCCGCTGGACCTTTCGGGCTATACCGGCAAAAACGTACTATTGAAGTTTAAGTTGGGCTCGAACGACCCTGTACGGGGTAAACTTTCTGCTGTTTGCTGCAAGGAGATGAAGTTGGCCGACACCTTCGATACCGGCAACCGCGAAAAGTTCCGTCCCACCTATCACTTCTCACCTCTTTACGGTTGGATGAACGACCCCAATGGAATGGTATACAAGGATGGCGAATACCACCTTTTCTACCAATACAACCCTTACGGCTCCAAATGGGGAAATATGAGCTGGGGACATGCTATCAGCAAAGACCTCGTAAACTGGCAACATCTCCCCGTAGCCATTGCGCCCGATGCATTGGGAACTATCTTCAGCGGTTCGGCTGTTGTCGATACCGATAACACTGCCGGTTTCGGTGCGGGAGCTATCATCGCCATTTATACGCAAAACAGCGACCGGCAAGTACAAAGCATTGCTTACAGTACCGACAACGGACGCACTTTCACCTGCTATGAGAACAATCCCGTACTGACATCCGATGCACGTGACTTCCGCGACCCGAAAGTCTTTTGGCATAAAGAAACCCGGCGCTGGATTATGATATTGGCAGTAGGACAGGAGATGCAGATTTTTTCTTCTCCCAATTTGAAAGACTGGACGTACGAAAGCAGTTTCGGAGAAGGCCAGGGCGCACATGGTGGCGTATGGGAATGTCCCGATTTGTTTGAACTTCCGGTAGAAGGGACGAATGAAAAGAAGTGGGTGTTGCTTTGTAATTTGAATCCCGGCGGTCCGTTCGGAGGAAGTGCCACTCAATATTTTGTAGGAACCTTCAACGGAAAAGAATTTGTAAACGAATCTCCCTCCAAAACCAAATGGATGGACTGGGGAAAAGACCATTATGCAACCGTGACTTGGAGCGATGCTCCCGACAACCGCCGTATCGCTATTGCATGGATGAGCAACTGGCAATATGCCAACGATGTTCCGACTTCCCAATACCGCAGTCCGAACTCCGTTCCCCGCGATTTGGGCCTCTTTACCGTCGGCGGTGAGACTTATCTCCAATCTGCCCCGTCTCCCGAATTGCAGAAACTGCGTGACATCTCAAAGAAACGTTCGTTCAGAGTGAACGGAACACGTACGGTAAAAGAAATGATTCCGGTCAACGAAGGCGCTTACGAAATAGAACTGTCTATCAAGAACCTGCATGCGGACGTTATCGGCTTCCGTCTTTACAATGACAAGGGCGAAGAAGTGGATATGCAATATGATATGAAAGAGAATAGATTCTCTATGGACCGTCGTAAAAGTGGTGATGTCGGCTTCAACGAGAATTTCCCGGCACTGACGTGGACAGCTGTTGAAAGCGGTAAGAATGAGCTGAAGCTTCATTTGTTTGTAGATAAATCAAGCGTGGAAGCATTTGGTGACGGTGGGCGTTTCGCAATGACCAATCAGGTCTTCCCTTCGGAACCTTACAATCACATCGATTTTTACAGCAAAGGCGGAGCCTACAAGGTAGACTCGTTTATCGTCTACCGGTTGAAGCAATAAGCTTCTGCCATTTAATCTATGCGCTCTTTTCCTTATTCCCTACGGCAGAGTATGTCTACCCCTACGGATTAGTACACTGAAGGCAACGGTATACTTCTGTCAGGCTTACGGTATTAATACCTCACCACGGCCGTGGTAACTTCTCTCCACAGCCATGAAGAGATCTCTCCACAGCCATGGAAAGAATTCGTCACGGCCGTGGCGAACCAACATTACCGTAGCTTTCATCCTATTATATCAGTATGAAACATCAACTGTATAAGCGGTAAACGGGTTTATTCCCGTAGGGGCGGACCGGTTAAGCCATAAGGACACAGAATTTATAAAATAATAGATATAACAATGGAAAACAGTAAAAACTCTTCTCTCTCCAAACTGATCCCGGTGATGCTATGTTTCTTTGCCATGGGATTCGTTGACTTGGTAGGCATTGCTTCCAATTATGTAAAGGCAGACCTCGGCCTGTCGGACTCACAAGCAAACATTTTCCCTTCACTCGTCTTTTTTTGGTTCCTGATTTTCTCCGTACCGACAGGGATGTTGATGAGCCGTATCGGTCAGAAGAAAACCGTATTGCTCAGTCTGCTCGTGACATTCGCTTCATTATTGTTGCCGGTTTTTGGTGACAGTTATATGTTGATGTTGATTTCCTTCTCTCTGTTGGGAATCGGAAATGCGTTGATGCAGACTTCTCTGAACCCGTTGCTCTCCAATATCGTGCGTGGTGACCGCTTGGCGAGCAGCCTGACTTTCGGACAATTCGTAAAGGCGATTGCTTCTTTTCTGGCACCATACATTGCCATGTGGGGAGCGACGCAAGCTATTCCGTCTTTCGATTTGGGCTGGCGGATTCTTTTCCCGGTTTATATGATAGTGGCCGTTGTCGCCATTCTTCTGCTCAACGCCACGCAGATTGAAGAAGAAAAGGAAGAAGGCAAACCGTCTACTTTCGGACAATGCCTTGCCTTGCTCGGCAAGCCGTTTATCCTGCTTTGCTTTGTCGGTATCATGTGTCATGTCGGTATCGACGTGGGCACAAATACTACCGCCCCGAAGATTTTAATGGAGCGCATCGGAATGGGATTGGATGATGCGGCTTTTGCAACGAGTCTTTATTTCATTTTCCGTACGGCAGGGTGTTTCCTCGGATCTTTCATATTGCGCAAGATGTCCGCGAAGTCTTTCTTCGCTGTCAGTGTTATTATGATGTTGGCAGCCATGATTGGCTTGTTTATCTTCCACGAAAAGGCAATCATTTATGTTTGTATCGCTTTGATAGGTTTTGGCAACTCGAATGTGTTTTCCGTTATCTTCTCGCAGGCATTGCTTTATTTGCCGGGTAAGAAAAACGAAGTTTCCGGTCTGATGATTATGGGACTTTTCGGCGGAACGGTGTTCCCGCTGGCTATGGGAGTGGCTTCGGACACTTCAATGGGGCAGAACGGCGCAATTGCCGTCATGACTGTCGGTGTACTTTATTTGCTGTTTTATACGTTCCGTATCAGAAAATAATTTTATATTTGAGAATCAATTAAACTCTGTTTATCATGAATAATATAATAGTAGGAATGGGTGAAGCGCTTTGGGACGTGTTGCCCGAAGGAAAGAAAATAGGCGGTGCTCCGGCAAACTTCGCTTATCATGTTTCACAATTCGGCTTTGACAGCCGTGTGGTCAGTGCAGTGGGCAATGACGAACTGGGTGACGAGATCATGTCGGTATTCAAGGAAAAGAAACTGAATACTCAGATTGAACGGGTAGATTATCCTACGGGTACAGTACAAGTGACACTGGACGCTGAAGGGGTGCCTTGCTATGAAATTAAGGAAGGTGTAGCCTGGGATAACATTCCTTTCACGGACGAACTGAAACGTTTGGCGCTGAACACACGTGCCGTTTGTTTCGGATCACTGGCACAGCGCAACGAAGCAAGCCGTGCCACTATCAACCGTTTCTTGGATACAATGCCCGAGATAGATGGACAATTAAAGATATTCGACATCAATCTCCGTCAGGACTTCTACACCAAAGAAGTGTTGCGTGACTCTTTCCAACGTTGTAATGTCTTGAAGATAAACGATGAAGAGCTGGTGACTATCAGTCGTATGTTCGGTTATCCGGGCATTGACTTGCAGGATAAGTGCTGGATTCTGTTAGCTAAATACAACCTGAAAATGCTGATTCTGACTTGCGGCATCAATGGCAGCTATGTATTTACTCCGGGGGTTGTTTCCTTCCAGGAGACTCCGAAAGTCCCCGTGGCCGATACGGTAGGTGCAGGCGATTCCTTTACGGCTGCCTTCTGTGCTTCCATATTGAATGGAAAGCCGGTGCCCGAAGCACACAAACTGGCTGTGGAAGTCTCTGCTTACGTTTGTACGCAGAGCGGGGCGATGCCGGAGCTGCCGCAGGTGTTGAAAGACAGACTGACTTCTCGAAGTTAAACGTTATGCTTTGGGAGGTCCTTTTGTTTTTATAATTCTTTTTTAGGAATCGGGATATGATGCATTACAGATTCATCACATCCTGTTCGAATCTATCTTTATTTCTGGTAGCCTTATTACGCATTCTGCTCCGGTAGTTATAGATCGTTGCCAAAGAATATACCAAGAAGTGGACAATCTTGTTACTGCCCGAGACTCCTAGACGGATAAGCGCATAGATGCAAAGTTCCGTTGTCAGCAGCTCGTCGGACTTGGAATATACTCTTTCTTCTGCAACCAAAAGCTCATTGAAGGAAGAAATAAAGTTAGGAAAGCGCCGTCACATTTTTGTAACCCTCATCTTGACCGCAGGGAGTGACATCTATACCACAAGTAAACTGCTTGGTCATATCAGCATACACACCACAGAAATATATGCCAATATAGTGATGTAAAAGAAGGGCAATGCGGTTGTGTTTAACGGCATTCTCTAATCTCACAAGAAGTGTTCGATGTGCGAGCTACAATAAGGGTTCGTGCTTGGAACACTTCTTTCCCTCTTATTAGGGTAATATTATGCAATTTTTCTTATATTTTCATGTAATTTTTTTCAGAGCTATGAGAAATGGATTATTTTTGCACGGGGCACGGGGTGAACAAATATGGTACACCTACGCAATAATTTTGTATCGAAATTCGTTTTTTTAATATAAAGGAATTATAACATGGTACTAAATCAAATAAACAAGTTTGTGTAGATTGTAGAAACCAACTACAAGGTTCGCAAAATGTCATTTAAGGAGCTGAATCGATGCAGGAAGAATAAATGGTGGCGAGGAAATGCAGAAGCGTACCTTCCATAAATGGGAACATCTTCGACACATTCGGTCTTACGATTGAATGTGAGAAGGTCGTACTATACCGTTTCTATATGGAGAATGTGGACGATATAAGACATGGGAGTATTACAGCTATTGAAGAGAGGACGCACGCAGTCACTATATCATGCCTCTATGTGTGAAGCTATTCCACCAACGCTGGTATAATGGTGGGGTGCAAGTGGTCATCAAGCAGGGATCTTGTCTATAGGCTTGAATACATCCGAGACTTTTGCCTTTCAAGTCATACATTTTATCTTCGCGATTTACCCCTGCACGAACCGCAAAGAGAGACAGAACAGGTCGAAGACTACAGTATATTTGAGTATCAGCTTTGCCCCACATTCGATTTCCAACAAGAGATACTTTGGAATGGTGAAGATATGGAGAGGCTTGAACTACTGTGGTTGCGCAAAGAGATAGCAGGAAAAATTAAAAAGAATGTGGAATAAATACAATAAGGAATAGTAGATATGATCGAAAATAGAATCATCGCAAATAACAGTTCATCAATCGTGCTCTATACAACAGATGACGGTAACACCCGATTTGAAGTTAAGCTGGAAAAGAATATTGTATGGTTGACACAAAGCCAAATGGTAGAGTTGTTTGATATCGACAGAACCATAGTTGAGGACACGTGAGAAAAGTGTATAAATCAGAAGAATTGGAAGAATTTTCAACTTGTGCAAAAAATGTACAGGTGTGAATGTAGGGTAACAGAAAAATCCAAAGAGACATTTACTGGACTTTCGGCGGCAAAGACCTATATCTGTCAGTAGATACGGAAGCCTGCGCCTCCATTACATTGGAAATTTTATAGAGTAATAATATGAACGATTTAATTTATAGCGTTAGATACATATTTAAGAATTACCTGCAAAAACAACATTGTAGTTTCTTCAACATTCCGGAATATCAGCGTGGTTACAAGTGGACAGCAGATAATGTCATGCAACTTCTTGACGATCTTAAGAATTTTGGTAATAAAAGAAATGGAGACGAGTTCTATTGTTTGCAGAACATAACTGTAGCAAAGGAAACGCTGAAGGATAGTACATGTATGAACGTTATTGACGGACAACAGCGCCTGACTACTTTGTATATCATCATATCGTTTATACAGAGGAACTTTGATCAAAAGATTATCTCCTGTGATACAGATATTTTAAAATACTCAGTGAGAAATTCTACAGATACCTTCTTAAAGGAAAAAGTACAAACAGGGATATTGTGGGATGAAGATTTCAATCCGAACGACGCGGCATCAAAAGACCAGTACTATATTATGGTAGTCGCAAGGGCTGTCAAGGATTGGTATGATATTCATCAAGAAGAACTGTCTTCAAATGTTATTTTAGACCAATTGAAGTTGATTATCAACGAAGTGGGACGAGGCGAAGAAGAAACAGTTTTTACAAGCCTTAATGGTGGCAAGGTGGACCTGGATGGTGCAGACTTGGTTAGAGCGATAATGATTACCAGGGCTGCAAGGCAGAAATATCCCTGTGTTATCTCGGAAAAACACTTCAACCAGATAGCCAACGACGACATTGACCTCAACATCCATGTCAGCGTTTCATCACAAGGCAAGATTCACGAATACCGAGTGAAACTTGGAGTTGAGATTGATAAAATGAATTTTTGGTGGTCAGACAAGGATATAAGGGACTATTTTGCACAGCTGTTACCAAACAGAATATCACAAAACCGCTCTTTCAAATATAGCGAATATCCAATAGATTTGCTATACTATGCATTCTATGAAGCCTTCAAATCAAAACTATTCATTGACGGTAAAGAAAACAGAGATTTGAATCTACGCCATTTTGAAAATGGTATTGACATAAACAATCAACCGGGCGATGATCATCTTGAGTTATATAATGCACTAAAGGAATTTCATTTTACCCTCGTGGACTGGTATAACGATGCAGAGACCCATAATCTTATAGGTTACTTGATGTACAATTTCAAAAGCGATGTCATAACCTTTGAGTTGGTTTATGGTATTTGGATAAACGCTAAGGGAAAGAAAGATTTCAAGGATACCATCAAGCGAATTATTCGTCATCAATTGGCTACTTTATACGGTGAAATTGATGGTGGAAAAGATGCTATACAAAAGGTTATAAAAGGTGAGTTTATAGAGGATGTTGAAGAAAAACTCATTGTCTTACGAAAAGATATCCTAAACATCTCTACGATAAACTGGTATAAAACTTCTTTGATTTCAAAGATTCTACCTTTACTTGATATTTTACCTCGTACTATTGAAAAGGGAGGTAAGAAAAAGCAGGTGGTCAGGCACTTAAAACAACAATATCTAAAGCATATTACTTCAGAGGAAGACAAGGAACATATTCGTTCACAGACAAGACAGATTGACGAAGACAATATGTCCGAAGAAGACAGGGAGTTGCTTTTAGAAGAAAACCGCAAAGGGTTGAATTCCATTGGTAATATAGTTTTATTACACAAGAGTATCAATAGAGGCTATGGCAATGACAAGCTAATCCTAAAAATGGTCAGAATCTACAGTGAACACGTTATGGATGATGTAAATGCTTACATTCGGCCTCACACCTTGGATGTATTCATGTCAAAAATGAAAAGTATTGATGAAAACGGTATAGACTATCATGATGTGTTTTGGACTGAAGAAGATATAAAGAGAACTGTGAAGGATATTGATGCCAATTTGACCTCATATTTGGCATTACCGAATTTTTCAACCACCAGTTTAGAAGACAATTGTTATAACAATGGATAAAAAGAACATAAACGACTTATTGGACAACTTCAAATTCGTTGTTCCTGAGATACAGCGAGAATACGTATGGGGAACTCCAAAAAACAAGCGGGTGCTTATGCAGTTTCTGAGAGACCTTGACTATAAACTTAAGCAAGGCAATGCGAATATCGGTTTCTTGTATTCATATAAATCAGGAACCGAACATTATCTTATAGATGGACAACAAAGATATACAACAATATTACTTCTCTGCTATTATCTTGCTGTTTCTGAAGGACAGGGATGCCATAAACAGTTTATAAGCAGGCTCAATTTCGATAGTAATGTACCGGCATTTACTTATCGTGTACGTTCTAATACAGAATCTTTTCTGCAGAATCTTTTCAAATCTGGAGTAATATATCACAAGAGTATATATGACCAGACATGGTTTAAGAGCGAGTATGAAAATGACCCTACGATTTCGTCAATGATAGGAGCATTGGAAGTGTTTGGTAATATTATAGATGAGTGTGAGAACCTATCTCTTAGCAATGTTGTGTGTCACGTGTTCTTCTGGTACTTCGATGTTGATATGACATCACAAGGCGAAGAATTATATATCACCATGAACAGCCGTGGCGAGAAACTTACCGATTCTGAACAGATAAAGCCTCGCTTGCTGAAAAGAGCGAATAATGAAAAAGAATTTTTCGGAAAAGAGTGGGATAACTGGGAAGAGTTTTTCTACAACAAAGATAGACGTAGAACACGTGGAATTGGCTCTATAGACACAGCGATGAACAATATCATCCGAATTGTGCTTGAACTGAAAACCTGTCACGAGCATAATCGCATAAATCCTGTCGAAGATGCAGAAGCAATCTCCATCCAGGATGTATCTGAGTACATGAATGCATTGATTGCTATATCTAAATTCGACGATGGAAGCTATCAGCCTGAAATTGTCAGGTTGTATGGAGATAGTAGCGAGGATGGAGAGTTTTATGTTCTCAAGGCTTTGCTAACAGAATATTTGAAAGGTCAGGATAACATGTACGAATACGTACGAGTATATCAGACCATAAGGAATCATGTAAGGAGAAACAAACTGAACAATCGTCCATTCTTAACGTTTCTCAACAAATACAGAGATAGCAGTCTTTCTTGGTATGACTATATCCTAATGCAAGAAGAACAAACCAAAGTTGTGTTTAACGGACATGAATTGGAAAAGATTAGAATATGCAAAGAACTGGGCAACAAAGCAGAATCTGAAATATGGAAGGTTCAGGCTCATCCTTTTTGGAATGGGGAAATTAAATTACTTGTTTCATGGTCAAAGAATAGTGATGTTTTCAGCCTGCAGGGATTGACAAATATTTACAAGAGTTTCCTTCTTTTATTTGACAAGAAAGAAGACGAGGGATGGACAAGTGATAACGTTCGCCAAGCACTTATACCCAGTCTGACATCTTATCCTTTGGACGAATGTTTTTTTGGTTATTCTTCTGACCAGTGGAAACAAATTATGAACAATAACACAGAAGATTTTCAAAACTTTCTCAATAGATTTAGTGGCATGGATAAAGAGTCACGTGATTTATTTATTAAAGAAATAAAGGACTCTTATCTAGAAACGCCAGAAAACAAATGGGCGGAATTCGTACATCATGACTATCTTTTGGAATACTGTAATACGAAACGTATACAATACCGGGAAGAATATGGTATAGAGTGTGTTAAGAACTCATACAAACAGCCGTTCTCTGTAAAGAATATGCATCTTGATGATTATTTGAGCCATCATCTGAAAGATCATCTTCCAGAGGCGAAGGGATGGATTTATTGGGTAGATAGGAGTGCATGGAAGTCTGTAATCAAGTTCTACAAAGATCAGTGCGTAATTCAAGTTTGGATACAATATAGGAAAGACAAAAAAGAGCAATACGAGATAGCGTTGGTTACGAGTGACTATTCTTTTTCTGATGCAGAGAGAACTCGTATTGAATCTATGGGCTTTATCCTTAAAGACAACGTATATTATACGTATGTATCGGAAAACATGGACAAGCTGATGAAAATTATCAAACAATGCTTCACCATTAATACAACCAACGAATCTGAAGATTAAAACGTTGATACAATCCTTTGTCAAAGAAAGATTATTAGGCAATATTGACAATTTGATTTAGACTTTGCACTATTACAAATGTACAAACAATACGGCTGTCCGGGATGGAAACTCGATCCTAGTGATACCACCTGATGTGTATTATCTGTTGTATCTGACGAGTATGTGATACTGGATCCCGTTGGAGTGAGAAAGGGGAGGATACTCCATACAAGGCTCAGCCGGTAATGTGATACATCTGAATTTCGGTAACGGAACAGGATACATTGAATAAAATAATAAGAATTTAGGGGGGAGGGCCGTTTCGAATACAATAAAATCGGGACGGCCACTGTTTTCGTTGGACCATAGTCGTTGTTTTTTCGATGCGTGGGATGGAATAGTTTGAAATATAAAAAACTTGTTTATGTGAAGATTTAGAGTGCTTATTCTGTATTCATTTGAAAGAAAACCATTATCTTTATCCCGATATAGAATAGGATTTTGTATGGTAAGAGGTACGATGAAGAAAGAAAAGCACAGTGCTATGAGATATTTTCGTTGGACGGCAATACTGCTTTGCCTTATTGGGATAACGGCGTGTCGGCAGGATACTCCCCGTTTTCGTATCGGTGTGGCGCAATGTAGTGATGATTCGTGGCGACATAAGATGAATGATGAGATACTTCGTGAAGCGATGTTCTATGATGGTGTATCTGTCGAGATACGTTCTGCCGGTGATGATAACCGCAGACAGGCGGAAGATATTCATTACTTTATGGATAAGGGAGTGGATTTGCTGATCATCTCAGCTAATGAGGCTGCCCCCATGACTCCAATTGTTGAGGAGGCTTACCGGAAAGGAATTCCGGTCATCACGGTCGACCGGAAAATTCTTTCGGATAAATATACTGCTTATATTGGTGCGGATAATTATGAAATCGGTCGTGCGGTAGGCAATTATATCGCTTCCCGCCTGAAAGGGAAAGGTAATATCGTTGAACTGACTGGGTTAAGTGGCTCGACTCCCGCCATGGAACGTCATCAGGGATTTATGGCTGCTATCAGTCATTTTCCCGAGATAAAGCTGATTGATAAAGCAGATGCGGCTTGGGAGCGTGGGCCGGCAGAAGTAGAAATGGACAGTATGCTTCGACGTCACTCGAAGATTGATGCTGTGTATGCGTATAATGACCGAATAGCTCCGGGAGCTTATCAGGCTGCCAAAAAAGCCGGACGGGAAAAAGAAATGATTTTTGTAGGCATTGACGCCCTGCCTGGTAAGGGAAATGGTCTGGAACTCGTGCTCGATAGTGTATTGGACGCGACTTTCATTTATTCTACCAATGGAGATAAAGTACTGCAACTGGCAATGAACATTCTCGAAAAGAAATCTTATCCTCGCGAAACGGTGATGAATACGGCTGTTGTCGACCGTACCAATGCGCATATCATGCAACTTCAGACTACTCATATTTCAGAACTCGACCAAAAAATCGAAACACTGAACGGACGTATCAGTGGTTATCTTTCAAGGGTAGCTACCCAGCAGGTTATCATGTATGGAAGTTTGTTGATTCTGTTATTGGTGGCCGGATTGCTACTTGTCGTTTATAAATCTCTCCGTTCCAAGAACCGGTTGAATAGGGAATTATCAGAACAGAAGAAGCAACTCGAAGAACAGCGGGATAAATTGGAGGAACAGCGTGACCAACTGATTCAACTGTCGCATCAACTGGAAGAAGCGACTCATGCCAAACTGGTTTTCTTTACGAATATCTCTCATGATTTCCGTACCCCTCTGACTTTGGTTGCTGATCCTGTGGAACAATTATTGGCAGACAGAACGCTGACCGGAGATCAGCACCGGATGTTGTTGCTCATTCAGCGTAACGTAAATATTCTCTTGCGCTTGGTCAATCAGATTCTGGACTTCCGTAAATATGAGAACGGAAAAATGGAATATACTCCTGTTTCGGTAGATATCCTTTCTTCTTTTGAAGGGTGGAATGAATCTTTCCAGGCGGCAGCCCGTAAGAAGCATATCCATTTCTCTTTCGATAATATGCCGGATTCGAATTATCATACACAAGCCGATGTGGAGAAGTTGGAACGGATTTATTTTAATCTTCTGTCGAACGCTTTTAAGTTTACGCCGGAAAATGGAAAAATTGCCGTCCGTTTGTCCACCTTGACAAAAGATGATAGCCGTTGGATTCGTTTTACTGTATCTAATACTGGTTCGATGATTTCTGCCGAACATATTCGTAATATTTTTGATCGTTTTTATAAAATAGATATGCATCATGCCGGTTCGGGAATAGGATTGGCTTTAGTAAAGGCTTTCGTCGAACTGCACGGTGGAACTATATCAGTGGAAAGTGATGAAAAGCAAGGAACTGTTTTTACTGTCGATTTACCGGTACGGACCTGCGAAGTATTTTCTTTGGAAGATTCTTCCGCAACCTCTGTTTCCGAAGTATCTCCCTTGAATAACGCTGTGCCCGTTGAAGAAGAGGAACTGGAGAAGAACTATGATTCTTCCAAACCTTCTGTACTTATCATTGATGATAATGCGGATATTCGTCTGTATGTTCATGGATTACTTCATGCAGACTATACTGTCATTGAAGCGGCAGATGGTTCGGAAGGTATCCGCAAAGCTATGAAATATGTCCCGGATTTGATTATCTCCGATGTAATGATGCCCGGTATTGACGGCGTTGAATGTTGCCGCCGTCTGAAAAGCGAACTGCAAACATGCCATATTCCTGTTATCTTATTAACAGCCTGTTCTTTAGATGAACAGAGGATTCAAGGGTACGACGGTGGTGCGGATTCTTATATCTCCAAACCTTTCAGTTCTCAATTACTGTTGGCACGTGTTCGTAATCTGATAGATTCGCATCGCCGTCTGAAACAATTCTTTGGTGATGGACAGGCATTGGCGAAAGAAGATGTTTGTGATATGGACAAGGAATTTGTAGAGAAATTCAAAGCTTTGATTGATGAGAAGATGGGAGATTCCGGTTTGAACGTAGAAGATTTGGGCAAAGATATGGGGTTGAGCCGCGTACAGCTTTATCGTAAGATAAAATCCTTGACTAATTATTCTCCTAATGAATTACTCCGTATTGCCCGTCTAAAGAAAGCCGCGTCTCTGCTTGCTTCATCGGATATGACAGTGTCGGAGATTGGTTATGAAGTCGGTTTCAGTTCCCCTTCTTATTTTGCCAAATGTTATAAAGAACTGTTTGGGGAGAGCCCGACAGATTTATTAAAGAGGAAGGGTTAGAAACTTTCTTCAGAAAAATACAGCCGGAATCATGTCTGATTTATCATGATTCCGGCTTTAAATATATGTTGTGACATGAAACTTAATTAAGCAGAATGAGGTAGTCATTCTTAGGGCTTACCCACCATTGCTTATGCCCTTTGCCTTCTATCCAGTCTTTGAATTTAGGATATCCTTTTATGAAATCATTTTCTTCAATCATATGATTGAGTGCAGCAGGAGCTTTCAGTCCCCATACATAATTATCCTCATTTGAATATTTGGCATTTTGTGAAGAAGGATAGATTCCCTTATACCCTTTCAAATGGATTTCAGTTCCATGGTCAGGTTTGGCTAGATAAATATCTACCATTTTATCTTGTAATCTGGATAGCTCGACAGGCTCTTTGAAATATATATAAATAGATGTGTTAACACCGGAGGTGGTTATGTATTCCGGTTCTGTATTCAGGTATTTGCTACCTGCCGGCTTAGATGGATTGGTATAGGAAAGAATTGCTTCTCCGTTCGGACCTTTTATGAATTCTATCCCGTCTCCTGTTTCTTGGAAAATTATTTCATCAATATCATCGTATTTCACTCCTGCCAGATTTATGTAAGGAGAAAAATCGTTAATACCTCCAAGAGCTCTGATCTGAAACCCGATCTGCATGACATAAGTATACCATGTTCCTCCTTTGTGGAAGAAATCCTGTAATTGGTATTTGTACCAGGCTACAAAATCATTAAAGTCATAATCTCCTAATTGAGGATACATATCTTCAAACATAACAGTACCATATCCACTAGGATACTCGAGTATATTATCTTCCATACCTGGTTGCGGAGTATAATCTCCTTTGCCACCACCTCTAGTTACAACAGGAGCAACTGAAGGTTTGGCATCTTCGGGAAGTGAGAAATTAATCATTCCATTTGTCACTTCTGTTTCTATTACTTTATTACCTGCTGAAACAGTCTCATATTTTAAATAAGCCTTCTCAAGATAATCTGGTACTACTACTGGCAAGGCGGGAGCTGCAGGGTCTATATTGACCGTAGATAACAGTTGGGTACAATTGGAATCTAAGAATATAGACACTAAAGAAGTTGTGGAAGATACGATTTTACATTTAGCGTCTTTGGAGGTTTCCCACGGGAAATTAGCAGGAATCTCTAAATCGGTCATTTTGATTTCTTTCTCAGATTGCTTACTTTCATCATAAAGATTCTTCTCGCAGGAACTGAAAGCGAATGCTCCCAATAAACAGGTTGCAAATAGGATATTTTTCTTTTTCATAACAGAGTAGTTTGCTTTGTTAGTAACTTTATTGTTTTACCGTTGTAAATTTCGTAATAATTTGTAGATAAAGCAAGAAAAGTTGCAAATATTATTTTTTTGTTCATTTGTAATTTGCAAAATATATTCAATAGTTCGTAAGAGGTATATTTATCTTTCTTTTGATAATATACCGGATATAGATTATCAAAAGGTAGGTTTATTGAAAAAAATAGGATAAAAGGCTGTTGGTTATAGCCAAAAGAAAAAGAGGTGAAAGATTCATAATGATTCGTTTTACCTCTTTTTTATGTTAAGAGTGTGATAAACTTCTTAATTTCTAATTACATATCGATAATCTACTTCCTCCCACCATCTTTTATATTCTTTTCCGCCGCTAGTGACCCAACCTTTAAATTGAGGATATGCTTTTAGGAAATTTTTTCCTTCGATAGCATGATCAAAAATTCCCCATGTTCTAATCCCCCATACAAAATTATTTTTGTCCGCATAATCTTGATGTTGATCATAAACCGGTTCGTATCCTTTTAAATGAATTTCTTGTTTATGATTTTCTTTGGCAATATACATATCTATATTATAGTTTTTATCCATTACGTCTTCGTATTCAATCGGATTTTTAAAAGTGATCCAAATCTCTTTAAACTTATCTGGTTTAGTCATCTCATTCTTTTCTGTATTATAATATTTATATCCGCTGGGAGGTGTAGGACTCTTATATGAGATAATTGCCTCTCCGTTTGGACCTTTTATAGATTTTACATTTTTTTCAGTTGTTTCTATAATAATATTGTCGGCTTTTACTTTTGTCAGACGGATATATGGTTCATATTTATATATACCTCCGACTGCTCTAATTTGAACACTTATACACATTTTATGTGCATAGTATTTTCCACGTGAGTATTTGTACAGAATTCTAAGATTATACCGTGCTACAAAATCATTAAAATCGTAATCACCTAATTGAGGGTACATATCTTCAAACATAAGGGTTCCGTTAATACTGAGAAGGCCATATTCATTGCTATTTTTTGTATTTATGACAGCTCTGCTTTTAATGTTTTGTATTTGAGGAGCTTTAATAGCGATTTTTCCGTCTTGGACTGGTACAATAGATATTCTATCTACTCCTTCATATTTCACATATACATTTTCTACGTATGTTGGTATTGCTATAGGAAACTCTACTGATTGGTTATCATTAGATTCGATATTCATATCCATTTGGAAAAGTAATGCTTCTTCTTTACATTCTTTGTCTAAGTACACGGAAACTATTGTTTCGGCAGGCGTAATTTGAGCTTTAACTTCTTGAGTATCTGACCAATCAAAGTTTTTGGGAACTATTAAGTCAGTCATTTTGGTTTCTTCTTCAGGCTGTTTGCTTTCATCATAAAGGTTTTTCTCGCAGGAACTAAAAGCGAAGATGCCTAATAAACAAGAGGCGAACAGAAAATTCTTCTTTTTCATAACACTTATGTTTGTCTTGTTAATAATATGGTTGTTTAACGAGTACAAAGTACGGTGTTATTTTTATTAAAAACAATTAAAGTTGCAAATATTGTTTGTTGTATGTTTATAATTTGCAAAATTTATACTTTTTGCCTAGCTTTGGACATGAAATAAGTGATAAAACAATGAAAGATTATAAAGTAGATAAAGCGAGTCTGTCTGAAACCTTCTGCTGGGAAGTGTATCAGGTGGTGTGTGAGATTCCGTTGGGTAAAGTTTCCACCTATGGAAGTATTGCTGCGTTACTGGGGATGCCTCAATGTTCCCGTATGGTAGGACGTGCTTTGAAGCAAGTGCCGGATAGTGTTTCCACTCCTTGCCATAGAGTAGTCAATGCATCAGGACGTCTTGTTCCCGGTTGGGAAGAACAAAAACAAATCCTATTGGAAGAAGGAGTTTCTTTCAAACAAAATGGGTGTGTAGACCTGAAAAAGCACCTTTGGAATTACTCCGTTTCTGAATAAAATTTGTATCTTTAATCTATTTTGCCTATCTTTGTCGAAATAATATGCAAAAACAGACTGTCATTCATATATAAAAATACTGTTTTTACTGTTCATTGAGAGGATAATCTTACCAAATTCTATTCCTTTTAAACTACTCAGTCTGTTTTTTAATCATTTAAAACTCATAAGGTTGCCATGCTATCATGTAATGTGGCCGAACCAAGCGAACTTTCAACTTGTTTATCATTGGTGAGAATGGTAGGCGCGACAGTTGAAAACAAAACAAATATTATAATCTAAACCAATATATTATTATATGAGCAAAATAGAAATAAAGGATTTATATCTCATTTTCGGTAATGAGAAACAGAAAGCTCTCAAGATGCTGAAAGAAGATAAAAGTAAATCGGAGATCCTAAAAGATACCGGGTGTACAGTAGGAGTGAAAAATGCTAATATTTCAATTAACGAAGGAGAATTTTTTGTGATAATGGGGCTCTCCGGCAGTGGGAAATCGACATTACTGCGTTGTATTAATCGTCTGATACGTCCCACTTCGGGACAAGTACTTGTGAATGGAATAGATATATCCAAGGTGTCTGAAAAAGAATTGTTGCAAGTCCGGCGTAAAGAACTGGCAATGGTATTTCAAAACTTTGGTCTGTTACCCCACCGTTCTGTATTACATAATATAGCGTTCGGTCTCGAACTTCAAGGAGTGAAGAAAGAGGAGCGGGAAAAGAAAGCCATGGAAAGTATGAGACTCGTCGGATTGAAAGGCTACGAGAACCAAATGGTAGGCGAACTTTCCGGCGGGATGCAGCAACGTGTCGGACTGGCTCGTGCCTTAGCCAATAATCCCGAAGTTCTTTTAATGGATGAGGCTTTCTCTGCTCTCGACCCCTTGATTCGTGTACAGATGCAGGATGAACTTCTCGCCTTGCAATCAAAGATGAAAAAGACTATTGTCTTTATCACCCACGACCTGAGTGAAGCGATTAAACTGGGCGACCGTATTGCTATCATGAAAGATGGAGAAGTAGTACAAATAGGAACTTCGGAAGAGATTCTGACCGAACCGGCCAACGATTATGTAGCCCGCTTTGTAGAAAACGTTGACAGGAGTAAAATTATCACCGCTTCATCTTTGATGATTGACAAACCATTGGTAGCCCGTCTGAAAAAAGAAGGTCCCGAAGTCTTGATTCGTAAAATGCGTGCGAAGAATATAACAGTACTTCCCGTCATAGATGCCGACGATAAACTGGTAGGTGAAGTACGCTTGAACGACCTGTTGAAACTGCGTAACAAACAGGAAAAATCTATCGAAACGGTTGTGCGTACGGAAGTCCATTCCGTATTGTGTGATACGGTACTGGAAGATATTCTCCCCCTGATGACAAAGAGTAATTCACCCGTTTGGGTAATTGACGAAACCCGTGAGTTCCTGGGCACTATTCCGTTATCATCCTTAATCATCGAAGTAACGGGGAAAGATAAAGAAGAAATAAACGAAATAATTCAAAACGCAATAGACTTATGATCAATATAGGACAATATATAGAGAGTGCCATTAATTGGATGATGGTGCATTTTTCTACTTTTTTTGATGCCGTGAATTCAGGCATCGGTAGTTTCATTATAGGATTTCAACATGTACTTTTCGGAATACCTTTTTATATAACTATCCTGGCGCTTGCTGTCGCAGCATGGATGAAGGCCGGGCGTGGAACGGCTATCTTTACCGTATTAGGCTTGTTGCTTATCTATGGAATGGGATTTTGGGAAGCAACTATGCAAACGCTTGCTCTCGTTTTGTCGTCTACTTGCTTGGCTCTGGTTGTCGGCGTGCCTTTAGGGATATGGACGGCGAACAGTCCGCGTGCAGATAAAATACTTCGTCCCATTCTCGATCTGATGCAGACTATGCCTGCTTTTGTCTACCTGATTCCCGCTGTCCTTTTCTTCGGCTTGGGAGCAGTTCCGGGAGTGTTTGCGACTATCATTTTCGCCATGCCGCCCGTAGTTCGTCTTACCGGATTGGGAATCCGGCAAGTCCCTAAAAATGTAGTGGAAGCTTCCCGGTCATTCGGGGCTACCCGCTGGCAGCTACTTTATAAAGTACAGCTTCCTCTGGCATTACCTACTATTTTGACCGGAGTAAATCAAACGATAATGATGTCACTTTCCATGGTCGTAATCGCTGCCATGATTGCTGCCGGTGGTTTAGGGGAAATCGTCTTGAAAGGTATTACCCAAATGAAAATCGGTTTGGGATTTGAAGGTGGTATAGCGGTGGTTATCTTGGCTATCATCTTAGACCGTATTACCCAAGGCATGGCAGGACGAAAAAACAAGAAAGACTAAAAACAGAAAGGAAAGAAAATGAGAATATATAAATTAGTAGGAATAGTATTGTCCGCCCTGCTTTTACTGGTTTCCTGTACGAATTCGGACGTAGATAAAAAGAAAGTGAAAATAGCTTATGCCAATTGGTTAGAAGGTATTGCCATGAGTCACTTGGCTAAGGTGGTACTGGAAGAACAAGGTTACGAAGTCGAATTGCAAAACGCAGACCTTGCTCCGATTTTCGTATCTATGTCAGGAAAGAAATCAGATGTCTTTTTGGATGCTTGGTTGCCGATAACGATGAAAGATTACTTGAACCAATACGGAGATAGCCTTGAATTCTTGGGTGAGGTTTATGGAGAAGCACGTGTCGGACTGGTCGTACCACAATATGTTACCATTAATTCCATAGACGAACTGGCAGCCAATAAAGACCGTTTTTCTTCTGAAATAGTAGGAATCGATGCCGGTGCAGGAATTATGAAAACCACAGATAAGGCGATCTCTGCTTACGGACTTGACGGATACACTCTTATGACTTCAAGTAGCTCAACTATGCTGGCGTCTCTGAAGAAAGCAATGGATAAAGGAGAATGGATTGTTATTACAGGCTGGACACCACATTGGATGTTTGACCAGTTTGATTTGAAATTTCTGAATGATCCGAAGAAAGTATATGGTGACCTTGAAGAGATACATGCTGTTGCTTGGAAAGGATTCAGTGAGAAAGACCCGTTTGCTGCTGAATTCTTTGCAAATATCAAATTGACGACGGAAGAACTTAGTTCTTTTATGACAGCTATGAAAGACGCCCGCATGGACGAAGAAGAAATAGCGCGTAAGTGGAGAAAAGAACATTGTGAATTGGTCGACAGTTGGATTCCGAAATCAAAGAATAAATAAGAAGAATTCAATAAACCAAATAAGGTCGGTACTGATTTCTATTCAGAGCCGGTTTAAATAAAAATGGGAGCCGTGCATTGAGCAGGCTCCCATTTTTATATGTATAAGAGTGTGATTAATTATTCAGCACCCCAGTTTTCTCTAGCCAGACGTTTGTAGCTGTTGTAACGCCATTTAGCGTTTTCTTCAGCAGCTTTGAACAGTTCTTCAGCTTCAGTAGGATATTGTTTCATTACAGAAGCGTAACGAACTTCACCCTTCAAGAAACCTTGGAAATCTTCCCAGTTCGGTTCTTTGCTATCCAATTGGAATGGGTTCTTGCCTTCTTCTTCCAAAGCCGGGTTGTAACGCCACAAGTGCCAGTAACCGCACTTAACAGCTTTTTCTTCTTCTTCCTGGCTCTTACCCATACCGGCTTTCAGACCGTGGTTGATACACGGAGCGTAAGCGATAATCAAAGATGGTCCGGGATATGCTTCTGCCTCGCGGATAGCTTTCAGAGTTTGAGCCTGGTCAGCACCCATAGCAATCTGAGCAACATATACGTAACCGTAAGTAGTAGCCATCAGACCAAGGTCTTTCTTACGAACGCGCTTACCAGCAGCAGCAAACTTAGCGATAGCACCCACCGGAGTAGCCTTAGAAGACTGACCACCTGTGTTAGAGTAAACCTCAGTATCCAGAACGAGGATGTTAACATCCTTACCTGATGCGATTACATGGTCAAGACCACCGTAACCGATATCGTAAGAAGCACCGTCACCACCGATAATCCACTGGCTGCGTTTAACAAGATATTGTTGCAGTTCAGCGATTTGTTTGCAGTGATTACATTTATCTTTGTTAGCTTCGACAACCGGGATAATCTTAGCTGCCAATTCTTTCGTCTTGTCAGCATCCAGCATATTGTTGATCCATTCAGCGAACAGTTCTTTCACGTCAGCAGGAGTGCAGTCGGCAGCAATAGCTTCGTTCATAACCTTCACGATACGTGCACGCATCTTTTCGTTAGCCAGTTCCATACCCAGACCGAATTCGCAGAAGTCTTCGAACAATGAGTTAGCCCAAGCAGGACCGTGACCGTTTTCGTTCTTAGTATAAGGAGTAGAAGGAACAGAACCGGAGTAGATAGAAGAACATCCGGTAGCGTTAGCAACCATTTCGCGGTCACCGAACAACTGAGAAATCAGCTTCACGTACGGAGTTTCACCACAACCGGAGCAAGCACCTGAGAACTCGAACAACGGAGTAGCGAACTGAGAGTTCTTCACGTTAGACTTGATGTCAACCAAGTGTTGTTTAGTCTTCACGTTATTAGCGCAGTATTCCCAATTAGCAGCTTCAGCCAATTGGCTTTCAAGATGTTTCATGGTCAATGCTTTGCCACCCTTCTTCGGATTACCCGGACAGATGTCAGCACAGTTTCCGCAACCCAGACAGTCGAGAACATCAACTTGGATACGGAATGTCATACCGTCGAATACTTTACCTACTGCTTTCAGTTGTTCGAACTGAGCACCCTTCTGTTCTTCTGCATCGAGAACGAACGGACGGATAGAAGCGTGAGGACAAACGTATGCACACTTGTTACATTGGATACAGTTTTCAGGATTCCATTCGGGAACAAATGCAGCAACACCACGTTTTTCGTATTTAGCAGTACCTTGATACCAAGTACCGTCTTCGATACCCTTGAATGCAGATACCGGCAGCAAATCACCGTCTTGTGCATTGATCGGACGAACTACTTCATTGATGAATGCAGGGTCGTTGTTTTCAACTTTTGCATCATCCGGCAAGTTAGCCCATGCAGGGTCAACAGTCAGCTGTTTGTATTCACCACCACGGTCAACGGCAGCATAGTTCTTGTTGACAACGTCTTCACCCTTCTTGCCGTAAGACTTAACGATGAATTTTTTCATCTGCTCAACAGCTTGTTCTACAGGGATTACACCTGTGATACGGAAGAATGCGGATTGAAGGATAGTGTTGGTACGGTTGCCCAAACCAATTTCCAGTGCAATCTGAGTTGCGTTGATATAATATACAGAAATGTTGTTCTGTGCGAAATACTTCTTAACCTTGTTCGGCAAGTTCTTAGCCAGTTCATCACCTTCCCAAATAGTGTTCAGCAAGAAAGAACCGTTCTTACGCAAACCACGTGTTACGTCGTACATGTGCAGGTAAGCCTGAACATGACAAGCAACGAAGTTCGGAGTGTTTACCAAGTAAGTAGAACGGATAGGAGTATCACCGAAACGCAAGTGAGAACAAGTGAACCCACCTGACTTCTTGGAGTCATAAGAGAAGTAAGCTTGACAGTGTTTGTCGGTGTTGTCACCGATAATCTTAACAGAGTTCTTGTTGGCACCTACCGTACCGTCAGCACCCAAACCGTAGAATTTAGCTTCGAACATACCTTCGCCGCCCAAAGCGATTTCTTCTTTTTGAGGGAGAGAAGTGAAAGTAACGTCGTCTACGATACCGATAGTGAAGTGGTTCTTCGGCATCGGCATAGCCAGGTTTTCGAATACTGAAAGGATCTGTGCAGGAGTAGTGTCCTTAGAACCCAGACCGTAGCGACCACCAACGATAACCGGAGCGTTTTCTGCACCGTAGAAGCAGTCTTTAACGTCAAGATACAAAGGCTCGCCGTTAGCACCCGGTTCTTTAGTACGGTCAAGAACTGCAATAGTCTTAGCAGTCTTAGGTACAGCAGCCAGGAAGTGTTTAGCAGAGAACGGACGATACAAGTGTACGGCAACCATACCCACTTTTTCACCGTTTGCTACCAAGTAGTCGATAGCTTCGCGTGCAGCTTCCGTTACAGAACCCATAGCGATAATTACGCGTTCTGCATCTTCTGCTCCGTAGTAATCAAACAAACCGTATTTGCGACCTGTAATCTTAGAAATTTCATTCATGTATTCTTCTACGATAGCGGGAACTGCTTCATAGTAGTTGTTGCATGATTCACGATGTTGGAAGAAGTGGTCGGGGTTTTCAGCCATACCACGGGCTACCGGATTCATCGGATTCAGTGCGCGGGCACGGAATTCAGCCAAAGCTTCCTGATCAATCAGCGGAGCAAGATCTTCGTTTTCCAACATTTCGATCTTCTGGATTTCGTGAGAAGTACGGAAACCATCGAAGAAGTTCATGAAAGGAACGCGTGACTTGATAGTAGACAGGTGAGCAACACCGGCCAAATCCATAACTTCCTGTACAGAACCTTCAGCCAACATAGCAAAGCCAGTCTGACGAGCTGACATTACATCCTGATGGTCACCGAAGATACACAATGCGTGAGAAGCCAATGTACGCGCTGATACATGGAATACGCATGGCAAGAATTCACCGGCAATTTTGTACATGTTAGGGATCATCAGGAGAAGACCCTGGGAAGCAGTGTAAGTAGTAGTCAACGCACCAGCCTGAAGAGAACCGTGAACTGCACCGGCAGCACCACCTTCAGATTGCATTTCCTGTACCAATACTGTTTCGCCGAAGATGTTCTTACGTCCTGCGGCAGCCCATTCGTCTACGTACTCAGCCATAGTCGAAGAAGGAGTGATGGGGTAGATAGCTGCTACTTCAGAGAACATATACGAGATATGTGCTGCAGCTTGGTTACCATCACATGTGATGAATTTCTTCTGTTTAGTCATAACTAAATTAAATATTTAAGTAAATAAATCTTTATTAGTATAAAAAGCCGAACATCCAGAGAGGTATCTGGTTGCCTCGACCTATTTCCGCCTTTTGCAACGCGTACGTCACATCCGGGTTATTTTTTATTTTTGTACCTTCCGGGCAAATTTTGAACGGCATTACTTCATCCACCATAAAAGAGGCATTTTTGTCTCCTTTATGTATTTTATGGTCTTTCCATAAGGAGTTGGCAAAGAAAGTCTCAAGTACATCCTGTTCCTCCACCTTTACCGGATAAATCGAATACATCAAGTTTGAGTTGTGCATCATAATCTTTGACGGTTTTTTGGGAAATTCTTCTCCTTTCGGATAAACCAGATTAATGAGACGTGCATCTGCCAGATACTTGATGTAATTCATCACCGTTGCGCGGGATGTCTGTATGTCGCTTGCCAGTTGGCTGACGTTTGGAGCTTTCGGACCGTCGACAGCCAACAAATATAGTAATTTTTTTATCTTTGAAAGATATTTCAGCTCAATTTGTTTGATAAGCAGGATATCTACTTCCACCATCATGTTCATTGTCTTCAGCAGATTCTCCGAAAAGTTACGCTTTTCGAGGAAGAAGGGGTAGAATCCATGATGCAGGTAATCCTGAAAGTAATCCAGCGGACGTACTTTGGAAAGCACTCCTTTGGCAATCTGTTCGTGTGTACTGAGAATCTCTTCGAGACTGTACGCCCGGAATTTCATACCTGTTTGCAGGTTCAGAAATTCGCGGAAAGAGAATCCGCGAAGATTATAGCTTTTCGCAATATCACGCAATTCGAGGTTTTCTTCTTTCAGCCGCATCACGGACGAACCGGTGAATACGATTTTCAGGTTCGGATAACGGTCGTAGCACATACGGAGTTCTTTGCTCCATTCGGGATGCTTAAACACTTGGTCGATCAGCAGAACTTTTCCGCCACGTTTCTGAAACTCGTTGGCAAAGTCTACGATGCTATGCCCCGAGAAATAGAAATTGTTCATGTTGATGAACAGACAGGAACGGTCGGTTCCGAATTTCTCTTTGGCGTATTGGAGAAGGAAAGTGGTTTTTCCTACGCCACGTGTCCCTTTGATACCAATCAGGCGGTCACTCCAGTCAATCTCGTCCATAAGATCGCGGCGAACGGGGGCATTGGTGTGCTCAACAAGGTAAGCGTGTGTGCGATAGAATGATTCCATTTCAGTTCTTTGTTTTTCGGGTGGCAAATATAGTGCTTTTTTTAGGATTTGCAAAGTAGAGATAGCAAAAATGTGCTTTTAAATACAACTTTCTCTTTATTGTGAAGATTCCTGTTTATTTCCTGTATATATTTGCAGAATAAAGCATTGATTGCATTTGGTATGGCTAAAAAGACTCTTTATATATTCAATCCGGAGCATGATTTGGCGTTGGCAAGTGGTGAAATGAATTATATGCCGCCGGCTTCTGCCAGGCGTATGGCTTCCGAACTGGCTTTGCTTCCTGTGTGGTATGCGGAACGGGGAAGTGCGGTGCTGGCTTCTTCTGCTTATAATCTCGATTATTTGAAGCGGATGCAGGAGTTGTTGGATATTCCGGTCTATTTAATGACGGAACCGGAATTGGCTGCCGAACCGGCATTGGATATCCGTCCTTGGGGGTGGGATGCGGCTTTACGGAAACGACTTTCAGGACTGGGAGTGGATGAATCCCTACTTCCTTCCATGCAACAAATAAGTGTATGGCGGGAGTACTCTCACCGTTCTAAGTCCGTATCGTTACTTCCTGAACTACAGTTGGATGAACATTTCTGTGGAGAATCTTATTATCTGAAAACGCCGGAAGAATGGAAATCTTTCGTGGAAGAACGGGAAGGGTGTTTGTTGAAAGCTCCGCTTTCGGGAAGTGGGAAAGGGTTAAACTGGTGCAAAGGTACATTTACTCCTTTTATCTCCGGTTGGTGCACGCGTGTGGCTGCTTTACAGGGAGGGGTTATTGCGGAACCCATATATAATAAGGTAGAGGATTTTGCTTTGGAGTTTTATTCTGACGGGGCAGGTGAAGTGATGTTTGCCGGATATTCTCTTTTCCGTACCGGAAAGAGTGGAATGTATGAAGGAAACTACCTGCTCTCTAATGAGGCAATCCGGGGGAAACTTTCCCAATACGTACCTTTAGGGGCTTTGACGGACTTGGAGAGTCGTTTGAAGTGTGAGCTTTCTAAGTCGGTAAGCTCTGTTTATAAAGGTTATCTGGGAGTTGATATGATGATTTGCCGGTTCCCGGAAAATGAAAAAACAGCTTTTCGGATTCATCCTTGCGTAGAAATAAATCTGCGCATGAATATGGGAGTCATGACGCGCTTCCTGTATGACTGCTATGTACATCCGGATTCAGCAGGATGTTCGGGAATTGATTATCATCCTTCGGAGGGGGAAGCTTTGAAGGAACACGAACGGATGTCGGCCACTTATCCGTTGGAAATCAGGGAGGGGAAAGTATGCTCCGGCTATTTACCTTTGGTGCCTGTCCATAAGAGAAGCTGTTACCGGGCGTGGATGTTGGTTGCTCCGACTCATTGAAAGTTGGTTGCTCCGACTCATTGAAAAAGGAATGGTGTGGGCTTGGTTGTTTTTGATATAGGATTCATCCCATTGGTTACCTGAGATTGTTAAATTTTCATTTATCGTTAGTAGAGTATTTTATTTAAGCTATCTTTGTTCATATTTATAGTCAAAATAATTATATTATATGAAAACACAAAGAATAAAAACACTTCTTCTTTTTCTGTCAATGATACCATTTATAGGTATTTATGCTCAATCAATATACTACGTTTCCCCTCACGCATCATCGGGTGGAGATGGTAGTCAGTCGGCTCCTTTTCATTCAATTCACGAAGCTGTCGAAAAAGCCCGAAAGGATCAAAATAGCACTACAATTTACTTGCGGGAGGGGAAATATGTTTTAGATAAGCCCTTGATGCTGACTTCTGATGATGGAAATGATTCGAAAGAATTGATAATAAAGAATTATCCCGGAGAGAAAACCGTACTGTCGAGTGGGATTGTACTGGACTTGAAATGGGAGAAATATAAAAACGGTATCATGCGGGCTGTAGTAAAAGGAAGTCCGGTTATGGATATGCTTTTCGTAAATGGAGAATTGAAATCTATGGCACGTTACCCTAATTATGATGAAAAAGCTGTTCGTTTTAACGGCACATCTGCTTTGGCAACAGCCCCGGAACGAGTAAAAAAATGGAAATGCCCGGAAGGGGGATACCTTCATGCCATGCATAAACATGATTGGGGTGATTTTCATTATCGTATTACAGGCAAAAATGAAAAGGGAGAGTTACAGCTGGAAGGTGGTTGGCAGAATAACCGTCCTATGGGAATCCATAATGAAAACAGGATGGTGGAGAATATCTTTGAAGAATTGGATGCTCCGGGAGAATGGTACTATGATAAAAAAGAAGGCTGGTTGTATTATTATCCTTTACCTGATGAAAAAATAAACGAACTGACGTTTGAGACCCCGCAACTTAAAAACTTGATTGAGTTTGCGGGAACTTCATCCGAGCCGGTGAAGAACATAACGATTCAAGGAATTGAGCTGACACAAACGATACGGACCTTTATGGAACAGTATGAGCCTCTGCTCCGCTCGGACTGGACAATATATCGGGGAGGAACCGTTGTTTTCAGGGGAACGGAAAAATGTGCTCTGCGTGATTGTTATATCCATAACGTAGGAGGGAATGGTGTCTTTTTTGATAAATATAATCGCTATTCGGCAGTGACCGGTTCTTATCTGACTTCTATCGGAGCCAGTGCCATTTGCTTCGTCGGGGATGTGGCGGGAGTACGTTCGCCGAGTTTTAGGTATGGGAAATTTGTTCCTTTGGATAAAATGGATTATACGAAAGGGCCTCAGAATGACAATCATCCTGCTTATTGCGAGGTCTCTGATAACTTGATATGTACAATCGGTTTGTTTGAAAAGCAGATTACCGGAGTGGAGCTTTCCATGTGCCGCAACATAACGGTAAGTCATAACAGTATTTACAATACTCCCCGTGCCGGAATTAATATCAGCGAAGGCACATGGGGAGGACATATTATCGAATACAATGACATTTTTAATACCGTGAAGGAAACAGGTGATCATGGAACTATCAACTCCTGGGGGCGTGACCGTTTCTGGCATCCGAATTATAATATAATGACGCAAATAACGAATGAAAAGCCTGCGTTGATTTTGGCAGACGTGGTCGAACCTATCATTATCCGCCATAATCGTTTGCGTTGTGATAGAGGATGGGATATAGACTTGGACGATGGTTCCAGTAATTACCAGATTTACAATAATCTTTGTTTGAATGGCGGCATTAAATTGCGTGAAGGGTTTTATCGGACTGTTGAGAATAATATTATCGTCAATAATACGCTTCACCCGCATTTGTGGTTTAAAAATAGCGGAGATGTCTTTTCACGTAACATTGTAATGACCAAATATAAACCTATAAGTGTGCGTGGTTGGGGCAGAGAGGTAGATTATAACATATTTGCAGACAGTTTGGCGTATCTTGCAGCTCGCCAACTTGGTGGGGATGCTCATTCTATAGTAACCACAGTCAAATTTATGGATGCTGCGAAAGGTAATTTTAATGTAGCTGACGATTCTGAAGTCGTAACCAAAGGAGGATTCCGTAATTTTCCGATGAACAATTTCGGAGTGCTGTCTTCTCGTTTGAAACGGTTGGCTGCAAGTCCTGTGATGCCCGTTCCGCTTGTGGCAGGTCATGCAACGGATACTAAAACGATGTTTTGGAAAGGGGTAACGTTTAAGAATCTGGATACATTGGAGGAACGTTCTGCTACGGGTATGGATACGGAACGGGGAGTTTATGTCGTTTCTGTAGATGTCTTAGGTAGTAATCAAGTCCGAGATTTTATTGCTTCGAATGATGTTATTCTTAGTGTAAATGGAAAGCCGGTCAATAATTTGGATGATATGGAGGAGGCGTTGAAGCATGTGGATACAAGTAAAAAGGCAGAGCTTGTTATTTTCAGAAATCAGAAGGAACATAAAGTTGTTATTCCTCTTTGATTTTTATCCATGTTTTTACTTATTACATAATGAAATAAATGTCTGTCATATCTATCATTAATTCTAATATTCTTCTAATTATCAGAGATATAAGTATGATAGATGCCTTCTATTAGGGGGTATCTATCATACTTTTACTGCAAAAAACAGGGTATCTGTCATAGATAAGACAACTGGATAAAGGTCGCGTAAGCTGGCTTGTTTTTATTGTAATGGGCACGCATAAATCCGATTATCATGGCTTAATAATCCGCCTTGAAAGGCATTAAATTTATAGCCCACAGCTGTGTGACGTACAGCCTCCATACGTGTGCTGTACGGTTTGCATACGTGGGCTGTACAGCCTGCGTATGTGGGCTATAAAAAGACTGATACTCCAACCGGATTATTAAGCTGCAAAATACGGGTTATCTTACTGTAAAACGTGCATTCTTATGCCTTATGTAGTATTTAATCCGGCTCTTTGCTCCTGGGTAGGGGGAAGTTATTTCTGTGCCGCTGTACTTTCATTCCCGTAACGGTCTACGGCTGTAACGGCAAAATGCTTTTTGGCATTCCAAGGCAGGATAGGGGCGTAGATATAACTTGTCTCTCTGATATTCTGTGCAACGATATTTTCCGGCCGACTGGTGTCTACCGGATATTCATTCGATGCATAAATAATGTACATCGGATTATTACGTGGATCATTGTCGGTAGCGGCCTGCCATTTCAATTCCGTATATCCACTGTCGATAGTCCTTACTTTCAGTTCGGACGGAGCTGTGGGCGGAACATTGTCCAACCAGGGCATCGGTGGCTGTAAAGCCGGGTATGCGTAGAAGTTCTCGATTAGTTCATCATAGATGCCTTGAGTGTTCTCCATGAGATATTTTACCCGGTAGTGGCCTTCACCCGCCATTTTATGATTCCGGATGAAGTTTATTTGACGGTCTATCTCGTCCCGTGTCCATTTACCTTCGTCGGGATGAAGGAAATAGATGCCGAGCCCCGGAATAACTTGTCGTCCGTTGCTTTGCTCCTGCCAGTCAAGGGCAAAAGGATAGAAACTGTTTCCCTGAAAATACATCATTGGATATATCTGGTCCATAATACCTTCGCCAAGCCAGCCTTGCGGGTCTTGATAAACAGTGAAGAAAGCGTTCCACCCACGGGAAGGATAACGCGAAGTGTCCCGGTATTTCCCAACCGGACTGGCGCTGAGCTTCACCCAAGGCTTCATTGCTTTTACACCTTTATATATATAACGTACAATTTCAGAAATATTATCCCGCCGCCATTGGTCCAGTGTACGCCCTTTCCCGTATCGGCGGAAATCATATTTGTCGGGAAAGAGAGGGGCATTCTCCGGATAACGCAGATAATCGAAATGTACCCCATCTATATCATAATGGCTCACGACTTCCCGTACCAGTTTCATCAAATATTCTTTAGTTCCCGGATGTCCAGGATTAAGGAAATATTCGTTCTTGTAAGGTACGCAAATATCTTTCATCCGCTTGGTGACGGACCGGTTGCCGAGCGAGGCAACGTGTTTCCTGTTTCCCAACGGAATAGTTACCATCCAGGCGTGGCATTCCATACCCCGCTTGTGGCATTCTTCAATGGCAAAAGCGAGCGGATCATAACCGGGATTTCCGCCGGATTTCCCTGTCAGGATAGAATTGAAAGGTTCGATAGACGAAGGATATAACACATCCCCGCGTGTGCGTGTCTGAAACAGGACAGTATTGAAATTGGCAGCCTTCAGTTTATCGAGGATATCCACCAATTCTTCCTTTTGCTTGCGGATACTTTGAGGACTGACAGCACGTGTGCGGGGCCAGTCGAGACCATACAACGCTGTGAGCCATGCGGCGCGGACTTCATGTTTGGGCTGCGCTGCCACGGAGAGGAAAGGAAACAAAAGTGAAAGAATGAGAATAGATAGGCGCATATTCTTTATTTTTTGTTTTAAATCCCTGCAAAGTTAGTAAAAGTGTCGGTAATGTTGGGCTGTTTCGTGAGATTATGTTACATTTGCCAAGCTAAAAAAACGACACACTATGATAACATTTACTCTATGCCTACTGGCGTTGATAGTAGGCTATTTTACGTATGGACGTTTGATGGAACGCGTCTTTGGTCCCGACGACCGTAAAACACCGGCTCTGACCAAGGCTGATGGAGTAGACTATATTCCATTGCCGACCTGGAAGATTTTTATGATTCAGTTCCTTAATATTGCCGGACTAGGTCCGATATTCGGTGCAATAATGGGAGCTAAATTCGGTAGTTCTTCTTATTTATGGATTGTGTTGGGAAGTATTTTTGCCGGGGCGGTGCACGATTATTTTGCCGGAATGCTTTCCTTGCGTCATGAGGGCGAGAGTTTGCCGGAAATTATCGGACGCTATTTGGGACTTACGACGAAACAGATAATGAGAGGTTTCACCGTTATCCTGATGATTCTGGTCGGTTCGGTTTTTGTGGCCGGTCCTGCGGGATTGCTGGCGAAACTGACGCCGGAAAGTCTGGATGCTACGTTCTGGATTATCGTTGTGTTTGCGTATTATATTTTGGCTACATTGTTGCCTGTAGATAAGATTATAGGTAAGATATATCCGTTGTTTGCAATTGCCTTGTTGTTTATGGCTGTGGGGATTCTCGTCATGCTTTATGTGAATCATCCCGCTTTGCCGGAACTGTGGGACGGATTGCAAAATACGAACCCGGAGGCGAGTGAACTTCCTATCTTTCCGATAATGTTTGTGAGTATTGCCTGTGGTGCAATTTCCGGTTTCCATGCTACACAAAGTCCTTTAATGGCTCGTTGCATGACTTCGGAACGTCATGGGCGTCCGGTGTTCTACGGTGCAATGATAACCGAAGGCATCGTTGCACTGATTTGGGCTGCCGCCGCTACTTACTTTTTCCATGAGAATGGGATGGAAGAAAGTAATGCTTCCGTCATAGTAGATGCAATCACAAAAGAGTGGCTGGGAACAATCGGGGGTGTGCTTGCTATCTTGGGAGTGATTGCTGCTCCGATTACTTCGGGCGATACGGCTTTCCGTTCTGCCCGTCTGATTGTGGCGGATTTCCTGGGCTTGGAACAAAAGAGTATGCGTCGTCGTTTATACATCTGTATTCCGATGTTCGTGGCGGCTATCGGTTTACTTCTGTATAGCCTGCGTGATGCGAACGGATTTAATATGATCTGGCGTTATTTTGCCTGGGCCAACCAGACATTGGCTGTGTTTACCCTCTGGGCAATAACGGTTTATCTGGCGGTATCCAAGAAACCGTATGTCATTACTTTGATACCTGCCTTGTTTATGACAAGTGTGTGTTCTACTTATATATGTATTGCTCCTGAAGGTTTGGGACTGTCGCACGCAATCTCTTATTACATCGGTGTAGGATGTGTGGTGGTTGCTATTGTGTGGTTCTTTGTCTGGCTGAGCAAGCAGAAAACAAGAAAATTATCAGAATGAAGAAAATAAAAAGATCAACGGGAGTTGCACTTGCATTCCTTATTTATGTATCCGTGACGGCGGCTTATCTGTTACCCCGTAATACGGAAGTGAGCCAGACGGAAAAGTATCTGACGGTGGCGGGTTCTTATGTCATTGTCCTGCTTCTTTGGCTTGTCCTCCGCAAAAAGGAACAGATGCGTGAACGCCGTAAAAAAGACGAACAATCTATTCACTTAAAAAAGTAAGTTTATGAAGAAATTAGCTTTAGCTATTTGTCTGCTGTTGGCATCAATAGCTGCACAGGCACAATTTGAGAAAGGAACTATGATTCTAAATCCTTCCGTTACAGGGTTGGACTTTTCTTACAGTAAAAATGATGATGCTAAATTTGGGATCGGCGCGCAAGCCGGTACATTTCTGGCAGACGGTTTTGCATTAATGGTAAATGCAGGAGCTGACTGGTCACAACCGGTAGATATATATACATTAGGTACGGGAGCACGTTGTTATTTTAATACTACAGGTGTTTATATCGGTGGTGGCCTCGATTGGGAACGCAGACGTTATAAAGGTGGCGGTCATAACAACGATTGGGGATTGGGTATCGAAGCCGGATATGCTTATTTCCTGTCGCGGACAGTAACTATCGAACCGGCTGTTTATTATAAATGGCGTTTTGATGACTCCGATAATTCACGTTTCGGCATTAAAGTAGGATTTGGATTCTACTTTTAAATAATTTGAGAATGGAGAGTGGAGAGTTATTGCGCTATATTTGCTGCAAAACATCTCTCAACTCTCCATTTCTGACTCTTGACTTATTTCAGCTTTTCTTTCAGGAACTGACCCGTATAGCTTGCTCCGCAAGCGGCTACTTCTTCCGGAGTACCTACCGCTACAATGTTCCCACCTTTATCTCCACCTTCCGGGCCGAGGTCAATCACATAATCGGCACATTTGATAACATCCATATTATGCTCGATGATTACGATGCTATGTCCACGGCGGATCAAGGCGTCAAAAGCATCCAGAAGTTTACGGATGTCGTGGAAATGCAAACCTGTCGTTGGTTCGTCAAAGATAAACAGAGTCGGGTCGGCTTTCTCCTGACTCAGATAGAATGCTAGTTTCACACGCTGGTTCTCACCACCGGAAAGAGTGGAAGAAGATTGGCCTAGTTTGATATACCCGAGTCCTACATCCTGCAACGGGAGTAGCTTTTTTACAATTTTCTTCTGTCCGTGTTCATTGAAGAATTCAATCGCCTGGTTCACGGTCATTTCCAGTACATCAAAGATGTTCTTGTCGTGGAATTTCACTTCCAGTGTGTCGGATTTGAAACGTTTCCCGTGGCAGGATTCACATTCCAGAACGAGGTCTGCCATGAACTGCATTTCTACGGTAATGGTGCCTTCACCCTTACATTCTTCGCAACGTCCGCCTTCACTGTTGAAACTGAAGAAACCGGCGGTATATCCCATTTGTTTGGCGAGTGGCTGCTCCGACCATAGCTTGCGGATTTCGTCATAAGCCTTGATATATGTCACGGGATTGGAACGGGATGATTTGCCGATCGGATTCTGGTCTACAAATTCTACATTCCGTAAGTCGCGCAGACTGCCTCCGATAGATGAAAATTCTCCCGGACGGTCACTGCATTCGTCCAACTCACGCTTCAATGCTCGGAAGAAAATATCACGTACCAGCGTGCTTTTCCCGGAACCGGAAACACCGGTAACCACTGTCATTACATTCAGCGGGAAGCGGACGTCTACTCCTTTCAGGTTATTCTCGCGTGCACCTTTCAGTTCAATATAATTATTCCACGGACGGCGATGTTGGGGGACGGGAATTTCTTCTTCTCCCAAAAGATAGCGGACGGTATAACTGTTGCTTCCTTTTTTGAGGTCTTTCATGTCACCCTGATAGACGACTTCTCCTCCCAGACGTCCGGCGTTGGGACCGATGTCAATAATATAATCTGCTGCACGAATGATTTCCTCGTCATGTTCTACAACTACTACCGTGTTACCGAGTTGTTGCAGTTGGCGCAGCACATTAATCAGGCGGTCGGTGTCACGGCTGTGCAGACCGATACTGGGTTCGTCGAGGATATAGAGGCTACCTACAAGACTGCTTCCCAGTGATGTCGCCAGATTGATACGCTGGCTTTCTCCACCCGACAGGGAGTTACTGAGCCGGTTCAGTGTCAGATACCCCAGACCTACATCAATCAGGAAACGGATACGGCTGTTTATTTCCATCAGAATCCGGCGGGCTACATTACTGTCGTGCTCGTTCAGTTCCAAGTGATCGAAGAACTGCTTTAATTCGGAAATAGGCAGGTCTACCAGTTCGGAAATATTCTTTCCGCCTACGCGTACATAGCCGGCTTCCGGTTTCAGACGGGTACCGTGGCATTTCGGGCAAAGTGTTTTTCCGCGATACCGGGCAAGCATCACACGATATTGTATCTTATATTGATTTTCTTCAAGCATCTTGAAGAAGTCATTAATACCGTGGAAATATTGGTTTCCTTCCCAAAGCAACCGGCGCTGTTTGTCCGTCAGTTCATAATAAGGAGTGAAAATCGGGAAGTCGAATTTCTCCGCATTGTGGATCAGCTCTTCTTTCCATTCTCCCATTTTTTCACCGCGCCAACATACGATCGCTCCTTCATAAACAGATAAAGAACGGTCGGGAACCACCAAATGCTCATCTATACCGATAACTTTGCCGAAGCCCTCACAGGTGGGGCAGGCACCGATCGGGGAGTTGAATGAAAACATCTGGTCATTGGGTTCTTCAAAAGTGATACCGTCTGCTTCGAACTTTGTGCTGAAGGAGAACAGTTGTGTTGTTCCGTCCGGCAGGTAAAAGCGTAGCATGCAGGTTCCGTCGCCTTCGTACATGGCTGTTTCGGCAGAGTCGGTGAGGCGGCTGATAGCATCTTTGGTGTCGGCTACTGCCATACGGTCTACCAGCAGATAAACTTCGTCGCCTGCTACGGGCTTGTATTCATCAATACGTTTCATCTCACCGTTCACTTCGATACGGTTGAATCCCTGTTTGAGGTCTATTTCCAGTTGCTGTTGCAGGCTGCGGTCTTCACGCAGGTGGATAGGGGTCAGTACGGTGTATCTTGTCCCTTCCGGGTGTGATAGCATACAGTTGATGATGTCTTCCGTCGAATGTTTCTTCACTTCCTGTCCGCTTACAGGGCTGTATGTCCTCCCTACACGGGAATACAGCAAACGGAGATATTCATAAATTTCTGTGGAAGTTCCTACGGTGGAACGGGGATTGCGGCTGTTTACTTTCTGTTCTATGGCAATCGCAGGCGGGATGCCTTTGATAAAATCGCATTCCGGTTTGCTCATTCGTCCGAGAAACTGGCGTGCGTAGCTACTTAGGCTTTCTACGTAGCGGCGTTGTCCTTCTGCGTAGAGGGTGTCAAAAGCGAGAGATGATTTTCCTGAACCTGATAATCCGGTGATGACAACAAGTTTGTTGCGTGGAATATCTACATCGATGTTTTTTAGGTTGTTTACTCGTGCGCCTTTGATCGAAATATAGTTATTTTCTGACATAAAATGCTCCTTGTTTTATGGTAGTCGGCAAAGTTAGCGAATTTATCGGGAGTTTGTATTATCTTTGCGTCACATTATTACGATTTAAGAATATTATGAAGCTGAAAAACTATCTTTTACTTTTGGCTCTTCTTCTGGCTGTGGGAGTGAGGGCACAGGTGCCGACGGGCGACAAATATCCCAAACGTGAGTTTCGTGCTGCATGGATACAGGCTGTCAACGGACAGTTTCGCGGTGTTCCCACAGAACGACTGAAACAAACACTGATTAGCCAGTTGAACTCGCTTCAAGGGGCAGGTATTAATGCGATTATCTTTCAAGTGCGTCCCGAAGCGGATGCGTTGTATGCTTCGCAACATGAACCGTGGAGCCGTTTTCTGACAGGGACACAAGGACAAATGCCTTCGCCTATGTGGGACCCGATGCAGTTCATGATTGAGGAATGCCGGAAACGGAATATGGAGTTTCATGCCTGGATTAATCCTTATCGGGTGAAAACCTCCCTGAAGAACCAGTTGGCGCCGGAACATATATATAATCAGCATCCGGAATGGTTTGTTACTTATGGAGACCAATTGTACTTCGACCCGGCACTTCCCGAGAGTCGTGAATATATCTGTAAAATCGTGACGGATATTGTGTCCCGCTATGATGTGGACGCTATCCACATGGATGACTATTTCTATCCTTATCCTATTAAGGGAGTCGATTTTCCCGATAACGCAAGTTTTGCCCGTTATGGCGGAGGCTTTACTAACAAGGCGGACTGGAGACGTAGTAATGTGAATGTGTTGATTAAGAAATTGCACGAAACCATTCGGGGGGTGAAGCCGTGGGTAAAGTTCGGAATCAGTCCGTTCGGAATCTATCGTAATCAGAAAAGTGACCCGTTGGGAAGTAATACCAATGGCTTGCAGAATTATGACGATCTGTATGCTGATGTTCTGCTTTGGGCGCGTGAAGGCTGGATTGATTATAATATTCCGCAGATTTACTGGGAAATCGGTCATAAGGCGGCCGACTATGAGACATTGGTGAAGTGGTGGGCTACGCATTCGGAGAACCGTCCGTTATTTATCGGCCAGTCAGTGACAAATACGATTCAGCACGCTGACCCGCAGAATCCTTCTATGAATCAGCTTCCCCGGAAAATGGCTTTACAGCGTGCTTATCAGACGATTGGCGGTAGCTGTCAATGGTATGCGGCAGCTGTTGTTGAAAATCAGGGAAGATATCGCGATGCGCTGGTTTCGGAATATCACAAATATCCGGCATTAATCCCCGTATTCGACTTTATGGATGATAAGGCTCCGGACAAGGTGCGCAAGATGAAGAAAATATGGACTGAAGACGGCTATGTGCTTTTCTGGACTGCTCCGAAAGCTGAAACGGAAATGGATAAGGCTGTGCAATATGTGGTCTATCGTTTTGGCAGAAAAGAAAAGGTGAATCTTGACGACCCTTCACATATTGTTGCTATCACTCGTAATCCTTTCTACAAACTTCCATACGAAACAGGAAAAACAAAGTACCGCTATGTGGTGACTGCGTTAGACCGTCTTCATAATGAATCGAAGTCGGTTAGCAAGAAAGTAAAACTGTGATAAAAGTAAAACTGTAATAAGTGAAGAATAGAAAAAGAGGCTGACTAACAATTCAGTAGTATCTTCAATTCTCCTCCTTCGGGAAGGAGGAGTCCCCGTAGGGGGAGGTGGTAGGAAAATACATAAGTCGTTTATTTTCAATATTGTGTATCCGCCTACCACCCCAGCAATTAATAAAGCAATAGTCCTGCAATGCCGCAGGCTATAATCATTAATATAGGATTAGCTTTATATTTTCTGGTTCCGATGAAAGCGACTAGAAAGATGATAATACTGATAACGAATGAGTAAGTGTCAGTTGTCGGTGAACCGAAATTTTCTACATTCATCAATACCAGTGCGGCGGAAGCCAACAGGCCGACAACTGCGGGACGCAGTCCGCTAAATATGGATTCTACTACCGGATGTTTCTGATATTTCAGGAAGAATTTGCTAATGGTCAGCATCAAGATGAAGGAGGGGAGGACTACAGCAAAGGTAGCAATGACCGATCCCACGACACTCCCCGTAGAGGTGAATCCGACGTACGTAGCCGCATTAATCCCGATAGGTCCCGGTGTCATTTGGCTGATTGCAACAATATCCGTGAACTCCTGCGAGCTCACCCAACCATAACGGGTTACTACTTCCCCTTGAATCATGGAGAGCATCGCATAACCTCCTCCAAATCCAAAGAGCCCGATCTTAAAAAACGTATAGAATAACTGAAGATAGATCATCTCTTTTTAATTTTTTACCATGAATCTTGAATAATGAACAGGGAACGATAACTCTCGACTCTCCATTCTCAACTTTCTACTTTTCTAAATTTTCCCCAGAGGAAGCCTCCCACTCCCGCAGCAATAATAATCCAGATAGGCGAGAACCCCAATAGCCAGATCAGCAGTGCCGAAACAACAGGAATCCACAGGTTGTGGCGGTTGATTTTAGCGGACCGGCCCATTGTGAAAGTCGGGGCGGCAATAAGTGCCACTACCGCCGGTCGGATTCCTTTGAAGATGCGTTCCACAATCGGGTTGTCTTTAAAACTATGGAAAAATAGAGCAATCGCCAATATAATGATGAAGGAAGGCAAAATTGTTCCTAATGCTGTGATAATACTTCCTCGGATACCACGCAACTTGTATCCTATAAAGATAGAAATATTGACTGCCAAAATGCCCGGAGCAGATTGGGAGATAGCCAGCAGGTCGATAAAATCTTCCTGCGCAATCCATTTCCGCTTCGTAACAATTTCATTCTCAATAAGCGGCACCATTGCGTACCCTCCTCCGATAGTAAAGGCGCCTATTTTAAAAAAAATTCCAAATGATTCGAGATAGATGTTCATTCTTTCTTTTCTCCTCCTTTCTTGTTTGTTCTCTTTTCTTTGCCGTATTGGCTGGGACTTACGTTAAAATGCTTCTTGAATACTTCACGGAAGTATTTCGCATCACTGAATCCTGTCATTTCTGCTATTTCTGTTATGCTATGTGTGTTCTCTTTCAATAATTGCACGGCATACTTCAACCGGATCAGACGGATATAATCTCCCGGAGCCTGGTCGGTCAATGCCCTGAGTTTGTTGTAGAAACTTGTACGGCTCATGCCTACCAGGTTGCAAAGTACATCTACGGTAAGGGCCGGGTTATCTATATTGTCTTTTATATGCTTTTTGACGTTGGCAATAAACTTCCAGTCAATGTCCTGTGAGCAGTTGATGCATTCGTCATCTTCTTCCTCATCATCCAGCTCCAGATTGGCATACTTACTGCGCAAAAGAGCACGGTTAGTCAGCAGATTGTCGACAGTCGCTTTTAATATACCTATATTAAACGGTTTCAAGATGTATTCGTCGGCACCGATTTTAAGTCCGGACAAGATATCTTTCTCATTATTCAGAGCTGTCAGCAGGATAACCGGAATGTGCGATGTCTCTATGTTGTTTTTGAGTTCCTTGCATAATTCGTCTCCCCGCATTTCCGGCATCATAATATCAGAGATAACCAACTCCGGTTTGTATTCGGGGATGATCGTCAACGCTTCTTTTCCGTTGGAACACGTTTGTACAGTATATTCTTCTGATAATGTCTGCAACAGATAGTTGCGTAATTCATCGTTATCCTCCACAATCAGAATCCGCCGGTGTTCACCGTTCAACTTCTTATGTGCGTTTTCGTATATTTCGGGTGAGGGAGCAGGTACATTGCTTAGGGTTCTGTTTTCCTGACGTTGTTTGCTCAGTGTTGCCAGATGTGCCTTACGGAAACGCTTGCTGTCTTTCGGGAAAGATACCTTGATAACCGAACCTTGATTTTCCACACTCGACAAATTAATCTTACCTTTATGCAGCCGCACTAATTTCCAGACAAGCATCAGTCCGATCCCGCTACCCGTCACTTTGGAGTTGATTGCATTGCTGCCACGGAAATGCAGCTTGAACAGTTTTTTCTGTTCGCTGGCCGGAATTCCGATTCCTGTATCCCTGACTTCGACGCTCCACGAGTCTGTATTGTCGGACACGAAAATCTGTACATTACCGTTTTCCGGAGTGTACTTCAAGGCATTCGAGATTATGTTTTTCAGGATTGATTCCATTTTTTCCTTATCAAACCATACATTCATATACCTGAAATTACTTTCGTGGGTGAAGTTGATATGTTTGATATTGGCGTACTGCTGGAAAGCATTGTATATTTCGGTTGTAAATGTGTTCAGTTCATGTTCCGAAATATATAGTTCGGAGGAATATACGTCCGCCCTCTCGAAGTTTATTAGATTGGTGGTGAGACGTAGCAGGGCATTTACATTCCGTAATGCAGTATTCATATTGGATATTCCTTCCTTGCTTAGTTCTTCTTTTTCACGAAGATCTTCCAGTGGCGCTTTGATAAGCGTCAACGGAGTACGGATGTCGTGTGCAGTGTTGATAAAGAAATGAATCTTTTCGTCGGACACTTTACGTTGTTTCCTTAGGATCAGAATACGTAATGAGACAGCAGCGATAAAGACAAGGATAACGATATAGAGCAACATTGCCCAAACGGTCAGCCAAAAAGGCTGGGCGATGATAATATCTATACTCCTTTCTTCGAGCATAATACGCTGGTCCTCATTGGAGATAGCACGTACCCTTAACGTATATTTTCCCGGTGCGAGGTTAGTATAACGGATTGTGTTTTCTGTCCCCGGTTTGCTCCATTCTTCGTAAAAGCCTTCCAGTTTCCAGGAATAAAGGACATTAGAAGGATAGTCATAGTTGATAGAAGAAACCTGTAACGAGAAAATATTCTGGTTATATTTTAATTTCAGCTCTTTCGTATTGTTGATACTTGCCTTTAGCGGGGAATTTTTGTCTCCCGGGTAGATCGTTTGATAAAACAGTTTGAAATCGCTGAATATCATTTTGGAAGAATAGGTTCTGGGAAGTTTCATGTCTTTATTGAACTCTACTGCCCCGTTCGAACTTCCGAAAATAAAGTTGTTGTTCTTTCGCAGGGTACCGGACAATGCATTGAAATGTGTGGTCATAAGTCCCATTTCTTTTGTCCAGTTGTGAAATGTTTTTTGGTTAGGATAAAAGCTGGTCAGACCGCTTTCCGTGCTAAGCAGAATATCTTCGTCAGCGTCTGAAAGCAAGGTATAGATATTGTTGGAAATCAATGCGCAATTTCCCGTATGATAATGAGTGAACAGTTTGGTGTGAGGATCGTAAATTAATAATCCGGAGCCACTGGTTCCTATATATAGCGATCCTTTCTTGGTCTGGTATAAAGAATATATATAGTTTGATTCTACGGGAAGTTTGATACGTTCATATTTACCCGATTCTTTATCCAATAAAAACAATCCGGTCGCACTGCCTATCCACATACTTTTGGCATCGCGTTCGAGAATTGCAGTAATGGAGTTCAGTCCGTGGTACAGTTGTATATTTTTAGTGTGTACATTGATACGTTTCAGATTATAAAATCCTCCGCTCCAGATATTTCCTTGTGAGTCTTTACGGATATCACGTATATACTTATCCGGGCGTATGTTCTCATATGCATACGAAGCCGGAGTAAAATAGCTGACATTGGAAGATCTCTTGTCTATCTGATAAATGCCGGAGAAGTATCCGCCGGCCCAGACAACTCCGGGAAGCACTTCGCACAGGGTAGTGAAAATATGACTTCTGCTATCCTGGTTCTTCTCAAAAGAACTGAGGAAGGAACGCCATTGTCCGGTCTTGGAATTTAAGAGACTGATTCCATTATTGGTTCCGAACCATAAGTCACCGTCACTGTCTTCGATAATCGAATTAACCTGGTCGTTTATCAAAGACTGTCTGTTGCCGATAGAATGCTTGATCCATTTATAGCTGGAATAGCGATTATTCTGTACGGTGATTCCGATAGGGTAGTTCGCCAACCATATCCGTTCTTCTTCTATATAAAGATCATTGATACTGTTGCCGTTCATGCCGTTATTACTGTTGTAATCAGCAATAATGTAAGGCTCCATCTGATAGGTTTCAACATTCATTTTATGTACACCGCCGCCATCTGACGCTATCAACAATTCTTTGGCGTTTAAGGGCTTGATTCGTGTAATGCTGATATCTTTCAGACTATGTGGAGGTTGTGTGACGGACTTGGTCGACATATCATAGATGAGCACTCCCCGTTGGAAAGTTCCGATAAACAATTTACGAATCTTTGTGTCGAAATGTAGATCGAGTATTTGTGCTTTCACATTCTCCAGCTTGTCGCAGTGAATAAGTTCCAGTGTGTTGTTTTCCAACTTGGCATAGTGGATTCCCATTTCCGTGCCAATGAAGTAATGTGTGTCGTCAATCTGTTCGATGTCATTGATTTCTTCACTGATGTCATTCTTTATGTGAGTGACTTCTCCTGTATCCGTGTTATAAATAAAGATAGTTTCCTCATTACACAACCAGATATGCTTGCTCTGATCGAGCCATGCGAAACTTACCGGAGCCGGCAAATCACGGAAGTTCTCTATGGGCAGTTTATATACGAGTGTGAAGCAGTCGTGGATCTGGTCATACCGGAATATCTTTCCTTTTTTCCCGATTTCCCATAATACATCTTCCTTATCAATATATAGCCAATTGAGGTTCAGTAGCGAATTAACCTCTACGTCACCGTCCATTAGTTTGTATCGTTTGAAATCTTTTCCATTGTATCTGTCAATACCTTCATGGGTGAGGAACCACATATATCCGGTTCTGTCTTTCTGGATATAGTAAACTCGCCGGTTGCTTAGCCCATCTTCCACTCCAATATATTGGTACGTCTGAGCGATACAGGTTAGAGGAAACAATAAGATTAGAAAAATCCATTTTTTCATATAAATAGGACTTTTAAGGGTTATTGAATCTTGTTCTGAGGGGGAAAGTTTGACAAAATTAAGAAGATTTTTCGACACTACAAAATTTTGGAGTAAGGATTACGTCGTACTTGAATTGAAGCGGATGAGGAGCTTTTTCAGCTATTTGTATTTAGTGCTTATTTGTGGAACTTTAGTTGTATATAAACGAATTTAGGTAGTAGGAATATTGGGATAAACTAAAAGGCTGGTACTTTTTGGGAAGTACCAGCCTTAAAAAATATAAAGCAATTATTTATCTCACCTTTTCTTCAATCCACTTGCGGGCATTGACAAATGCTTCAATCCACGGAGTTACCTGATCGCTGTTTTTGCGGTCTGCCGGATAACAACCGTTCTGCCATGGGAAGATAGCGCGTTCCAAGTGAGGCATCATAGCCAGATGACGGCCGTCGGCGCTGGCAAGTCCGGCGATAGAATAGTCGGAACCGTTCGGGTTTCCGGGATATTCGTCATAGCTGTATTTTGCCACTACATTATATTTGTCTTCATCGTAAGGCAGAGAGAATTTTCCTTCTCCGTGAGCTACCCAGATACCTAGTTTGCTACCGCTCAATGAACCGAACATAACGCTGCGGTTGGTAGGGATAGTCAGGCCGACAAAGGTAGACTCGAATTTATGGGAATCATTGTGAAGCATCTTACCTTTCTTTTTGTGTTCAGGATTGATAAGTCCAAGCTCCATCATCAACTGGCAACCGTTACAGATACCCAGTGACAATGTATCTTCACGAGCATAGAATTTATCGAGTGCTTCTTTTGCCTTTTCGTTGAACAAGAAACCGCCTGCCCAGCCTTTGGCTGAACCAAGTACGTCGGAGTTGGAGAAACCGCCGCAATAAACGATCATGTTTACGTCTTCCAGTGTTTCACGTCCGCTGATAAGGTCGGTCATTGTCACATCTTTCACGTCAAAACCTGCCAAATAGAGTGAATAAGCCATTTCGCGTTCGCCGTTCGTTCCTTTTTCGCGGATGATAGCTGCGCGGACACCGCTCGGAGTACGACGGTCCGGAGTAATACCGTATTGAGAAAGTTTGCCTTTGAATTCTGGCATGAAAGCAAATTCAACCGGCTGCATCTTGTAGTTTTCAAAACGTTTTTTGGCGCAACCGTTCATGGATTGTTTGCGGTCGAGCAGGTAAGAAGAAGAATACCATACATCACGCATATAGTCGATACCGAATTGGTAGGTAGCGTCTCCTTTGGATACGAGGATGTGGCGTTCGTCGGTAGGTTTACCCAACTTCAGGTAGCCTACGCCTGCGTCTTCCAGAATCTTCTTCACCTCTTCTTTGTGCTTGTCGCTGACCTGGATAACAATACCCGGATTTTCTGCAAACAGAATCTTGACAATATCCTGTTCCTTCATCTTGTCGAGGCTGATTTCCATACCGCCTTCCACATTGGCGAAGCACATTTCGAGCAATGTAGTGATCAGACCACCGGCAGAAATATCATGTCCGGCAAGAATCAATCCTTTGTTTACCAGTTCCTGTACGGCAAGGAAAGCATCGCGGAAATACTCTGCGTCTTGTACGCAAGGCACATCGTCACCCACTTTGCCCAATGACTGTGCAAAGGCGGAACCGCCGAGCTTCAGTTCGTCGAAGCTGAAGTCAATATGATAAAGAGTTGTTTTTTCGTTGTTTACCAATACCGGAGATACAACCTTCTTCACGTCGGAAACTTCGCCGCCTGCCGATACAATTACTGTTCCCGGAGAAATTACTTTTTCGCCGTTCGGATACTTCTGCGTCATAGACAGAGAATCTTTTCCGGTAGGAACGTTGATTTGCAGGGCGCAGCAGAAGTCGCTCAATGCTTTCACGGCAGTGTAGAGACGAGCGTCTTCACCTTCCTGTGAACGGCAAGGCCACATCCAGTTGGCGGACAGGGAGATGCTGTCCATGCCCTCTGCCATAGGAGCCCAGACAAGGTTAGTCAGTGCTTCGGATACAGAAAGTATAGAACCGGCAGCCGGATCGGCCAATGCTGCTTGCGGAGCGTGTCCGATAGAGGTAGCGATACCTTTCTCGCCACGGTAGTCGAGTGCTACGACACCACAGTCGCTCAACGGCAATTGAAGTTCACCTTGGCATTGCTGACGGGCTACTTTACCTGTTACCGAACGGTCTACTTTATTGGTCAGCCAATCCTTGCAAGCCACTGCTTCGAGCTGCAATACATTGGTCAGGTATTCATGCAGTTGAGACAATTCGTATTTCGGCATTTCATAATGACGTTCTACGGTTTTGTCTATCATATATGTCTTGGGAGATGAACCGAACATCTGTTCTACGGCAAGATCGAACGGACGTACACCGTCAGCTTGTTGGAAAGCAAAGCGGTGGTCGCCTGTCGTTTCTCCGACTACGTACATCGGGGCACGTTCACGTTCTGCAATCTTGCGCACATGTTCGATAGCTTCTTCTTTGATAAGAAGTCCCATACGTTCCTGGCTTTCATTAGCGATGATTTCTTTGGCAGACAGCGTTTTGTCACCGATAGGCAACTTGCTCATGTCGATCAGACCGCCGCATTCTTCCACCAATTCCGACAGACAGTTGACGTGACCTGCCGAACCATGGTCATGAATAGAAACAACCGGATTCACATCTTCTTCACAAAGGGCACGGACTACGTTGTTGGCACGTTTCTGCATTTCTGCATTCGCACGTTGCACGGCGTTCAACTCGATACCACTACTGTAACGACCGGTATCTACTGAAGATACGGAACCGCCGCCAAGTCCGATTCGGTAGTTGTCACCACCGATAACGACTACTTTGTTTCCGGCTTCCGGTGCGCCTTTCAGACAGTCGCGCTGTGTACCGTAGCCTACACCTCCGGCAAGCATGATAACTTTGTCATAGCCGTAAACCTCATTGTTCTCTGTATGTTCGAAAGTCAGTACCGAACCGCAGATCAGTGGCTGGCCGAACTTGTTTCCGAAATCGGAAGCGCCATTGGACGCCTTAATCAGAATCTGTTCCGGAGTCTGGTACAACCATTTGCGTACCGGAAGGATTTCTTCCCATTCGCGGCCTTCGTCTGTGCGTGGGTAAGAAGTCATGTAGACAGCAGTACCTGCAATCGGCCATGAACCTTTACCACCACCCATACGGTCACGAATTTCACCGCCTGTACCGGTAGAAGCACCGTTGAACGGTTCTACGGTTGTCGGGAAATTGTGAGTTTCCGCTTTTAGCGAGATAACACTCTTGATGTCCTTGATCTGGAAGAAATCAGGTTTTGAGTGGTCTGCCGGAGCAAACTGTTCAACAACCGGACCTTCTGCAAAGGCTACATTGTCTTTATAAGCAGAAATGATTTTATTCGGATTTTCTTGTGTAGTCTTTTTAATCATCTGAAACAAGGAGGATTCCTGTTCCACACCGTCGATGATGAACGTTCCGCCGAAGATCTTGTGACGGCAGTGCTCGGAGTTGATTTGTGCAAAACCGAAAACTTCGGAGTCGGTCAGTTTGCGTCCGAGGTCGTTTTCTACTTTTTTCAAGTAGTCCATTTCTTCTTTTGAAAGAGCAAGGCCTTCTTTTTCGTTGTAGTCCTCAAGGTCTTCGATGTAGATAATTGGTTCCGGTTGGCGGTTGGTAGTGAATACGTTTTGGTCGAGTCCTTTGTACATGCGTTGCAGCATCGGGTCGTGGTCGGCGTTTTCATCCTTTACGGGAAAATACTCCTCGATGCGGGTGATACCTTCGAGTCCCATGTTTTGGGTGATTTCTACTGCATTCGTACTCCAGGGAGTAATCATTTCACGGCGTGGACCGACGAAACAGCCTTTCAGGTTTTCTTCACTTTCCGTCACGGCTTCTCCAAAAAGCCAGCAGAGTTTATTACTTTCGTCCGGGGTGAGCTGATGGTTGCTCTCTACGGCAATCACGCTCTTGGAAGGGGTTCTGAAAAAAAGAATCATGTTGTATATTTACGATTTTACGATTTTACGATTTACGATTGAAGTTTCTACGGGAGAAACTCTTCTCTTTTTCTGTGGTGCAAAGATAAGCAAATTCGTTGGTGGTGAGAAATAAAACGGAAATAAATATCTTGTCGGCTTTCCTTTTTATGGGCCGACTTATTTTTGCGTTGCGATGAATTAATATCGGTTTCTTATGGATTTATTTGTTGTATACCTAAAAACTGTTCCTGATGTTGCAACCATTTATTCGTCAGACAGCTGTCAGACGAATAAATTAATACCTACGGGCTGCTAGTTCTCTGTGTACAAAGATTTAGCTTTTAGGGATAAAGGGAATAATTTGCGCTGTCCGCGTTTTCGAAGTCTTATTTTAAATTTCTCCTGCTTCATGAATTAGGGATGATTCGTTGGAAAAAACGTTAATATCCTATTCTCATATCACAAAAAAGTGCGATATTTGCGGAATGATTCAGATAGAGACAATATTCGATATATTAGTTAAAGGCTTTATTATTGGCGTTGTTGTGTCCGCACCTCTCGGTCCGGTGGGCGTATTATGCATCCAAAGGACTTTGAATAAGGGGCGTTGGTACGGATTTGTGACAGGCCTGGGAGCCTCTTTGAGCGATATAGCTTACGCTCTGCTTACGGGTTATGGCATGAGCTTCGTTTCCGATTATATTAATAAAGGAAGTTTTTATCTGCAATTGCTCGGCAGCGTTATGTTGCTTGTTTTCGGAATTTATACCTTTCGCAGTAATCCGGTAAATTCTATCCGTCCGGCTTCGTCCAATAAGGGATCTTATTTTCATAATTTTATAACTGCATTTTTCGTCACTCTTTCTAACCCTTTAATCATATTCCTGTTCATCGGACTTTTTGCCCGTTTTGCCTTTGTGCAACAGGGCGTTTTAGTCTTTGAAGAGATAACGGGATATTTTGCTATCGCTGCCGGCGCATTGACTTGGTGGCTCGGAATCACTTACTTTGTGAACAAGGTACGTACTAAGTTCAATCTGCGTGGCATTTGGATACTGAATCGTGTCATTGGAAGCATTGTGATGTTGGTATCTGTAGCTGGATTGATTTATACTTTGTTGGGAGAGTCAATTTATTAGGAGATAACATTATGAATCAAATAGCTCAACAACTGAAAGAGAGAAACATTGCCGAATATCTTATATATATGTGGCAGGAAGAAGACCTCATCCGTGCCAATCATTGTGAACCGGAAGAACTGGAGACTAATGTGATTGTCCGTTATCCGGAGGACCAGCGTGCTGCCATGAGAGAGTGGTATGGCAATCTGATAACGATGATGAGTGAAGAAGGGGTACGTGAGAAAGGACATTTACAGATCAATAAGAATGTTATTCTCAACCTGACGGAGTTGCATAATGCTTTATCTTCTTCTCCTAAATTCCCTTTTTACAGTGCTGCCTATTTCAAGGCATTGCCATTTATTGTAGAGCTACGGACTAAGAACGGGAAAAAGGAGGAACCGGAACTGGAAACGTGCTTTGAAGCGTTGTACGGTGTGCTCTTACTACGTTTGCAAAAGAAGCCGATCAGTGAAGGGACAGCGAAAGCGATAGAGGCTATCAGTAGTTTTCTTTCTATGCTGGCAAACTATTATGATAAAGACCGTAAAGGTGAATTAAAACTTGATGAATAAATGAGAATTTTAGTAACGGGTGCCGACGGTCAGCTTGGCAACGAAATGCAAGTACTTGCAAAAGAGAATCCACAACATACGTATTATTTCACAGATGTGCAGGAACTGGACATCTGTGATAAACAAGCTGTATGGGCTTATATTGCGGAAAAGAGAATAGAATTGATTGTGAATTGTGCAGCTTACACGGCGGTAGATAAAGCGGAAGATAACCCAGAACTGGCCTATAAGTTGAATTGTGAAGCGGCGAAAGAGTTGGCAAGTGCTGCACAATTTAATGGTGCGGCAATGATACAGGTTTCTACCGATTATGTGTTTGACGGCACTGCCCACATTCCTTATACGGAAGATTGTGACCCTTGTCCGGATTCTGTATATGGCACTACTAAGCTGGAAGGAGAATATGATGTGATGAATTATTGTGAGAAAGCGGTAGTTATCCGTACCGCATGGCTCTATTCCACTTTCGGCAATAATTTCGTAAAGACAATGATTCGTTTAGGGAAAGAACGTGACAGTCTGGGAGTGGTTTTCGACCAGATCGGAACGCCCACTTATGCCAATGACCTCGCTCAAGCTATCTATACCATTATAAATAAAGGTATAGTTCGCGGCATCTATCATTTCAGCAATGAAGGTGTTTGCTCATGGTATGATTTTACGGTGGCTATCCATCGCTTGGCAGGAATTACTTCATGTAAAGTGAAACCTCTGCACACGGCAGAATATCCGGCGAAGGCGAACCGTCCTGCATATTCCGTACTGGATAAGACAAAGATAAAAACAACGTTCGGCATCGAAATCCCTCATTGGGAGGAAAGCCTCAAAAGATGCATTGACACCTTATAATATATATGGCAGATAATACAGAAATACAGAGACGGCGAACGTTCGCCATTATTGCGCATCCGGATGCGGGTAAGACATCATTGACGGAAAAGCTGCTGCTTTTCGGTGGTCAGATTCAGGTGGCGGGTGCTGTAAAAAGTAATAAGATTAAGAAAACGGCTACATCCGACTGGATGGAGATTGAGAAACAGCGTGGTATCTCGGTGACGACTTCTGTAATGGAATTTGATTATCGGGATTACAAGATTAACATCCTTGATACTCCGGGTCACCAGGACTTTGCCGAAGATACATATCGTACGCTGACTGCGGTAGATAGCGTTATCATCGTGGTCGACGGTGCGAAAGGTGTGGAAACCCAGACACGGAAATTGATGGAAGTGTGCCGCATGAGAAAGACTCCGGTAATTATTTTCGTTAATAAGATGGACCGTGAAGGTAAAGATCCTTTCGACTTGCTGGATGAACTGGAGGAAGAACTGATGATTCAGGTACGTCCTTTGTCCTGGCCGATTGAGCAGGGAGCACGTTTCAAGGGAGTATACAATATATATGAGCAGAAATTGGACTTGTATCAACCGTCTAAACAAATGGTGACGGAAAAGGTGGAAGTCGATATACATACGGAGGAACTGGATCAGCAGATTGGAAAGCCGTTGGCAGACAAATTGCGTGGTGATTTGGAACTGATTGAAGGCGTTTATTCCGAACTTGATGTCGAGTCTTATTTGGCAGGAGATTGCGCACCGGTATTCTTCGGTTCTGCACTGAATAACTTTGGTGTGCAGGAACTGTTAAACTGCTTTGTGGAGATTGCTCCGAGCCCTCGTCCTGTACAAGCGGAAGAACGTGAAGTAAAACCGGACGAACCTAAGTTCACCGGATTTATCTTCAAGATTACAGCCAATATCGACCCGAACCACCGTTCATGTGTTGCTTTCTGTAAGATTTGTTCCGGTAAGTTTGTGCGCAATGCACCTTATCAGCACGTCCGCCACGGGAAGACGATGCGCTTTTCGTCGCCTACTCAGTTTATGGCACAGCGTAAAACAACGATTGATGAGGCCTATGCCGGCGATATTATCGGTTTGCCGGATAACGGTACTTTCAAGATTGGCGATACGCTGACGGAAGGTGAGATATTGCATTTCCGTGGTTTACCCAGTTTCTCACCGGAGATGTTCAAGTACATTGAGAACGCAGATCCGATGAAACAGAAGCAGTTGGCGAAAGGTATCGACCAGTTGATGGACGAAGGTGTGGCACAGTTGTTTGTCAATCAGTTCAATGGACGTAAGATTATCGGTACGGTGGGACAGTTGCAGTTTGAGGTAATTCAGTATCGTTTGTTGAACGAGTATAATGCATCTTGTCGTTGGGAGCCGGTAAGTCTGTATAAGGCTTGCTGGGTGGAAAGTGATGATCCGGCAGAGTTGGAAGCTTTCAAGAAACGTAAATATCAGTATATGGCAAAGGATAGAGAGGGACGCGATGTGTTCCTTGCCGACTCCGGTTATGTACTTCAAATGGCTCAAATGGATTTTAAACACATAAAATTCCATTTTACGAGCGAATTTTAATCGCTGTTTTATAGAATTTAACTAAAAGAAAGGGTAAAAACGAAAGAAACATATCTCATATAAATGAGAGGGGAGGGAAATGAATACATTATTCTGGAGTAAGATTCAGCGGGGGGATGAAGGAGCATTCCGGCAGCTTTATGAGCAATATGCAGATTTGCTGTATGGATATGGCATGAAGATAGCCGGTGATGATGATTTGGTCACAGATGCGATACAGACGTTGTTCGTATATATCTTTGAAAAAAGAGAAACCTGTGCTGTGCCTCAATCTATATCTGCCTATCTGTGTGTGTCGTTGAGACATATCATAGTCAATGAATTGAAGAAAGAGAATGGTGGTATATTCAGATCGTTGGACGATGTAGATACGAATGAATATAAGTTTGATCTCGAAATCGACATTGAAACGGCGATTATCCGCTCTGAATTAGAAAGAGAACAATTAAAAGTCTTGCAGAGAGAAATTAATAACCTGACGAAGCAACAGCGGGAAGTGTTATATCTGAAGTATTATAAGAAGATGAGTTCAGATGAGATTGCGCAGGTAATGGGATTGACTTCCCGTACCGTATATAACACGACTCACACGGCAATATCCAGGTTAAGAGAGCAGTTGAGTAAAACTTTCCTGCTTGCGGTGGGAGCTAATTTATGGATTTTTAATTGATGTGAGGCATGGAGGATAATACGGAACTTTTAGAAAAATATATCGAAGAAGGTAAGCTTCCTCTGAAAGGCGAGTTGTTTTCCCGTAAGGCGAAGATTGCTGAGAAGTTGAGGTTGTATCGTGAAGAAAGTCGTCGGATTACTGTAAGCCGCCAACGGAAACGGGGAGGTGAAAGGTCGGCAGCCCTGTATTGGGGAATAGCGGCTATGTTTATTGTTCTTTTGGGAATAGGTGGTTACTATTTCTCAGAGGAAAAACTAGTAACGGAAACTACGGCAATGGATTATGAACTGCCGGATGGCAGTAAAGTAAAGCTGATGGGAAACTCTTCTCTGTCTTATAATCGCGTCACATGGTTTTGGGAACGTAAACTTCAACTATTGGGAAAAGCTTTGTTTAAAGTGACTCCCGGAAAGACTTTTACGGTTCAGACCGAAGCCGGAGACGTTTCAGTGCTCGGAACCAAATTCCTGGTGGTACAACAAGGAAAGAAAATGCTTGTAAACTGTGAAGAGGGCAGCGTGAAAGTTGCGACGCCGGTGGGACAACGGACATTGACTGCAGGACAGAGTGTTCGGTGTGACGAAACTAAGATAGTACCTGTGGAAAGAAAGGTACCAACACCGGAAGCCGAATACCCGGAAGTTCTGGGCTATGAAGACGACCCGCTGATTAATGTAGTGGCGGATATCGAACAAATATTCAAATTGACAGTTATCGGGCATGAGAAATGTGAAGGGCTGACTTATAGTGGAACAGTTCTGACTAGAGACTTGAATGCGACGTTGGAAAATGTCTTCGGTTCTTCCGGAATCGGTTATCAACTTCGAGAGAAAGAAATTATTTTAGAATAAAAAAGAGGCTGAATTCTGAAGTGACCCCAAAAGTTAGACAAAAAACTTTTGGGGTCACTTCAGAATTCAGCCTCTTTTTTATTTAAATCGATTTTTTTTCGTTTTTTCTTGGTAAAAATGGAGTAAAGGCTTCTCTTCCTAATATAAGTACTCTATGAATAGTAAGATTAAGATTAGAAAAGAATTTGAGTTGCTGTGAGACTAACATGAAAAAAGTCAAAACAAACAATAGATTTTGGTAGCAGAATGAGTAACTACCAAAAATAGTGAGTCGGAAATGGTTCCCTCGCCGGAAGTTATAGTTGTTGAATTAGCTTAGTTTTCCGACTAAAAAGGCTGGGTTGAATTTTAGAAGGTTTACAACCCAGTCTGACACTAATTTTTTTAGAAAGCCGATGAGGCCAGAATGTTGTATTTATGTTGTGACCGGTTTTCTTCTGGTAGTTTGATAGGTTAAGAAGGTATGAAACCAGAAGTAGGGCTAAACCGGGTTGTTATCAGTCAGTGCATTTATTTAATAATTGTTTTATCCAAGGTGTGAGAGAAGCAGGAGGGAGTTTCTCTCATACCATTTGCTTTTATATGCCGAGGACATTTTGTTGTCAATCCTATCCCAAACTTGCGGTTTTATACTTTATTATCCCTTTCTTAATTAATTTTATAATAAAAAATTGGTATTTTCGGACGCTTTTTAGACAAACGGCTTAAATTACTAATAGTTTATTATATGGAAAATATCGAAACAGCGATTCTGCTGATGGTGGTCGGAATGGCTACCGTATTTGTTATTCTGCTGATTGTGATTTATTTAGGTAAATTGCTGATTACTTTAGTCAACAAGTATGCTCCCGAAGAAGTGGCTCCTGCCAAACAGGAAACGCCGAGAGGTCCTGCGCCTATTCCGGGGAATATCCTGGCTGCCATTACTGCGGCCGTGAATGTTGTGACACAAGGTAAGGGAAAGGTCACCAAAGTAGAAAAGTTATAATTAATCAAGTATATCATTATCATTGAAAGACATGAAAAGAGAAGTAAAGTTTAGTTTGGTATTCCGAGATATGTGGCAGTCAGCCGGAAAATATGTACCTCGTGTAGACCAACTCGTGAAGGTAGCTCCTGCCATTATTGAAATGGGCTGTTTTGCCCGTGTAGAAACTAATGGCGGAGGTTTTGAACAGGTAAATTTATTGTTTGGCGAAAACCCGAATAGAGCCGTGCGCGAATGGACAAAGCCATTTCACGAAGCAGGCATTCAAACCCATATGCTCGACCGCGCACTGAACGGACTCCGGATGAGCCCCGTTCCGGCGGATGTCCGCAAATTGTTCTACAAAGTGAAGAAAGCGCAAGGTACAGATATCACCCGTACATTCTGCGGATTGAATGATGTACGCAACATTGCTCCTTCCATTACATACGCCAAAGAGGCAGGAATGATTTCACAATGCTCGCTTTGTATCACTCATTCGCCCATTCATACTGTAGAGTACTACACCAATATGGCGTTGGAACTTATCAAATTGGGGGCGGACGAGATTTGTATCAAAGATATGGCAGGCATCGGTCGCCCCGTTTCATTGGGCAAGATTGTGGCGAATATCAAAGCGGCACATCCCGAAATACCTGTACAGTATCATAGTCATGCAGGTCCCGGATTTAATATGGCAAGTATTCTTGAGGTATGCGAAGCCGGTTGTGATTATATTGACGTAGGTATGGAACCACTTTCATGGGGTACAGGCCATGCCGACCTGCTGAGTGTTCAGGCTATGCTGAAGGATGCCGGTTATCAGGTGCCGGAAATCAATATGGAAGCCTATATGAAGGTGCGTGGCATGATTCAAGAGTTTATGGACGATTTCCTCGGATTGTACATCAGCCCGAAAAACCGTCTGATGAATTCTCTGCTTATCGCTCCCGGACTTCCCGGCGGTATGATGGGTAGTTTAATGGCAGACCTCGAAACGAATCTGGAATCTATCAACAAATATAAGGCAAAACACAATCTGCCGTTTATGACGCAAGACCAGCTTCTGATTAAGTTGTTCGACGAAGTTGCCTATGTATGGCCTCGTGTCGGTTATCCTCCGTTGGTGACTCCGTTCAGCCAGTATGTGAAGAACCTTGCCATGATGAATGTGATGGCTATGGAGAAAGGCAAAGACCGTTGGGGAATGATTGCCGATGATATTTGGGATATGATTCTGGGGAAAGCCGGACGTTTGCCGGGCAAACTTGCTCCCGAAATCATCGAAAAGGCCGAGCGCGAAGGTCGCAAATTCTTCGAAGGAAATCCGCAGGACAACTATCCGGATTCTCTCGACAAGTACCGCAAGTTGATGAAAGAAAATAAGTGGGAAGTGGGCGAAGATGACGAGGAACTCTTCGAGTACGCCATGCATCCGGCTCAATACGAAGCTTATAAGAGTGGAAAAGCGAAAGAGGACTTCTTGGAAGACGTTGCAAAACGCCGTGCAGAGAAAGATAAGTCTCCTGAAGAAGATGCAAAACCAAAGACATTGACTGTACAGGTAGACGGACAGGTTTACCGTGTGACCGTAGCTTATGGCGATGCCGAACTTCCTGCTACACCTGCTGCCGCTGCCGCACCGGCAGGAGAGGGACAGGATGTTCTTTCTCCGCTTGAGGGTAAATTCTTTTTAGTGAAGAATGCGCAGGAAACTGCTATGAAAGTAGGTGACGTGGTGAAAGAAGGTGATGTGCTGTGCTATGTGGAAGCAATGAAAACGTATAACGCCATTCGTGCGGAATTTGGTGGTACAATTACTGCTATCTGCGCTAACCCGGGAGACACTGTTTCAGAAGATGATGTATTAATGAAGATAGGATAATGAACGAGATATTTGAGAACTTATATGAGATGACTGCGTTCAGCAATATCATTGCCGAACCGCAGTTCCTGATAATGTATGCTATCGCGTTTGTCCTGCTTTATCTGGGTATCAAGAAACAGTACGAACCGTTGTTGCTTGTCCCTATCGCTTTCGGTGTGTTGCTTGCCAACTTTCCCGGTGGTGATATGGGAGTGATTCAGGCAGACGAGAATGGCATGGTAATGATAAACGGAGTGATGAAGAACATTTGGGAAATGCCTTTGCATGACATTGCCCATGAATTGGGACTGATGAACTTCATTTATTATATGTTGATTAAAACCGGCTTCTTGCCTCCGATTATCTTTATGGGTGTCGGTGCATTAACGGACTTCGGGCCGATGTTGCGTAATCTGCGTCTTTCTATTTTCGGTGCTGCCGCACAACTCGGTATCTTTACCGTACTGTTGGTATCTATCTTAATGGGATTCACTCCGAAAGAAGCAGCTTCTCTCGGTATCATCGGTGGTGCGGACGGCCCTACGGCTATCTTCACAACGATCAAACTAGCTCCTCATCTGTTGGGCCCGATTGCTATTGCCGCTTATTCTTATATGGCATTGGTTCCGGTGATTATTCCGTTGGTGGTGAAACTTCTTTGTTCTAAGAAAGAGTTGAGTATCAATATGAAAGAGCAGGAGAAGAAATATCCTTCAAAGACCGAAATTAAGAATTTGCGTGTATTGAAGATAATTTTCCCGATTGTAGTAACTACGGTTGTAGCGCTTTTCGTGCCGAGTGCAGTACCTTTGATTGGTATGTTGATGTTCGGTAACCTGGTGAAAGAGATCGGAAGTAATACTTTCCGTTTGTTCGATGCAGCTTCTAATAGTATCATGAATGCCGCCACTATCTTCTTAGGATTATCAGTGGGTGCTACAATGACTACAGAAGCTTTCCTGAACTGGACAACAATCGGTATCGTTATAGGTGGTTTCCTTGCATTCGCCCTTTCTATTACAGGTGGTATTTTGTTTGTGAAACTGGTGAATCTCTTTTCCAAAAAGAAGATCAATCCTCTTATTGGTGCAACCGGATTGAGTGCTGTTCCAATGGCAAGCCGTGTGGCGAATGAGATTGCTTTGAAGTACGACTCCAAGAATCACGTCTTGCAGTATTGTATGGCAAGTAACATCTCCGGAGTAATCGGTTCTGCCGTGGCTGCGGGTGTGTTGATTTCCTTCCTTGCATAATAAAAGAACAACCGGCTTTAGAGATAAGAATCCGGAGATATGGGCAGAGTTATGCTCGTATCTCCGGATTTACTTTTTTGATTTGCTTTCTATTGTTTACAATACTGTTTTCAGACTATTTATTCACTGATAACCTTTCTATATTCAGCTATCGCCATTTTCTCCGACAAATATGCGTTAATTAGATTTGTGTGTGCCTGTGTCCACGATAACTGCGCCGAGAGAACATCCACCATACTTGCTTTACCTTCATTATAAGAGAAGGTAACTAAATCAAGATTTTCATTAGCCAGATTCATGTTCTCTGTTGCAGTTTTCACCTGATATTCCGTTTCCGTCAGTTTAGTCAATGCACCGGACAATTCTTCGTTGATATTATCCGTTATATAACTTTGTTGCAGTTTCTGTATTCCGATGTATGCTTTCTGCTGGCGGTTTGTTTTGAAACGGGCTCCCCAGCGGAAAATAGGAATATTCAGATTAATGCCGACAATAGGATTGAAAGATACGTCATATCCAAGGTTAGGCGTTCCCGTTGCCCAGCCGCCGCTAAAATACATATTTAGTTGAGGGTTAAACTGGCTGAGAGCGGCTTTACGTTGCGCTTGACTTTTCATGATATTTACTTGCGTACTTTCGTAATCAGCGCGCCGTTGCAATACATTTTCCAACGACAGAATCTGTACGGGGGTAAAAGCTGTGTCAATCGAAGAAAGACTGTCTACGGGAGCATTAGGTTCCATACCCATGAGGATATTCAACTTTTGCAATGCTAACGTATAATTCTGACGGGCCTTGATATATTGTAGTTCAGCTTCTTTTAAGCGGGTGGAAATCATCAGTAAGTCTGTACGGCTAATCATTCCATCGTTAAAACGGTCCTGAATGATGTTATATTGCTGTTTGACGATGCTTTGATATTTGTCTGCTGCCTGTAACATAGCTTGTGAAGCGGAGGCATTCCAATAAACAGCATCGCTCTGATAATGAATCTGGTCCAAAGTTAGTTCCTCGTTCAGTTGATTCAGCTTCTCATCCGCTTTCGCAATCTTATGTTGAGCGTTAAGGGCACCACCTGTATAGAGAGGTTGAGAGACGACAAACACCCCTTGATAAGTGTGGTTCCGATATTCTCCCAGCGGTTCGTTCCATGCTTTTAGGTCGCTCATATTCAGAGTACCGTCCGCATTTACGTCTATTTTGGGTAAGAATCCCGTATGAGCTATCTTTCGTGCTTCCGCACTTGCCATTGTCTTTAGTTTTTGTTGTTTCAATATCTGGCTGTAAGCCTCCACTTTGTCGCGATAGGCTTCCCGGCTGAGATAAGGTTGTTGCGCCCGGGCAGTGAAGCCGAGAAGCAACAGTGATATAATTATAAATTGAGTTTTCATTTTATCCATTATAAATAGTAAATTCCCATTTAATCCTTAATCCGTTGAATGGCACAATAAGCCACCGGCAACACAAACAGTGTCAGTATCGAAGCTACCAGCAAACCTCCCATGATAGTGGCTGCCATTCCGCCGAACATCGCATCGAACAGCAACGGCAACATACCCAGAATCGTTGTCCCCGATGCCATTGCTACAGGAACGATACGGCTCGTTGTGGCACTAACCACCGCATCAAGCGGCTTCTTTCCCATCTTAGCTTCCAAATCAATCTGTTCCACAAGTACGATTGCATTCTTGATATTCATGCCGATTAATCCGAGTAATCCGAGGATAGAGAAAAAGTCGAATGATTTGCCAAGTAATAGCAATCCTAACACGATACCGATGAATATCAACGGTAACATCAGCAAAATCACTGTCGGTTTACGATATGTCTTGAATAGGAACAGTAGCGTAACAAACATCAAAAAGAACGTCAACGGAAGATTCTTGGCTAATGCTTCGTTGGATTCTACCTGGCTTTCCTGTTCTCCGAAATATTTCATCGTATATCCTTCCGGAACTTTAATCTCCTTTTGTACCTGCGACCACACTTGGTTGAAGGCTGCAATCGCATTTACTCCGCGGCGCGGGTCACATTGTGCCATCATCACCATTTGTCGGTTGTAATCTTTCACATTAGAGAACCGGTATTGAAAATCAAAATCCGACACTACTTGTTCCAGGCTTGTTGTCTCGTTTCCCGTGCCGAACACCGGAAGCGTGCGTAAGTCATTGATACGGAACGAATCCACCGTATTATCCTTTAGCAGAATAGGGAGCACCTGATCGCCCTGACGGTATTCTCCCAACGTCATTCCCGTTGTACCAATCTGGATACTTTGTGCCATTCCCTGTCGGGATACTCCCAACGGTTGTGCACGTTCCGGACTATACACAGGTTTCCATACCGGAATCTTGTTCCCCCACGAATTGCGGATATTAATCAAATCCGGATTCCGGTGCATAATCTCCAACGCTTGGTTGGTTAGTGCCACAAGCGTATCTGTATTCGGCCCTATAAAACCGATCTCAATAGCAGCGTCTACGGCAGGGGATAATTTGAACAGGCTCGTCCGGGTAATCGCATTCGGATAATTCGCTTTCATATATCCGTCGAAATTCTCCTCATATTCCTTCGTATATTTGCTGTCCGTCAGTTCTACCAGTACGTTGGCAAAGTTCGGTTTCGGTCCTACTGAAGTAGATGCCAGATAATATCTCAATGGCGTACTTCCGAAAGTAATTGATACTTTCTTTACTTCCGGCTGTTGCGCCAAATGTTCTTCCACCGATTTCATCTCTTTCACCACATCGTTGATACTATACCCGTCCGGGTAGAATACGTCCGCACGGAAATAAGGTTTGTCCAAAGACGGGAAAAAGTTTTGTGGCATCATCCCCATGATGACGAGTGAGATGATGAAAAGTGCTACCATAGAACCCAGCGTCAACACCTTACGTCGGATCAGCGTCCGGAGAATAGAAGCAAACTTATGATAGAAAGGCTTGTCATATGGGTCTTTTGCATCACCGTTCGCCTTGGCTTTCAGGATAAAATTACCGAATACGGTCGTCTGTGTCAATGCAAGTATCCAACTCAATCCCAGTGAAATGGCGAGTACCACAAACAACGGCTTCACGATTTCCGCTACCGAAGACGGGGCCAGATAAAGTGGCAGGAATGAACAGATAGCAATGAAAGTGGCTCCGAGTAATCCCCATTGCGGTCCTGTGGCACCGTCTATCAATGCCTTTCGCCTGTTTACTCCACGAGCAATGGCAATCTGTGCATTATCCGTCACCACAATGGCATTGTCTACCAGCATACCCATTGCGATAATGAATCCCGCCAGCGACGTACGATTCAGTCCGACACCAAAGAAAGACATGATAAGTAGTGTACCTCCGATAGAAAATATCAGCGATGAGCCAATCAGGACACCGGCACGAAGTCCCATTACCAGCATGATAATCACAATTACAATTAAGATGGACTCAATCAGATTGATGATAAATCCGTTATTGGCTTCGTTGGCTATTTCGTTTTCCAGATAAAGACTTTGCAATTCCAGTCCTACGGGCATAAGCGGGAGTAGTTCACTCAGTTTGGCTTTTACGTTTTCACCTGTCTGCACTACGTCCCGTTGCGGGTCGGTAGAGACACCGATACCGATAGCACGTTTTCCGTTTACGTGCATGATATTGGAAGGAGGATCGAGATAGCCCTTTTCGATAACGGCAATATCTCCCAACTTCACCTGTCCCGCTTTCGTGGTGATAACCTGATTGCGGATATCATCTATGGTCGTATACATACCATTAGCAGTTACCCGTAGCTGTTGTTCCCCTGCGCGGATTTCTCCGGTGTTGATAATCTGGTTTTGTGATTGCAGCAGGCTGGCGAGCTGTTTCGGGTCGATGCCCATGCCTACCAGTTTATTGGTCGAGATGAAGATATTTACTACCTCTGTCTGTACTCCGAACAGTGCCACTTTCATCACACCGTCGGCAGTGACGACTTGTGTTTTAATCCGTTCCGCCCAGTTTCGCATCTCGTCGTAGGAGAAACCATCATCGGCCGTCAGACCGTAATAGATACCGAATACATCGCCGAAATCGTCCGACACAGTCGGCGTAGATGCACCACTCGGCAACTGCGGTTGTATATTGAGTACCTTCCTACGTAGCTCGTCCCACTTTTGCGGAATGGAACTTGCCGATAGTGACGGTTGCAATTCAAATGTGATTTTGGAAAGCCCGTACATAGATTCCGATTTAATCTTGTACACACCACTCATACTTTGTATTTCGCGAGAGATAGGCTCTGTTATCAGACGTTCCACTTCTGCCGGCTCGGCTCCCGGATAACGGGTCATGATAACCGCTGACTTGATGACGAAGGGAGCATCTTCTTTCTTCCCTAGCTTTCCGAAGGAAGAAATCCCTCCGATAAGCAACACAGCAAGAAAGAAATAGATAATCTTCGTGTTGTCTAATGAATATTTGGCTAAGTTCATTTCTCTATATCTTTTACGTTTTCCCCTTCTACTAACTGATATACTCCGGCAATAACAATTTTCTCTTCCGGTTTCAACCCTTTGGAGATAAGTACTTGTGCTTCTCCGGTAGGTGCGTTAACAGTCACTTCTCGTTTGTGTACCTTGTTGTCTTCCACCACCCAGACGTACATCTTCTTTCCTTCGCTTTCACCGAACACGGCGCTTAACGGGATAATTGTCCAACTATCCTGTACCAACGGTCCTACATCTGCCGTGAAACGGATACTGCACGTAAATCCCGGTTTCACTGCATATAAATCCCGGTCGAAAGACGGGTCATCAATAGTAATACTGACCGGAATCCCCGTTCCGTCTGTCGAGATATCAAGATATTCTTCAAGCTTTGCCTGGAAAACATGTCCTTTGAATGTGTCGAACTCTACTAGAAAACGCGGGTCTTTGGTGCGGAGCAGGTAAAGGTAAGCGTCGGGAATTGTAAACTTGATGCGCAGATTGTGTGTATTGACCAACTGCACGATACCTTCACCCGAGTTGACACGCTGATAATTTTCCACAAGACGTTTTTCGATGGAACCATCGAAGGGAGCCGTCAATTTAGTGTCGCGCATATTATTGACGGATAACTCATATTCTGATTTCGCTTTCTGGTAATTAGCCAGGCTGATTTCATATTCCTGAACCGATATGGCTTGGCGGGAGAGGAGGCGCTTATTGCGTTCCACTTGTGCGGCAGCCGTCTCATACGCCGATTTGGTAGCGGCATATTGCAGGGCGATGTCCCTGGGGTCGATAGCTGCAATCAATTGTCCCTTCTTTACTTTCTCGCCTTCTATGACAGGCAGGTTGATGATTTGTCCGCTGACCCGGAATGCCAGCTTCACATACTCCACGGCTTCTACAATACCCGAAAAATCTTTTCTGATGATCGATCTTGACTCTACAATCGTGGTTTTCACCGGACGGGCCGTTATAACACTCGTTTCTTTTTTTTGTCCGCAGCCCGCTAATAGGACGGCTACTGCGAGCATAAATCCATATTTCTTTTTCATACAGCACACTGATGTTTAGAGTTTTTGCGTTGATTCGTTTCTCTTTTTTAAAGAGAGTAAACAACTTACAAGTGTTTATGTTCAGGATTTGTGTGCTTTTCGTTGATTGTCGCTACAAGTTGGATTCTTAATTTGTTTTATTGGGGAGTGCGGTAAAATAGAGGCTCTGTTTGAGGAAAATAGAGTGTCTGTTTGTGGCAGTTGGAGCGTCTGTTTACATCAAACAGAGCCTCTGTTTTGGGGAGAGTTCATGTGTTCTCTAGAGACAGGCTGAAAGGGGTGGGGTTGATATGAGAATAGTATTTTTATTTCCGTCTTCTTGTCGGTTTTCCTGAGAAGATAGTCAATTCAAAAATCGTAAATATGATTTCTGTTGTTGTATATCCGTCGAGAGTGTATTCCAAATTCTCATCTTCGGAGAAATACTTGAGGTAAACGGTTGGCACACCCATATAAAAGTCAAGAAAAAGATAAGAAGTATAGTTATAAATGCCCAAGTCGGCAAATTTATTTAAAATGTCATTGTTAAAAACAGTACACCATCCTGTTTGGGTTTCGAATCCCGACATTTCGAATCTGCGATGCTCTTTCATAAATTTGTCTTTGTCCACATGCCTTAATTGTTGCTGCAATTCGTCACCAAAAGAAAGGCGTTGTCTGATAAGGTTAAAAACTTCCTCCTTTGTCATTTGTTTTAAGTTAGTTATTTCTATTTTTGTTTATTAATTCTGTAAAGGTACTTCCTTTATTTTGTAATAAACGGAATCCGGACATTTTTCTTTTATTTATTTTTCGGCTGATAGTCCTGAAAACTTCCGGATATATTGTTGCCAGTGTAATGTCTCAAAACGAAAAAGAGGAAATTCCTTTCGGAATCTCCTCTTTTTCATCTTACAAGAAAGACTAATTATTTCTTCTTACGGTCACCGTAACGGCTCATGAACTTATCAACACGTCCTGCAGTGTCTACCAATGTAGATTTACCAGTATAGAACGGGTGAGAAGTGTTTGAGATTTCAATCTTCAGCAACGGATAAGTTTCACCTTCGAATTCGATGGTTTCTTTAGTTGCTACAGTTGATTTAGATAAAAACATGTCACCATTTGACATATCTTTAAATACTACCGGACGGTATGATTCTGGATGAAGGCCTTTTTTCATTTCAGTATCTGTTTTTTTAATTTATATTCTGTTACTATTTTGGTAAGAAATAGTGTAATGGTCATTTTCAGAGCGCAAAGATAATGCTTTTATATGAAATAGAAAAAGAATTCTTTTAAAATTTATAATATATAGCTTCGAATTACTGATTTACTGTGTATTGTTTGGGGGCACTGAACTTGTTCTGATGCTATGACGATAAATTAAACTGATTGCTAGCTCGACATTACAATATAATGTCATTGTGTCTTCCTGCTAAAAAAATACGGTTCTATTTAAACCTTTTTCTGCTATATTTTCCTTTCCGATGTTCGTTATTCGGGGGATAATGCTTACTTTTGCGTAGAATTTTTATTCACTAACAATAAACTTTAAACAAAATGGTAAATTACAAAGATTTAGGATTGGTAAACACAAAAGAAATGTTTGCTAAGGCTATCAAAGGTGGATATGCTATCCCAGCATTCAACTTCAACAATATGGAACAGATGCAGGCTATCATCAAGGCTGCTGTTGAAACTAAATCTCCTGTGATTCTTCAGGTTTCTAAAGGTGCTCGTCAGTATGCTAACGCTACTTTGTTGCGTTACATGGCTCAGGGTGCTGTAGAATATGCTAAAGAATTAGGCTGTGCACATCCCGAAATCGTTCTTCATCTTGACCACGGAGATACTTTTGAAACTTGTAAATCTTGCATCGACTCAGGTTTTTCTTCAGTGATGATTGACGGTTCTCATCTTCCTTACGAAGAAAACGTAGCACTGACTAAGAAGGTAGTTGATTACGCTCACCAGTTTGATGTAACTGTAGAAGGCGAACTTGGCGTATTGGCAGGTGTTGAAGACGAAGTTTCTTCTGATCACCACACATATACTGACCCTGAAGAAGTAATTGATTTCGCTACTCGCACTGGTTGCGACTCTTTGGCTATCTCAATCGGTACTTCTCATGGTGCTTACAAATTTACTCCGGAACAGTGTCACATCGATCCGGCTACTGGTCGTATGGTTCCTCCTCCGTTGGCTTTCGAAGTATTGGATGCTGTTATGGAAAAACTTCCGGGATTCCCTATCGTTCTTCACGGTTCATCTTCAGTTCCTGAAGAAGAAGTTGAAACGATCAACAAATACGGTGGTGCTTTGAAAGCTGCTATTGGTATCCCTGAAGAAGAATTGCGTAAGGCTGCTAAGTCTGCAGTTTGCAAAATCAACATCGACTCAGACTCTCGTCTGGCTATGACTGCTGCTATCCGCAAGACTTTTGCTGAAAAACCGGCAGAATTTGACCCACGTAAGTATCTTGGTCCGGCTCGCGACAACATGGAAAAACTGTATAAGCACAAAATCCTTAACGTGCTCGGTTCTGACAACAAGTTGGCACAGTAATCTTCGGATTATTTCATAAATAAAAAGAAAGGCTGCTTCCGGTTGACGGTGGCAGCCTTTTTAGTTAGTGGTAAAACGCTGATTTTATTCTTTCTTTGTAGTCTCAGGATTTCCATTCTGAAAGAAATCCTCTATTTTCTGTTTGCTTTTCAGGTCTTTCAGCCAGTTGTCAGCAGCGTTATAATAATTGGTTATTCCTAAAACGAGTTCTCCCTTTTCATTCAGTTTCGCCTGTTCTGCTTTCTCATCTTTGGGACGTGTTTTTAGAAATGCTTCCAGGTAGCGTTCTGTGCTTTTTCTGTCTTTTAAGGCGAAAAAGGAAAGGTGTGCCATGTCATATAGTAATTTATGATTTTGTCTGTCGTATTTCTGATACCGTTCTTTTATAGACGCTAATTGTTCTTTATACATTTGCGCCATTTTATAACAGTCAGTCATGCCTATATAAAGGCGTACCATGCTGCTGTCTTTCGGTATTGACAAATTGATAGCTTGTTCCAGATACTCTACTCCTTGTTTCTTCCATGAAGTCTTGGCACAGGAACGTCCGAGGTAATAGAGGAGGTTTACATTCTCCGGATCATATTTCCGGGCAGCTTCCAGAAAATCATGTGCTTCATAATATCTTTCAATGGCATAATAACTGATACCGAGATAGTAACAGGTATGGAAGGTACTGTCTCCCTGGTTTACCAGGTACTGATAACGGCGGATTGCAGTTGGATAATCCTGTTTTAGACAGTACGCCAAAGCATTCTGGCGATTGACGGCAATGTTGGTGGTATCAATCTTCCGGTATTTCTCTGTTGCTTCTATTGCTTCGTCATAGTAAGAGGCTGCTATATTGATTGCCCCTAATTTGGCGGCGGCAAGATAGTCGGCGGGATATTTTTCCTGAATATTGTAGTAGCAACCCGCGGCAGGCAGAAGTTCATTCATTCCTTCGAAACTCTGTGCTTGCAAATGCAGGGCGATAGCAGAACTGTCTTTTTCTGTCATTAGGCTGCTTTCACCCAATGCTTCGCGGAACTTTTGTTGGGCGAGAAGCAGGTTGATATACTGTATGCGTACATATTTATTCTCCGGAGTGAGGTCGAGCACTTTTTCATAATATGCTGATGCTTGCTTATATTTGGCAAGGGTGCGGCAACATTCGGCGGCCTCAATCAGTGCGCGAGTGTTAGTGCTATCCTTGCCTATGATTTCCTGATAGGTGGAAAGTGCTTCCGCGTTCAGTCCAAGGCTACGCAGGGCTTTGCCTTTCTGTAGCAATAGGGGAGTGGCGGGCTTTTTTTGTGCAATGAGCGAGAGTGCCGTTTCGTAGTCGTAACTTGCCATAGCCTCTTGGATAGGGTCAGTCTGCTGTGCCATTAATAGGGTGGTGGAACAGAGCAGGAGTAGTAGAAGTATCCGTTTCATAAATTGTAATTTTAGTGTGTCGTTTATAAAGCGCAAGTTACTAAAATTATTGTACTTACGAAATATTCGTAATGTGTTTCAGATAGATTAACGTATCGATAACACAGGATAACATAACAGAGAATATGACATAAAGAAAAGAAGAACAATAAAAAATGCCCCTTTCCGCAGAAAGAGGCATTTTCGTAGAGAAGAATTTTACTTTTATAGTTTAAGACATGCCGAATAGAAATCCGGCAGGGCATCTTATCTCTACATTAAGAATCCTAACAGGATACCGGCGGCAACAGCCGAACCGATTACACCTGCTACGTTCGGACCCATAGCGTGCATTAACAGGTAATTGGTCGGATCGTATTCCAAACCGATAACTTGTGAGATACGTGCCGAGTCGGGAACAGCAGATACACCTGCATTACCGATCAACGGATTAATCTTGTTGTCCTTCTTCAAGAAGAGGTTGAAGAGCTTAACGAACAGTACGCCGGATGCAGTTGCAATGATGAATGACAAAGCACCGAGGGCGAAAATCTTGATAGAGTCGAAAGTGAGGAACTCGGACGCTTGCGTAGAAGCACCTACTGTAAGACCTAACAGGATAGTAATCGTATCAATCAGCGGACCGCTGGCAGTGTTTGCCAAACGGCGTGTTACACCACTTTCTTTCAACAAGTTACCGAAGAACAGCATACCCAACAAAGGCAAACCGGAAGGAACCAGGAAGCAAGTCAGTAACAAACCGATAATCGGGAATATCACTTTCTCTGTGTGAGAAACAGCACGCGGCGGTTTCATGCGGATTACACGTTCGTGTTTTGTGGTGAGCAGACGCATGATAGGCGGCTGTATCACCGGGACCAACGCCATATAGGAATAGGCAGACACCGCAATAGCTCCCATTAAGTTAGGGGCCAGTTTGGATGAAAGGAAGATAGCCGTCGGACCGTCTGCACCACCGATGATACCGATAGCACCGGCCTGCATCGGGTCAAATCCCATTTCCAATGCAATCATGTAAGCACCGAAGATACCAAATTGTGCGGCTGCACCGATTAGCATCAGCTTCGGGTTAGAGATAAGTGCAGAGAAGTCGGTCATGGCGCCGATACCCAAAAAGATGAGCGGCGGATACCAGCCGGACGTCACTCCCTGATACAATATGTTCAATACTGAACCTTCTTCATAGATGCCGACTTTCAGTCCCGCATCCATGTTGAAAGGTATATTACCGATCAGAATACCGAATCCGATAGGAATCAGCAGCATTGGCTCGAATTCTTTGGCTATAGCCAGATAAATAAAGAACAGGCCAATAAGGAGCATAACGACGTGTCCTCCTGTTGCGTTGGCAAATCCTGTATACGTCCAGAAATCGGCAAGGTTGTTTCCTAAAAAGTTTATAAAATCTCCCATATTATTCAATAATTACGAGGTCATTACCTTCAAGGACAGAATCTCCCTTGTTTACGTTGATAGCGGTAATCTTACCGTCTTTGTCTGCATTGATATTGTTTTCCATTTTCATGGCTTCCAATATAATAATGGTTTGTCCTTTCTTCACTGTGTCGCCTACGTTCACTTTTATGTCGAGTATAACACCCGGTAGCGGAGATTTGACACCTGATTTTCCGGTAGACTGTGCAGCCGGTTTCACTACCGGTGTGGTAGGAGCAGCCGGAGAGTTCGGCAATGGGCGTACTACCGGTTTTGCAGGTGCCGCCTTCGGCTGTTTTTCCATTTCTACTTTATAGTGCGTACCGTTCACTTCTACATGAGCGATATTGTCTTCGATATCTCCAATGGTCACTTTATATGAGTTACCGTTGATTTTGTATTTATATTCTTTCATCGTTTTATCTTTTTAAGGGTTGACTTACTTTTTGGGAGTTTCACGCAAGGTGTAAATCTTCGAACTCCACGGTGAATAGCTACGTTTCACACGAGTGATAGTCAGTACCGTTTCTTCTACGTCGTGTACCTCATCTTGCATTTCGTGCAATGCCATAGAAATTGCGGCATAAACTTCGCCCGGAGCTTGTGACAGTTCTTTGGCTGTTTCCTTGTCGATACCTTTTGACTTCATCGTATTGCGTTTGCTCAAGTTCACGGCTACTTTACCTACAATCTTGAAAGAGATATAAAGAAGTATCAATCCGCAGAATACCACACTCATCGCCGAGATAGACATACCGATACCTACAGAGTCATGTTCTTCGAACTTCTCCATTTTAGCATTGCTGTCGAGCGTCTTGTTATTCGTACTTGGAGTCACATATTTGTCACTACTTCCACCTTTTACTTCCCAATTTGCCGCTCCGTCACTTATACGTGCGTATGATTGGTTAGGACCCAGAACTCCTGCCGGTACTACAATCTGATCAAGTAGCTTCTTGCCGGAATCGAATAAGCCAATCCAGTTGGCAGTCTCAGGGTTCAATTTGCAACTTGTGTGAAAGGTACCACGGTTAGGTTCACCATCCGCCCAGAATAGAGCATGCTGGCGGGGTTTAACTAACGTTAGTACATCACCTTTAGGGATAAAATAGGTAACTGTATCACCCGGCTGATTGCTTACTTTCAGTAAACATCCCGCCAAGTCTGCGCTACCGTATGATTTGTTGAATACTTCGATCCATGCGCTGTGCAGTCCGTAATCATCCTGAAAATTACTTTGATTGTCTATCAGGACTTCGTTCAGCATTAGCTTACTGTTTGTCTTTTTCTCTCCGCAAGAGGTCAGTCCAACCAGTAACAGCAAAGAAAGGAATATTCCAATTTTGGTTTTGCTCATAATCTTTCTTGTTTTAATGTGAAAAGTTGGATTACAATGGAATATTGCCATGCTTCTTAGCCGGGTTAGTCAGCTTCTTAGTCTGCAGCTGCTGTAAAGCGCGGATAACGCGGAAACGTGTGTTACGCGGTTCAATCACATCGTCAATGTACCCGTATTTCGCTGCGTTATAAGGATTGGCAAACAGTTTCGTGTATTCTGCTTCTTTTTCTGCAAGGAACTGAGCCGGGTTTTCCTGTTCTTTTGCTTCGCGTGCGTACAACACTTCTACTGCACCTGCACCACCCATTACTGCAATTTCGGCTGTCGGCCATGCGTAGTTCATATCACCACGGAGTTGCTTACAGCTCATCACGATGTGAGAGCCACCGTAAGACTTACGCAGAGTGATAGTTACCTTAGGTACAGTAGCTTCACCATAAGCATACAGCAATTTGGCGCCATGGAGGATAACGCCGTTATACTCCTGACCTGTTCCCGGAAGGAATCCCGGTACGTCTACCAATGATACGATAGGAATATTGAAGGCATCACAGAAACGTACGAAACGTGCGCCCTTGCGGGAAGCGTTACTATCTAGTACACCTGCCAGGAACTTCGGCTGGTTGGCTACGATACCTACGGACTGACCGTTGAAACGTGCGAAACCGATAATGATGTTCTTTGCATAGTCCTTTTGGATTTCGAGGAATTCGCCGCCGTCTACGATCGCACCGATTACTTCGTACATATCGTATGGTTTGTTGGGGCTGTCGGGGATAATATCGTTCAAAGAATCTTCCAGACGGTCGATTGGATCTGCACAATCCACATAAGGAGCTTCTTCAAGATTATTTTGAGGAATATAGCTCAATAGCTTGCGAATCAGCGCCAGACCTTCTTCTTCTGTCTGAGCGGTGAAGTGAGTCACACCCGATTTAGTAGAGTGTACGCTTGCGCCGCCGAGGTTTTCCTGGCTTACATCTTCACCTGTAACGGTTTTCACAACTTTCGGTCCGGTGAGGAACATATAAGAAGTACCTTCCATCATCAGCGTGAAGTCTGTCAGAGCCGGAGAATAAACGGCACCACCGGCACAAGGGCCAAAGATACCTGATATCTGCGGGATCACACCGGATGCAAGAATATTGCGTTGGAAGATTTCTGCGTAACCTGCCAAAGCGTTGATTCCCTCTTGGATACGTGCACCACCCGAGTCATTGATACCGATACATGGAGCACCCATTTTCATAGCTTGATCCATGATTTTACAAATTTTCTGTGACATGGTTTCCGACAACGAACCGGCGGAAACAGTGAAGTCCTGAGCGAATACATACACCAGACGTCCGTCGATCGTACCGCAACCGGTCACTACACCGTCACCCGGATAGTGTTTCTTTTCCATGCCGAAGTTCGTGCATCTGTGCTCAACGAACATGTCCATTTCTTCGAAACTACCTTCATCCAGCAACATAGCCAGACGCTCGCGCGCTGTGTATTTCCCTTTTTCGTGTTGCTTCGCAATTGCTTTTTCACCGCCTCCGATACGTGCTACGGCACGGCGTTCAATAAGCTCTTTAATTTTTTCAAGTTGATTACTCATGAGTTCTTGTTGGTTTTAGAGTTTATAGATTAATGTTCGCAGAGTTCTGTCAACACACCCAGAGTTGATTTTGGGTGAAGGAAAGCGATGTTCAAACCTTCGGCACCTTTGCGCGGAGCTTTGTCGATTAGGCGGATTTCCTTGCTTTCTGCTTCTGCCAAGGCATTGGCTACACCATCTTCCACGGCAAATGCAACGTGATGAACACCTGCACCTTTGTTCTCAATGAACTTAGCAATAGTGCTCTCGGGGCAAGTGGGCTCCAACAGTTCGATTTTGGTTTCGCCTACTTTCAAGAAAGCAGTTCTTACTTTCTGGTCTTCTACTGTTTCAATGTTGTAACACTTCAGACCTAATACATTTTCGTAGTAAGGAAGGGCTTCTTCAATGCTTTTTACAGCAATGCCCAGATGTTCAATGTGTGAAATCTTCATAACTATACTTTTTTATTTGGTTTTAATTATGTGCTTATACGGCATAAAACAGCACAAAGAAAGACAATTCTTACCTAATAAAGAAATTTTTCAGCATTTAATTATTGGGATATAAAGTATAAAAAATGGTAGGGAGGGAGCATGAAGAATGGTTTTGTAATCTGGAGATTGCATTTAAACGTAAAATTTGACCATTAACTTATTCAGCCAAGGCCAACTGACGCGGAACCAACGTCGGGTACTGCTTTGTTTTCCTCCGAAGCGGAGTACGAAATCGCGATAACCATGCCGACGGAAAGGAAGTCCCACATCCATGAACTCCAGATGGCGGAAACCTCGTTCGTGAGCATCCTCCAGAGCTTTCCAAACGGCGAGTACGCCCGGGTATTGCAGTGCATACGTCTTTCGCATTCCTCCCGAAAACCAGAGGAAAGCATTGTCTCCTGAGTAAATGCATACAGAGCCGCCGATAATCTTTTCTTTGTAGCGGACAATAAATATTTTAGCTTGCTTTCCCTTGATGAGCATATTGTTCATGTGGCGGAAAAAGTCATTGGCAGGGAAATACCGGCGTATGCGGGAAGAGTAAACCTTATGCAGCATACGTGAAAAATCACGTATCTCGTCTGTGGTGTGCGCTTCTTCTACTTTGGCTCCATTTTTAAGCCCTTTTTTTATCTGGCGGAGACGTGACGGGCTGAAACGGTCTTCCGCTTTTTTCGAACTATGTAACGAATTGCGTACCCGTAACCAGTTGACCGGAAAATAGTCGTTGTTCCGGAAAGAACGGTAACCGAACATAGAGTTGTCCAGATTGCGGAATTCGATAAGGATACAGGTACGGGATGCCTCTTGCGTGAGATGTTCCAACATTTCGCCGAACACTTCTTCCTCTCTTTCCCTGATGTTCGGAAGCGAATCTTTCTGTTCGGCTGTAAATGTCTTTTCCAGGAATTCACCTTCTCCATATACCACACATTGTTTCACAAGACAGGAAGGAAGCCATTTTTTAGTTTTGCGGATCGCTGCCAAGAGCCGTGCCACAGGTTTTCCGTCTTCTGTTGCCACTATCAGTAAGGGCGAGTAACCGGGCGTTGCTTCGTATATTTGAAACAACTCCTTGGAATGGAATGTGTTATTTCCCGGCAGGTCAGGAATATCCTTTCCGTGGTAATATGTAGTTAGTTTAAGTGGCATGTGGGACAAATTTACACTTTTTATTTTTCATTCAACAAAAAAACGGAGATTTTGTTGGCGACCTTTAAAACGAACAGTCTATTTTTCTTGCGTAATATTTCTATTTTTTACGCAACTATATACTTTATTGTACCAACGATTGTGTATAATGAATGATTAAATCTA
>OCAN01000074.1_pt1 | contig 116895 bp, 102 predicted proteins | sample 1538321 | NCBI WGS metagenome assembly OCAN01 (sample SAMEA2580294, study PRJEB22360) | human gut metagenome | biome: human gut; feature: human-associated habitat; material: faeces | place: Denmark | collected 2008/2010 | reverse complement strand
ATAGATTTGCAAAGATGAAAAAAGAAGGGCAATACACACTTTTGGAAACACTATCCTTTTTGAAACACTATCTGCACTATCTGGGAACTACCGGATTCGGGTACTTTCGCTTGGGTGAGTGGAAAAAGAAAAAGTCCCAAAGTATTAAACCTCAGGACTTTTCTTGTTTTTCCTCTTTATCAAGCGGTGCGGACGGGACTCGAACCCGCGACCCCAGGCGTGACAGGCCTGTATTCTAACCAGCTGAACTACCGCACCAAAATTATTTTCATCATTTCAAAAAAGCGGTGCGGACGGGACTCGAACCCGCGACCCCAGGCGTGACAGGCCTGTATTCTAACCAGCTGAACTACCGCACCTTTTTTCATTTATGCATCAAACAACCACTGTTGTTCTCAATTGCGAGTGCAAATGTAGGACGTTTTTTTGAATCTGCAAATATTTTATCAAAAAAAGAGAAGAAATTTTGTAGAAATTATTTTGTAGCTGTAATAAGAAATTCAGAATGAGAAGGTTGAAGAGAACAATGAGAGATGGAAAATAAATCTTGGGAAAAAATGTGCTTTTTTGACTTTTTCATTAACTTTGGCCTTAGTTAAAACAAATAATAAACTGGATTTGTTTTCAGGTTAGTCCGGTGACAGACTAATGTGTAAATATTTAAAATTATTAAATCTAAATCATTAATAATGAACGTACCAGCAGAATTAAAGTACACCAAAGAACACGAATGGATTCGTGTAGAAGGTGAGGAAGCAGTTGTAGGAATCACAGATTATGCTCAAAGTCAATTGGGCGATATCGTTTTCGTTGAATGTGAAACAGTCGGAGATGCATTGGAAGCAGGTGAAACTTTCGGTACCGTTGAGGCTGTGAAAACTGTTTCTGATCTTTATTTACCGGTGGCAGGGGAAGTGCTCGAATTTAATGAAGAGCTCGAAGGTGAACCTGAATTAGTGAATAAGGATCCGTATGGAAAAGGATGGATTGTAAAAATTAAAATCAGTGATGAGACTGAACTGGATGGGCTGTTGAATGCTGATGCATACAAAGCGATAATTTAAGTCCTTGGAATGAGATAATTAAGGCTGTATTACGTGTAAGTAATACAGCTTTTTTATGTATATTAGGCGGACTAACTGATTTTTTATAATTTTGAATTTCTATTGAAATGAAATCTAAAATTTAAAGATATGACTTTGATAAAATCAATTTCGGGTATCCGGGGAACTGTCGGTGGTTGTCCCGGAGATAATCTTACCCCGCTGGATATCGTGAAGTTTGTTTCTGCCTATGCAACCTGGCTGAAGACAGGTGCCGGGAAAAAAAAGGCTAAAATAGTTCTGGGTAGGGATGCCCGGGTGTCGGGCGATATGTATGCCAAATTGGTGGCTGCAACATTGACGGGTTTGGGACACGATGTGGTCAATATCGGTTTAGCCACGACGCCGACAACAGAGATTGCTGTGACTGCTGAGAAAGCGGATGGAGGTATCATTCTGACAGCCAGTCATAATCCAAAGCAATGGAATGCGCTGAAATTATTGAATAGCCGGGGAGAATTTTTATCGGCAGCCGATGGGGAACAAGTCTTGAAATTGGCGGCAAAAGAAGAGTTCGAGTATGCTGAGGTGGATGAGTTGGGTACTGTTGTAGAAAAGGATTATACCCCATATCATATCAATCAGGTGCTGGCGTTAAAATTAGTGAATCGGGATGCGATAGCTCAGGCTGATCTTAAAATTGTCGTGGATGCGGTAAATTCGGTAGGAGGTGTTGTCATTCCGGCTTTATTGCGGGCCTTGGGGGTAAAAGAGATCATTGAATTGAACTGTGAGCCTACCGGACATTTTGCTCATAATCCGGAACCGATTCCTGAAAACCTGACTCAGATTGCTGCTAAAATGAAAGAATCCCGTGCAGACCTGGGAATCGTGGTCGATCCGGATGTCGATCGGCTGGCTTTGATCTCCGAGAACGGTGAAATGTTCGGTGAAGAGTATACCTTAGTGGCAGTAGCTGATTACGTATTGAAACACACCCCAGGGAATACCGTGTCTAATTTATCTTCCTCCAGGGCTTTGAAAGATGTGACAGAAGCTTACGGACAACAATATCATGCTGCGGCAGTGGGAGAAGTGAATGTGGTTGCCGAGATGAAACGAACGCATTCGGTGATCGGTGGAGAAGGGAATGGTGGTGTGATCTACCCGGAAAGTCATTACGGGCGGGATGCTTTGGTCGGAGTTGGATTATTCTTGTCCCATTACGTTGCCCAGAGTAAGAAGATGACCGAATTGAAAAGTACCTATCCGCCATATTTTATCTCGAAGAATAAGATGACCCTTTCCCCCGATATGGATGTAGATAAAATTCTGGAAGGGCTGAAAGAGAGATATGCCACAGAAAAAGTGACAGATATCGACGGGGTAAAAATCGATTTTGCACAAGGATGGGTGCATTTACGGAAATCGAATACTGAACCGATCATCCGTATTTACTCGGAAGCTAAAGACGAGGCTGCTGCCAATCAACTGGCTGAGGAAGTGATTGCTGCAGCTAAAAGTACGCTTTAGAACGTGAGAAATTGAACTGTAAGCTGTGACCGTAAGGCTTATTTATCGTTTCCCGGTTTTATCCGGGAAACGATAGGCTGTATATTATTCGACATATAATACCAAGCCTTTCAGGTATTCGCCTTCCGGGTGGTATATGCTTACCGGATGATCTGCCGGTTGGGTTAACTGGTGGAGGATACGTACTTTCCTTCCTGTGTTGGCTGCTGCTGTGAATACGGTCTGACGGAACAGTTCCTTAGTCATGACTTGTGAGCAGGAGAAGGTGAAAATGATCCCACCGGGTTTGACGACTTCAATGCCTTTCCGGTTCAGTTTTTTATATCCCTGGATGGCATTGTTGAGTACATTCTGATGTTTCGCGAATGCCGGAGGGTCTAGAATGATCAAGTCGTATTTATTGTGAGATTGTTCCAGAAATCTGAAAGCTTCTTCTGCAAATGCTTCATGCCGCCTGTCTCCGGGAAAATTGAGTGCTACGTTTTGTTTGGCCAATTCGATTGCCCGGGTGGAGACATCTACGGAATGTACTGATCGGGCACCTCCCCGCATGGCATAAAAAGAGAAACCTCCGGTGTAACAAAACATGTTTAAGACCTGTTTATTACTGGCATATTTTTCGAGCAGATGTCGGTTTTCCCGTTGGTCGATAAAAAAACCGGTTTTCTGGCCTTCTAACCAGTCGACATTGAATTTTAACCCATTTTCCTGTGCTACAAAATGATCCGCTTTCCCATATAAATAACCGTTATGTGGATCGATCGCCGCTTTGTAGGGAAGGGTAGATTCCGATTTGTCGTAAATGGCGGTTAATCTGTCTCCTAAAGTTTCAAGTAGGGCCCGGGTGATATTTCCCCGTTCCAGGTACATACCTACGGAGTGGAATTGAACGACAGCAACACCGGCATAATAATCGACGACTAATCCGGGAAGATTGTCGCCTTCTCCATGGATCAACCGGAAAGTATCGTTGTCTGCTCTGTCGGTCAAACCGATAGCTCGGCGCATGTGATAGGCTGCTGTAATTCGTTGTAGCCAAAAAGAATAACCGATTTCTTCATCTTCAAAAGTGAGAATTCGGACTGCGATAGAACCGATCTGGTAATGCCCTGTCGCCAGATATTGATTGTCCGAACTATAGACTCTGACCAGGTCTCCTTCCTGTAATTTCCCCTCTGTTTTGGCGATTGCCCCTGAGAATATCCAAGGATGATAACGAAATACCGAACGGTCTTTTCCTGGTTTTAGTATGATTTTATTCATAAGATGAAGCATAACTGATTACTGGACTGCAAAAATAGATAAAAAACTTTGATCTGTTTCTTTAAAAGTCGATATTATAACCCTAAACCGAACGATTGCGTAATACACAAAGAAAATTTGAGAGATAGTTTCTTGTTTTTTGTTGGAAAAATTCTTAAAAATTCATAAATTGCGAATATTGTCGGGGTATGTAATTTTGAGCTGAAGTACCCCCTAAGAAGTTTAATACGATAAATATAAATAGATGAGACTTAAAGTATTGGGTTCTGCTGAAGATGCTTTGCGTGCAATGACAGAACAATTGATAGAAAAGATGAATATGCGGGGAATCTCTCCGTTCCATTTGGCATTGTCGGGTGCCGGTACGGCCCAACAAATGTTCGGGCTTTGGATTCGGGAATACCGGGAGAAAATAAAATGGGAGCAATTGAGGTTTTATTGGGTGGATGAGCGATGTGTTTCTCCTGATGATGAGGAGAGTAATTTCAAACATGCGGATGAATTATTATTCCGGCCTTTGGATATTCCACATGCCCATGTCCATCGTATTCATGGCGAACGGGAGCCTGAAGTAGAGGCCGAACATTATTCGGAATTGGTGAAATGGGAACTACCCGGATATGCCTCTTGTCCTCGTTTTGACGCAATCATTCTGGGAATTGGAGAGGATGGACATACTGCTTCTATTTTTCCTTCAACGCCGGAATTACTAACGGCAAAATGTTGCTATAAAGTATCCCAACATCCGGAAAGTGGACAGAAAAGAATTACAATGACAGGTAGTTTGATATTGAATGCGAAACTACTTCTTATCCCTGTATTGGGAAATGCAAAGACAAGCATTTTACAAAGAGTGATCAATGCAGAAGAAAATTCGGTCCTCCCTGCGGCTTATATTATCAATCATGCGCCGGAAGCGATGATCTTTACAGATTTGCAAGTAAGTCTGGAGTAAAAAAGCATTTTGTATTCTGAAAGTCATATACCTCGGGTCAGGATACCGATGGGGTGGAGATATTGATATCTTCAAAACGATAGACTATCGTATGTATTTATCTGCCGGAGGTATATGTGCTGACTTTTAAAAGAATACAAAATGCTCTTTTATTTAACATTCAAGCATTTCTTTGGCTTTTTCCAGGATCGTAGTATCGTCTAATTTTACTATGCCCCCATTCGGACCTTGCTCGATATGTAAACCGACAGCCTTGCCCTCATCATAATGGTCTCCACCGAAATAATTACGTACTGTTTCTACGTCGAGTCCCAGTTCGTCCGCAATTTTTTGCATACTCCCTGAGGGCAACATGTCTTTGATTTGTCTCAACTCATTGAAGGTAATCATTGTAGTCATATCTCAAAAGTTTTATGGTTTATCAGTGGAATAAATATAGGACTAAATCTCTGAATAAACAAGTAAAACGTTTGCGAATTTCACATAAAAAAATTAATAAAATCAATTATTTGTGTAATCTATTGATATTAAGTGTATTTCTGTAATACTCAGAATGTCTGTGAAAATTGTTTCCTTACCGGATAACTTTTTGTACTTTTGTAGAGAAAAAACAGGATCGGTCGGATAAGATCCGACCGATGAATTGAATTTCTAATGCATTGTATACATGACTTTTAATGAATTGAATATTAGCAAACAGATCTTGATGGCTTTGGAAGATGCCGGATTTGAACAACCGACACCGATTCAGGAACGGGCTTTCCCTGTCATTCGTTCCGGAAAGGATGTGATTGGAATAGCCCAGACGGGGACCGGTAAAACTTTGGCTTATCTGATTCCTTTGCTGATGAAACTTCATTATGCGCAGGGAAATTACCCACGTGCATTAGTGATTGTACCTACCCGTGAGTTAGTGGTGCAGGTATGTGAGAGTGTAGAGTTGCTGACGGAGTATATGGATATCCGTTGTGTCGGCATTTACGGAGGAACGAATATCCGGACACAGCAAGCTGCGGTATACGAGGGAGTCGATTTGTTGGTAACGACTCCGGGACGTTTTATGGATATTTATATGAATGGCATTATCCGTACCCCTCAGATTAAGACTGTGGTTGTCGATGAGGCTGACCGATTGATGGATATGGGGTTTATGCCTCAGCTCAGAAGTATTCTTGAGGTAGTACCCGAGAAGCATCAGACTTTACTGTTTTCCGCGACCTTTTCAACTACAATTGCTGAATTGGCAGCAGAATTTTTGGCTCCGGAACCGGTCCGGATAGAGACAGGTAACCCGACGACTCCGGTAGAATTGGTTACCCAGCTGCGCTATGATCTTCCTAATATTCAGACTAAAATCAACTTATTGAAGTTACTTCTCACGGATAAAGAAGAATTTCGCAGGGTCATGATATTTACCGAAACAAAGAAAAATGCCGATCGGATTGTGGAGAGACTGGGCGACCACTGGAAGGGGGAACTGAGTGTACTGCATTCGAATAAGGCCCAGAATTCCCGATTGAATGCTTTGAAAGCATTTAAAGAAGGAAAGACTCGGATCATGGTTTCTTCAGATGTTGCGGCACGTGGAATCGATGTGCAGGATGTCAGCCATGTCATCAATTTCGATATACCTTCTATTCCTGAGGAGTATATCCACCGCATCGGACGTACTGCCCGTGCCGGAAAGGAAGGAACGGCTATCAGCTTCGTGACAGAAAAAGAAGAGCCGAAATTCGAAGAAATCGAAAAGCTGATCGGGCAGCAGGTCGAATGGGCTGCCTTACCGGAAAATCTGGTGATCTCAGATGTCTTACTTGACGACGAAAAAGTACAGACTTCGAATATTGTCTATCAAAAAGGTAAACCGAAAGGTGGTGGAGCTTTCCATGCCAAATCAGCCAAAAATAGTAAAACGCCCCAAAAAGTACGTAAAGACCGAACCAAAGAGGGAAGACGGAAAAAGTAGGAAAGGCTGAAAGCAATAAAGCTAAATGCTAAATGCTATAGGCTAAAAGCTGAAAAAATAATTTTAACTTTGCGTCATAGCCTCTAGTCTTTAGCTTCTAGCCTCTAGCCTTTAGCCTCTAGTTTTATCACTTTTATTGTATTTCTGCCTTGACGATTTTTAAAATCTGATCTCCTTTCAGGTCCGACGAAATATAATGCTCTAAAATTTTTCGGGCCAGATCGCTGGCTGTTGCTTGGGGAGGACAGGAGGTGGCTGCACTATTGATCAGCGTAATGATATTATCCTTGAAATTGACCGTGACCTCCCAGGCATTTTCGCTTAAATAAAGCTGCTGGGATAGATTATATTCAAATTCTTTCCGAATTTCGTTGATCAGTAATAATTGATATTCCTGATAAGGAAGAGAGGGAGAAAGGGTACGGGGGATAAACGAATCCGGCTTTATTCTTTCAATAAATAGAATAATCCTTTCATAAGCTAATAATTTCAGATTAAATAGCGTTTGTGAAGTAGACGACGTATTCGCTTGTTTTTCCTGAGTAGTTTGCTGTACCTGTTTATTTACCAGAATTTCTAGTAAAGCAACAGCCTTCCTGACCAAGGGATACAGTAAAATAACAAATAAGACAAGGGGAATCAAAAAGTAAGTGGTGATGTTCATCGTCTTTATTTTTTGCAAATATAAAAGATATAGCTTGTTTTTAAAAATTTCTTATCGGCTGTTTTGAAAATAACTATTGAAGTAGTTGTATAATTATTTTTATAGTTGTGCGTTTGTGTAACGATACTTGGATGGGATAACTAAAAATGAGTGAATAATGAATAAAATGGAGGAATTAACGAAGGCAGAATTGCAAATCATACAAATCCTTTTAATATTATCCTTTGGTCAATCGGGAGGATTATATGGAACGGTATATGAATAGTGTGGTCAATAATTTTTTTAGTGGTTCGGTGAAAGTTGTAGTATCTTTTTTGTTCAAAACTTGTCATTTCTAAATTATTTTATATTTTTGCAATCGTATGCAACGCAGTGGAAACATATTGCCTTTAAACCGGCTTTTTCTGAATATCAAAAAGCGCGATGAGTTTAATTTCTGAAACTCATTTATTCTTGTTGTTCTATATTTTCTGTTTAAAAGGTCCTGAGGTGAGGATGTCTGTAAAGAGTTATAGATAACTTTCCGGTTTTGTTTTGTTATTTTTTGTTTAAAACTTAATTTATATTGTTATGGAATTACCATTTTCAGAATCATTTCGGATTAAGATGGTGGAAACCATCCGTAAAAGTACACGTGAAGAACGTGAACAATGGATTAAAGAGGCTAAATACAATCTTTTTAACCTGAAAAGCGACCAGGTATTCATCGATCTGCTGACCGATTCGGGTACCGGGGCTATGAGCGATAAACAATGGGCTGAGCTGATGTTGGGAGATGAAAGCTATGCCGGAGCCCGTTCTTATTATAAGATGAAGAATGCTATCAAGGAAATTCTGGGATTCGATTATTTCTTACCGACTCACCAGGGACGTGCTGCGGAGAATGTTTTATATTCTACCATTATCAAAGAAGGAGATGTGTTGCCGGGCAATTCCCATTTCGATACTACGAAAGGACATATTGAATTCCGGAAAGCTTTGGCTATCGATTGTACTATCGACGAAGCAGCTGATACGCAGTTGGAAATTCCGTTTAAAGGCAACATGGATCCTACCAAGCTGGAGGAAGTATTGAAAAAATATCCCAAAGAAAAGATCCCTGCAGTCGTATTGACCGTTACGAATAATACCGCCGGAGGTCAGCCCGTATCTATGCAGAATATTCGGGAAGTATCTGCCCTTTGTAAAAAGTACGGAGTGAACCTGCAGATCGATTCTGCCCGTTTTGCAGAGAATGCTTATTTCATTAAAACAAGGGAAAAAGGGTATGAAAACAAATCCATCAAAGAGATTGTAAAAGAAATGTTCTCTTATGCCGATATCATGACCATGTCTTCGAAAAAAGATGCGATTGTGAATATGGGTGGATTTGTAGCATTCAAAAGCGAAGAGTTGTGGAAAAAATGCCAGATGTTCTGTATCATGAACGAGGGGTTTATTACCTATGGCGGAATGTCGGGCCGGGATATGAATGCTTTGGCACAGGGATTGGATGAAGGTACTGAATTCGAATACCTCGAAACCCGGATTAAACAGGTGGAATATTTGGGGGCGAAATTGGATGAATACGGAATACCTTATCAGCGTCCTGCCGGTGGACATGCGATTTTTGTGGATGCCAAGAAAGTACTTACTCATGTACCTAAAGAAGAATTTATCGCTCAGACGTTGGGAGTAGAGTTGTATCTTGAAGCCGGAATCCGTGGTGTGGAGATCGGTTCGATATTGGCCGACCGGGATCCGGTAACCCGCGAAAACCGTTATCCCCGCCTGGAATTATTAAGGCTGGCTATTCCGCGCCGTACTTATACCAATAATCATATGGATGTAATAGCTGCTGCACTGAAAAATGTATATGATCGCCGCGAATCCATTACCCGTGGTTATGTAATTACGAAAGAATTTCCGATCATGCGCCACTTTACTGTCGAATTGGAAAAGGCAAAATAATTAGATTAACAACGATCGTAAAAAGGCGCCCCGCAAGGCGCCTTTTATTTTACCGGCTTTAAGTGTAAAGCCGTAATTTATAAACTTCCGGTCAATAACTGATGAATCCACTTCTGAAGATTCCGGATTGTGAGGTGGGAACAAGAGTTCCGGAGAAAGTCAGGTTATTACCGTTCATCATCGGGTAAACCGTTGCATTGGCATAGTTACTGCCTGCACTCAGATTGACCACAACCTGGGCGGTTAAAGCGATTCCGTTCACATAGAAGGAATAAGTGATATTTCCATGTTTATCCGTATTGGTGGTGATTTGTGAAGGAGTACCCTGTACGGTGATTCCACCAAGACCGTTCGGACCGGCAATGCCGTTGAAAGCTAACTGTACATACACGGTATTGCCTTTAAATTGGATGAAGTTGGTATTGTCGGATACAGGTATAGCTGAACCTCTGGGGCCATAAAGTGTACTGGCCATCAATACCCAATTCCGGTCTTTCAAAGCATCTACAGCAGCGTTGAAAGCTTGTTGGTTAGCAACCTCACGGGCTTTCTTGCGAAGATCCCGCTTCACTTGTCGTTGTTGTTGTTTGGTTAGCTCCTGATAATGAGTCGGAGTTTGTGTTCCTTGTACCTGTGCTTCGCTATGGAAAGCGGGCAGCATAAATACAGATACCAGTAATAAAAATAATACTCGTTTCATAATAGGTCGTTTTTATTTAGTTGTTTTGTATTATATCCGGTTCTTCTGATTGTTATCATATATCACCGTTTATTAATTTCCCTCATATACGTGTTAATTTCTCCAATAGTTTTCAACCTGTATTTAAAAAAGTATAAAACTTCGTTTCTGTCATGTCAGCAAAAAAGAGTACTTTTGTCAGAAATAGCTGTTAGGAAAGGTTTTGCATATTTTATGCCATATTGGGAATGACGCTTCTAAAAAAATGATAAAATTGATTTTATAAAACGATAAATTCTGGCTATCATGGAAACTTCTGAGGTAATTTGCGCTGTATCGACGGCTCCCGGAATCGGAGCTATCGCAGTTTTGAGAATGTCCGGGACGGGTTGTATCGCTCTTACCGACCGGATTTTCGAGTCTCCATCCGGGAAAAAACTGACCGGCTCGAAAGCGAATACAGTGCATTTCGGCAGGATCCTTGAAGAAGGTTGTTTGTTGGATGAAGTCCTGGTGACTATTTTTCATGCACCTCATTCATTCACAGGGGAGGAGTCTGTAGAAATCGCTTGTCATGGTTCATTGTATATCCAACAGCGTTTATTGCAGCTGTTGGTGAATCAGGGCGCCAGGATGGCTACTCCCGGCGAATTTACGCAACGGGCTTTCCTGAACGGAAAAATGGATTTGTCGCAGGCAGAAGCGGTTGCAGACTTGATCGCCTCTTCTTCGGCTGCATCGCATCGGATGGCTCTGAAGCAAATGAAAGGTGGCTTTTCAGCTGAATTGATGAAATTGCGGGGCGAATTGTTACATATTACTTCCTTGCTTGAGTTGGAGCTGGATTTTTCAGAGGAAGATGTTGAATTTGCCGATCGTTCGGAATTGAGACGTATTGCCGGAAATATCGATGAATTACTGACCCGCTTGTGTAGATCTTTTTCTTTGGGAAATGTGATTAAAAATGGGGTACCTGTAGCTATTGTCGGCAATACGAATGTAGGAAAGAGTACCTTGTTGAATGCTTTGTTGCGTGAGGACCGGGCTATTGTGTCGGATATTGCCGGTACAACCCGGGATGTGATCGAAGATACGATCAATTTGAATGGAATCACTTTCCGTTTTATCGATACGGCCGGTATACGGGCCACCTCGGATGAGGTCGAAAATATCGGGATCGAAAGGACTTTTGCTAAAATCGGTCAGGCTAGTGTCGTCCTGTTATTGACCGATCTGAATCGGGGAGTAGAGTCTTTCGAAGAATATTATCATCAGGTGAAATCCCGCCTCACTTCGGATGCAAAGTTAATCATCGTCCTTAATAAAACCGATCAGGTGGAAGATTTATTGACGCCTCAGGAAACCATCCGGCTTTTTACCTCCGGTGAAGAGATTATTCCGATTTCAGCCCGTACCGGAGCAAATCTGGATCGCTTGATTCAGGAATTGACCCGGACTGTAAATCTAAATACCCTCAATACTTCCGATGTCATTGTCAGTAACGTCCGTCACTACGAAGCCCTTCGTAATGCCCGCACAGCCATCGAGCGTGTGAACGAAGGTCTTGAATCCGGACTCAGTGGCGAATTCATCTCTCAGGATATCCGTGAGTGTCTTCATTATCTTGGTGAAATTACCGGCGAGATTACTACGGATGAGGTTCTGGGTAATATTTTTAAGAATTTTTGTATCGGGAAATAGGATACACAAATCACTGATAATCAATTTATTACAAATAGAGCCACAAAGAAGATGTATACAATAAAATGCTTTTAATCAGCACATTAACAACATTAAACAATAATATATAACTCCATTTTTGTTGCTATTTTGTTGCTCGGAAATATTTGAGCAACAAGAACAACAAATTTTATATAAAACTAAAAGCATAATTTTATCAAAACACGCTATATGGGAACAAAGAAAAGGACGCTAATGGAAATATTCAATAACCCTGAAAGTATGACTGAAGAAGAAAAAGAGGGTATGGCAAAGTTGTTCGAATCGTTCAAAGAATTGGTAAAATCATGTGAGCCATATAGTAATATCGAGCCTGTCCTAAAAAATACTGCAAGCACATTATCAGAGCGTTTTTATCAAGAACATTTTATCATGTCTGCTATATTGGAGGCTTTTTTCTTTAAGAATGAGATTTCATTTAAAGAACTTAATGAAACCATTGTTAACTATGTTCCCAAAGGATTCATCTGGGATATATCCGTAGCCCGAATAAATCTTGTTATTTCAAAAATGATTAGATTAGGATTAGTTGAAGCCATCGAAACAGATAATAAATATGCTCCTAATTTTAAGATTACAGATGATGGCATAAAAGCATATCAAGAACACACATTCCAAACATTAGCAACCTCATCATTTTTCAACTATCAAACCTACCAACTAAACAAAAAGGCAGATAGAATGTCGAAATTAATGCTCGCAGCAACTATTGCATCTGTATTAGTCGCTATTCTGTCTGTAATAGTAACAATTTGGGTAGCTAGAAAATAACTTTGTAGAGATTACTTAAAATAGGCACATTTTTTTGTTGCTGGTTTGTTGCTCAAGAAAGCACATTTACGCAATAACAGTTTATTACACAGTAATATAGCTATAAAATTTTCAAATCTTGCATCGGGAAATAATCACGCGTAATTAATTGGTTATCAATATATTGCATAACATGCAATAGGAAGTAAAAGAAGAAACAATCCAATTTCGATAATATTGATAATCACCACATTAAACACACAGGAATAATAAAGCATTGCATCAATTTTTCCTGATTTTGTCCCCCGTTTGTTCCCGAAACGGATACAAGGGACAAATTCTGTCCCTCATACAATTTAACGGAGGTAAAATAGGCAAATTTTATCAGTACCTCTTAAACTTATCCAAATTACAGATAATATTCGAATAGAACTGAATTGTTTTTTCAGCCAAAATAGATTCTGATAATCAAGCAATTGGCATATTTGAATATAACAGCAGAAATCATCACCAATGAGATTTCATATAATACATTTGATAAATATTCCCAACCATTATTCGCAAGTATTCGAATCATAGCATATTGAACATCCTCTTAAGTCTCACAGCGATTTTTATAGGGTAATTTAAAGAATTCAATAAAAAATATTTGGAGTATTGCGAAATTATTCTGTACATTTGCGCCTCTTTTGAAAATTTACAATGCAACAAAATAGAATGAACATATTATCCCAAACGACAATTCGAGGCAACAAATGCTTCGGAGTTCAGTCGTATGTTCTTCATGTTTGGAGCATTGAAACGTCTGCAAATTTCATAAATACTTTCCAGCGAACACATATAGGAGATAAGATGCGATAGATGCTCGCATCTTGATCTTAGAATAAACAGCAGAATAGTTGGAGAGTCCTTACCGAACTTTCCAACTATTTTGTTTTATGCCCATTGGTGACTGTTTGCTCCGTGCAATTCCTCTCCCGTCATTTCCGTCCAATGAGCGCAAGAACAACCAATTTTAATTAACCGCACAGCGATGTACACAAAAGAGAGCAAAATGAATTACAAATTTGACGGAAGCAAGGTGTATTTTACATCGGACACGCACTTTTATCATTTGAATATCATTGGCTTTTGCAAGAGGCCATTCAAGAATGTAGAAGATATGAATGAAACACTGATCGAAAATTGGAACCGGGTAGTTAGTCAAGATGATATCGTGTTTCATCTAGGGGATTTTTGCCTGGGAGGATCTCATGAATGGACCAAGATTCTTAACAGACTGAATGGAAAAATCTATCTCATTCTCGGTAATCATGATCTAAAAAATATCAGGCAAGGATACACCAGCAGGTTTGAATTGACAAGCATGCAAATGCACATAGAGGTCGATAAGCAGAAAATCTACCTGAACCACTGTCCGCTCCTCTGTTATGGAGGTGCTTACGGGAATACGTGGCAACTGTTCGGGCACGTGCATACGAGCAAAAATAACACGGGAAAAGACGCTTCACGACTGGATATGCTCTTTCCGACGCAATATGATGTGGGAGTGGATAATAATGACTTTACTCCGGTCTCATTCGCGCAGGTAAAAAGGATAATCCAAAAGCAGATTGAACAATCGAATAAAAAACAGTAATATGAAAATACAATACATGAGCGATCTGCATTTTGAGTTTCGTGAGAACAGCAGATACATAAAACATAACGAATTCCCGGTAACGGGCGATATACTCGTATTGGCCGGAGACATTTTCTATCTGAAAGACAGAGTGGCTCCTTTGGGGAATTTCTGGAAATGGGCTTCTAAAAACTATAGGCAGGTTCTTATTGTTCCCGGGAACCACGAGTATTACAATTATTATGATGTGATGGAACGGGGGTTACAATGGCGATGGATGTTCAAAGAGAATGTCGGTTATTATCAAAATCAGGTATTGAGAATAGACGATACCGATTTCATAATGAGCACACTCTGGTCGCATATCGAACCGGCAGACGAATATTTTGTTTGGAAAGGACTTAACGATTTCCGTCAGACCTTGTATAAAGGGAAACTGCTCCAAACGGAAGCATATAATCAGATGCATGACTTCTGTTTAGGTCATATCAAAAAGAGTCTTGCCGAAAGTACGGCAAAACACATAGTGGTCGTGACCCACCACCTGCCGACCTTGCAGGTTGTTGCTTCTCAGCATAAAGGTTCCGTATTGAACAGTGCATTTGCTACTGAATATGAAGAACTGATAGCCGGCAGCAGGATCGATGCATGGATTTACGGTCATACACATACCAATATCGACACGGAAATCGGGAATACAAAATTGATCTGCAACCAGATGGGACATGTATTTGAAAACGAGCATGTAATCAACGGATTTGATCCAGGGAAATTTTTAACCATTTGAAAAGAATGAACATATGAAACAAAATAAGAAGACAAACTTTACCAGGCATTTTTTCATAGACTTGGCAAAGGAATGCGGTTTGAATGCTACGATATTCGAACAGCTTGGAAGTAGGCGCGATACAGAGATCGTGGTTGATAACGATACATTGGAGATGTTAGTTAAACTTCAGGAGCAATTTGCCCGACTGGAAAAAATGGGTGACGATGAATACAGAGGATTTTATATCGAATTGCCCCGCCCTACTCCGGAAGAATGGGGAGATTGCGAAGCGTCGATCGTAGACGGAGAATATGAGAGCAAGGAAGAATACCTCCGGGATTGGAAATTGTTAAATCCCAGAGAAACGGTATGGTATCATGTCAGCTCCGCCAGGTACAGAGAAAATCGCACCATACAATTCACGGATAGGAAACACTCGTATTTTACTATTGCGAATTATTCTCGATATATAAACCGAGTAGGCAACAATTTTCCCAATGAATGGCAAAGGGATTTCTTGGCAAAGTTGGCCTTATATTTTCATAAACTAATCGATGCTATCATACAAGATCCGAAAGGGTTCAATGATTATGTGGCGAATCATCTTCCTTACCAGCAGCGAGACGGGAAAATTGCGAGAAAGGAGCTCAACAGAATCGAACCGAGATTTAAAATTGAGGTCGAAGACGAAACGACGGCAATAAAAGCACTGGAGGATTCCGTCTGCAAGAATTTCGGGCGGCCGTTAGATACAATGACGATACGTTCGTATTGCAAATACTATCGGATCGCTCATGAAGCCTATGACCGGTATTTTGAAAAGTTTGATACTACACAAAAGAAGCGTACCCTTCCGAATGGAGTACCATTGGAATTACAGGATGTCGCATATTACAACATGGTTAAGTTCTGCGATTTGCAGGATAAATACGATCTCGACAGTGAAACGGATTTCAACAAATTCGCATCGGACCATTATGGGGAGCTGGGATTGTCGCGGCTGAACGTACTCGCATCGGATTTTGACAGCCCCGGATGGAGAATCATTGTTTCCAACAGCTACTCGGCGTATGTGGATGTTGCGGTAGAAGTCGCCACTGCACTATACAAATCTGGCGTTCCTTTGGAAATACACGACGCTGCCAAACTTTTGCGAATACTCAAGGAGGAGGATCATGTGAAATTGATTCCGTACACATTCCACGATTACATGGGCCATCATGAAGAAGGAACCGTTTATCAACTTCCATGGGAGTACGAATGTATGGATAGCGAGGAGAATGTTTTATCATTGAAACAATACCATGAAATTATCTCTCTGGCAGAATGGGATGAAATAGAAAAAGTAAACATTGACAAAAACGGGATATAATCCCATAATTACTAGCAACATATTTGGCAGACAATGATAGTCTGCCAAATATGCTATAATTAGTTACATAATTAAAAACAAGAGGAATTATTAAGAAGCGTGTGAAAGTATGGAACTTGACGCAGATTTTATAGCATTCTGCAAGCAGAGCGTCGCATTGGAACAACGAATGGCGAAACAGGCGGGAAAACGGTTGAATGAAGCAATGCGCAACAATATCCAAGATATTAATGTATTGGATCGGATTGCAGACCAGCTATTTGACACTATGTCAGGGCTATCAGGTGCAGGAGAACGGACTTATATGAAATATATCAAATACTTGGAAACGTTTAACCCTCAAGCTGCAAAAGAAACAAAAGATGCCTATGAAGATATCATGGGCTATAAGATACATGTAGCATACGCAGCGGCACGATTGGCCAAAAAATTACACAAAGGACAGGTAGATCAAGCAGGTAAAGATTACCTTGAAGAACATTTATCGACTATCGGACGAAACGGTTTCGACTGGAAAGAAAAAACCGTGGGATTTCTGTTTAATGCAGTTGAAGATACAGGTCATACCGTAAAAGAGATCATTAGAAAACTGAAAGCGATACTGAATGACTGGGAGAAGAACAAGGAAAAACATGACTGGATTTATGAATTTAAAGATATCGTAGGATCCTTTCCGAACGAAAAATACCACAAATTAACAAAGCAAGAATGGGACGAGATTGAAGAGGCTCTCGATCTGATGGACTTCCGCACAACTACCAATCGTGAAACATATATCGAGCGTTTCCGCGGACATCGTTTGGCCATCAAAGTCAAATTGGATGACCTTCAGTACAATATGGATATTACCCGCATTCTACACCCGACAGACAAAGACTTAGCGAAGATGGAAAGACATAAGAAAGAATATTATCTGTTATTAAAAATGCTGGTAGATTGAAGTTTTAAGACAATCAAAATTTAACTCAACTTTGTTTTCGGAACTTACAAGAACACAAGATGTAAGGTTTAACCGAGATGATGGAAATCATATATCTATCATGCCACATATTCCTTTATGATTGCTTCTAAATGACTCAGAAGACTTGTAAAAACGCAAGTTTAACATATTATGTACATCTATTAATTAGTAACTAAGCTTTTGAATGGTAAGTATTGACAACTAAAGTATGTCCTTATTATTTATAAACAAATATAAAGAGGGTGTCCAAAAAGGCAAAATACCCCCTTGTAGAATCGGATATTTGATTTCAGTCTCCAATAGGGATACGAATAAATCGAGGGTGCCAAATACTTTTTGGACACCCTCTTTATATTGAACTAAATACATTGATATATTTGAAGTAGAAAAGTCTGCAATAAAGACCTCTTCACTCTTAGTTTACAGTTTCATGCCCTGATATTACCACATTAAAATATATATTTCAAACTTTAACCACGTCCCAAATCTCTCTCAGTTCACGACAATCCATATTATCAAATCTATCCTTCTGTATGGCAACGCACAACAGATAACGAGGACGACTCATGCCGACATAAATAACTCTTAAACTGCTGAGTACTTTCTTATCGGCTCTTGTATATGCTATACCTTTAAATTGTTCAGATAAACGATCTGATTCATGATGTCTATCATAAAATGTTTCTAAGTAGAGCGTTGCAGCATGAGTTTCTCCTTTTACAGAATGGACTGTAGCCACCTCTATATCTATCTTATCCCCGTGGTAAATATTCCCATGCTCAGCAACAGGTGCTTCGTGAATCCCTTCTCCTATAACATTAAAGAAGTTGTGGGCATCACGTGTTACGCTTTTTCCATACAAAGGCAGTATAGTTGTTGTCATGTACTGATAAATAGCTTCTTTTAAGGATTGTATATCATTGTCGCTATTACTATTTATTATAAGTAAAGCCCAATTCATGACATCTTTTAGAAAGTTCTCTTTCTGCTCAATATTATTCGCTGACAAGAATTCTAATAAAGATGCCTTGGTGTAACGCCGGTTACCATTTCTTATATCGCATAAATCCAAAAACTTTAATATACCCTGAATGATGGATATGACATAATCTTTAACATATCTATGTTCTTTTTTGAGTATAAAATCATTGAAAGAATCACCTTCCGTTCTGAGTCTTGCATTTTTCCTTTCAAATGCTGGGAAGTACGATTCTATAAATCTTTTTTGATCATTAGCACCTTTTTTACCTACCCATCCACAAGCTTTAACATTTACTCTATGCAATGGGTCTTCTTGCCTCTCTTTATTCGCGATTTCCAAAACAGAACGATTGTCCATCTCTGGGATTAATGTAGAGTTGAGCAATTCTGCATATTTGGGAAGGACAGACAAGGGATCCTCATAAGCAATAATAATGGGTTTTATAGATGGAACTTCTTCATTTCCTATAAGTTGATGATTATCCTCAATACATAATGTCCGCAACGGTTTGGCAATTTTTTCTCCGAAGCGGTTGCTGTTGCGTATATACAATACTTGCTCATCTTTCAACCTATCATTTTCAGGTCCGCTACTTTCATCTCTCTCATAAATAGCTTGGCAGTAATCTCCAAAACGCTGAATGACTACTTTATTTTCATCAAATATCTTTTGTATGAGGGCTACTTGCTGATTGTCACAGTCCTGAACTTCGTCTATAAACAAATATTTAAATCTTTTGTCTGAAAACCTACTGAAATTGAGACTCTTCTCCCGAATATACCGAAATGCCAAATCATAAGCATCTTGAAAGGATAAAATGCCTTCGCCGAACATTTCCTCTTTTATCTTCATATATTCAGAGCCTGCGCCAGAAGTCATTGCAATTGGGCGAGAATTAGTCTTTATCTGGCGATTATCCCAATCAATTTTAAACGAGAGAACGATTTCTTTTCCTTGACTATTTAGAATCTTATCTTTCTTTGCTCGAATCAAAGATTTGTATTCATGTGGAATATTATCCAAATTATATCCTGCTAATTGAAAATCGTATTTAACAATTCTCTTTCCCTTCTTTTTAATCACGTTGGCAGCCATCAACCCATCCACGCCACCTAACGCTTCTATTTCAGCAGCATCAATAATATGCTCCTTTGAAACGATTTGCGCAAATACCTGTCTCCTAAGTTTACTTTCACGGAAGGGTAATTTGCTATATTTCTTTAGAAACACAGCATTGGCCACATCATCGTCCACATATGCTATTTGACTACCATAAAAATAATGAAGTGCGGCTGCTGCAATGTATTTATGAAGAAAGGCTTGTATGGTTCCAAAAAAATTAGGGTATCTGAAAAGTACATCGGCCTTTTGTCCCAGCTTTGCCTTTATTTCATCAATGGCAACATTAGTATGTGTCAACACACATACGCCCTTTCCTTCAGACAGAGGCATTTTATTAGCAAGAATAATCAACTTGGCCAACAATACCGTTGTTTTGCCACTTCCAGGACTTGCCTGGACATAGCAACTGCGATCCTCCTTGATAATATTTACCCTAGAGATATCGAACTGTTTCTTGCCTTTCAATAGAATATCGTGTGCGATTTTTATTTCTTCGTCAGTAGCAAATGGCATAAATATTCTCTATAGAGTTATTCTGTAACATGTTTGATCGCATCCACCAGATATTTAAGTTTCTCGTCAGTTTCAACGATGCGTTTTACCTCATTAATATCTACTGTTCCAACACTAGTGGGAGGTAATTCTCCAGCAAGCATTCCCGATAAATACTGCGAAGTAATGGCTTTGCTGACAGTCCCTTCATTTAAGGGTTTAAAAATCTTATATGCCTCTTCTTTGGTTGGTGTATGTCCTTCCGGATAATCGGTTATAACCTCATTCCAGATACCCTTTAAGATATCGTCAGTTACTTCCTGCTCCGGGTCGATTTCTTCTTTTTGGGCAGCTTTTATCGCTGTTGCCAGCAACCTATACAAACCACTACCAGCAAGTTCATACTCCAATGTCCATGCTTGGGGCAGAAATATTTTTATCCTATCCGCATTGATGTCACTCTCTAACCGTTTTGTCTTTTCTTTCCTGATCTGCGCCAACATTTCTTCATCCAAGACAGTCTTTTTATCATCTGTCAAGACAACTTTCATGCGATTCATTGTTTCAACAACAGGCCTGAAATTTTCTGTTTTGTGCAATTTAACTTCTTTCTCAAAAGCAGATTTACTTCCGAAAATAGTTACCATAGCATCATAATTCACATCCCGTGAGATATTCTCCAATTCAGGTCTTAATGTTTCTTTCAACCAATATTTCGGCGTTCTTCGATCTTTACTATTGTCATCGTAATATTCAAGAGCTCTGACATCAAGATCAGAAACAACGGCTATAGGCATTCCAAATGATTTACCATCCTTGCGTTTGAATATACTAACATATCTCTTATACGCTGTACTTCCCACATTCACAACAGATACACCGTATTGATAAAGATTTTTACCAATCAATTGAGCTATAGCAGGTATTAGTAAATTTTCAGCATCCCCCTCTACCATGATTAGCCCTTTGGCAAAAAACAAGTTGGTCTTTGTAGCATCAAGGAATCGTTCTAAAAATTTGTAGTCAGCAGGCCTCATCAACGTATATTCCGATGACATTGGTAATGCTTCCTTCCCTTTCAGCACAATCAAATTTGCAATCTTTATTTTTGAGGCCAATGTAATGCTATGAGTGGAAAGAATAAATTGTCCATTTTTCTGCTGAGAAGAAATGTATTCAATCAGCCTCAATTGATACTGAGGATGAAGATGTGCCTCTAATTCTTCTACAAGCGCCAACTTCAATCCTTTCTTCTGATTATTAAAGAGTAGCATTTCTGCTGCTATACATAGTAAGTTAAGTGTACCAAGCCCCGATTTATTACCTTCCATAATCAGATCGAGCAGTCTCAATATTTCTGTCAATTCCCCTCCAGTTAGCTTGACCTCAGCTTTCCGTGCGTCACCATTCAGCAGAAAATGATCTTTTAGGAAACTATTGATTTCGTCTGTGATACTTTGGCCATTACCACCAACCTTGAAATAGTTCTCTATTTCTCTTTTCAGATGTTCGTAATCTGTTTCAAGTTTATGTTTTGTGATGCTACCGTGGGCGTCTTTCTTCGTTTTGAAAAGTTCGTGTGCACCAAGGATTTGTGCCAGCCTTGACTTGTAACCGTGAGTCATGTCTGTGAGCGCATCTCTAAGTGGCTTAAAATATACTACTTTTAGAAGTCCCCTTGCTTCAGAATCCATCCTATCAGTTTGTCCTTCGGTTCCTGCGGAGAAAGTAGGCATTATTACGTTATCTTTTCGCTTAACGTATAGCCATACTTTTAATAAATATTTTGTCTTGTCTTCACTCCACGACAACCATTCCCAGAATAAACCAGCGTCTTGCTCATTTAAACCGTCAAATACACATTCTATTTTAAATTCATCTTTTCTGTTTCCATCAGAATCTTGATAGAAATCTTTGTCTTCAAATTGAATAAATTCTCCACTTTGAGTTCTCAGTACATAACGTATAGCATCTACTATGGCTGTTTTCCCGGAATCATTTTCACCAATCAACACATTTACGCCTTTCTGAAAATGAATTTCTAGTCCCGGTTTGTTATCTGCACCAGCATATTTCCTGAAATTCCAGAGTCTAAGAATGGAAAGATACATTGTAATCTATTTTTTGTTTATTCTACAGATAAGTAGACATCAGCATCAAAGTCTACAGCCGAATCATGCAAGTAACGTAACCGATAGCCTTTTGAAACTTGGGCAAGAGAAATCCGCCTCAAAAAGTTATAAATTCAAGTCTATTTAATTTGGAATTATTGCGACACAAACACTCTCCAGCTACCATCCCTCTCTCCACGTTCCACATATTTCTTGGAAATCAGTTGATCCAGCAGCTTCTGAATAGCCGTCATACTGATACCCGTTTCATCTTTCATGTCTGCAAGCGTCAGCGTGGGCTGAGTTCGCATAGCGTTCAGAATTTTTGTATAATTGGGTGTTCGGAATGCAATCCGCTCTCCATCATACCACCACACATTCTCATTCCTCTCGCTCACGAACAGTACATCATTATACACTTCCGTAGCCACCAAGTCATTGAAATATTTCAAAAAAGGACGGATATCCTTAATCCCTGCATGGGCTCCATCACTGGGGACAGGACCTACTTCGAGATCCGTCTGATGCAAAGCTTCCAAATATTCACTTTTTCTGCGGCTCCGGACTACAATCATCGGATAATCATGACGAGTCAGAATGTAGTTCACCATCAGCCGGGCAATGCGACCGTTACCGTCCTCGAAAGGGTGAATGCGGATATAACGGTAGTGAAACAGTGCGGCCAACTCTACTGGAGATAGTTTCCCTTCTTGTTCTGCTGCATTATACCAGTCCACCAGATCGCCCATCAGTCCAGGAGTCTCCTCGGGTGAGGCATATTCGAATCTGTCTCCATATCGGGTGATAACACTGTTAGGCCGAGTCTTATACTGGCCGGCATGAATCACATAACTCGTCTGCATACCACCAGGCAAATCTCGATAAACAGTATAATCTTCTCGTAATATGGTTTTATGCAATGTCCGGATAAAATTCTGCGTCAATGGCATTCCCTTCACCGTAGCCTCTTCCGTCATCATTCGTAGGCCTACGTTGCTCGCAGTCATTTCTTGTACGTCACGCACGTCTGCCTCCCCAATCACCTTGCCGAAAAGTAGCAATATTTCCGTCTGGCCATAAGTCAACGTATTACCCTCAATATGATTACTGTTGTAATTGAAATCCACAGTAAAACGGCGACTGAGCCTTTCCCTATCCTTCTCCGACAGCGGCTGCAAATTCTGCCATGCAGTCAACGCTTTCTTTATATTAAGATACTTCATATTCATATTTATCAACAAACAGTACAAAGATACAAAAAACACCTAAAAGGTTGTAATGATATAACCTTTTTCTAAATCAATCTGTCTAACATCAATAACTACTTATAAAAACAAAATGACAAAAGCTACTGGCCAAAAGAAAAAGAGATAAGCGTTCTTGTTGCCGATGTCCGTCATTTCGACGTTGTGAAGAAGGTTTAGTTTAGAACTTGAATAGATATACAACAAACCAGACTAAACTCCTATGATTGACCTTTTGCGCGGATTAGAGTATTATTTATATTTTTAGGAGACATAACCTCCGATATGGTGTAAAAAGCGATTTTATATTTACTCTTTTTTTCTTTTGGCAAGCAAAATTCCGTCCCTAGAATGTCCCCGACACACTTCACATCATACACAATCATCTGAACATCAACAACATGAGCTATTTTAATATTTTCTGCATCGGGAAATAATATCGGCAGCTTCTGTAATGGCAGCTATCCGAAGATGATCCAAACCGGACATGGAGAGTCTGTCATTTCCATTCCGCGTGACTGTAACGGTCAGTTTGAGCCAATAACAGTCCCCAAGCATGAAAGCCGTGGATTTTCGATAGAGAAGCTTATTATCTCCCTATAAGCCAGAGAAATGAGCGTTTTCGATATAGAAGAAGAGATGCGTGAGATTTATGAAATAGAACTCTCTACTTCGGCTGTATCCATTATTACAAACAAAGTAAATCAGGCCGTCCAGGAGTGGCAGAACCGTCCCCTTGATCCTGTTTATCTGATAGTCTGGATGGACGGTATCGTCTTCAAGGTACGGGATAACGGAAAGATCATAAATAAGACCGTTTATCTTTGTGTTGGTCTGAAACAGAACGGCCTTAAAGAACTCCTTGGCATGTGGGCGGTAAATTGGAAAGTTCTTCTTTTGGGATGGGTGTCCTGACTGATTTAAAAGCACGTGGAGTGCAGGATATATTGATTACCTGTACCGACAATCTGAATGGATTTACGGATACCATCCGTACTGTATTCCCTCGGTCATCCACTCAAATCTGCGTAGTACATCAGATTACAAACTCCTGTAAATATGTCGTTTATAAGGACAAAAAAGAGTTCACGGCAGATATGAAGAATATCTATAATGCACCAACAGGGACGTTGCAGCTACGGAACTTGACAACCTGGAAAAGAAATGGGGAGGAAAGTATCCTTATGCCATACTTTCATGGAGAAACAACTGGGCTGACCTGACTGTTTTCTTTCAGTTCCCATTGGAAATCAGAAAAATAATTTGTAGCACAAATCTTATTGAAAATCTGAACGGGAAAATCAGAAAGTACACAAAATCAAAGCTTTCATTCCCTTCGGACAATGCCGTAAAAAAGACAGTGTATCTTTCACTTATAGAGATTGAAAAGAAATGGACAAGGCCTATTTCAAACTGGGGCTTGATTGTGAACCAGTTTATACTTATGTTTGAAAACAGAATCCAGATATAAGAAGAAACTTACAACTGAATCCTGTTTTCATTTACACAAAATTTTGGACAGTGTCATTTTAGTCTTTAGAATTTTTGAGTATTCAAGTTCTTGTCAACTAAAATGCCATCCTGTGCTTTCAGGTCGAATTTGAGTTTGTGCTTTGCTTTAAATTTCAAAACAAACAAATCCAGATTACCTTCCAGAGATTCTTTATTCCCAATATTTACAAAAGTCGGATATAAAGCTTTCTCACCATTCGTATGAAGACGGTCGTTTGTCAGATTCTCCATATCCTGCATGTTTTGTAACTCTACACCAACAAATTCATAGTCTTGTTGATTGTAAGGAAGGGCAAAACTAATTGCATTTACGGAACGTAAGTTGTTGCCTTTAACCTGGATTTCGATAATCTCATCTTTGTTGTAGTTTTGTTTAGCTGTACTTATTTTAATTGTTCCAGCTATTTTTTCTACTTCCTTTTTATCTATTCCTCCTCTGAGGCGGGTTGCGATAACTGAAATATCATATGCGTCGATAAGCCCATTCCGGTTGATATCTCCATTGCTTACATACCCTTCAAAATCAGCATCTCCCTGACGGAGTCCGGTGTAGTTCATGTAGGAGGTAAAGTCGTTCATGTCAATCAAACGGTCGTTGTTGATATCTCCTGGTAGATAGCTTTCAGTTCCCGGAACTTTGAATACATATAACTCTCTGCCTGAACCATAACCTCCGAGAGCTGAGGTGATGCTGAGTTTGATGTACCGGGCTGTAGGATGATTAGCAAAAGTGAATACTTTCACTTCGTTATCTTTTGCCCAGTCGAAAGTACCGGCTTCAATCCAGTTTTCTTTATCCATACTATAGTAAACAGTTCCTTTCAGGATAGTTCCGTTTCCTGCATCTGTACGTGGCAAATAGTGGAATTTATCCAGTTGGTTAATAGTTCTTAAATCCATTGTTAATTCGAATGGTACTGAATTGACTCCATATTTTGTATGCCAGGTATTGTTTTCATCGTAGTCGAACAATTTATTGATTTTTTGTCCTCCCTGGTTTGCAGCTGTTGTTTCACCAATGATACCTTGAAGGGCAAATTCAAGCGGATTAGATTTGGTAGTGGCATGAAATGCTGCCCAGTCAGAATAGCCGTCTTTATTGACAGAACGGATTTTGAAGGAATATGAGGTTTCGGCCTTTAAGTCTTCAAATAACAATTCGGTATTCTTGATGGTTGTATAAAGCATATCATTGAATGATATTTCATAGAAATCAGCATTAGCGACTTTACCCCAGGTCGGTTTTAAGGTATAAGCCTGTGTATTGGTGTCGGTAATTTGTGCCTTGGGAGCAGTCAATGTACCTGAAGTGACCCGGTATTTATTTGCTGGTTCGAATACAAATCCTTCAATATTCAGTGTTGTGGTATTGGCTGTGATATCTGAAGAGGCCAGTTTTACTAACAATTGAGGATTTTTAGTGATGATTTCTTTTTCAAATTCACTGCCTTTAGTTGCATATTTATTCAGATTAGGAGCAGCATCATAGAAGTAAACATTTTCTTTTTGCTGGAATTCATCCATAGAATTTACTTCTGTTAATTTTAGCTTATTCTTTCCAATTTTTGCTGCTATCTTTTTCGGTTTAGCTGTGACATTCACCCTGAATTCTGTTGCTTTTTCTTTTACAAAACCGTCAAAATCGCCTTGAGCCGGTTTGATTGTGATGAGGACATTGTTTTTGTCATCAACATTGGATTCGATCGTTGTGGTTACACCTTTTCCTAATTTATAGGCTTCGGTTTTCCCGTCGTCGTCGTATTCTGTAAATGTACTGTGATGATATGGATAAATTTCGTAAATTCGTAAATTAGGATCAATTTCAGATATATTATTGTTCGGATTGGTCATTGGGATGATTGCCCCATTTTTTACGAAAACAGGTAATTTCCAGGTTGGTGCTGCAAAATTGTTGAGGATACAATTTCCGTCATATTTGTCTCCGGTAAAATAATCAATCCAACTACCTTCGGGTAAATAAATGCCATTTCGGATATCATTCCCTTTTTCGTCAGCCTGAGTGGCTTGATAAACAGGTGCAACCAGGAAATAAGGACCATACATGAATTGGTATTGAGTTGCTTTACCCAATGTATAGGGATTTGCTGATTCCAGGAACATTGCTCTTATAATAGGCATTCCATCGACAGCTGTTTTAGCAATACTATAAGTATAAGGAATTAATTCAGATTTTAGCTTTAAGTACCAACGGTTAATAGAAGTTGCTGGTTCACCTAATGCATGCGGATATTTTTCATTGGAACCCCAACCATCCATATTTAATTGCATCGGTGTGAAGGTTTTCCATTGAAAGTCCCGGGTATTTATGATCGGATTTTTTCCTCCAAAGATTCCATCCATATCGGAGGTGATGTTGGGCTGGCCTGATAAACCGGAACCGATATAAGTCGGAATGTGGAAACGGATATATTCCCATACACCGCCGGTTTGGTCTCCGGACCAGATACTTGCATACCGTTGGGTGCCTGCCCAGCCATCCAGAGAGATGATAAAGGGACGGCTGTTATTTCCATAGTAAGGCATAATGTGGGCGACATCAGCAACACCATTCAATCCGAATGAATAGCCTGCCCCCACCCAGGCTACGTCAGTTTTTAACACACGTACACCTGCATCTCTGACTTCTTTTACGATATCCCGTTGCAGAAGGGCGCTAACTCCTTCTTTCGGATGAAGGTCAGATTGGGTCCATAAACCAATTTCAACACCATTTTTATTGGCATAATCAGCTAAATTTCTCAAATTCTGAATGTTCCCATCTAATGTTTCTGTCTGTCCGTATCCTGCTCCATATCCATCATTAGGCAGAAGCCAGCCTAAAGGCATATCATGATTTTTGTACCGGTCGATGACTGCCCGTGCAGAGAATTGATAATTATTTTTTTCTCCATTCAAAGATTCTTTGATACCTCCGTTATCTTTCTGACTTTCTTTATACCGTTTACCGTCTTCGAAAAGGATACCGTTTTTGTTTTCTTGCCAATAGTCCCGGTTATAGGCATTCAGATGGCCTTCATAAAAACCGAATTTAGGTAATAATACAGGGTTACCTGTCAGTTGATAAAAGTCATTTAAAAGAGCGACTACACCATTGTTAATCATAAAAAATACATCGAGATAATCTGTCTCATGGAATAACTTTACAGTTCCTTGTGTTTCTGCACCAAAGTCATATTTCCCTTTTTTAAAAGTATGCCACATCATGCCATAACCATTAGTCGACCAGTAATAGGGAGTTGGAGAAGCTACTCCGCCATCTGTCCAACTATTCTGATTTTCTATAGAGATCAATTTGCCTTTGTGTGAAAAACGTCCGTTTTGAACTCCGCCGCCATAGAAATATTCTTGCGGATTTTCTTTTAAGGTCAGGGTTACTTCCTTTTCGGTGAAAGAGATCGGTTGGGTCATCTCAAAAGCTACCGCATTAGCTTCAGTGTTGATGACTTTTAATAAAGTCGTTTTTTTATTTAGTTGGACTTCAATTTTACCGGTTTTGATTGTGATCAGGTCATTGTTTTCGGAAAGATCCAGTCTGGAAACTTCTTTTCTGGGCTGGTCCACTAAAATCTTAGCCGCGGGACGGGCTTCCGGATCTCTTAAGATTCCTCCCTTATTATCCTGAAATAATCTAAAAATGTTCTCTCCGTAGAAATCAAATGTCATCATTTGATTGTTAGATAGATGCACCTGAATGGTGGTCGGATTAATTTTTTTTGCACCAGTGGTTTGGAGGTGTTGTTGTGTAACTTCTCCAATGTTTTCCGGACGATTCACGGCTTGGACAGGTGAACCTGAAAATATCAAAGGTACAAGAAGTACTACTATGATGACTTTCTTTTGCTTAAAATTACCAATGATTTTGTTCATATTTTTTACTGTAAAATTATTAGTATGGTAAAGTGACGTGATTTTTCACTTTGCAATCTAACACCCTTGATATACAAAAGTAAGTAAAAATTTTGGCCGTTATATACATATTTACATTTAACCGTAGGTTTATTTTTTCTTTCTATTCCGATTCCGGGTTTTGTGCCGTCAGATCGGTTTGCCTGAAACGGTCCGCTAAGACTTTTCTTCACTGACCGGCGGAACTCCTCGCTACGCAAAAAACTTTACGTTACGTTTCCGTCAGACACTACCGGTCGGGCGTTCGGAAAACCTGACCGGACACCTCGTTCCTGCTCCAATGGTCTTCCGGCATAAAACCCTGCATCTCACGTTAACACGACTTGGCAAAGGAAGAATCAGTAAAATTTTATAGAATAAAATACCGACCCGCTCACCTCTATCGGATTATGGATAGTTGGGTTACTTTACCGGAAAATCTTTTTTCGTTGGAATTTATGGTTTTCAGGTCCGTTTTAGCTTGCCAGGCAGTGATAACGTAAGTCGAAGGTGTTCGTGTTCGGGGACCAAAATAATTCTACATTTAGTGTAAACATGTACATAAACACCATAAATCAATCTGAAACTTAAAAGACTTTCTTTTTGATTTTCAGGTGGAAAGCCTTATTTTCTTCAAAAAAAGAACTGTCTAAAACATTTTAGACAGCCCCTTTATAAATTAGTTGCGTGGAAAACCACCACTCCGGTTACCCCCTTGATGGCTCTGTCCTCTTTGTTGCCACTCTTTCATGCGTTTTTCTTCGTTGGCTTTGTAGGTTTTATATTGCTCTTCGGTCAATACTTTTTTTAGTTCGGCGTCTGCAGCTTCACGGTCTTTTTTCATTTGATCACGCATGGCTTCACGGTTATCCCGGTTTTTCTGCATGGCTTCTTCACGCTTTTTGAACGATTCGGTATACCATTTTTTCAGGTCTGCCTGTTGTTTGTCTGTCAACTTTAATTCGGTGGTCAGGCGTTCGACCGTCCGGGTCGCTTGCTGTTCCGGAGTCATTCGTTCACGCGGGCCCCTTTGTTGGGCATTTACTGTTATGGCCAGGAACATCAATAATGTGGTGGCTAAGAATACTAACTTTTTCATAATCGCTTTTTTAGTTCAATAAATGTTTTCTATAAAAATTGGTTTTATATTATATAAGACAATCTATCCGAACAAAGGTTTATAGCGTATGAGAGATTATTTAGTTGTTATTCCAGGTAGAGGCAAGTTGCTGGAAGTAAATGACATCTTCCCATTCATTACCCCTTTTTAACCATTGTTTCCGGTAACCGGTTTGGGTAAAGCCCGTGGCTTCGAAGAGTTTCAGACTGGCCACGTTACAACTGGGCACACTACTGTATACCTGATTCAAGCCCAGGGTTTCGAAACAATAATCCAGCATGAGCTTAATCGCCGAGCTGGCATAGCCTTGTTTGCGGTTTTCCATATTGTGAATCATGATTCCCAGGCCGGCCCGCTGGTGATAAGGGTCGAAATCGTACAGGTCGATCAGTCCGATGGGCTCTTGGGTATCGACACGTGTAATCATCAGCCGCAATTGCTTGCTGGTATAAATGTCTACATGGGCATTTTCAATGTATTTTTTCAGTGTGAAATGAGAGAATGGGGTCAGGGTGTCACTGACATCCCAAAGGTCCATATCGTTTTCCCACTTGTAGAGGTACTCCAAATCTTCGGGTTCGAGTGCCCGGATCAGAATGTTTTCATCTTGCATCATAAGTTTTGTCATTTATTCTATGGTCAATATTCATATCTATAATAGGGCCTAATTTTCCTTCCTGGTATTCCCGGATGCAGGCTTGTGGGTATAATCGGCGAATAGGGATTAACGCTTGACGGGCAGTGTCCAGTGCATGGTATTGAGAGAAAATATACCGGTATAATTCACCCATCCGGATGATCTTTATTTTGTTGCTTTCTGTTAGAATCGGATCTGCCGGTGTATCGAACGACGTGAATAATTGTATGGTATAGTTTTTACCCGGGAGAGTATCCCGGAAGTCGTATTCTCCGAAAGAAAAGGAGGATACGACTTTATTTTGCGGACCTGCAAAGGCCGAAGAATAGTGCCGACTCGTTACCATATTATTGTTTTGTTTGCTTCTGGATAAAGATTGACCTAAGAGAGCGGAATGAAAACCGCAGTAAAACAGACATACTGTAATCAATCCTTTTCTTAACTTTTCCCTTATCCGAATGGAAATTTCCATCTTTTACAAATATAGTTTTTTTACTCCGTATTTAACTCCTTTTGGCTTGTAATTAATTTATCATTTATATTTTCACTACCTTTGCCTGGGTAATACGTAATCGAAGATAAAATGTTTGATTTGTTGTGTATCGTCGGACCGACTGCGAGTGGAAAGACGAATTTGGCTGTTCGTTTGGCTGCTGCATTCGGCGGAGAGATCATCAGTGCCGATTCCCGGCAAGTATATCGGGGGATGGATATCGGGACCGGTAAGGATCTGGATGAGTATGTATGGGAGGGGAAAAAAATTCCTTACCATTTGATCGATATTGTGGAGGCTGGGTATAAATATAATGTCTTTGAATATCAGGCGGACTTTGTGAAGGTTTGGGAAGATTGCAGGCAGCGGGGTGTTTTGCCTGTGTTATGCGGTGGAAGTGGCTTGTATGTGGAGGCTGTGTTGAAAGGGTATAAGTTACTGGCTGTACCGGTCAACGAGGATTTACGGGCTTCATTGGCCGGACTGTCTTTGCCGGAATTGGCCGCTCGTTTGGCGACATATAAGAAATTACATAATACGACAGAGATAGATACACCTAAACGGGCCATCCGGGCGATAGAAATTGAAGAATATTATAAGACACATCCTTATGAGGAAAAAGACTTTCCTCAGATCCATCCTTTGGTTGTCGGGGTAGACGTGAGCCGGGAGGTGAGGCGGGAGCGTATCACGCAGCGATTACATGCCCGTTTGCAGCAGGGCATGGTGGAGGAGGTGGAACGGATTTTGCAAAGTGGTGTGAAGCCCGAAGATTTGATTTATTACGGTTTGGAATATAAATACCTGACGCTGTACCTGACCGGACAGTTGGGCTATGAGGAAATGGTGCAACAATTGAACGTGGCCATTCATCAGTTTGCTAAACGGCAAATGACCTGGTTCCGGAAAATGGAACGCGATGGATTCGATATCCATTGGTTGGAATTCGGGATGCCTATGGAAGAAAAAGTAGAGGTCGTAAAAAGGTGGTGGCTCACTCCTGATAACTGAGTTCTTCCAGTATATTTTCAGCTAAAAACTTTTTGTCTTCGGGAAATATTTGCAGTATGTCGGTTAATTTTGTCCGTTGTTCTGGCATCAGGTGAGGGACCAGGTTTTCAATCACTGTGGAAGCTTCGAAAGCTACAGTAAAATCGTCCTCCTGCAAGATTTGTAAAAAATGATCTAAATAGGAGGAGTAGTCCAATGAAGATTCCCAGACAATCCGAAGTAATTCCTTCTTGAGCGTTCCTTCGGAAGTCTGTTCCAGTTTTTGGATTAACAGGTCTTTGAACTGATTATCTTTAATATCGGCCAGCAAATTGGCGATGATAGTGATTGTCGACGGTGCGAGAGGCTGGGACAGGATGTCCAGTAATTTACCGGCAATAACCAGGTCGCCGTTTTCCTTTACGGTATCGACAGCTTCTGCGATTGCTTCGGGATCTCCGCTGCTGATTTTCTTTAGTATTTCCTCGTTATTTTCCATCGTATTTTATTTTGCCGCGAAGATAAAAAAAAGAGCGTTGTTCACGCTCTTTTTTTATTTATTATTTCGTTTCTTCCTCATTCCCTTTGGAACGCGGGTGAAATTTATTAATTGTATCTTTCAGATAATGATCGTCGAGATGGGTATAAATTTCTGTTGTCAGGATGGATTCATGTCCCAACATATCTTGTACCGCTCTCAGGTCTGCTCCTCCACTCACCAAATGAGAAGCAAAAGAATGACGGAAAGTATGAGGAGACACATTTTTCTTGATTCCGGCACGGGTAGCCAGGTGTTTGATAATATTGAACACCATTACTCTCGAAAGAGCAGTTCCCCGTTTGTTCAGGAATAAAACATCTTCGTATCCTTTTTCAATTTCCAGGTAATCGCGGTATACTTTCATATATTGTTTGATTTCCTGTTTTGCATTTTTGCTCAGTGGAATCATCCGTTCTTTGTTCCCTTTCCCTTCGATTTTCACAATTCCCTGACGGAAATTGATGTTGGATAATTTTATACTGATCAGCTCTGAAACGCGTAATCCGCAGGAATAAAGCATTTCGATAATGGCTTTATTACGCTGGGCTTCCGGTTTGTACATCTCTACAGAATTCAACATGGCGTCGATTTCTTCGGTTGTCAGGATGTTCGGTAATTTCCGTCCGATTTTCGGAGCTTCGAGTAATTTGGTCGGATTGTTTTCCAACTGTCCGTCGAATACTAAAAATTTATAAAATGAACGAATACTGGAAATACATCTCGCTTGTGTACGATTGGTAACTCCAACTTCGTTTATAAACATCAAATAATCTTTCAGATGGTCGTAGGATATCGCATCAGGCGTTGTAACGTGATGTTTGTCAGCGCAATACTTTGCCAGCTTCTTAATGTCGTTTAAGTAAGCTTCTACTGAATTCGATGAAAGTGATTTTTCTAAAATCAGATAAGTTTTGTAACTTTCAATAGCATCTTCCCAAGTCATTGTTGTCAAATTTATATGTATTAATAATTAAACAAAAGTCCACCTTATCACACAGTATATTTTTAATTAATGCCTAAAGGTATATCTTTTTTTTTTATTCGATTTATATTTTTCTGAATTTAACTATGTAAAGTAAAATAATTAACAAATACATTTGTGTAAAAAGTTGATTATTATGGATTTGAGATTTTGAACAAATATAGTAAAAAAGTAGGAATTTGATATTAGAAATTTTGAAATACCGACGTAAAAGTTAGAAAAATGAGTAATTTTGTAGAATAAGTTTAGATCACAAATACGGAGAAAATGCAGATATTATTACTTAATGGCCCCAATTTGAATTTACTGGGAGTGCGGGAACCGGAGGTGTATGGAAAAGAAACATTTACAGATTATTTTCGTCAGTTAAAAAATAAATATCCGTTGGTGGATATTTCCTGTTTTCAATCCAATGTAGAGGGGGAACTGATCGATAAGATCCACGAGGTAGGTTTCAGTTACGACGGGATTATTTTGAATGCAGGTGCCTATACCCATACTTCGATCGCTTTAGCCGATGCGATTGCTGCGGTTAAAGCTCCGGTGGTCGAGGTACATATTTCCAATACAGCCCGGCGGGAGGCTTTCCGGCATGTTTCTTATCTGACAGCTGTTTGCCGGGGCGTGATCATGGGGTTCGGACTGAAATCTTATGAATTAGCCTTATTGGCTTTGATTAATGAAAAATAATGTATACGGAAAAGGACGGATTGCGTATATAAAAATATAACGGGATAAATAAATTACTAAATGAAAAGAACAAAGATTGTCGCAACCATTTCGGATAAAAGATGCGAAATAGGCTTTTTAAGAGAGTTGTATGAAGCCGGGATGAATGTGGTTCGGTTGAATACTGCTCACCAGACGCTCGACGAAGCGATGAAAGTGGTACGGAATGTACGTGCTGTCTCAGATCAGATCGCCTTGTTGATCGATACCAAAGGCCCCGAAGTCAGAACTTGTGATATTGTCGTGCCTGTCCGTGTCGGGAAGGGGGAAATTATTTTTATGACGGGTGACCGGACTTTGGTGGCTGAAAAGTTGATCCATGTGTCTTATGAACATTTTGTCCGTGATGTTCAGATCGGCGATAAAATTCTGGTAGATGACGGGGATGTCGAGCTGATCGTACGGGATAAAAAAGAAAACTGTCTCGAATTGGAAGCTTCGAATCCGGGAGAGATAAAAGATAAGAAGAGTATCAATGTGCCGGGAGTGAACATGCATCTCGAGTCGTTAAGTGATAAAGACCGGAAATTTATTCAGTTCGCTATGGATAATAAATTGGATTTCATCGCCCATTCTTTTGTCAGAAATAAGCAGGATGTGATGGAAATCCAGCAAATTTTGGATGAACAGCATAGCAACATCAAAATTATTGCAAAAATAGAAAATCAGGAAGGGGTGAATCATATCGATGAGATTCTCGATCATGTATATGGCGTGATGGTGGCCAGAGGGGATTTAGCTATCGAGATCGATGCTGAAAAGATACCCCTGATTCAGCGCTATATCGTCAATAAATGTATCGAGAGTAAAAAGCCGGTGATCATCGCAACCCAGATGTTGCACACGATGATCGACCATCCGCGTCCGACCCGGGCCGAGGTGAGCGATATTGCCAATGCTGTTTTCAGTGGAACGGATGCCATTATGCTGAGTGGGGAGACGGCTTATGGAGATTATCCTTTGGAAGCCGTTAAAGTGATGAGCCGTGTTGCTGAGGCCAATGAGTCGATTTTACCGCCCGATGCCAACCGGAATTTAGTTCGTATTAATAATGAGATTACAGCAGCTTTGGCCAGAGTGGCTGTCCGGATGACTACCATGTTGCCCATCAAGGCGATTGTGGTAGATACGAATTCCGGACGTACAGCCCGTTATCTGTCGGCTTTTCGGGGCGGTTTGCCTGTATATGCCCGTTGTTACGACGAACATGTGATGCGCGAATTAGCTCTTTCTTTCGGGGTGAGACCTTATTTTTCCGTAAAACCCCATTCAAGGGATGAGTTTATGCGGGACATTCCACAGGTATTATTGCAGAACGGTTACCAGCCTGAAGATCAGATCCTGGTGATCGGAGGAAGTTTCGGACATGTCCGCGGGGCATCTTTCCTTGAAGTTTGTAAAATCAGTGATATAAAATAACAGGGAACAGGCAGAGGAGTGTAGGATGATAAAAGCAGTTTTTTTTGATATAGACGGAACATTGGTGAGTTTTCACACTCACCGGGTTTCCGAAGCTACCCGGCAAGCTATCCGGCAGTTAAGGACTCAGGGAATAAAAGTATTTATAGCTACCGGGCGGCATTTACAAGTAATTAATAATCTGGGTGATCTGGAGTTCGACGGGTATGTGACCCTGAATGGCAGTTGTTGTTATATCGGACGGGATCGGGTCATTTACCGGAGGATGATTCCGGAGATCGCCTTGGAACATCTGATAAAGTATCAGGAAGAGAAGGAGACCTTCCCCTGTATTTTTGTCCGGGAGAAGGATATGTTTATCAACTATAATAATCAGCATACCCGGGAGGTATTCCGGATGCTGGATTTTCCGGAACCGGTAGTGAAAGATATTCATGAGGCTACCCGGGAAGGGGTTTTTCAGTTGATTGCGTTTTTCTCAGAGCAACAGGAAGACCGGATTATGCAGGCCTTACCGGAATGTGAGGCTACCCGCTGGAATCCGTTGTTTACCGATGTCGTGCCGGTTGGGGGAAACAAGAGTATCGGAATGGAAAAAATATTGGCTTATTTCGGAATTTCCCGCGAAGAGACGATGGCTTTCGGGGATGGAGGAAATGACATTCCTATGTTGGAATATGCCGGAATAGGGGTGGCTATGGGAAATGCTTCCGAAGAAGTGCAGCGGCACGCCGATTTCGTTACATCCGGTGTCGACGACGAAGGTATTGTACATGCCTTGAAACATTTTCATATCGGCGGACTTTAAAAGTGTGGGTGAATTCCGATTTCACATCGATACGTTCCCGGAGTTTATCTGTTATGCTGCGGCGGTATAGGTTTAAACGATTACAAGGGTTTCAGAAACTATCTCAAACCCTTGTCCGTTTTGCCCGTTGTCACTGTTTAAAGCAGTTTCCCTGACAGATCTATTTTTATTTCGATTTCTTTGGCTCCTTTTTCGAGTTCGAACAGGTAATAGGTTTGATCCGGCGTTTCGTAACGTTCAATATCGTCGATGATATAATCGGCATAAGCCGAAGTTTTCAAGGCATTCATTACGGCGGTTTCAACTTCGTTTTGGCGGACATCGTAATGGGTATTCAGCCAATTGCCGGAGGCATCGAATATCACTTCTTTGCTGCGGTTTTCGTGTATGATATCTACCTCTGTACGGTTATGTTCGGTTTCAGTTTCGATGATACGGCAAGCCGGATATTTGTCATTGATGAATTGCTGGAGCGAAGCCGGTAATTCCGAGGCGTCGGGAAGATAGTTTTCGTAATCGTCATCGGTTAGGTCGGCCTGAACTTTGACCAAAATTCCGTCGGCTGAATAATAGAGATCGTATTCTTGTTTGTCTTTTTTCACTTCGATGACATAAATCGTTTCGGTTTCGTTACGCTCCAAACGATCGATATCGTCGATATACCATTGTGCATATTCACTGTTTGCCAAAGCTTTTTGTACGTCCTCAGGCAGTTGGCTGGTGTGGGTCAACTCGGTTTCGGTCATATACCATCGGCCTGTAGCATCGAACCAGGCTTTCCCGTCGAGTTGATTGTCGATGAATTCTGCTATCAGGTAATTGTTTTTCTTTTCCCATTCCACTTGTGTGGCGTTGGGATATTTACTTTCAAAAGCTTGGCGGGCTTGAGGATCAGGGGTTACCGAATCGTCGTTGTCGCAACTGCAAAAGCCGAATAGGGCTAATCCGAAAAATAATGCGTATAAGTTCATAGTTATTTATTTTTAATTAATTATCGATATCGATGAGTTGAAATGCTTTGTTGAATTCGAGTTCAAGCTGATTGTTCAATTTTACTTCATAAGTTTTACTGTCCCGTTCAATTTTCAAAATTTTAGCTTCCGGGTAGTGTTTGCTTACGTAGTCTTTAATGGCTTGAGGTACGATTCCTGTCGGTACTGTAGAATATTTACAGTCGACTTTTTCCCATGAGCCGTCTTTCAGAAATTCAGCTTTTTCTCCGTTGACAAATACAACTTCATATTTCTTTTCCCAAAAGTCTTTTTCCATTTTGGCCAGGGAAATTTCATTCTTAGGGAAATACTTTTGGATAAATTCCTGAGCTTTTTGAGGTAGTTGATCGACTGTAATTGCTCTATCGTCGTCGGCTTTCGCTAAGCCCTGCAAAGCGAACAGGCAGGCAAATAATAAAATGATTTGTTTCATAGCTTTCAAATTTTAAGTTTTACAATTCAAAAGTAGAACCCAAAACTGAAAAGATTTTGAAATCGGGAAAAAAATGAATTTTATTTCGACTTATTGAGAAAATCGATCTGGAAACAATGCTTTCCTGTATAATAATATCGGATGTGAAGCTGATATAATTTGCAGATCGATTCGGCAATAGACAGGCCCAGGCCGCTGGAGCCTTCACCGGTATGTTTGCCTTGATAGAAACGATGGAATATACGGGAGGCATCCAGTGCTTCCGGGTGACCGGTATTGCAAATGGTAAGGTGATCGGACTGAATTTCGATGTCGATTTTTCCTTGTGATTTATTGTGGATAAAAGCATTTTTGAGCAGGTTTGTGATTAGGGCGGTTGCCAGTGTTTCGTTCATATTCACCGTTAAAGTGGCTGATTGATGCACTTCGACTTGGATGTTTTTATAGTCGTAGATCTCCTGGTAATCTTCGAGCTGTGAGCTGATCAGATCGTTCAGACAAATTTCCTGACTCTCCTGGAATTGGCCGTTTTCTATTTTGGAGAGGAAAAGCAAAGACTTATTCAGTCGGATAATATAGGTAAGGGTCTGTTGGATCTTGGCTATTTCGGTCAGTTGGTCTTCTGTAAGTGACTCGCTTTCTGCCATCATTTCCAGACGGTTTTGGCAGATTGCCAGAGGAGTCTGCAATTCATGCGAAGCATTACCGATGAATTGTTTTTGTTGTTCATAGATCGCCTGGTTACGTCGGTGAGTTTGAATGGCTGCTTCATTTAATTTCCGGAACTCTGTGATGTTGGTTTGCAAATCCGGAGGACTCTGGCTTTTACCGATCGTATATTGGTCCATCCATTTGAGTAGCACATAAAGGGGACGCACACTCCGGTAGTAAACCCAGGTATTCACCAAAAGAATAAGCAGGAGAAGCGAAAAATAGAGGAGAAGCATCCAATTCAGAATAGCTTCCTGTAAGTCTTGCTTTTCGATCGTCGGAGTACTGACCGTGAGTTCGTAATATTGTCGGTCTTTGTCTTTGAAAATGGTTCTTAGGACCCGTGCCGGCTCGGTTTCTCCCTTGGCTTCGATGTGGACCATTTCGTCGGAATACCGGATCCGTTTCTGTTTCTCGGCATAATCTGCAGTTACTGTAATCAGATAATAACTATTATTACTACCGTCAGATTGGGAAGGTAATTGTTCTCCTGCCAAGGCCCGGGTGATCAGTACCTCTGAATAATCTTCCAGAGAATCGTCTACTTCATCGTTGACTTCATCTATAATAGCCATATAAAATAGTATGCCCCAAGCCGCTAAAATGATCGGTAGGGCCAGGGACAGATGAATCAGGATGCGGTAGATTAATTTCATAGGGCTTGAAGTGACATTTTATATCCAAAACCATAGACTGCTTTGACCTCCGCGTTTGCACCCGCTTCGGTCAGTTTTTTGCGGAGGTTTTTCACCTGGGCATAAATAAAATCGAAATTATCCACCTGATCGATGTGATCTCCCCATACCGATTCTGCCAGAGTCATTTTATTGATTACTCTTTCGGGACGCTGGATAAAATAAAGTAGTATATCGTATTCTTTTCGGTTCAGTTCGATGGGGGTACCTGCAACAAATACCTGGAAATGGTCCGGGTCGATCCGGATATTACCGTATTCGATATAAGTGGCACCGGCGTGATGATTTCTACGGATAACACTTTTGACCCGGGCAATGAGTTCGGCCAGATGGAAAGGTTTGGGTAAATAGTCGTCGGCACCCAGATCCAGGCCGGTGACCTTGTCCTCCAGTGAATCTTTGGCCGAAATGATGATGATATTTTCTTTCTTATTTTCCTTTTTTAATTCTTCCAGCAGATCCAGCCCGTTTCCGTCCGGTAACATGATGTCGAGCAGAATACAATCGTAAGTATAATCGGCCGTTTTTTCCAACGCTGTTTGAAAATCAGGAGCTTCCTCCGTAACATACCTTTCTTTCTCGAGGCTACGGCAAATAATTTCGCGTAATGACGGATCGTCTTCTATAACAAGAACTTTCATAAACTCATTTTTTCTACAAACAAATATAGTAATTCTGAAATACAACTGAAATCGCCTGGTTGGAAATCTGCTCCGTTTTGGAGGGGAGAAATAAATTGGCGAACCGGGAGTCCCTGTTTATTATGGTGTCGGACTCTGGATTCGCCAATCGAAAATTTGCCTGACAGGCAATTCTCGGGTTAAAAAGTTCAATCTGATAAAAAAGCCCCCGGGTAGGGAGCTTTTTTAGAAACTGGTCAGTGCACTGGCCAAGTCGGGTTCGATATCGAGAATCATGGGTAAGTGTAATAATTCCAGAACGTCCATGACTTCTGACGATATATTGCACAATTTGATTTCAGAATGATTGCTTTTGGCTGTTTTTACTAATGAGATAATACAGCCGATACCACTGCTGTCTATAAATTCAATGTTTTTAAAATCGAAAATCATTTTATTACCTTCTTGCGAAAGTATAGGTTTTAATTCTGATTTAACTTCTTCTGTCACTGCTAATGTAAATCTCTTTAAATCGATAAATTCTGCAATGATGCATCCTTTCTGCTCAGTTAATTTTGTAATCATTTTTTTGATTTTTAATAATGCGTTTTGGTTTAGATTAGTTGTTTTTCTTGAATGTAAATAAATTATGTTTCCTTAGGTTGCCTATAGAATGTCGAAAATAGGACAAAAAGTATAAATAACCAAATCTTTTTTATAAGAAAATCATATTCCGGCCGGATAAAAATTTGACGAAAGAGGAAGTCTGAACAGATATAAATTATATCTTTGTGATGTTTTTAAATGCTAACGTTTGCAATTATGACGGGGAAGATGACAGGTGGATTTGTGTGGAAGCGGTGACGGATCGGGATGAATGTGAATCGACTAAATTTACGATATAAATAAAATAAAATGAAAACAACACCTTTTACCCATTTTCATGAAGCTTTGGGAGCACGTATGGCTCCGTTTGCAGGATATAATATGCCCATCGAATATCCGACAGGAATTAAAGAAGAGCATCTGAATGTCCGTAATAAACTTGGAGTTTTTGATGTTTCCCATATGGGAGAATTTTGGATTAAAGGACCGAAAGCTTTTGAATTGGTTCAGAAATTAACCACAAATGATGTGGCCGCTTTGATAGACGGAAAAGTACAATATAGTTGTTTCCCCAATGATAAGGGTGGTATTGTAGACGACTTGCTGGTGTATCGTTTCAGTGCTGAAAAATACCTGCTGGTAGTTAATGCTGCTAATATCGAAAAAGACTGGAACTGGGTGGTAAAATACGGCGCAGAACTGGGTATGAAACCGGGCGTCGAACTGGAAAATGCTTCCGACAATATTTGCCAGCTGGCTATCCAGGGGCCTTTGGCATTGAAAGCCATGCAGAAGCTGACCTCGGAAAATGTTGTCGATATGGAGTATTATACTTTTAAAGAAATACCGTTTGCGGGGATCGATAAAGTTATTTTCTCCACGACAGGTTATACCGGTTCTGGTGGTTGTGAAGTTTATGCTTATAATAAAGATGCTGAGAAATTGTGGAATGCCGTTTTCGAAGCCGGAGCGGAATTCGGGATACAACCGATCGGATTGGGTGCCCGCGATACCTTGAGACTGGAAGCCGGTTTCTGTCTCTATGGGCATGAAATCGACGATGATCATTCGCCTATCGAAGCCGGTTTGGGATGGATTACTAAATTCGTGCCCGGAAATGATTTTATCATGCGGGAATACCATGAAAAATTGAAAGCAGATAAACCGACCCGTTATATGAAACCTTTTGAAATCATCGACCGGGGAATTGCACGGCAAGGATATCCTATCGAAGATGCCGAAGGAAATGAAATCGGTGTAGTATGTTCGGGAACGGTATCTCCTTTAACCGGAAAATCTATCGGTACTGGATATGTTAAAAGCGGTTTTCATAAATTAGATAGTGAAATATTTATCCGGGTGAGAAATAAGGCGTTGAAAGCAAAAATTGTAAAAACTCCTTTTTTCTGATACCGGAAATTCAAATACCGAAAAACTATCCCAAAGTCATTATTTTGACTTTGGGATTAGTGTCTCTCTTAGAGAGAGTGATTAAATGATTTCTTTTTTGAGGTATATTCGGCACCGATTTGTTAAGGTGATTTTAAATTATAAGTAAATCCGAATATTTCTCTTATAAAATGATATTTTGCGCAGTATATTTTGCATATTTGTAACGTTTGAAGAAAAATTGAATTAAAATTTAAAACCTTTAATTATTATACAAAATGAGAAAACATATTTTTAACGCAGGTCCTTGTAAGTTGCCGGATATGACATTGGAAAATACGGCAAAAGCTGTGATGGAATTAGGGAATTGTGGCCAGTCTATTCTGGAAGTATCTCACCGTTCAGCTGATTTTCAGGCTGTTTATGATGAGACTGTCGCCCTGTTCAAAGAAGTGTTGAATATCCCCGATAATTATTCTGTTATTTTCTTGGGTGGTGGTGCCAGTATGCAGTTCTGCATGATTCCTTACAATTTCCTGGGTAAAAAAGCGGCTTATGTGAATACCGGCGTTTGGTCTAAAAAAGCAATCGCTGAGGCTAAACTTTGGGGTGAAGTTGAAGTGATCGCTTCTTCTGAGGACCGGAATTTTACTTATTATCCGAAAGGATTCCAGATTCCTGCCGATGTCGATTATCTGCATATTACATCGAATAATACGATCCGTGGTACCGAGATTTTCGAAGATCTGGATAGCCCTGTGCCCTTGATTGCCGATATGTCGTCCGATATTTGTAGTCGTCCGATCGACGTAAAAAAATATATGATGATCTATGGCGGATGCCAGAAGAACTTAGGACCTGCCGGTGCTACTTTCGTGATTATCCGTAACGACTATCTGGATAAAGTAGTGGCTGACCGCAAGATCCCGACCATGCTGAAATATCAGACTCATGTCGATAACGGATCTATGTTCAATACCCCTCCTTGTATCAATATCTTTGCCGTTGGTCAGACCCTGAAATGGATCAAACAAATGGGCGGTGTTGAAGCTATGGAAAGACGTGCTATCGAAAGATGCAATGCATTGTACAGCGAATTCGACCGCAATACGGTATTCCGTGCTGTTGTTGAAGAAGGTTCACGTTCTCGTATGAATATTCCGTTCTTGTTAGCCGAAGGATATGAAGAACTGGAGAAAGAATTTTTGGATTTCTGTAAATCTAAAAACATCGTAGGCGTGAAAGGTCACCGTTTGGTGGGTGGTTTCCGTGCTTCTACCTACAATGCTTGTACGATGGAAGATGTAAATGCTTTGATTGCTGCCATGCAGGAATTTGAAAAAGCACATAAAAAATAAATAATATTAATTCAGATGAAAGATTTACGATTTACGACCGTGCTGAGGCCTCTCGTAAATTGTAAATCTTAATCGTAAATTTTGGTAGTTATGACAAAGGTTCTGATTGCAACCGATAAACCTTTTGCTCCGGTGGCAGTAAAAGGTATCCGCGAAATCGTGGAAGCTCAGGGTTATGAATTGGCTTTATTGGAAAAATATACTTCTCCGGAAGAATTGATCGCTGCTGTTGCCGACGTAGATGCTATGATCATCCGTTCGGATAAAGCGACAAAAGAAGTGATCGATGCTGCTAAAAAACTGAAAGTAATTGTACGTGCCGGAGCCGGTTATGATAATATCGACCTGCAGGCTTGTACCGATCATGGCGTAGTGGCTATGAATACTCCGGGACAGAACTCGAATGCTGTGGCTGAATTGGTATTCGGTATGGCTGTTTATCTGGCTCGTAATTTCTATAACGGTAAATCCGGGCATGAACTGAAAGGAAAGAAAATCGGTGTACATGCTTACGGAAACGTGGGACAAAACGTGGGACGTATTGCCAAAGGCTTCGGAATGGAAGTGTATGCTTTCGACCCGTTCATGACCGATGAACAAATCAAGGCTGCGGGGGCTACTCCGTTGCATTCTGCCGAAGAAATGTATGCGATGTGTGATTATGTATCTCTGCATATCCCGGCTACCGAGAAGACAAAGAAATCGATCAATTATGAATTGTTGAATCGCATGCCGAAAGGAGCTGTATTGATCAACACTGCCCGTAAGGAAGTGATCAATGAAGAAGAATTGGTGAAATTGATGGCCGATCGTCCCGATTTCAAATATATTTCCGATATCGCTCCGGACAATGCCGCTGAATATGCCCAGTTCGAAGGCCGTTATTTCTTTACTCCGAAGAAAATGGGTGCTCAGACTGAAGAAGCGAATGTAAATGCAGGCTTGGCTGCTGCCCGTCAAATTGTGGCTTTCCTGGAACATGGAGATGCTAAATTTAAAGTAAATAAATAATATTTTTATGGCTATAGTAAAACCATTCAAAGGCTTACGTACTCCTAACCAGGAAGTATGCGAGGAATTGGCTTGCCTCCCGTATGACGTGATGAATTCGGAAGAAGCTGCACAGATGGCTGCAGGAAAACCGAAATCATTGCTGCATGTTACCCGGGCCGAAATCGATTGCCCTGCCGGAACGGATATCCACTCGGAAGAAGTTTACAATAAGAGTGTCGAAAATTTCAAAATGTTTCAGGACAAGGGATGGTTGGTACAGGATCCGGAAGCGAAATTTTATATTTATGCTCAGACCATGGAAGGCCGTACCCAATACGGTATTGTCGGTTGTGCTGCCTGTGAGGATTATATGAACGGGGTGATTAAAAAACATGAACTCACCCGTCCCGATAAAGAAGAGGACCGGATGGTGCTGACCCGTTATGTGAATGCTAACCTGGAACCGGTATTTTTTGCCTATCGTGCCGTGCCTGAAATTGACGCTATCGTTGAAGATATTGTGAAGAATCAGAAAGCAGACTACGATTTTGTGGCAGAAGACGGGTTCGGACACCATTTTTGGGCGATCAACTGTCCGGAAACCAATAAACGGTTGGAAGAGTTGTTCGCAACGAAAGTGCCGAACACCTATGTGGCCGACGGACACCACCGTACAGCTGCAGCTGCCCGTATCGGTGCCGAATATACAGCAAAGAATCCGAATCATACCGGTAAAGAAGAGTACAACTTCTTTATGGCCGTACATTTCCCCGACCATCAGCTGAAGATTATCGATTACAACCGGGTAGTGAAAGATCTGAATGGTCTGACCGAAGCTCAGTTGCTCGAGAAATTGAACGCTCATTTCGAAGTAAAGGAAATGGGTACCGAGATTTATCATCCGGCAAAATTGCACGAGTTCAGTATGTATCTGGGCGGTAAGTGGTATCGTCTGACCGCTAAAGCAGGTTCGTATGATGACAACGATCCGATCGGAGTATTGGATGTGACCATTCTTTCCAAACATGTGTTGGCCGATATCCTCGATATTCAGGATTTGCGTACCTCTAAACGAATCGATTTCGTGGGGGGGATACGTGGATTAGGTGAACTGAAAAAACGCGTAGACAGCGGGGAGATGAAAGTGGCTTTCGCTCTGTATCCGGTTTCTATGGAACAGTTGCTGAATATTGCCGATACCGGTAATATCATGCCGCCGAAAACTACCTGGTTCGAACCGAAACTTCGTTCCGGTTTAGTAATCCATAAAATTTGATTTTTGAAAATCTGAAATAAGATACCATCTTCTCTCAGAGGATGGTATTTTTTTCGGATGTGAATTTGGGTGTTAGTTTCAGTACAGGATAAAGCGTTCACGATTTATGCTTAAAGATATTCTGATTTCGATGATTATTTGGGTGGTAGTGGGATGTGGTAACGGCTCCGGGGTGAAACGACTGGATACAAGAGCTGTGGAAAAGGACACTGTTTTGAAATGGAGTCAATTGGTCGGTGAGAGCCGGTTAGTGCGTTTGGAGACGAAAGAAGAGGCTTTGTTAAACGATTATTTTCGGGTATGGGCCGGAGAGAAGTATATTATTACTTACGGAAACGAAGAAATGTATCAGTTCGCCGCCGATGGTACTTATATCCGTAAATTGGCTTCTTATGGACGTGCTCCGGGCGAATATCAGAATATTATAGCCCTCACGGTAGATGAACCGGGCGAACGATTGTATTTTTCGGATTATGGAAGGCAAAATAGTATCCAGGTAATTAATTTGAAAAATGGAGAATATGAAAATTCCCTGCCCGGAATTTACGGATTTCCGAAGAAGATGATACTGGCCGGTGATTCGGTTCTTTATTGTATTCCTTTGTTATTGAAAGATGCAGCCTATGAAATTTATGCCCTTACTTCTTCCGGACAATTCCTGGGAGGGATTAAAAAAGAGACTTGTCGGGAGGAGCGTCAGAAGAATCATTCTTATCTGGGGATAGCGGGAGGATTTGTTCACTATATGTCAGGGATAACGGATACTTTGTATCGGATAACTGCCGATACAAGAAAACCCGAATATTATTTTCATGCAGGATATTATTTGAAAGAATTCAAGCCTGATGAAAAAGGAGAAGAAATTGAAATGATAGTTGAAACTTCTCGGTTCATCTTATTCGATCGTTTATTCATCCGGATGGCTGATTCCAGATTTGGTAAAAATATAATTACTTACGACGAAAACCGGGATCCTGAAACTTATGTATTCGATAAACTGAACGATGGTTTATTCAAAGTAAAGAGTATTTATTTCGACGACCTTGACTTTGAATTGGAGGATTATCTGTTCGAAGTTTCTGAGCATTATCTTTGTCAATCTTTTTCTGCAATGAAATTTCGGGAAAGGATAAAATCAGCAAATTCCCCTTACCATGATTGGTATAATGCAATAGCCGATGATGATAATCCTGTATTGGTGTTGGGAAAGGTACGTAATTAAATTCGGATGACAGATTTCCCCGTTTTCGCAAATATCCTTAATTCGTTGAAGATAACGAATAACAGAGTATCTCCGGAGAGAAATTCTTATTGTTTTGGAAACTGATTGCGTATATTCGGTCGGATTTTTCATCGACACAGAAGCTTAAAATATAACGGTTCAAACGATATCTTTTCAAAAAACGGCCCTGCCAGTCGAATTGGTGTATTTCAAAATTATTATTGGAGATCGATAAATCTTTATTTTTAGAATCGCAGTATAATAAATAGATATAGTTGTCCGTGCTGAAATAGTTTTTATAGTAGTTGACTTCCTCTTCAACCCGGGCATTTAATTTGTCCAGGACGGTAACTTTATTTACAGATTTATCGATGGGAAATTGGTAACGGGTCGATTCTAAATTATTTAATGAAATAATATCGATGATGGGGAAATGCCTGTAAATAATGGCAACAGAATCCATCGTATTCGGTTTCAATATGTAAAATGCATGATAGATATTCGAATTGGCTATAAAATCGGTAATCTTTTTTTCTTTTATTATGGAAGGATAATTCTTGTAATTTAATAAATATCGATTACTGGAAATATTGGCAATGGAAAATTGATAATCGGACATACCTGAATTTGCAAAAATGGTCGAATCGTTGATTAAATATACACAATCCGCAGCTGTCAATCCCACTCTGACATTGATTTTCTCTGGGGTGTATAGAGGATTGGAGAATAAGCTATCGGTACAAAATAAAGTATATCTTAGTTTTTCAATAATAAGAAATTTATTCGGGGAATGCCGGTAAACCCTCGGCGTTAGATATTCATTGGGTCCCCGTCCTATACTTCCGTAGGTTTTTAATAAATGGAAAGAATTTAGGGAATAATATTTTAAGAATTTATTCTCGTCCGTTTCTGCATCTTTGATAATCAATAAGGTATCTGAAATCCAGATTTTTTCAGGATTCAATAATGTCGTATCCGTTAACGCGATAGAAGTCGGTGTTAAATCGATGACAGGAAAAGTATTTAAATCTTGTAACTCAACTAGTTTACATGAATATGGTTTTTCTCTGGAGGTACAAGATAATACCAATAGTAATAAACATATATAAACTGTTTTTTTCATATTTAATTCTTTATATAATCGATAAATATATTCATTATCATTTTATTATCGAGAGGAGAACCACATAAAATTTTATTATCTTCAATTAGAAATGTTTGACTACGAGGAATAAGAGGATTTAGTTTAAAAAAATTATGAGTATAATCAAAGTAGAATTGAAAATCCTTATTTTGCTTAATAATTTCATCTAAACGTTCAAATTCATCTCCTCTATTTGTAATAGATTGTTGATGGGCGGATCTAAGCATAGCAATAAAGGATATGGTATTGTAACAAATTTATACAAAAAATAGTATTTCACTTTCTTTTCCATATAAAATATAGGGCGGTGAGCAGCAAAAGGGCAGTAAGGGCGAAAGCCCATACATTTATTGCACGGGATTGCGCTGTCATGACGTAATCTTGCGGCAGGAAACGATAGGCATCGAGTTGCCAGGACAGTTTACCTGCGGTGGTTTGCCGGGTGTTGCTCGAGAGAATTTTTCCCGGTAAGAGCAATTCATATTGAAAAGTAATTTCATAGAGATCCAGAGAATCGAGTTTATGGTTTAATTCCGGGTCGTCGAGTGAGTCTATCCGTTGTCCGTGCCGGCTAAAATAATCGGTTTTAAAATAGTTGTCCAACATCTCGGGAAGTTTTGCATCGAGGGCATCGTATTTGTCCTGGTTCAGCCGGAAAATAGAGTCTCTGGCAGCTTCGAAACGGTTTTTGAACGGATGGTCGGGAAGAAGCCGGTCGATAGCTGCATAACTTTCGGCAAAAAGATTGTGATTTAGCCAAAGATAGGCTTTAGGTTCGATTTTTGACAATAAATCGCATAGTTCAGTGCCGTTTTTCCCTTGAAAAGCCGGATCATTTCCCTGAAACCATAGTGTCTGTTCCTCGGAGGTAAGATAATGATCCAACGGAATCTTGGTGAGGACTGAAAATGGGGGATAGGTTTCGGTATAAGAATAATAGGTGTAAAACCATCTGAATTCCTTCTTGAAAATGATAGAAGGTTTACAAACACTCCATAATCCGTGATTAAAATGAAAATTTTCAGCCATGGCCTCGACTGACGGGAAGCGACGGGAAGCGACAATTGTCAGGCGGGGTAATGTATCTGTTTGGAATAAAGCGAAATTTACAACAGGCCATGTTACTTTTTGTTGTCCGTTATAGCATTCGACGGTCCAGGTCGTGTCGAGTTGGATAGGAAGCGGATTCGCAGTCGTATCTCCGGCAATAAAAGCAGAATCCCGGGTCTCCACCGAAATGGAACGGACACAAGAACCGTCCCGGTTGACTTGGGTTTGCATTCGGTAAGATCGATGGGTGCAGGAAAAAAGGGTAAATACCACCAATATCAGGCTGAGATATAAATTATTTCGTTTCATAATCTTGAATTTTTTGGATGAGTTGTTTGATCTTTTGTTGTTTATTCATTCTGCTTTTTAGTTCAGAATAGAATATCGTCCTTTTTTCCTGGCTGGAAAGTTCGGCCGGAATATACGAACGGTCGGCATTATCGGGCGGACGATTTATTTCCTCTGTTTTTGTTGTCGGTGAGACGACCGGTCGGTAATTTATTTCATCGATCATCCATACCGATAATACCGAAGCAGCTATACCCGTCATTATAATTCGTATTTTAGATCTTCTACGGATTACAGGCTGCTCGATTTCCTTCATAATCCGTTGGGTCAATCCTTCGGGATCAGTGACTATCGGAGCAGTGTGTTGTAATTTATTCAGAATAGCATTGTACTTGTCCATAGGATTTATAGGTTTAATTTTTCGATTCTTTCCCGTATGTATTTCCGTGCCAGATATAAATTACTTTTTATTTTAGCACTGCTGAGCCCGCTGATATCTTTCACTTCCTCAGCCTCCAGCCCTTCCAGGTCCCATAATGTAAAGATCAATTTTTGCTTGGGCGTCAATTCTTGAGTGAGGTAAAGGATGATCTGGATCAACTCCTCATTCATCACTTTGTTCTCCAAATTTTCATCGGAAAGTTGTTGATAAGCTTTTAGAAAATCAATTTCCGAATCATGTACGATCGGGCGCTTTTTATACGAACGCAATGAATCGTAACAGAGATTGACGGTGATTTTATATAACCAGGTTGTAAATTTTGCTTGCAAATTGAATTGGGGAAGATGAGTCCAGACCCGGATAAATGTTTCTTGTGTGATGTCCTGGGCTTCTTCATAATTACAAAGGAGTCTAAAAGCAAGGCGAAATACAAAATCCTGATATTGTCTTACGAGGAGACTGAAAGCATAGCTGTCTTGCCGTCTGCTTTGTTGAATTAATTTTTGTATTTCTAGTGTTTCCATAATTTATTTTGTGGATTCACTAATATAACGCAGAAAATCCTTATCGGTCGAAAAATTTGGGATTCCGGGACGGACCTTTTGTCCGGTTTTATATCAGACTTACCGCCCGGTATTTTGTTAGTTGTAATGGTTACAGTGGTTAAGGAGTAACCATAGAAACCGCTGTAACATTGCTTATCTTTTATTTTAGAAGTGGGTGAAAAGAGAGCTTGCTTAAAATGGGACGAAAAGTCCGTCCCGGAATCCCGGAAGAGGTTAATATTTCAGCCATTTGTAGAGTTCTTTCCAAGTGACTTTTTTGCCATACATTAAAATACCGATGCGGTAAATTTTTCCGGATAGCCAGGTAAAAAAGATAAAACTGACGATTAATAATGCCATAGAGGTCAGGATTTCCCAGGTCGGTACTCCGAAGGGGATACGGACCAGCATAACGATCGGTGAGGTGAACGGGATCAACGAACTCCAGAATACCATCGGGGATTCGGGACTTTTCATGGCGGCGAAACCGATGTATAACCCGATGACGAGGATAATCGACAAAGGGGTCAGGAATTGTTGCGAGTCGGTTTCGTTATCGACGGCAGCACCGATAGCGGCGAATAAAGAAGCATATAACAGGTAGCCTCCGATAAAATAGAATAAGAAAGAGGCCAGGAATTTAATGATAAAGATCGGGTCGATGGTCATCGCAACCTTTTGGATGATTTGCATTTTTTCAGCGCTCAGATTCCCTGTACCGGCTATATCCGGCAGGCCGCCGGCCAGGTTGCCGGCATTTCTCAGTGCTTCCAGATCGATGCCCGGCAGGAAGAATGTTTGCATGACCAGGATCAGCACAAGGCCGAATACTACCCAAATCAGGAATTGTACGAGGCCGACAGCTGCTACTCCGATGATTTTACCTAACAGAAATTGAAACGGTTTGACAGAAGAGACCAATACCTCGATAATCCGGTTTGTTTTTTCTTCGATCACTCCTTTCATGACTTGAGAGGCATACATGAATATAAAGAAGTAGATAATCATGCCGCCGATCAATCCGATAGCCGAAGCGACTTCCGACGAGCTTTCTTTGGCTTCGCCCGAGTCGGTGATCTTTAACGTACGCACCAGTACAGGTGTTTGTGTGGCCGATAATTGTTCTTCCAAATCGGGGACTTGTGATTCGGCAATGACTTTTGCTCTTTTTATGTCTTCAATTTTTTTGCGCAATTGGGCCGCGATTTCATTTTTCAATTCCATAGGAACCTGAGAGAAAGAATAGACCGGAATTTCCGGGTGATCCATAATATTTTCCGGGATTGAAATCAGGGCGTAATAGTCATGTTGCCGGAGAAATTCCGAAGCTCCCGATTCATCGACCGGGGTATTCAGATATTCGAATGTATTGTTGTTGATTTGCTCGAATGGTGTCTCGAGTACTGACTGATTGATCACTGCAATTTTACGGTCCTGTGTGTCGTCTTTCAGAAGCATCCACATCAGGAAAGCATAAAAACCGGCTAAAAGAATGGGAACGACGAGTGTCAGTACCAGAAAACTTCTTTTCCGTACTCTGGTTGTAAATTCGCGTCCTATGATGATAAGTGTTTTATTCATTTCAGATTTATGATTTGGGGTTTACGAAGTGGATTATTCTTCCTGTTTGATGTCGTTAACCATTTCTCCTTTCACTAATTTGATAAAGATATCGTTCATTCCCGGTATGACCTTTTGATAAGAGATAATATCGGTTTTGTCGAGCAGACGACGTAATAAAGTATTGGTAGGACAAGCCGCGAGGCGTTGCAGGACCAGTTCGTGTTGTCCGTCTTCTATCTTTTCGGAAAGCAGCTCATATTCTTCTCCGATCACTTCTTGCGGATGAAAATCCGGTTGATATTTACAGATGAGTCGGTAAGTATTGTTGGCATACTTATTCCGGATCTGATTGATCGGGCCTTCGATAATTTTTTTTGATTTGTTAATCAAGGCAATATGGCTACAGATTTCCTCGACGGAAGCCATATTGTGGGTGGAAAAAATAATGGTCGTTCCTTTTTTGCGCAGTTCCAGTATTTCTTTTTTCAGGAGTTCGACATTAATGGGGTCGAATCCGCTGAACGGTTCATCAAAAATCAGCATTTCCGGTTCGTGCAGGACGGTGGTGATGAATTGCACCTTTTGGGCCATTCCTTTGGATAATTCTTCTACTTTCCGATCCCACCAGGCCTCGATTCCGAATTTCTCGAACCAGGCTTTCAATTGTTGAATCGCGTCATGACGGCTCACTCCTTTCAGACGAGCCAGATAAACGGCCTGTTCACCGACTTTCATCTTTTTATAGAGGCCTCTTTCTTCAGGCAGATAACCGATGCGGTTCATGTCGGCAGGTTCCAGTTTATGGTCTTTAAAATAAAGTTCACCCGAATCCGGTCCTGTAATCTGGTTTATAATTCGGATCAGAGAAGTCTTTCCGGCTCCGTTGGGGCCTAACAATCCATAAATAGCTCCTTCCGGGATTTCGATAGATACATCGTCCAAAGCCCGGTGATTGGCATAATTTTTAATAATATTTTTAGCGACAAAAAAACTCATACCTTTTCACTTACAACAGTTACAAAAGTTACAACGGTTATAATGGTCAGGATTCACGTCTAAGATCCTTGTAACCTTTGAAATCTTTGTAACGACATAAATTGCAGAATTAAATTGGTTGATAAAGTCTTTGGACTTTATCAACTTTACCAATTCATTATACCTGCCATTATTATAAATACAAATGCTGATATGTTAATACGCTCCTGTGGTCGGCACATTTACATATTAGCACATCAGCATAACAGATCAGCTGTATTCAGACAGCTTCATTTTCTTCCATTTCGATCATCAATGTCCCCTTCGGAATTTTATCTCCTGAGTTGACATATATTTTTTTGATTTTACCCGAAAATGGTGCAGCCAGTTTGTTATTCATCTTCATAGCCTGAAGAATCAGAAGAACATCTCCTTCCTGGACTTCCTGGCCCTCTTTCACTTCGATTTGCATAATGGTTCCCGGAATGTGTGAAGTCAGCAGATAGGGATTCGGTTCTTCCCATTTTTTTCGGTTTACCCATTTCTGGGTAAGCTGAGTTTTATATTCTACGCCATTCAGCAGGAATTTTTCATATTTAACAGTCATTTTACCTCCTTTTTAGTGGTTCTGAAACTTTTAAGTCTTTCAGTTTAAAAGTCCGGGAATTCCTGGACTTTATAAACTCTGAACACTGTTAGAACGGAGGAATTCCGTGTTTCTTAGCAGGTGTCATAACGGTTTTATTACCGGAGACTTCGATAGAATGTTTCAATAACAGGCGTGTTTCCGACGGTTCGATCACCGAGTCGATATATCCTTTGGAAGCTGCTACATAAGGATTAGCAAATTTCTCGCGATATTCGGCAACTTTCTGTTTCCGTGTTTCTTCCGGATTAGCAGATTCTTTTATTTCTTTACGGAAAATAATGTTTGCTGCCCCTTCCGGTCCCATTACGGCGATTTCGGCTGTCGGCCAGGCAAACATAAAGTCGGCTTTCAGGTGGCGTGAGTTCATGGCGATGTATCCACCACCGTAAGCTTTACGCAGGATTACCGTCACTTTAGGTACGGTAGCTTCACTATAAGCATACAATACTTTTGCTCCGTGGCGGATCACACCCATATGTTCCTGTTCAACGCCCGGTAGATATCCCGGCATGTCTTCGAAGGTCACGATCGGAATATTGAATGCGTCGCAGAAACGGATAAACCGGCCTGCTTTATCGGCAGAGTCGCAATCCAATACACCGGCTAATACCAAGGGTTGATTGGCTACGAAACCGATCGTTTCTCCATCTACCCGACCGAATCCGACAACGATATTCTGTGCAAAGTCCTGTTGTACCTCGAAGAAATCGGAATCGTCGGCAACGGCTTTGATAATATCTCTTACATCATAAGGCTGGGTAGGATCTGCAGGAAGGATTTTTTCGATATTGTATTCTGCTTTCGGAGCTTTTGACGGAAAGGCTTTCGCTTTACGTTGATTGTTCCAGGGGATAAAGGTGAGCAGTTTTTTTATTTGTTCGAAACATTCTGCTTCTGTAGAGGCAAAGAAGTGGGCATTTCCACTGATACAGGCATGAACGCGTGCTCCTCCGAGGTCTTCCATACTAACTTCTTCTCCCAGTACTGTTTTTACTACTTCCGGACCTGTGATGAACATTTTGGAAATATTATCTACCACAAATACGAAATCGGTCAATGCCGGAGAATAAACGGCTCCACCAGCACAAGGACCCAGAATAACGGACAATTGAGGGATAACACCGGAAGCCTGTGTATTGCGGAAGAAAATTTCTCCATAACCGGCCAGTGAATCCACCCCTTCCTGGATACGTGCACCACCCGAGTCGTTGATACCGATGATCGGCATCCGCATTTTGATGGCATGATCCATAATTTTGGTGATTTTACGGGCGTGCATCAGTCCTAACGAACCTCCTGCAACAGTGAAATCCTGAGCATAAATAGCAACGGGTTCTCCATAGACAGTACCGGTACCGATAACGACACCGTCGCCGTGAAGAACTTTCTTGTCCATATCAAAATCCTTAGATTGGTGCTCTACGAACATGTCGTACTCGTGGAAAGAACCTTTGTCCAAAATCCCCTCGATACGCTCACGGGCTGTCAATTTACCCATGGCGGCCTGCTTTTTGATAGCATCTTCGCCACCACCCTGAAGTACAATTTCTTTCCTCTTTCTTAAGTCAAGAATATTCCTTTTAAGTGACATAGTAATTTAGTTTATTATTAACTTGCGTAATTCCTTCTCAGAAATTAACACACCATTTAAACTGCAAGGTTACGTAAAAAAAATGATTTAAAAAATACCTGTCTTTATTATACTAATCGGTATCTATTGATATCATTGAGGGTTGAAGTCGAAATTTTAACGATTTATTTGAAAAATTTACTATTATCTGTATTTATTAATAAATGGGGAGGGGGATTTGTTCTTCCGGGGTTTTGTGGTGTTGCAGATAGAGACTGTCGATGATACCGTCGACCAGGCCGATGGTAGGCACGACGATATGCTTCGCTTGGGTATGCTCTGCGACTAGCAGGAAGATATCTGCGGCATTGGTAATGACATCTGCACGGTCGGGTTTCAGATTGTATAACCGGGCACGTTCTTCTAAGGAATAGTTTTTTAGAGTGTTGTTGAGTTGTACTAATTTTTCTACCGGGAGAGTCATTTTATTTTTGGCCGGAAGTTTAGCTAACCGGAACAATTTGTTGATATTTCCACCGGACCCGATGATCGTGATTACCGGGTATTGTTTCCGCAATTTATTCAGGTCTCTTTTCAAACGGTTGTATACGCTGGGAACGACTTTTCCTTTCAACAGACGTACGGTTCCGATGTTGTAAGAATGTGAACTGCGGAGTGTTCCTTGATGGATCAAGCTGATTTCCGTGCTACCTCCCCCGACGTCGACATAGATATAATCGGCGTTTTTATCCGCCAGGTATTCGATGTGATTATCGTATACCAAACGGGCTTCTTCCTCTCCGTTGATAATATCTATCCGGATACCTGACTTCCGGGTGATGGTTTCGATTACTTCTTTCCCGTTTGCGGCATCCCGCATTGCCGATGTGGCACAAGCCCGATAGGCATCGACTTCGTATATTTTCATCAGTTGCCGATAAGCCTTCATCAGACGGAGTAGTTTTTTAGCTTTACTGGCCGGTATTTCACCTTGTGTAAATACTTCTTCTCCCAGGCGCAGGGGAACCCTTAGAAGGAGCTCTTTTGTAAACAACTGTTCCGCTGTTTCGGGATTGATACTTTTGATCAATAATCTGACTGCATTGGAGCCGATATCGATCGCTGCATAATTTACTTTACTCATGGGGTATGTTATTAGTTGTGATTTCTTGTATGTCTTCCTGATAATAGTGATATAAGGCCGATTGTGACCGGAATAGCGAATGGTCTTCGTTTTTCCAGGGGATATTCTGTCCTGTGCCGTCGACTTGTCGTCCCTGCAGAGAGTCTTTCAGGCCATATTCGACGATTCGTTTCAATTCGGTTTGAATTTTCTTATCATAAACAGGGGTAAGTACTTCGATCCGGTTGTCCAGATTCCGGGGCATCCAGTCGGCAGAACCTGTCAGGCAGATCATATCACCTGCATTTTCGAAAATGAAAATTCGTGAATGTTCCAGATAACGGTCGATAATTCCGTTGATCCGGATGTTTTCGCTTATTCCCGGGATTCCTGTGACGATAGAACAATTACCTCGTACCACCAGGTCGATCTTTACGCCTGCGGCCGAAGCTTCATAAAGCTTAGCGATCAATGTCCGGTCTGTAATATGGTTTACCTTTCCTAATATTCGGGCCGGTTTTTGTTTTCTGGCATTTTTGACTTCCTCTTCGATCAATTTCAATAGTTTGGAACGCATATCGTTGGGAGAGACCAGTAATTCTTTGAATTTTACGGGTAGATAAGGTTTCTCAATAAAGTCGAAGACATGCCGGACTTCTTTTACCAGGGTTTTGCGTGCGGTAAAAAGAGTGACGTCGGTATATCGGGTGGCATTCCCTTCATGAAAATTTCCGGTACTGACACAGGCGATATCTCCCTGTCTACCCGATATATATACTAGTTTTGCGTGTATTTTCAGACCTTCGACTCCGAATACGACTTTGATTCCGGCGTCTTGCATTTGTTTAGACCAGCTGATATTCGATGCTTCGTCGAAACGGGCGAGTAGTTCGATAACTACAGTTACTTTTTTCCCGTTTCTGGCTGCTGCGATTAAAGTTTGGATAACCTTGGAATTTTTCGCTACCCGGTAGAGGGTCATTTTTATGGCTTTGACGTTCGGGTCGATCGTGGCTTCCCGGAGTACACGCAAGAAAGAAGAAAAACTGTGATAGGGATAGTGCAGGAAGAGATCGCGGGTACGGATGGTATTCAAGATGCTGTCGTCCCCTGAAAAGTCCGTTTTGAACAATGGAGGCTGAGGGGGATATTTTAAATCGTCACGTTTACAATCGGGAAATTTCATCAGATCTTTCAGATTTTGGTATCTACCGGCTCCGACCTGAGTATCCCAGCGGTCCATACAAAGCATCCGGCTGAGGTGGCGCTGCATAACCGCAGGCATCCGGCTGTCGTATACCAACCGGATCGGTTCCCCGTTTTTTCTGCTTTTCACCCCCTTCGATATTTTTTGCATAATGCTGTTCCGAAGATCTGAATCGAGTTCCATTTCTGCGTCTTTAGTGAACTTGAACGTGTAAGCCTCGAAGTGGTCGTAAGGCCGGCCGTTGAATATCAGGGGAAGGCAAAAGCGGACGATGTCGTCCAGAAACATCAGGCATATGCGGTCGTCATCGCCGGGGATCCGGATAAAACGGCCGTATGATTGCACCGGCAAAGCGATAATAGCAAAATCTTTTTTAGTTTTTCCTGTGGTTTGCAGACAGACGCTCAGATAGATATGGTCGTCGGGTTGGTCACTGAAATGACGGAAAGAAGAAGTGAAAAGCGGGGTCGTAGAGCCGATCAGTTGTGTCTTGTAAAATTCACGGATATAGTCGGCTTGCTCCTCCTGTAATTCTTGTTCGTTCAGGAGGTAAATCCGGTTTTGCCGGAGTGCTGTATTTATTGCTGTAAATGTTTCCTCGAATTTTTGTGTATACAGGGCATTCAACCGGCTGATTTCCCTGAAGGTTTGAATGGCGGTTTCTCTCTCTGCCTTAATGGTTTTATCCTCATATTCGATGATTCGGTTGAGGGTGGCTACCCGTACCCTGTAAAATTCGTCCAGATTATTGGAGTAGATTCCCAGAAAGGATAACCGTTCGAGTAAAGGAACCGGGGCTTTTTCTGCTTCGGACAGGATTCTCCGGTTAAAATACATCCAACTGATATCCCTTTCCAGGTAGGGAATCTCACCTTTTTTCTTTGTTACTTTCATGGATAAAATACAATGTATTGATTTAATTACGAATGTATTTTATCCATGTTACTATTTAATGACAGAAATGTGACATTGTCGTTGAGGCTGGAATTGTCTTTATAAAATTTCTTTCAGGTGTTTATAATTGGAATTGATCGTATCGATAATCTCCTGTGTCCGGCCGGTCAATAACATTTTATACATGGCTTGTGCGAATCCGGTCATTTGATTCCATTCTATTTGCGGGGGCATAGCCAGTGCATTCGGATCGGTCATTACATTCAGTAGAGCAGCTTCCGGTGAGTTCAAGGCTTCGACCAATACCGGGAGTACATCGTCCGGACGGCTGACGGTATAGCTCTTTATACCCATCGCTTGAGCCACCAGGGCAAAATCCGGATTTTGCATGTCGGTTTCGTTGTCCGGCAGGCCGGCGACTTCCATTTCGAGTTTTACCATACCCAAAGAACGGTTATTGAATACAATAATCTTGACCGGTAGCTTATATTGGGCGATGGTTGCCAGATCACCCAGTAACATAGAGATGCCTCCGTCGCCGCAGAGAGCGATCACCTGTCTGCCCGGATAGGCGAACGATGCTCCTATAGCCTGGGGCATAGCGTTGGCCATTGTGCCGTGATTGAAAGAGCCTAACATCTTTCGCTGGCCGGAAGCTTTCAGGTAACGGGCTCCCCAGACACAGGTCATACCCGTATCGACGGTAAAAATAGCATTTGCCTGAGCAGTTTCGTCGACCATCGCCATGACATATTCCGGGTGAATCTTATTATCACTGCCTTTGTTTTCGACGTAAGCATTCAGGTCTTTAATTACTTTGGAATAACCGAGCAACTGATCGTTCAGAAAGCTTTTGTCGCTTTTGGCTTGTAAAAGAGGTAATAAAGCTTCGAGTGTCGTCTTGATATCTCCGCATAGCCCCATTTGTACTTTGGCTCTTCGGCCCAGGTGACTGGGATCGATGTCGATCTGAACGATTTTATTGTGAGTCGGTAAAAACGGGCCGTACGGGAAATCGGTACCTAATAAAACCAGTACATCGGCCGCATGCATGCTGTTGTAACCCGATGCCATGCCTAATAAGCCGGTCATCCCTACTTCATTGGGATTATCATATTGGATTTCCATTTTACTTTTGAAAGAATAGGCTACCGGGGCTTTCAACCGATGGGACAATTCGACGATTTCTTCGTGTGCATCTTTGGCTCCGATGCCACAAAACAGGGTTATATTGCTATTGTTGTTCAACAGATCGGCCAGCGCCTGTAATTCGGTATCCGATGGACAGGTGCGGGGATGAGTCGGATAGTTGATCTCTGAAGAAGGAATATTGACCTGGCTTTCTCCGGTCAAATCTCCGGGGATACCGATGACACTGACTCCTCTGCGGGAGAGAGCGGTTTGTATAGCCCCCTGTAGCATGCGGGGGAGTTGACCCGGTGTAGTCGCTAATTGGTTGTAATAACTGCAGTCGTCGAACAGGCGGATGGTGTCGGTCTCCTGGAAGTAGGTCGTTCCGAATTCACCTGAAATAATGGTAGAAGCGATGGCTAAGACAGGAGCCCCTGAACGGTGGGCGTCATAGAGCCCGTTGATCAGGTGCACATGGCCGGGACCGCCGCTACCTGCACAACAGGCCAGGTTGCCGTGAAGCTGGGCTTCTGCTCCGGCAGCAAAAGCTCCGGTTTCTTCGTGACGTACGTGAATCCACTGAATCCGGCCGTCTTTGCGGACAGCATCGTTAATCTTATTTAAACTGTCACCTGTGACAGCATAAATTCTTTTTACACCGGCTTTTACCAGCATATCTACAATTTGCTCTGCTATGTTTGCCATAATTTAAACGTTTCAATTTTTATATCAAACGGGCTTTAGCCGGAAAGGTTTATTTTTAACTTTAGAATCTGAAGAAAGAAGGCGATAGTTTATAAAATTGAGAGTCCGTAAAGTTTATAAAGTATCCCCGAAGGCCATCGACTTTACAAACTTTACGGACTTTACAACCGATGCTGTTATTTTATGCTTTTGCCTGATCGAGGCGCTTGACAACTTGGCCGTAGATGATCAGGGCAATGGCGGAAGCCAGTGCGATTACAGCAAAATAATACCAGATGTAATGGGCATTACTGCTGGCAGCGAGCCATTCGCTACGAGTGGCGAACAGGCTTTCGTCAGGGCAATATTTACTTAATAAATAGCCGGAAAGTCCGAATCCTAAAATGGAAGACAAAAACGAATGCAGGTGGCTGAAACCCAGGTATAATCCTTCCTCGCCCTTGGGGGCTTGCAGGGAGAAATATTCCAGAAAACGCGGGGAAATAAAAGTTTCCGCCAGTCCCTGGAAGACGATACCTACAACCATCATAAAAGCTACCGGGTGCATGGTCAGAATGGTCGATTCCGGATTCAGCATATTTCCCGAAGCCATGCACAAAGCGGACAACGGCATGATAAACATTCCGACGGTCATCGAAGTAAGGGCTGTCCGGTGACGCATCAGCTGGGTGACCAGGTTGACACACAGCACTACGACCAAAGGGTTGACATTGGCATACCAGGAAGGGGATGCGCCTTCCCCGGCCAGACGGAGTACGTATTTGGGCATGGTGGCATACAATTGATGTTGTACCATCCAGAAACCCGTAATGATCAGGATCAGGATGATCAGCCGGCCGTTAGAACATACTTTTAATAGAGCATTCCAGATTTGCCGGAAGGTTTTTCCCTCTCCGCTGTGTTGAGCACTTTTATAGAAAAACCAGATCGCTATGAGAGCCAGAAAGGTCATACTGGCCGAAAAATAATTCAAGGTGATCAATCCTTCATTCCCTAAAGCCTCTCTAAGGGGTTTTACAATGGTTTTACCCGAGAATGCACCGATATTGACCATGCCGTAAAAGATGGCGAATCCTTTGGCCCGGGTAGCTTCTGTCGTTTCTTTGGCCACCGTTCCCGAGATTACACTTTTGATAAAAGCTCCTCCGATGACGATCAGAGCCATAATCGGGATAATGCCGTATTGCAGGCCACTCTCGGTGAGGCCTTTAAAGACGGTGGTATGCCCATATTCTACCAGTCCGGCACTTTCGAGCCAGGTAGGAAATAAAGCCAGACCACCGTAACCGGTAGTCAATAAGGTGAAAGCCAGGAGCATAGAGTTCCGGAAACCGATCTTGTCGGCCAAAGCTCCGGCAAAAGTTGGCAGCAGATAAAGGAAAGCGGAGAAAGTACCTGCGATGGTGGCAGCCTGAATGTCATTGAACCCCAATATACGGCTAAGGTAGAGGGTGATCACGATAAATACACCGTAGTAGGCAGCACGTTCGAATAATTCCACGGTGTTGGCCACCCAGAATGCTTTACTGAACCTGATTTTTTCTTTGTTTTTTGCTGTCGTTGTCATACTTTTTTTGTTTTAGATTTTTTAGCACGGGGCAAAACTAGTAAAATAAACCAAAGTATGTATGTTTTGATTAATTTTGTATGCATGAAAACAGATGAAATAAAAACTGAAATCCATCCCTTGGAGCCTTTCTTCCCGCAAGGGGCAAGGCTATTGATGATGGGAAGTTTCCCGCCGAAACGTGAACGTTGGAAAATGGATTTTTACTATCCTAATTTTCAGAATGACATGTGGCGTATCTTTGGATTGGTATTTTTCGACGACAAGGAGCATTTTCTGACGGCAGATAAAAAATCATTTTGCGAACAACGGATCCGGGATTTTCTTATCCGGCAAGGAATTGCCTTGACCGATTCCGGCCGGGAAGTCGTTCGGCAGAAAGATAATGCCTCGGATAAATTTTTGGAAATCGTCCGCAAGATCGATTTGTCCGACGTATTGCGGCAATTACCGCACTGTGTAGCCATTGCGACAACAGGGCAGAAAGCGACGGACACTTTGCTTTCTCTGGTCGAAGCCTCTCAGCCACCGGTAGGAGGTTTTTCGACTTTTCATTTCGAGGGTAGAACGATCCGGTTATACCGCATGCCCTCTTCTTCCCGTGCCTATCCGAAACCCTTGCCTGAAAAGGCAGCGGCTTATAAGCGTATGTTCGGAGAGGTCGGTGGGTTCTTCTAGAGAAAGGGTATCAGATTTCTTTCTCTATCAGATAGACGTTGCGGTCGGTAGCCGAACGGGATACCAGCTCGGCTACAAAACCGGCTAAAAACAGTTGGGTCCCGAGGATCATACAAACCAAAGAAATATAAAAATAGGGGTTGTCGGTTACCAAACGGGCCCTGATCCCTTGTGAAAGACAGATCAGTTTATCTATACCGATCCAGCCGGCAGCACAAAATCCGATGATAAACAGCAAGGTCCCTATAGCCCCGAACAGATGCATCGGTTTTTTGGCAAAACGGGTAATAAAGGTGATGGACAACAAATCCAGCATTCCATTGATAAATCGGTTTAAACCGCCGAATTTGGTTACTCCGTATTTCCGTGCCCGGTGCTGTACGACCTTTTCTCCGATTTTAGTGAAACCGGCCTGTTGGGCCAGGATCGGGATATAGCGATGCATTTCTCCGTATACTTCGATGCTTTTCACAACTTTATTCTTGTAAGCTTTGAGCCCACAGTTGAAATCGTGCAGATGGATCCCTGAAAATTTCCGGGCAGTTGCATTGAATAATTTGGTGGGTATTGTCTTTGATTTCGGATCGAATCTTTTTTTCTTCCAGCCGGAAATCATGTCGTAATCTTCGGACATGATCATTTGATAAAGAGCCGGTATTTCGTCCGGGCTATCCTGCATATCGGCGTCCATCGTAATGACAACATCTCCTTGGGCATTCTGGAACCCGCAGTGTAAGGCTGCGGATTTACCGTAATTCCGCCGGAATTTTATGGCACGGATATGTTCGTTTTGGGTCGAAAGGGTTTCGATGAGTGCCCAGGAATTATCGCTACTGCCATCGTCTACCATGATGATTTCATACGTAAAATGATTCGCTGCCATGACCCGTTCGATCCAGGCTGTTAGTTCCGGCAGAGATTCGTCTTCATTATATAACGGTATAACGACTGATATGTCCATGATCTGAAAATTACGGTTAAATAAATTCATTTTTTCGGGTGCGCCTGAGTAATCCTGCCAGGAGCAAGGAGAAAATAAATCCGGTGAATATTTTATTGAATGTTTCTGCAAAGGCAATTGTAGCAGGCGTTGTAAACGCTTTTAACATCGAGATCATATTTTCGGTGAAAGCCGAATCCGAATATACCTCTTTGAACGTCGTTTCTATCGAAGTCAGATAATTCTCCAGTAATTCCGGATGGTGACGATAGAGATAGAATACAAAGCATCCGTAGATGACCGAGGCTACAGCGATCAGATAGGTACAAGCGCCCAGTGCTTTCCCGTAAGACAGACAATTATCCGGCAATTCGTCCCGGTATTTACGAACTCCGATAAATGCTCCGACGATGGAGAGCAGCAGGATCACATTGTTCAATTGCGGATTGAGACTGACTCCCCGTCCTGAACGGTAGTAGGCATAAGCTACAGCAATAAAACTCAGTCCGACGAATAAACCGAACAGGGTATTTTGTGAAAAAAAATTCTTTTTCTTCGAAGGTGCCATGTATTTTTCTTTATCCTTACAATAAATCGGCTTGTTTACGCAGATAGATCTTTTCTCCTTCTGTCAGCGGACTGTCGGCCGACAGGTAGTTGAACCTGCAAAGATTTTTGAGCCGTACTCCGTATTGCTGTGAGATGCTGTACATGGTATCTCCGGCTTTTACACGGTGGAATTCGTATCCCCGTGCCGCTTTGCTCTTTTTCTTTTTCAGGAAGACCAATTGACCGGGGTCCAGGGTACTGCTGGATTTGTCGTTGTATTGTAATAATTTTTTAAGTTTGATTCCGTAATAACCGGCAATTTTTTCAAAAGAATCGCCCGGCATCGTTTCTATACAGATAATGCCATTGCGCATTTCTTCGCGGTTACGGTAGTTGGTATTACTCGGGTGGTCCTGGGTTGCTACACTTTGGGCAAATTCTTCTGCAGTGATCGTCGGCGGTGTACCCCGTCTTTTGATCGAGCGGTCGAATTTGTACAATTCTTCTTCTTCGATGATTTTAATCAGCATATTGGCATATTGCGGGTTGGTCGCATATCCGGCGGCTTTCAACCCCTTCGCCCAGGCTTTATAATCTGTAGTAGGAATACTGAATAAACCGGCATAACGGGGACGGCTAGTCAGAAAATCACTGTGGTCGATCCACGATTGTTCGATATTTTTATATTTCCGGAAACATTCGTCCCGGGTATCGTCGTCCATGGTATATGTATCGCCGTTCCAGGTTTCGTGGCATTTGATCCCGAAATGGTTATTGGCATTGACGGCCAGTTCCGATTCGCCGCAACCGGATTCGAGAATACCTTGTGCAAGCGTGATACTGGCCGGAATTCCGGTCCGTTCCATTTCACGGATAGCTATATGTTTGTATTTGCGGATAAACTCTTTACGTTTGTCTGCCATAACATTAAAGCTGATGAGCAACAGACTAAACAATACCAATATTTTCATACTCTTTTTCATAACACTCACTCGTTGGCGTCAGGCATTTACCTGGCAAAAGATAAATGCTGATTTTTCAATTTCCGGTTTATAATTATTCTGTATCTTAGGGGGGTAAAAATAGTAAAAAATAGTGATGGATAAAAGAGAACTGAAAATAGATTATTTTGTGTGCCGGAATTCAGTGCCCGCAGGCTATGAGGAATTGTCCGAAAAAGCTCTGGCTGCTGCCGGCAAAGCTTATTGCATCTATTCCGATTTTGCTGTCGGAGCGGCTGTTTTGCTGGAAAACGGTACGATCGTTTTAGGCAATAATCAGGAAAATGTGGCTTATCCCAGTGGAATGTGTGCAGAACGGACGGCTTTATTTTATGCTGGTGCTGCTTATCCGGACGTTCCGGTCAAAGCATTGGCTATTGCTGCTTGTTTTAAAGGGCGTCCCAGAAAAGAAGTCGTTTCTCCTTGCGGGGCTTGCCGGCAGGTGATGGCGGAAGTAATCCGGCGTTACGGCCGGGATTTTGATGTACTGATGATAGGTGAAGATGAAACGGTAGTGATAAAAGCCTCGTCCTTGTTGCCTTTTAGTTTTGAATATACAGGCTGATCCGCTAACCGGGGCCCGAAGTTTTTACACCGCCTCTACCTGAATTTTTCCTTTCGGGGTAGGAGTAAATACCAGGCGTTTGTGCAGAAGGGTTTGGTTGTTGAAATCGATCACCAAAGCCGGATCGATGGTTTTCCCATTTATCCGGATTTCAAAATGTACGTGGTCGGTGGTGGCCCGGCCTGTTTCGCCGGTAATAGAAACCGGAGTACCTGCTTTTACATGATCGCCCGAACGGACCAGGTGTTTGGAATTATGGGCGTATACCGTTTCCAGGCCGTTGTAATGACGCACGACGACTACGTTGCCATAACCCCGGCTCCAACCTGTCATTCTGACGATTCCGTCGAAAGCTGACAGAACGGTGTCCCGGCGATTGATTTTCAGGTCCATGCCGGTATGATTTCTTCCATTCCGTCGTCCATAAGGAGATAATACCCTTCCGCCGGGCAGGGGAAAAACAAAAGCACCCTCTTCCAGGTCGGCCAGGTCTAATACCAATTCGGGCTGGCGGACGAAAAATTGATCGTCTGCATAACCGACCATCGTTTTTTCGATCCGGTTAAAAGAATCCCGGACTTCTGGTTTCGGTTCGAAGAATTCGACGGGCTCCGCTTTATAAAAAGCATATTCGATCGGAGAAGTTGCTAAAAGACTGTCTGGGATAGTAAATACAGGAACAGGGGTATAAGTTAACTGAGTGGGAATTGTGGCTTGACGTGAACAAGAATAAAATCCTGCCAAACTCAAAATAACAGCAACCAGTGCTCTGTTGTGCAATCTCATACTGTATCTTTTTGGTGAATATTAAGTTAGAAATGACTGTTTTTACCATTAAAAAGACAAATTAGATCATTCCTGAAACGCAAAGATAATTGAAAAAGTTTCAAAACCTACTGATTGTCTATAGATTACAACTTTATTTAACATGTTAACGTTTTCTGTTAAAGCATTGTTTTCGTTGCTTTTACCTGTTTATTTTTAATGAATTGAAGTTATTTGTACTACCTTTGTGCCCACTTTTAAATTAGGAAAAACGGGTTCGGATTTTAATAAATCGACTATGGAATGGATAAATAGTATATTGATAGAGCACAGTGTCATACAAGCTGTTGTTGTGATTGCTATGATCTCGGCTTTAGGATTGGCTTTGGGAAAGATCAGCGTCTACGGGGTTTCGCTGGGGGTTACTTTTGTCTTTTTTGTTGGAATTGCGGCCGGACATTTCGGCTTATCGATAGATTCCCAAATGTTGAATTATGCCGAGAGTTTCGGATTGATTATTTTTGTTTATGCTTTGGGATTGCAGGTCGGACCTGGTTTTTTCGGTTCGTTCCGGAAGGGAGGTATGACATTGAATATGCTTGCATTTGCTGTGATCCTGGTGGGCACGGCAATGACTTTGGGCCTTCATGTGGTGACAGGCGTGTCGTTGCCCGATATGGTTGGTATATTGAGTGGTGCTGTGACCAATACCCCTGCTTTGGGGGCTGCACAGCAAACTTTGAAGCAGATGCATATCGATGCGGCTGATCCTGCTTTAGGGTGTGCGGTGACCTATCCTTTAGGAGTGGTCGGTGTCATTCTGGCGGTTATCGTATTGCGTAAGATGTTTCCTCGCCGGACGGCAGAAACCGTTGTGGCAGAAGATAAAAGCAAGCACACTTTTATTGCCGGTTTTGAAGTCCGCAATCCCGGAATTTTTGGGAAGAATGTAAAAGAAGTAGCTCACCTTGCGGCACATCGATTTGTTATTTCACGCTTATGGCGCGATGGGAAAGTGACGATCCCCACTTCCGATACGGTATTGCTCGAAGGAGACCGTTTGCTGGTGATTACCACCGAGGCTGAGGAAGAATCGTTGCGTATCCTTTTCGGTGAAGAGGAAAAGGTGGATTGGAATAAAAAGGATATCGACTGGAATGCCATCGATAGCCAGTTGGTTTCTCAGCGTATTGTCGTGAGCCGTTCGGAGATCAATGGAAAGAAATTGGGATCCTTACGTTTGCGTAATCATTATGGTATCAATATCACCCGTATATATCGGGCTGGGGTACAGTTGTTGGCAACTCCCGGGCTGGTACTGCAATTGGGAGATAAATTGACCGTTGTGGGCGAAGCTGCTGCTATCAGCAATGTGGAGAAAGTGTTGGGAAACCGTATTATTAGTCTTAAAGAACCGAATCTGATCGCCGTATTTGTGGGGATTGTGTTGGGTTTGGCTGTCGGGGCTATTCCCTTTTCTATCCCCGGAGTCAGTTTCCCTGTCCGTTTGGGAATAGCAGGCGGACCGATTATCGTCGGGATTCTGATGGGGGCGTTCGGACCGCGTTTACATATGATTACTTATACGACCCGGAGTGCCAATCTGATGCTCCGGGGATTGGGACTTTCCATTTACCTGGCTTGTCTGGGGTTAGATGCCGGGGTACATTTCTTTGAGACGGTGTTTCGTCCCGAAGGGCTGCTGTGGGTAGCTTTGGGATTTGCGATCACTTTTGTGCCCGTTGTCCTGGTGGCCGTTATCGCTTTGAAATTGATGAAAATAGATTTCGGTTCCCTGGCAGGGATGTTGTGTGGAAGTATGGCCAATCCGATGGCGTTGAATTATGTCAATGCGACCGTCGAGGGAGATAATCCGGCCGTATCTTATGCGACGGTATATCCGCTGTCCATGTTTATCCGTGTGATTTTTGCTCAATTGATCTTAATGTTGTTTTTGTAGATTGGTTCCGGGGTCGATTTTTTGATAATGCTGCCCCATCGCAAAGTGAAGTGCTCCCCAAAAGTTTTATGTCCGACTTTTTGGGGGACACTTCATTTTTGGGGACTACTTCTTTTTCGGGACTTTGTTTCCGATAGGGAAACAGGTATTTTATTTCAGGTATTCCGTAACGAATGCACGCAATTTTTCAGCTCTGATGTTCTTGGCTAAAATGCGGTTGTTTTCGTCCAGTACGATAATCGACGGCACGGCATCGATGTTGTATTGTTTCACTACTTCGCATTTCCATCCTTTCAGCGAAGAGACATGCGTCCACGGCATACCGTCTTTCTTGATAGCCTGTACCCAGGGTACCTTACGTTCGTCCAGCGACACGCTGACAATAGCAAGACCTTTGTCCTTGAAGTCATTGTAGAGTTTCACCATGTTGGGATTTTCCATGCGGCACGGTCCGCACCAGGAAGCCCAGAAATCGATAATTTTCAGTTTCCCCTTCACGCTGTAGAGCGACACTTGTTTTCCTTCTGGAGTGGTCAGGGTAAAGTCGGGAGCGGTAGCGGCGATACCCACTTTCTCCAAGTCAGCGATACGTGCCTCCAATAGTTTCCCCGGAGCTGTTTCCTTTGCTTTCTCAGAAAGCAGGCTGTAAATCTGTTTCAGCGGTTCCAGTTCCATGATACGTTCCGAACCGGCGGTCTGCAGATAGGCTGCCAGCACATTGTCTGCATTCTTGCGGACGATGTTGTTCATCTTGTCAAAGGCAGCCTGCTGCACTTTGTTTGCTTTGGCCTTCAGCTCGTGGGATGTCTTGAAATGCTTTTGGGCAGCTGCTTCCGATGCTTTTTTATTCAAAGCCCGGCTTTCAGCATTGGCATCGGCTACAATTTTCTGATAATCATTGTAAATATCCTGGAGTTTTCCTCCACGGATATCGCCGGCTCCGTTACGGGTCAGTTTCGCGGTATATTCCATGCCCGGTTCGAGTATCATGACAAAACCGCCCTCATAACCGGCAATCTTCAACAAGGCGACTACCGGCTCCTGCAAATTGCCGGTCAGGGCAAACCGGTTGTTTTCAAACTTTGTCTGTGCCAAAGTATCCATGCCTTCCACTTGTTGGGTCAGCACAAGCAATTCCCCTTTGTCAAGCTCTATATTTCCTTGGATATGGAATGTCTGGGCTGCAAGAAAGGAAGTTGCCGCTAACAGGAAAATACATGTCAATAAATACTTCATGATTCAAATTGAATTAAATGGTTTGTTTTTAATAGGGATTATCTTTTAAATAATCCCAAATCGATGCTTAATGCCACCTGCCATGTATTCTTTAAAAGACTGTCCTTCTCCGGAATCAAATAGGCAAAGTCTGCTTTGATGTGGTGACAACCGACACCGCATCCCAACGTGCCGTAGCGTTGCAGTTTGTTGTCCTGTTCGCCGTAGTGATAACCGCCACGAATCGCTACAATCTGCAAAAGAGTGTATTCCACTCCGACACTTCCGCCCCAATTGGTATTGGGTAACACCTGGCAAGCCACATCCAAGGTTCCTTGCAGACGGTGTTTGTCTGTAAATACGTGGTCGATCATACCGCCGGCGGCAACCTTGGAAGCCTGGTCATATTTACCGTAGCCGTAATCGATCTTGGTGCCGAAATTGGATGCCTGCAAACCGACAGCCCACTGCGACTGTTCCCAATTTTCAAAATTGCGTCTATAATAAAGCCCCAGATCAAATGCAACGGCATTGGCAACATCGTCCTTATCAAGACCACTCATATCCGAACGGATAAAACGGGCTGTTGCTCCTACAGACAAATCATCTGTCAGTTTACGGGCATAACCTACGTCCACACTCCAATCTTTGGGAGTAAAAGTTCCGGCATCATTGCCTTCCTTGTCCCATATATTGGTCTCCGAATGGTTGAACCAACGGAATCCGGCGGTAATTCCCTGTTTCTCGTCCAGATTCCAATAACCGGCCACCCCATGTAAATTGCTCCCCTTGGACAATTCGCGCAACCAGGGAGTAAAGCTATAACCGATCTCGGCTTTTTGGGTGGAAAAAATACTCTTGGCTGCATTACGGTATATTGAGAAAGCATTGGCAGTTGCCGCCACTCCCGAGTTTCCCATACCTACTCCGCGAACATCGGGCGTAAGTTCAGGAAATTGTGCCGCCCCTGTGCTTTTTTGTCCAAAAACAGCGAGACTTCCAAATGCAAATATCGCTATCAGGCTATATTTTAATCTGTTCATATCCTTACAATTTTATAATGTTTTTGGTGATTGTTTTATTGTTGCAGTAGAGTTTCAAAGTATAGCTTCCTCCGTCCACCTTGCTTAAATCCAACTCTCCGGCTTTATGTAAAGAGGCTGTCACCTTGCGTTCCAGAACCAAATTACCGGAAGCATCGTACAGACAGGCTCTCATTTCACCGCTAAAGGTCATGCTGGCACGGATAGTCAGAATATCCACCACAGGATTCGGGTACAATTCAACCTCTTGAAGCAGTTCCGGCTGCAATTTAATGGAAAGCTCGGTTGTGCTTGAAAGCCCTCCCCGGTCTGTCACCGTCAATTTTACAATGTGGTCTCCGGCAATGCAATTCCTGTTGTTCACTGTCAACATGATGGTTCCGTCTTGTTTGGTGGCAGTGACACTCTTGCTGGGGTCTTCCAAAACATAGTCCAAATCGGTTCCGTCTTCCGTATCGCTAACTGTATAGACATATTGGGCTGTCGAACCATACGGTATGATTTGCACTCCTTCTATTGGCTTTTGTGCTGTAATTACCGGGAGGAAGTTTATAGGCTCATCGCTCAATGCCAGCAACGCATTCACACATCCTACACCTAACTTGCCCTTATATTCCGGATTATAGTCATCGATAGGCTTCACACCGCGCTTCAGGCGATATTCCACTTCGTATGGAGTCAACCCTTCGCGGGCAAACTTCGATACAATCAAGGCTGCCACTCCCGCAGCCACAGGTGTTGCCTGCGAAGTTCCCACCAATTCCAGGTAGTTATTGTTTCTGGCACAGCTCCACATCTGCCAGCCATATCCGTTTCCGCCTCCGGGTGCTGCAATATCGACCCACTCTGCATAATTGGAATAATCGCTTTTCTTAAAGGCAGGGTCGAGGGCTGCGACTGCGATAACATTATCCAGCGAAGCAGGATAGTGGCTCTCCGGCTCGACTCCGTCATTACCGGCAGAACCGAATACAATACCGCCCCGCATCGGTCCTGTCTGATTTCCGTTTTCGTCGATACCGGCATTCTTTACAAAATAATTGACAGCATCCTGCATGACTTCGGCAACCGAGCCTCCGGCGATAAACCAACTGTTCGTACAGATTACGGCTCCGTGGTCGGCTCCGTATTTGATGCTGGCAGCAGGATTGCCGTTATTGAACGGACAGCACATAAAACGTACTCCGTTGTCAGGGGTGTCACCGCCGGCAACGCCACAAATACCCACGCCGTTATTGTTCTTGGCTGCCAATATACCGGCAACATGGGTACCGTGATCATCCTCCGCAACTCCGGTAACAGGATTCGCTCCGATTCCATGCCAGTCACCTTGATAACCGTTCCCGTCGTTGTCTCCCCAAGGATTCTGATTAAATTCTCCGGGATTCTTCCAAAGATTGTCCCGCAAATCTTCATGGTTAAGGTCAACCTTGGAGTCCACCACATTTACAATCACTTCCGGCTTTCCTTTTTCAATCTCCCAGGCATCCAGAATGCTGATGTCTGCACCTGCCAGCATCCCGTTGCTGCCGTCATTATAGAGATGCCATTGTCGGGGCAGATACGGGTCATTATAAGGTAACGATACCGACTCTGTCTTCCCTTTGTAAATAGGTTCTACAATGGAAACATTAGGCAGTTCTGACAGTGCCTTCATTGCCTCTGCCGTAGGGATATTCTCGTCGAAAGACACCTGATACCACAGATGAAGGCCTGCCTTCCGGGTACGTGCTTCGAACTTCCCGGCATGGGGGAATACCCGCTCCAGGCGGGTACCTCCCAATTGCCGGATAACGAAGTTCAACTGTCCGTTGTCCGTATCCACTCCGCTGCGGGTGGTCACAATCTGCAAATCCTCCGGCAGCTCTTTGAATTTGATGTTCACTTGCCCCTTTACCTGTCCGGCGGTATTCGCTACAACCGACCAGTCGTCTTTGGGAACTTCTGTGATTACGCCCTCTTGCTGGCATCCTGCCAACCCCAATAAAAGCAAATATACTATCTTTTTCATCTTTGAATGCGATTAATAAAGGTGAAACACATATCCTTGATGGGACCGAATCCCTCGAAAATACGGGAGGTCTCGATATCTCCTGCCGTTGTCAAAGTCAGCTCGTGCAGTTCTCCTTTGTCTCCCTTGTCTACAGCAAGTGCCAGACAGCGTTGCATATAATTCCATTCTTCGGTAAGTTGGTGATCTTCCGTGATGCGGAATTGCATTTTTGTAATGGGACTTCCTGCATCATACAGTTCGTATGTTTCCAGACTTGCCACATTGAACAGATACACCTTGGAGTCTACGGTATAGAAAAACTGGTCAGGGAATGCGCTTGTCGTGGCAAACTGCGAATCCTTGTTAATCGGCAATTCCCCGATAGAGTCGCCTGTAATGGTCTGTTCAGTGCTAAGACGGTAAGTCCAATAGCTTTGGTCCTTGGTATCCTTGACAATAGCCATTGCAATTCCATCCTTATGCTCTTTGTCCTTGTTGTCCGTTCCCATCCATATCACTTCTTTGCCGGTCCAGTCGTTATATTCTTCGGGGAAAAGCGTAATTTCACCTCCTCCGCCCAAATTGAAATAAAGAAACTTGTCTCTTTCATCATCCCAGAAACACAGGTAGCTACTCTTTTGAGATTTTGCAATCAAATCAACTTGGTAGGTTTCATTCAGTTCTTGTGCTATTTCGGGAACCTGAAATTTACCTCTTCCGCTATTAAAAGTTGAGTAATAAAAACGTTTGTTTTCATCTACCAATATCACGGCACCGCCACTGCTGGGAGACCCATCCAATCCGTATGCCACTTTGGTATTATTCTCAGTGATAACTTCCGGCAAAATATCATTCTGCTTCTTTTCCACCTTCATTTCAAAAGGAAACAATGCCCAGACACTGTCAGGAGAAGCAATATAAAGCCACTCCGGAGCATTTCCGTTTCCGGTGATTACCGGTGCATATACCAACTCGGTAATATCTTTAAAACGTTTTTTATACCCCAATGCCGTATAAGCGTCCTCCGTGAAGAAATAATTCAACGAATCAGGGTCTTCCACGGCAGAAATGCGGGAGTCTTCTTTATCCCCGTTCAATACCAACCAACTGTTGATATACGGATAAACGGTCTTAATATGCAACTCTTTGTACGAACTGACATTCGTCTGCTTGTCCGTCAGGGAGAACACGATATCGAAAGCAGAGGATTTCTTAGGTGGGAATGTCAGCCTTAAATCCCTGGTCGTGATGGTATCGGTCACTGTTTTTTTGTCTTTGCTGTAGCTGACCAGCCACAAGAACTCCAGGTTTTCTTCGTTGGTTGCCTGGCTCTGTGACAAATCAACGGTGTAATCTACATACATCGTATCCACAGGTGGCTGCTTGAACCGGTAATAGCCGTCCTCACTTTCAGGCAATATCTTATAAGTGACCTCGTTAATGTCCCTATATTTATAATTGCCTTTGTCCTCATAGCATCCGGTCAACCCTCCGATTAAGAGGGCTGCCAGCATGAATATTGATATTGTCTTTTTCATAATCCTATTATATTAAATTTACCAAGAAGCCGGAAAATCAAACGGTGTCGGATTTGCACCGGCATATTTCTTCATAAAGTCTTCGTATGTATTGGCGTATGCCTCGGTCAAGGTTGCATGTCTTGCAGGCCAGTCGCTTGGATTTCCCCCTTCAGAAGGAGCTCCCAAGAACCAACCGTCAACATTACCATAATTCATAGGCATCAAAGTAATCCATATAAACACCCGTTTCGCTTCCGAGTATTCTCCCAAATAAGGCAACTCATCCCAATAGGATGGTTTGGTATCAACCTCCGGGAAAGTGAATCCATAAGGAGCGTCCGGATGAGCACTGTTGTAGGCTGCCAGTTCATAGCGGAAAATGGGGTTCCAATCTGTCCAGTTTGCCCATTCCTGATATGTTGCACCATACATCGGCATTATCTGCTGCATGAATGCCTCTTTTTCCGGAGAATAGTCGCCTAAATAATAGCTCTTTTCAGCCCACCATCCCGGAGCGGAAACCGGCAATTCAAGCTGGCTGTCCGGATGTTCTTCGTTGTATGCGTTAATAGCATCGCGGATGGCACCCATGACATTATCCATGCTCATATTCTGGTTCACCAAAGGATTGATGTTGCATTCGCCGTAATACATCTGCTCTGTCAATACGGCAACAACCGCAATGTCCCGTTTGATATCCGAATATTCTCCCAGATAAGATTCTCGGAAATCCCACCATTCCGGACGTCCTTCTATCGGAAAATCAAAGGCAAGCGGAGCTTCCGGATGTTCTGCATTGTATTGTTCCAACAACACCCGCAGCACCGGATTGGCATAATCCCAGGTGCCGTCTTTGATTTGATAATCACTGCGCGGGAAAAGTTCGCGGACAATGAATTCCTGTTTCTCGGGCGAGAAAGCTCCCAACAGGGACTCACGCCACCAGGACGACTGCACGGTAACAACCGGGAAAGAGAATTCGGAGATACCCTGTTCCGCAACTGCATCCCTGAACACCAGATTCCAGTATTCCAATTTACTGTTGTTTGCCAAGGTCTCACCCTCTTCACTCAGCAGATTCTTGATAAACTCATGCTTTTCTTCCGAAAATTCACCCAGGAATTTCAGCTGTTTGTCCCACCATACCAATTTTGTCGTTACCGGAAATTTGAATTTCTTCCGGTCTTCCGGTGCTGCATTGGCATTGAATTCATCCAGAGCTTCGCGCAACTCCAGATTGTATTTGTCCGTCTCGTTCCACATGTGGTTGTTTTCCTTGCTGAATGCCTGTTTGGAAACCGTTACCATAAAAGCATACTTTTCTTCGTCAAATTCTCCGAGCCACTCCTGACGTTCGTCCCAACCTTCCGGTTGTTCATACACATCCTTGATATCCAGGCGCAATATGGATTTTTCCACAACACCCTTGTCAAAGAACGCCCCCTTCCCTTCCGTATCGACCGTAATTCCGACCGTATAGGTCCCTCTTGTCTTGGGACGCAACACGGTTATCTTGATGGTATCTTTCAATTGATTGGGAGCCAGGCTATAATACGGCTCAAACACAACCTCGGCAACCTTGCTGGAATCCTGGTCTTCCACCAAAACGGTTTTCAATTTATACTCTCTTTCATCGGGAGTCGGGAACCCCTGCAAATCCAGCACAACCCGTTCAAAGGTATATGCTGCCAGCGAATCCCCGTAATAGAATGTTTTCGGCTCGCCGTTTATTTCCTCTTCATAGGTGGCAGTGGCAAAATTGAACACTTTGGTCATATCTTCACTGCTGTTGGCAGAAAACTGCAAACCGTCTTTTTCCTGCGTATATTGGACCACGCCTTCTTCCTGACAGGAAAACAGACCCAGCAGAAAAATCGAATAAATATATTTTCTCATAGTACTTGCATTTTAATGGTTAACCGTTATTTCCCGTTTCCATAGGCAATTTCATCATCCGGAGTCGGCAGTACGTAATAGTCCATCTTCTCAACCGGACAACGCCAGAAGGTTTTATAGTTGTGCCGTTTCAGGAAATAGAAATACTGTCCTTCTGCAAAAAAATCCTTTTGGTACTCTTTGTTCAGAGCCTCCTTGCGTGCAGCCTCATCGTATGAATCGTTTGCTTCGATGTTATTGTTGCGGGAGATTCCCCTTGCATTCCTCACCTTATTGATATAGGTGACGCTCTCTTTCAGAGAAACGGATTCCGCCAGGATGTAATACATTTCAGAGAGGCGGATCAACGGTATTTTCTCGCTGTAGTTCTTGTCTTTGCTCAGATATTTGCGGCACATCAACCCGTTGTTGCCGTGGATAAACCCGTAGCTGTTCCGGTAGCGTATATCGTTCAAGCCGATGGTGGTGCGCTCAAATACAGTGTTTGCATTATCGTACGAGATATACAGTTCATTACTGTAAGTGTTGATGCTTTTCCAGTCATCTTTCAATTTGTTCGCCATATCATCCATGCCCAGGCAGAAAATAGTCTCATCATACAGGGAGGCATCCTGGATATTGCTTATCACGAGCTCCAGTCCACACTGCTCTATCACCTCCTTGGCTTTCAGCGCAGCGTTTTCCTTGTCGCCAATCCAGAGATACACTCTTGCCATCAACGCCTTGACTGCCATTTTGTTCATTCTGTGCTTGCGCAATCCCAGGAACGGGTTATTCAAATCATTTTTATAATTCAACGGGTCGTCTTTCAACAACTCCTCGGCTTGCGTCAGGTCTTCCAGAATGTGCTGTGCAATGACACCGGCAGACTCCAGGGATTTCTGGTCGGCATTGAATTCCGTACGCCAGGGCAGGCATTTCATCTCCGGGTCTTCACTATATACAGGACCGTACAGGCGAAGCAGGTCAAAATAATGGAATGCACGCAAACCCAATGCTTCACCTTTCATCAGATTCCAATAGCCGTCCGTAAGCACAACATCTTTTCCTTCGTGCTCCAGGCGGTAAAGCAGATTATTGAGGTTGGCAATGGTTCCAAACTGGTTTACCCAAACGGAGTTGACATCCTCTTTGGCATTCGCATTATTCTTGTAATCATAGATTTCCGCACGCGTTTTGTCAGACGGAGCAACCGATATGTCGTAGTTGTCGTAACGCTGGGCAAGTCGTTCTATATAATCATACGACAGTCTCTTCCCGTAATTGTCGAGCAAGGTCATGCGGGAATATACACCTATCAGGGCAACCTTGAAACCGTTTTCCGATTTGAACAGCTTGTCGGCTTCTATTTCATCTTTCGGGCTGACATTCACCCAATCTGCACAGGCGGAAAAGAGCATTGTCATTATAACCCAAGCACTTAAAATTCGTATTCTAAACATGACATTTCTTTTTAATTGAATAATACAGATAAAGACAGGTTAAAGCTCCGCGCAAAAGGATAATCCAGACCTCTTTCCTGTTTTACGGAAGAGATTCGCCCGATATCCTGCATGGAAGCATTCAGCGACAAACTTGCAATCTTGCATGCTTCCAGGAATTTGAACTGCTTGGGCTCAAAACGGTAGCCGATGGATACGGAATTGAATACAAATTCATTTAATTTCTGCAAGAAACGGGTACTTACCGGTGTCTGCTGATTAAAGAAAGAGATTCCTTTGTATTTTGCATAGCGGTTTGTCGGACTCCAGCGGTCGGAACCCGCAGCACGGCGGTCTACGTTTTGCGAGATGTCTATGTTCTCGATTTTATCTACCAGGGTCTGGTTGTAGCGGTCTGCCCCGAACTGATAGGAGAAACCCAAATTGACAGAAAGGTTCTTCCATATAAGCGAAGAGTTGACTGCTCCGCGCACTTTGGGTTCCGTGTCGCCTACCGGCACTTTGTCGGCAGCATCCCAGACAAAGGTCTTTTCGCCGTTCAATTTCTGGAACAGTTCCTGACCGGTTGCCGGGTCGATACCCAAAGAACGTACGGATTTGATGACAGTCGTAGATTCACCCTCTTCGTATATAGGCAATATCTCGTTTCTATTTTCCTGGTTCTTACGGTTCATTTCTTTCAGCTCATTGGACAGCTTTTTAATGACATTCCGGTTGTGGGTGGCATTTACGCTGAGACTCCACTGGAACTGGTTTTCGTAGTTGTTGATGAGCAAACCATTCAATGAAACGTCTACACCCTCATTCAATACAGCTCCCACATTACGGGTCAGCGTGCTGAAACCGGTAGAAGGCTGGATGTTTGTTCCCAGCAACATCTCATCGGTGTAATTGTGGTAATATGAAACAGTTGCATTCAAGCGGCTGTTCCACAAACCGAATTCCAAAGAGACACTTTTCTGCATGGTTTTCGACCATCCCAAATCCGGATTTCCGATTGCCATCAACTGTGCTCCCAGGACATCTCCCGAAGGATAGGGGAACATCAAATCTCCAAACGAATAGGTCTCCTTGGCTTGATAAGGCGAATAACTTTGAGAACCGGTTGTTCCGACACTTCCAAAAAGCGTCAGATTGGAAATGATGCTTCCCTCCAGCCACTTCTCGCGCTCCATGTTCCAACGCAGCCCCACCGACCAGAAGGGTGCCATTTTGGTATCGGCACCGAATTGTGAAGAAAGGTCGCCGCGGATATTGAAGTCTACGGAAAAACGCTGGTCATACATATAGTTCAACGAACCGGTCATACCCACGCTGCGTTGGGTGGATTCCTCTCCGTTCACCCGCTGGTCCATTTCGAAGGCAAACAGGAAATCGTCCATGTTGTCATCCGGGAATCCCTTTGCAGAAAGGTTGATACCGTCGCTTTTCGATGAAGAGACATCCCAGCGGAGCAAGGCGAACATTCCGTGTTTGCCTTTTACCAGGTTGTAGTTCAAGGCAGCGTTGGCATTCCAGCTTACAGACTCTCCGGTACTTTTTGTATAGGAACCGCGCTGGGTCAGGTCTTCTTCAGGAGCAAAATCAGTGTGGTGCGACGATTTGAACTGCTCCGAACGGGCCGTGCTCTTTGTCAAAGACACCTGTCCGTTGACACGGAGATTGTCCATAATGGCATATTCGATAGAGAAGTTGTCTACAATACTGAAATTGTTTGACAGGTCTTTATTGGGAAACTGTACATTATATAATGGATTGGTAACCGTCTTCGGGTTGTTTGCCGATGACATGGGCTTGATTTCTATTACCTGCTGGTAACGGCCGTTTTCATCTGTCAGACGGTAATAGGGATTCAGTTTCGTATATTCCGAGAATGAACCGTAAGGCGAATTATGCGATTTGGTGTTTGTCATGCTCAATGAGTTGCTGATATTCCATTTCTTGCGGCGGTATTGCAAGGAAAGGGTCAGACCTACGTTGTTACGGTCCGAGCCTTTCATGACTCCGAACTCATCCCCGTAGTTCAGGCTCAGGCTATAACGGATTGCCTCGTCTCCGCCCTCCATGTTCAGGGTGTGGCGATGGGTGAGTGCCGTACGCAACGGTTGCGACAGCCAATAGGTGTTTACTCCGCGCAATATTTCCTGTTTGTATTTGTTGTAATAGTTCAACATGTCTACGCTCTCAAACAATCCGGCAGATCTCTCGTATTCCAATTTTTCGGACGCATTCATCAGGTTGTAGTCGGACAGGTCCGGAACAGAAATTCCCACATTGCCGCTGTAACTCAACGTCAATGCACCCGGTTTCGGTTTCTTGGTTTCAAAAACCAACACTCCGTTAGAGGCTCTCGAACCGTAAAGGGCAGTACCGGCAGCATCTTTCAGAATGGTAATAGATTCTACGCGCTCCGGGTCCAGGTCGATAATGCGCTGCAAGGTCGTCTCAAAACCGTCCAGAATGAACAACGGCATGTTAGGACGGTTGGAATAGTCTCCCATCAACATCTGGAAATCTGCACTGGAACCGGTAGCTCCCTGGCCCAACTGGACGTCTCCGCGCAGACGGAATTCAGGCAATGCGTTAGGGTCGGAACCTGCCGTATTGTTTTCCACGATGCGGAAACTCGGGTCGAAAAGCTGGAGCGCCTGCAATAGGTTGTTCGGATTCAATTTCTTCAACTGATCGCCTTTGACAGTGACATAACGGCCGGTAAAACCGGACACTTTACGGGGCGCCATACCTGTTACCACAACATCTTCCATTTCAATAGACATGGCTGTCAGTTTTACCACGATATCTGCCATATCTCCTTTACCGGCAATGTTGACTTCTTCTTCTTGATACCCGACAAAACTAATAACCAGTGCTGTAGCGCTACCTTCCATAATTTCCAGGTGGAAACGGCCGTCCATGTTGGTCACAGCCCCCACACCTCTCTGTTCCTTCAGTACAATACTGGCTCCAAGCAGCGGCTCGCCTGTTTTGGCATCTTTTACCACACCGCTGATTTTTTGTACGTCATGGGCAGGTAGCTCTTTCCGGGGGCGTAATACAACGGTACGGTTAGGCTGGTATTCCACATCTACGGCATATCCTGCCAACACCTGTCCGATAGCATCCCGCAACTCCTTGTCGGTGATATTTATATTGATTTTTTTAGAAAAATCAAATGACGCATGATTATAGAAAAAGCGGATATCAGCAATGTTGCCGATTTTATTTAGGGCTTGTTCTATTGTTTCATTAACTATCTGTACTGAAATTTTCTTTTTTTGATATTCTTCCTCTGCAGCTTTTAGTCCACCGGAAAAAATCAGCATAAATAAAGCAAACACCAGGAACCGATGGCCTAGAAATTCCTGTAACATTTTCTTCTTTTGCATAAATTTGTAATTTTAGTTAGTAAATATATTGTCGTCAGCTGTAGTAAATTCCTTGTGTAGGATATTTCGCAGATACTGTTACATATTACTTTTGCATTTCAGTCAACTCCTTCTTAAATTTCTTGTTCTTATTGTATTTTTTGAAGTAATCTTTACTAAGTGTTTTGATTACGTCGAAGTCTTGCTGTTTTGATATGGCGTTGTACAAAAACAGATAAAGCACAGCGTCTCTCACATCGCCTTCGTACACTTTTGACAGTTTCTCATACATCTCTTCCATGTTTCCGGCAGGCTTGTACTCTTTGCCGGCTTTCCGGGCCTCGCATTTTTCACGGTATTCCAGATAATCGATCAACCAACCGATGTAGGCGTAGCTTTTCAATGAAGCCTTGTCGCTTTTCACCTGATAGCCGTCCAGAGCCTCCCAATAGCCTTTCGGAGTGCATTCCTGAAGCGGTTTTTTGTTTACATCGGATACGATGAACGGATATTTCACCAGGTTGTCCAGGTACATGCCCTCCAGTTCCGCATGGATATAGTTGAATGCGAACGGGTCCACCTTGTCGCGGATGCCTTCCAGAATCTCCTGTTCCTTCTTCCAGTTCCGCAGGCAGGCATCATAATAGGTCTGTACCGGCACCTGTGTCACCACGGCTGCCAACGGGTTGGTCTTGTAGTGGTCGTTGATGCGCACCATGCGTCCGTCACGGATGGCGCTGTTCAGGGTGACGGCAGCCGGGGTACCCTTGAACTCAACGTGCTTGTAGTTTTTTCCCTGGAATTGGATGGCCATTTCAATCTCGTCTCCGGGACATACAATCATCCAGAGCCAGGCGTTTACCTTCATCAGGCCCGGCTCTTTCAGTTCCACCTCGAACTCCATCAGTTGGTTGTCCTTGAACGGGAACTGCTGGTTGTTCGCTGTGTTGTCTATAAACTCAAAATCGATCACCTTGCCGGTATATCCGACAGCGGTTGCCTTGATTTTCGCTGTTTTCTGGGCTTGTACGCCTGCACAGAACAGGCATACAAGCATACAAACCAATATTTTCTTCATCTTCGGATTATTTCTTTTTGTCGTTTTTCAATAGGGTCTTGATGGTATTGATCAGCTCTTCTCCGCGCAGGTTCAGGGCTTCGATTCTTCCTTCCGGGTTGATCAGTACGGTGTAGGGGACAGCCGAAAGGTTGTATTTGCGTGCCACCGGTCCGTACCATACCTGGAAGTCGCAAGCCTGCGGCCAGGTCATCTTCAGGTCTTTCACAGCCTTTTTCCAGGGTTCCGGTTTCTGGTCCAGAGAGATACCGATGATTTCAAAGTTCTTGCCCTTGCATTCCTTGTAGAGCTTCACTACATTCGGCATTTCATTGCGGCATGGTCCGCACCAGGATGCCCAGAAGTCGAGCAGGATGTATTTGCCTGCAAAGTTCTTCAGTTCGATGTCCTCGCCGTCCATTCCCTTGATGGAGAATTCCGGAGCCTCTACGCCCACCTTGAACTCCTTGTTGGCGATGATTTCATCCAGCTCCTTGGTGTACGGGTGGTTGTTGAGCTTTTCGTTCAACTGTCCGCGCAATTCTTTCAGTTCGTCCAATGACAGTTCGTTGGTCATCTCGAACAGCATGATGAACGGTGCGAAAGCCTGGTCGTTATAGAAGCGTGCCATGTATTTCTCCATGTTCAGTTTCTTGGTGTTCTGTTCCCAGGTGCGGTATTTGAACAGGCTGTCCTCCACTGCAAAACTTCCGCGTCCGTAGCGCATGTAGTGGGTGTTGGAAGCCAGCAGCATGCTGTCGATCCAGTATCTTGTCTGCAACTGGTGGAGCGACCACAGGTTGTTGTTGATGGTACCTTTGGTTACTGAACCCAGGAAATAGTCGGCACGCATGGTCATGTTCATCTGACCTGCCTCCAAAAAGACGGGTGCCAACTGACCGTCGTGGCTTTGGATGAAATAAATCACGGAGTATTCGGGTACAGTATCTCCTTTGAACCGGAACCGTCCCTCTTTCACTTCGCAGCTGTCCACTTTGGTTTGTGGTCCGTGCATGCCGTCTTCTTTTACAAGATATACCTTGCCGGTGTATTTGCCGGTGATGAAGCCGTTGATTTCATAGCCTTTGACGGGCTGCGTTTCTTTGTTTTCAGACTGTCCGGCCAGGAATCCGGATAGTAACAGGCACAAGTTTAGGGTGATCCATTTTTTCATACTTGATGATTTAGATTAATGATGATGAATTTATTGTTTAATATATTGTTACGAACTTACCGTTGCAGTTGCATTTTACGTTGGATACCTCTTCCAGACGCCGGAGGAAAACCTCCAGTTTCTCTTCTTTGTTGACTACTCCCGTATAGATGATGTCGCTGGCACCACTGCTCAGCACAATGTTGACTCCATACCAGTTTTTCAGCGTATTTGCCACCTCCTGCAGCCTTGCTTTTTTGAATATGTAATACCCCCTGGTCCAGGAAACAATCTCTGCAGGATCTACCGTTCGGACACTGGTCCCTCCAAAAGTCTTGTCACATTTTAATTGTTTGCCGGGAGTAAGCGTGTACTCCTTATCGTTGATTTGTGCGGCAATCTTTCCCTCGAGTAGAGTCACCTTCGTCTCGTTTTCATCGGCATATGCCCTGATATTGAAGGAGGTTCCCAATACTTTGACGGTTATGCCGTCAACAACTACATAAAAGGGACGTTCGGCATCCTTGGCCACTTCCAGATATATCTCTCCGGATGCGTATACTGTACGCGAATCGGCTGCAAATTTTGCCGGGTATTTCAGTGTGGAGCCTGCATTTATCCATACTTTGGTCCCGTCGCTCATGGTAAATCTGAAGTCACACTTAAGCGGCACTTCCAGTGTGTTGTAGTTGTCTGCCGTTATGGAATCCTCTTTTTGTGAAAGCAACGAATCACCCAACATGATTTTTTGCCCTTTTTCTGTCTCTTTGAAATAAAGGTTGTTTCCCCAGACGTTTATCCGTGTGCCGTCTCCCAATGTCAACACCGGCTTGTTGGCAGGCATGTCCGAAAGCTGCTGCTCTGTTTCTGTAACTTGCAGATTTTGCGTTGCCTGTTCCTGTATTCGGGTCAGGGCCCAAAATCCGAAGCAAATGGCAATGACGGCTGCGCCGGATAAGAACCGGTAATATATGCGGCGGTTTGAACGTTGTTTTCTTGCTTTCAGAAAATTGTTGAATGCTTGTTCTGCATCACTGTTTTTGTAGTTGTAAATTTTTTTCCGTATGGTATTGTCAGAGCAGATTTTGTTGAACAAAGCCTTGTTTTGTTCATTTTGTGCAAGCCACGAATCTATCACATGCTGACTCCCGGCATCCGCTTCTTCGCTGAGAATATCACTGATCTTGTCAGATATGGAGAGTGTTTCTTTTATTTTATCCTGTCCTTCTGTAAGCATATCTTTTGTTTGTGTTATGTCCCAATAAAATATCATCGATATTATTTAATACGCGCAACTAAGAAAAAAGGGGGGGAGACTGAAAAATTATAGATAATGTAGTATCTTTGTTTTATTGATTTATGAATTTTATGCGCATTCAGAACGAAGAACTCCTTCTACATTACTTGGCGCGAAAGGACAACCGGGCATTCCGTCATTTATATGGTGTCTATTTCGTAGCCTTGAAATCCATTGCTATCCGGTATGTAAAAGATGATCAGACAGCCTGTGATCTGGTGCAGGAAGTGTTTATTTCGTTATTGGAATCTACCCACCGCTTTATCAGTGGAGATGAGGTTAAATATTTCCTTTACAGTGCCTTGAAAAACAGGTGTGTCAGTTATTTTAGAAAGCAGCAGGTGCGCGACCGGTATCAGCGTGAATTGTTGGATACGGCATCTGAAATGGGTAGTTTTTGGGAAAAAGTGTTAGAGGAAGATGTCTATGCCAATCTGATGGCGGCGATTGAACAGCTTCCGCCCCAGTGTCGTCTCGTAATGCAGCTTACATTGGAAGGGTTGAAGATTTCGGAAATTGCCAGCCGTTTGCGGATTTCTGAAGATACGGTCAAGGAGCATAAAAAAAACGGCAAGCAAAAACTTGCCCGTATGGTTGAAAATCCTTTCCTGATATCTTTGATTTTTCCATGATATGAGTTGTTGCTGCTCCTGCTTCCCTTTTGGTTTGAAAGCAGGCTCGTCTGTAACTCCTCCGTAGCTCGTGGCTTTGTGGTCGGATGAGTACCCCCCCTTTTGTCGGGTGGCGCGTATTATAGACATATGGTTGGTATTTTAATATCGTATATTATGAAAATTGTTTCGCTTTTGTTTTTATTATTCGTTTCTCTGACGCTGGGTGCACAGGATATAACGGGTAAGTGGTATGGGTATCCCGATTTGAAGAATATGCGCTTGCGTCTGGAGTATCATGTCGAAAAGGCCGGTGGTGGCTATCAGGTTACGTTGAAGATTCCAGATTTGTCGGAAAAGACCTATCGGGCGGATGCGGTAGAATTGGCGGATCATGTTTTGACGGTGAATATTGCGGATGCGCAGACTCGCAGTATTCTCAGGCTTCAGGCCGACGGTTCGCTGAAGGGAACTTTTTTGTGGGAAGGATATGATTTCGAGCTTCTTCTTACCCGCACGCCGGTGGTGTTCAAGCGTCCGCAGACTCCGAAAGAGCCTTTTTCTTATCATTCGGAAGAGGTGACTTTTCAGAATGCGGATGATGGAGTCACCTTGGCGGGAACATTGACTTGGCCAGCCAGTGGAGCCAGGTGCAAGGCCGTGGTGTTGGTTTCCGGCAGTGGCGGTCAGGATCGCAATAACACTTTTTCAGAGCACAAAACTTTTTTCGTTCTGGCGGATTATCTGGCCCGTCACGGGATAGCTACCTTGCGTGTGGATGACCGTGGTGTCGGAAAGTCCGGCGGCAATTTGAAGGAAAGCGGTTTACCGGATGCAGATGCGGATGCTGTGGCTGCGGTTAATTACCTGAAACAGCGTCCGGAAATCAATGCCGATAGTGTTGGAGTCATCGGGCATAGCGAAGGCGCTTTCGTGGCATTCAGTATGGCTGCCCGGAAAGAGGTGCCTTTTATCATCACTTTGGCGGGCGGAGGCGTAAGCGGCAGCGAACTGTTGCTGATGCAGCGGGCTGCCTTGTTGAGGGCATCCGGTGTAAAAGAGGATTTTATTGAAAAATACAACAACTATATGCGTCAGGCGCAGGATATTGTTTTGCAATCGGGAGATGCTGCCACTTGTGAACGGAAGCTAACCGAACTTTTCAATGGTACTCCTTTGGCCGGTCAGGCAGCCGCAACGACGCAGCAGTTGTATAATGTAGCCAAGATCGAGTTGTTGAAATACAATCCCGAGTGGGATTTCCCGGAAATTACATGCCCGGTGTTGGCACTCAATGGAGACAAGGATTGTCAGGTGCCGGTGGAAAATCTGGAGTTTATCAGGAAAGGGATTTCAGAGAATGGTAACACTCAGGTGAAGACCATTGTTTTCCCAGGCTTGAACCATATGTTCCAGCCTGCCGTTACCGGTTCTCCCGTAGAGTATTCCGATATTGAAGAGACCATTGCTCCGGCAGTGCTGCAGGAGATTGTCAACTGGTTGAATCAACTGAAATAATATAAGTCGGGGGAATAGTTTGAATGGTGTTAAGTCATTCCGGTGCTTCGAAAAGAGTTGGAAAGCGTTGGAATGGCTTTTTTGTGAGTATTTCGCTATCTTTGTTGTTTCATCGAAGGGCGTATTATGAAGAAATATGGTGTTGACAGAGATAAAGAGAGCTGTAAACTGCTGCAAGCAATGCCGGAGGAAGGGTTTCGTCTGCTGTTCGGTAGGTAGCATATATAATTGTGTGTGTATGTCGTATGGTTGACCGAATAAATTGTACACATTTCGTTTTATAAATGTGCACGATTCATTTTGCAAATTATAGTTTTTATAGCAGTAAATTTAAGATTTATAATTCGCTACTACAAAAATAAGTCGCCCTTTACTCACTTAGGGGAGAGAATGAGCAGTTTGTAAGGATAAGCCAGTATTCGTTGACTATACGGTGAAAAATACTAAAATAGGCAGTTATATACATATTTGTGCTTATAAATACCTGTTTTTATTCTGCAATTCGAACTTTAAGATAAAATTTTCAACAGAAAATCCGAAGGATTTTATCGCAACAGAATTTTCGGTTCTCTAAGTAATGATGAAGGAATTCTAAACAATAAATGTCTGCATCTTAAATAGTTCCAGCGGTTTCAATAGTTAAAAAGGTCCCCTAAAGGTTAATTTTAACTACTGTAACCGTTGTAACTAAAAAAACGTTTAGGCTTGACGTCTGTCTAGCTGTAATCTTTTTAATATGTCGGATAATTCCCGTAAAACATTCGCATAAAATATCCTCCGAAGATAATTCCCAGGATGATCCAAACCAGAATAAGTATTAATGCAGCCTTTGCCCAATTGGCTTTTGTAGGATTAGTACCGTTACTGAAAGCCCAGACAAACAGCATGATAATATTAACGATCGGGATCATTGTCAAAATCAGTGAGATAATCCAGTTTCCGATAGATATCGGTGAATAAATTGCGGCAGGTTTGTATTCTTCTTGCATACGATTAAAATTTATTGATTCGTTTCAATGGTTTTAACGTTAGAACCCGGTTTAGGGTTAGGTGACTTTTCGGAATTTAATAAAGTCTGTGGTCTCTTTTTAACGAACCTTCGGTTCCGGCCGGCCGTATCAGCGACTGTTGAAAAAGCACCCGCAGTGTTCAAGGACTTTATAAAACATTTAATTCTGGATTTTAGTTGTTTATAAATTTTCGGTTTGCTGAGATTTACTCCGTTCTTGTTGAGAGGATTTGCAGTTCCTGTTAAAAAACTTTAGTCGTTGATTCGAATTGAAGGCTAAGCAACGAAACCGTTTCCTTTTTCTGGGTAGAGAAATCGAATTTAAAATTCGGTCTCTATATAAATGAATTTATTTTATCTTTGTAAACCATTTGTTGGCTAGTGAATAAAGATCTCCATAAATACAGTGACGCAGAGTTGTTGAGCTTTTATCGCCGTACTCGGAAACCGGATTACTTAATCGGGTTGTACGAGCGTTATATGCCTTTGGTATACGGCGTGGCTTTGAAGTATCTGAAGAATGTACCGGATGCTCAGGATGCTGTGATGCAGATTTGGGAAGAGCTGTTCGAAAAAGTATTGCATCACGACATACAGGTATTTAAAGCCTGGTTGTATAGTTGTGTGCGCAATTATTGCTTGATGGAATTGCGACGGCGGAGTGGAAATAATTTTGTCGGATTAGACGAAAAATTTATGGAATTTTGCGATGACTTTAATCTTGAATACAGCAGAGAGACCGATCGGCAGGAGAAAGCATTACAGGAGTGTATGGAAGCTTTGCCTGAGAAACAACGGCTTTGCATTCGTTATTTTTTTATGGATGAACTGTCTTATAAAGAAATCGGGCAAACTTCGGGTTTTACTTTGAAGATGGTCAAGAGCTTTATACAGAATGGAAAACGTAATTTGCAATTGTGTCTCGAACGAAAAGGAATAAAGGCCAATGAGTAGACAAAGCGACATATGGGAATATCTTCAGGGAGAAAGAACCGGAAAGCGAGCTAACCGGTTCGAACGGGAGATGTTGTCCGATCCTTTTTTGTATGAAGCTGTCGAAGGATTGACTACTGTGAAGGCGGATCATGAGAAAATCGTACAGCAGTTGCAAAAACGAATGAAGAAAAGGGAAGGGAATAAGACTGTGCGTTTATATCGCTGGGGGGCAGCGGCTTCTTTGCTGTTGCTGGCGGGACTTGCGGTTATCTTGATGAACAGGAGTGCCCTTCGGCAACAAGAAGTTGTCGTGGCAGAAATGGATAAAAGTGAACCGATTATTCGTCCGGATAGTTTACAATTGATGGCGGCACAGCTGGATGAACGAGGTGTGACCGATACCGTAACTCTGCCTGTACGGAAGATTATCGGGAAAATAGCTGGGAAAGAACAAGTATTTTACCGACAAGTGCAAGCTGTTGAGGATATGGATTCGGAATCCGATGAATCCGGAAGTGCGGATGTATTGTCGGAGCCTGTAGCGATGGCCGTCACAAACGAAGCGGCTAGGCAAGCGTTTGACTCTTGTGTCCTGAAACCGGCCGATCTTCGGCGGAAACAGCCGATAACCGGATATGCAGTGACTTTGCCTAAGGCAGATACCCAAAAGAAAGATAAAAAGAAAAAAAACGATGCCGATGCCGTAGGAACGAAATCTGTATACTTGGATAGCCTTATGTTGGAAAAAAATACCCGTAAAGAGCGTCGGACAAGGATTGTCCATACGAAAAGCAGAGGAGCAGGTGAGAGGAAATTCAGACAAGAAGTTGTCATAGATCATGCCGGATGGATGAAAGAATTCAACCGTTATGTAGCGGATTCTTTGCGTTATCCCGAAGATGCCCGTTTGGAAAAACTGCAAGGCGAGATACAATTGACCGTGCGCTTGAATCGAAAAGGTTTACCTGCCCGGATCAAACTCATTCAACGTTTATCGCCCTCATGCAACCGTGAGGCAATTCGTTTGGTAGAAGAATATCCCGGTAAATGGGAAAATACAGAAAAGGAAATTTTATTGACAATCCCGTTCAAACTTCCTGTTACAGAGTAAGTCTAATCCAACATTAAGTTCATATAGGGCCTTGCTTCCCGGAATAATCGGTTTAAAGGAGCCGGTAAGATATCAGGATGATATCCCAATAAGGCTTGGGTGAGGACCGGAATATCCGTTTCACTGTCGATCGGTCCGGAAATTTGGTCTGTGTGTATACAATTCCCGCCGGCAATGGTGTATATTCCGTTATTGGACGGTACTTGAGGATCGTTCAGCTTGAGCGTGAAAGCGACTTCCGGATGAAGCCGGGCAAAATATTGCAACATTTGTGGGGCATGTGTCAGACGGGCCATACCCAGACTGATGTTACCTGAAACTGCAGGGAGAGTTTTGTAAACTAAGGTCTTGTCAGGCCAAAAGGCATGAATGTTCTGTAGGAGTTCTGTCTTCTCCTGTTCGGTGTCGAATAACAATTCTTTGACACAAACCCTGTCCTTTTCAGGTACAGCCAAGGCCCAACCGGTCGGTACATTTTGGCGGTAAGTAGCCCAGAGTTGTCCTTCCGACAGGTAAGCTTCTTCGACAATGGTAATATAATCGTTATAAGGATGTTGGATACAATAATTCCTTTTACTCATCTCCTGGTCGAAATAGGGAAATAAATTCCGGGCAAAGTTTGCGTCGAAACGATCGGAAGTAGTGAGTGAAAGAGTATGGGGTATAGTTTGATTAGCAGGGGTATAAGTGTGAAGGGCATAATCGAAGACGGTAACATATCCTTGGCCTGCATAATAACCGAATAACCAATCTTCAGCCGGAATCAGGGTGCTGAAGGCAATCCCGCGGTCGTACATCTCCTGCAAAGCATTTTGGAGGAGCAGGGTCATAAAGCCCCGGTTGCGGACATCGGGTAGGGTACATGCTCCCGAGATATAAGATGTATCGACCGTGACATTTTCCCAACGCATGGGATAAGGAAGCATTTGCAGGGCTGACAGGGCTTTCCCGTTTTCTTCGTAAATCAGTGAGTTGGCGTCGCTATACTTTCGTTCGAAGTAAAACCGAATGAATTCGTCCGTGTCTTCAAAACACCGGCGCCATAATTCCATAACTTGCTGTTTTTTATTCATCTATCCGGATTTAGTGTTTTCAAATGGCCTGTCTTTTGATGGCTTTCGTCTTTTCGAGTAATAATACAGGATGATAAGAGAGTTTTGCCTGGCGGAGACCGGGAATACCCAGATCTTCTTCACGGTTCAGGTAAATGTATTGTTCCGGTAGATGTGATGCAAATTCCTGGTTGATCGCACTGTAAATACCGTCGATATTGATATCTGCTTTTTCATAATGCACCCCGAAGGTGTTGTGGCTGATAGGGGCTCCGAAAGTGAAAGCTGCAATCTTGCCGTCGACACTGATCACAGCGCCTGTCAAATCCAGTTCTTCGAAATGATGTAAGGCATAAGTCAAAGCACGCCGTTCGTTCCGGATGTTTTCGTTTTCGATATAGCCGTGTTTCATACACCATTCCGATTCGAACTGTAAGCATACCGGAATAAGGTCCGGGGTTAGCGGCTCATAGTTGTATCGGTACTCTTTCCTGAATTTATTGACATGATTCCGTTTGGGCTGATAATGCTTGCCTTTTAATTCGGCCAGATCCTGACGACGGTAAATATAATCGAAATAATCCCGGTTGCTCGTATATTCGAATAAAGTGGGGAAGTATTGCTCCAGTTTATCTTGTATCTTCGGTTGTACTCCCCGTAAACACAACGGTTCGTTTTCAGAGAGGGCACACGCCTCTAAAGCTTCGATAACCGGAATCGGACTTCCTTCTCCCAAAGGCATGAAATATTCATGGTTGCCTTCAGAAGTGACGAAACGAATCACTAAATGATCCTCGATAAGGGCATAACTGGATTCCGTCATGAAATGCCAACTGCATAAATTAGCAAAGGAAAAGTCGCAGTCTTGTTCGTCCGAAGGAAGTATAAACGAGGTAAGTAATTCTTTATCAGTTGTTGCGATCGGTTTAAAATCAATCATATGTTATTCTGTTTTATGATGCGAAAATATTTTATTTTTAGTAGAAATAGCTCTTAATCTGTATATTTTTATATGCAAACGAATTCAAGTATAAAAATGTTTTAAAATTTCAGGAAGGATTGACGGGGAAAATGGATAAAACGATAGCAGTGGATAGAGTTTTACAAACTGATTACATTTCAAACCTATTTTTCCGAGTTTTGTCAAATGGTTTTGCAACAAGGGTAGGAAAGTCTGCGTTTAATTAAGGAAGATACTTTGAAATTATTTGTTTTGTGATAATACAGAAAACTATGGAAGCAAAAAAACAACTCAAACATTTGATTATTTATTGTAATCCGAACCCTAAATCTTTGAGTGCAGTTTATAAAGAGGCGGTGATGGAATTGACAGAAATGTCCGGAAATGCAATGAATGTCCGGGATTTGTATAATATCGGTTTTCATCCGGTTTTAGAGCAATCCGATTTCGATGCGGTAAAACACGGTCAAATTCCGGAAGAAGTGAAAGTAGAACAGGATTATATCCAGTGGGCTGATTTATTGACTTTTATATATCCGATTTGGTGGACCGGTATGCCTGCTCTGATGAAAGGATATATCGACCGGGTATTTACCAAAGGATTTGCTTATAATATGGATGAGGAAGGGCAGTTACAGGGGCTCCTGGCAGGTAAAAAGGTCGTTATCCTCAATAACATGGGATTTCCTTATGATTATTATGACAAGATTGGAATGTTGCAATCGATAAAACAAACTTCCGATCAGGGAATTTTTGAATTTTGTGGAATAGAAGTTGCAGAACATCGCTTTTTCGGACACTTAGACGGTTCTTCGAAAAGCGAACGGGAAGCTCATGTTAATGTGTTGAAGCTGATTTATGATAAGTTGCTGAGTTAATAGAGTTGCTGAGTTAATAGAGTTGCTGAGTTAATAGAGTTGCTGAGTTAATAGAGTTGTTGAGTTAATAGAGTTACTGAGTTAATAGAGTTAAAGGGGAACAAAAGTTACAGAGGATATTTACAACTAAATAGTTGTAGATCATGACATTAGAAGCTCAATAACTTATCAGTTCAACAACTTATCAACTCAACAACTTATCAACTCAATAACTTATCAACTCAATAACTCAATCAACTCAATTAACTCAGCAACTCAGTAACTCAGTAACTCAGTAACTCAGCAACTCTATTACCCCAGCAACTCTATCCCTGCTCCACGATTTGTCCGGTGTAGGAGATTGGGCTGCGTTTGAGGCTGTTGATGAAGAGGTAACAAGTGCCGTCGTGTCTGATATCTATGCTGAGTTTATAAGTATCGTTTTTTCCGACGACGCTGAATTGATAGAAAATACTCTGGCGTCTTCCTTTTCCGCGTGTTTGTCGGGTCAAATCCTGCATCGTATTACTGAAAACGATTCCTCTGTTTCCGGTTTGGGGGATAGAATAGCCGCTTCCGAAATACGGTAGATATCCGGTAGCGATGCTGTCGCGGATAATTACGAATGCACTGTCTTGAGCGATCCGAATATTTTGGTCACTGTAGGGAGTGGTTGGTTGTAGATAAAAAGTGTGATGAGTCGTTGCAATCGTATATTGCATTTTGAACCGATTGCTGTCGACTTTTTCTTTTATAATGCCGAAATTGGTGATTCGTTGGTTGTTTTGGGCTGTCGGGGAGAGAAAGATACCCCAGAAGAGCAAACCGGTGAAAAAGAATTTTACCATACCATAAAGATTTATTTCTCAGTTGTACGGTAATTCCGATATCGGGTTGCACTGTCCGGGGAACGATTTTTACGACTTTCCTGTTTCGTCTTTAACCGGACTGACGGTCCCGGAATAGGAAATTTGTGCCCGATTGTTGCTGTTCAGGTTTACCGAGCAATTCCCACCTCCTGAAATTTCCATGGAAATCTGGTATGTATCGTTTTTGGCGGTGATAGAAAAACGGTAAATCAGGATTTTTCTTTTCTTTTTGTGTTCGATTTTCAGGGATTGGTCCTTCATCACCCCGTCGAATTCAATGCCTCCGCCTTCACCGTAGGGAAGGGAATAAGCCCGGCCGAAAAAGGGAAGGGTACCTTTAGCGACCGAGTCGGTAATAACGAACTTACCTCTGGGATTGAAACGGCTGAGATCTTGGCCATCCTGGGGATATACCCGGTTGAGTTCGAATTGGAAATGATTGCTTTCAATCAATTGCCGGGTCTGCTGAAATTCTTGTTCCAGTTGCGCTGCTTTTTCTGCCTTGGTGGGTTTCTGTGCGGAAACAGAGAGGGACAGAATAGAGAATAATAACGAAATAAAAATAAGTTTTTTCATGGTCTTATTATTTAGTTGTTTGATAATTAGAAAACAAAAACTATACCAAACGAATCATGTATTTCCATCTTCCGGCCGATCTCCTGTCCCTTACCGGGTAGGTTAAGGTTGTCCGGCAGTGACGATATACATCTCTTCAGGGTTCCAATATTTGTCGGCCAATTCCAGTATCGCTTCGGGGGTGCATTGTCTGATTTTTTCAATGATCCCGATATAAAAGCTATTGTCCAAACCGTAATTCAGTTTATGTTTTAAGGAATCGCTTTGAGCGAATACCCCGTCTAATTCACGGAGTAAATCGCCGTATAAATAATTTTTCACCAGATTCAGTTCTTCGGCAGGCACTGTTTCTGTCCGGAGTTTGTGTATTTCTTTAAAGATCTCCTCGATCGTTGCTTCTGTATATTCGTTATTGACTTCGGTGGTGATACTCCAATAACTTCTTTGGGGCAGAGAGACATTGAAAGAGCCGATCCCGTAAGTATATCCTTTTTCTTCCCGGATATTCGACATCAGGCGTGAGCCGAAATAACCACCCAAAATTGTGTTCAAAAGCATATAACCGGCATAATCGTCGTCTGTCAGCCGTACACTGGATTTACCGATGCGGATGCTGGATTGGACACAGTTTTCTTTGGATACATGATAACGGCCTGGTTGAGCTGCATGAAACGGTAGTTTTTTTGAAATATTCCCGGGGGACGGAATGGGAAGATTTCCGAATAAACGGGTTACCGTATTTAACAGTCCTTCGTTTACATGACCACAAATAAAAATCCGGAATTGTCCGGCTTGATAATACCGGTGATAAAAATCGCGGATGAGGGAAACGGTGATTCGTTGATAATCACTTTCCTCGATCCGGTTGGCATAGGGATGATCTTCCCCGAAGATCAGGGCGGAAAATTTTTGTTTGGCCAGATAGCTGGTTTTTTCCAGGTTGACCAAGTATTCCTGGCGTTTATTCGTCAGGTATATCTCGAGTTCTTTGTCCGGAATATTACTTTCTGTAATGATTTCTGCCAGTATGGTCAATGTTTCTGTGGCATATTTATTCAGGGAAAGCAGGCTTACTTCGGTTTTATTCAGGCCACAACTGAAATCCACATAGGCCCCGTAATAGTCGAACTGGTCGGCGATTGCTTCTGCTGAATGGTGCAATGTGCCTTCGTTCAGCATATTGACTGTAGTCGAGGCAACCAGGGGTTGGGATTGATAATAGATTCCGGCCTCGAAGACAACGTCGATTTTAAAAACTTCCTGTAATGGATCGTTCAGGTAAAAGATTTCTGTTCCGTTGGCCAATATCAGGCATTGGTAGGGCAGGAGACTCGGAGTGGATAGCGGAGTTATTCTTGGGGCTATATTTCGGTTGGGCATCATAGGCTTGGTTTTAGATTATCTTTTTCTGTCGTGAAAACAGTTATTTTTTCAGATACCAAAGGGTAGAACAATTTTCTTTTCGGAATAGTTCCCTGGCAGTAGTTTTGATTTTGTCGACCGTAATATCGTTATAACGTTTACCTTCTGTATTGATCAGGTCGACGTCTCCTAGAAACTCGAAAAAGGCTAGATTGCTGGCTTTACTTTGATAGCTGATTTCACTATAAGAGATGCGGGCTTCGGTTTTATGGATGATTTTTTCCACCTCCCGAACGGTAATTTCATCCTTTATAAAATGCTCGATTTCCTGGTTTATTGCCGCTTCTGCCTGACGGATGTCGATACCTTCGGATAGTTTACCACTGAAAATGAATAATCCCGGATCCCGGTCGCCCGAGACATAGGCGTCTATACCGGAAAATAAACGTTGGTTTTTGATCAGGTTGACGTAGAGACGTGAAGATTGCCCGTTGGATAAAATGTCGGAGATGATATCACAGGCATAAAAATCGTCGCTATCCCGTCCACCCATGTGAAATACCTTATAAATAGCGTCTGCCGGCACATTGTTATCCGGGACGATCGAACGGCGTTCCTCTGTTTGCCGGGGTTCGGCAGGGATGTGACTAACCGGTCCGTGGGCTGGTGGAATGTCGCCGAACCATTTTTTTACCAACTCTAAAGCCTTGTCTTCTGCGATATTACCGCAGATGCTGACGATTGCGTTGTCGGGTGCATAGAATTGCCGGAAAAAAGCCCCGACATCTTCCAGAGTTGCCCTTTCTATATGTTCCGGCGATACTCCGATCGTAGCCCATCGATAAGGGTGCACTTTGTAAGCCAGGGGACGCAGCTTCAGCCATAGGTCTCCGTAAGGATTATTCAGATAGCGTTGTTTAAATTCTTCGATAACGACGTGTTTTTGTATATCCAGGGAAGATGGCGAAAGGTTCAAACCTGCCATACGGTCGGATTCCAGCCAAAGAGCTGTCTCGATATTCGAGGCAGGTATGGTGATGTAATAGTTGGTCAGGTCATTGGTCGTGTAGGCATTGCTTTCTCCTCCGGCCAGCTGCACATGTTTGTCATAGTCTTCGATATGAGTGGAACCGCTGAACATCAGGTGTTCGAATAAATGGGCGAAACCGGTTTTGTCCGCTTGTTCATTGCGTGAACCGACCTTATAAAGTACGTTTACCGAGACGAAAGGGGTACTTTTGTCGGTATGGCAAATAACTGTCAGGCCATTATCGAGAATATGACGGGAAAATTGGATCATAGTATATCATTATTTTTATTTTGCCGGAAGTCAGAAGGAGACTGAATTGCTGCATCGGTTTATACTTTGGTTATAATCCCGGAGCAAGTCCTGCATGATCTCGGCAACACTTTCTTCGCCCTTGAGCATCGAAGCGATTTGTCCTATTTCGAGTTCGCCTTCTGCCAGATTGCCTTCGAAGATCCCTTGTTTAGCTCTTCCTTTGCCCAGCAGCTCTTTCAGGGTATCGGAGTCTGCTCCTTGGTCTTCCAGTGTTTTGACTTGTTCGTAAAATTCATTTTTAATCAATCGGGTTGGGGCTATTTTTTTCAGGGCCAGCATCGTCCCTCCTTCAGGAGTTTTCCACACCTGCTGTTTGAAATTCGGATGAGCGGACGATTCGGTAGCTACGGCGAACCGGCTTCCGATCTGTACCCCTTCGGCTCCCAAGATCATGGCGGCCAGCATTGCTTTACCGGAAGCGATACCCCCTGCAGCGATCAGCGGAAGGCGGCAATGAGCAGCGACGTTCGGGATCAGAGTCAGCGTACTGGTTTCTTCCCGTCCGTTATGTCCTCCTGCTTCGAAGCCTTCGGCAACTATGGCATCACATCCGGCTTCTTCACATTTTTGAGCGAATGAGGCGCTGCTGACGACGTGAACGACCGTCATACCGTGAGATTTCAAAAAAGAAGTCCATTTTTTAGGGCTACCGGCAGAAGTGAACACGATCTTTACCTGTTCGTCCGCTAGTATTCCCATGAGTTTATCGATTTCCGGATAAAGTAACGGCACATTTACCCCCCATGGGCGGTCAGTGGCCTCTTTCATCTTGCGGATATGCTCCGTTAACGTATCGCAATGCATCGAGCCGGCGCCTAATAAACCGAGACCTCCGTTATTACTTACGGCCGAAGCCAGCCGCCAGCCACTGCACCATACCATTCCTCCCTGGATGATGGGATATTCGATACCGAATAATTGAGTGATTCTATTCATCATTTACTTGTTTTGCAACTATTCAACAAATTTACAAAAAATAACGGGAATTACATCGTAATTCCCGTTATCTGATTTATCATTTCTTATTTCTAATCTTTCTTGATATTGGGTAATTCCAAACCATATCCTTTTTTCTTGTCCTCTGCTTTTAACCACAGACCCAGGAACAGTGCGAATACGCCGAGGCTGGCGAAAATCAGCATCGGAACGGTGTAGTTATATTGCAACGGATCTTCGATACCGGGGTTTACTGCTGCCAATACTTTCCCGATGATCATCGGGAAAGCGAATAAACCGATATTCTGAATCCAGAATATCACGGCATAAGCAGAACCCAATAGACGGTTGTCTACCAATTTGGGAACACTGGGCCATAACGCAGCCGGTACCAGAGAGAAAGAAATTCCTAACAGCACGATAGAGGTGAAAGCGACGATCGGCCCGGCAATACTGCCTTTTAAAGCCGGTAAGGCCAGGGCAAAAGCCAGATGACAGATAATCATCAGAAAAGCTCCGTAGATTAACATCGAAGCACCTTTCCCTTTACGATCCAGGAAGTTACCTAATAGCGGTGTAATGGCTGCCGCTCCTAAGGGAAATACAGAAAAGATCATACCTGCTTTTTCGGCTGTAAAATCCAGATTACATTGCAACATATTGATGGCATATTTCTGGAATGGGAAAATCGCGGAATAATATAACACGCACAGTAAGGCGACGATCCAGAATACTTTACTGGAAAAAATCAATCCCAGGTCCTTGATTTGGAAGGGTTCTTCCGGTTCTTCTCCACTTTCTCCCATTTGTTTTTCCAGTTTTTTGTCCATGACAAAATAGACACAGAAAGCAATAAAACCGATGAGCAATAGGATGACACAGAATAAAACAGAGCGGGACACATCTTTTACACCTCCCATATTGGCGATTGCCGGAGAGATCAGTACGGCTGCTGCAACACCGATACGGGCGATAGCCATTTCCAGTCCCATCGCCAAAGCCATTTCTTTACCTTTAAACCATTTGACGATACCTTTCGATACGGTTATACCTGCCATTTCTACCCCACAACCGAAGATCATAAAGCCTAAAGCAGCCATTTTAGCCGAAGAAGGCATGCCTTCATAGAAAGGGAAGAAATTCCAGAAATTTTTGAGATATTCATCGGTAGCCCCTCCGGTGAAACCGTCGGATACGGCCCAGTATTTGAGGTAAGCACCGATTACCATCAAGGCGCCGGATAGTAAGGCGGTGTTACGTACTCCGATTTTATCCAGGATAATACCGGCAAAGATCAGGAAGAAAACAAATACATTCAAAAAGGTTTCACTTCCCTGATAGGTCCCGTAGGCTGCCGGGTCCCAGCCTTTTGTTTCTTGCAGCATGGCCTGTAGAGGTGATAAGATGTCTACGAACATGTAGGCAAAGAACATCGCCGAGGCTAATAATACCAAGGCTGTCCAGCGCATAGCAGGAGAGTCTTTCAAAAGTTTGTAAATTTTTTCAGTCATAGTTTTTTATTTAGATTAAAATATAATCCCCACGATGCCGCCAAAGTTATAAGAAATAAATAAAAAAGAGCCGTTTTTAACGACTCTTTTTGGCTTGCAAACGATATAAATTTGATATTTTCCGGTAAATAGCGCTGCCGGGTTAATATAATTTACATTGTTTTGTTAAATTCTTAATAATTATTTTTTTTCGGTTCGAAATAAGCCTGAGGATGTTCGCATGCCGGGCATTTCATCGGAGCTTTCTTGCCTTTCAATACGTATCCGCAATTACGGCATTGCCATTCGATCTCTTCATCCCGTTCGAAAACTTTACCGGTTTCTACCCGTTCCAGTAGTTTGCGGTAGCGAGCTTCGTGTTCGGCTTCGACCTTTGCAATCTGACGGAAAGTATTGGCGATTTGCGGGAAACCTTCTTCCTGTGCTATTTGAGCAAATTCCGGGTACAGATCTGCCCATTCTTCATTCTCTCCATCGGCGGCTGCTTTCAGATTTTCAGCTGTCGTACTGATTATACCGGCCGGATAACTGGCGGTAATTTCTACCATTCCCCCTTCGAGGTATTTGAAGAATTTCTTCGCGTGCTCTTTTTCCTGCTCGGCAGTTTCCATGAAAACACCGGCGATTTGTTCATAACCTTCTTTTTTAGCTACACTGGCAAAAAAAGTATAACGGCTCCGGGCCTGTGACTCTCCGGCAAATGATTTTAACAGATTTTGTTCGGTTTTCGTTCCTTTAATACTCATAGTCTTATTGATTAAAATGATTTAGTATCGCACTTTTATACTGCAATTTTAACGCATATAAAAATAATAAACAAATACTTTATTTTTATAAATTTATAGAGATTATTTATAAAGAAAATAGTTGGATGCAAAGAATCAGGCAGATAAATTTTTTCTTTAAAACTATCGTTTTTAATCGAAAGCTTATATCTTTACCTAAAATTCAGCAACTCGAAACCACTATGTTAGCAAGAGATTTGATAGCCACAGTTATAAAGACTTTCTTCGAGGAATTGGACGATGTCCGGGACGGTAAGCGCCAGATGAACGACGAGTCGCCTTATGCCGGAATGTATGCTTCTTATTTCAACAAAGACCGGGATTGGTTTATCCAGGCCGATACCGGAGAGATCACGACTTTTTTTGCAGACGATCCGATCTATAAATTGGAAATGTTGACCGAATTGATTTACCGGGATGCCCGGAGGCTGACAGATGCCGGGATTCAGGCGATCCTCTATCGGAAGATCATCGAATTATACGAGGTCATCGATATCCGTAGTCAGGAATTTTCTATGGACCGGATGAACCGGACCACTGAATTGAAGCAATGGCTGACGACTTATGAGTATAAAAGTTAATTGGATTGTCAGAAACATGTTTGTCGGTTTGTGCGTATTTGTTATAAGTAAATACAAATGACATGGGATTGACAACGTATGATGATGAGTTTTTGTTGGCTGCGATCGTTATTATTTCAATGGCTTTGATCTTTTATTCCGTAGGGGTATGGAGTGAACGTATACAGGGGCGTTTGAAAGGGTGGCACGTGACTGCTTTTGGATTAGGTTTGGTGTGTGATTTTGTCGGTACTGCTTTTATGGCAGAGCTGGTACGGCTTACCGGTCAGGACAACCGTTTACATGCTGTTTTAGGTAGTATTGCCGTGTTTCTAATGGCGATTCATGCGTTGTGGGCTTTCTGGACATTTCGGAAAGGTTCCGCCCGGGCGAAACGCAATTTCAGCCGTTTCAGTGTCATTGTTTGGTGGGTATGGCTGATTCCTTATTTTATCGGGGTTTATCTGGGAATGACGGCGAAGATATAAAAATGATCAGCGGTCCTTCAAACTTGATTAGGAAGAAAGAACGCTGATCAACCGGAATGTCGTATGCTACTTATTTGGCAGCTACGACTTCGATTTCAACCAAAGCTCCCATAGGCAGATCTTTTACGGCAAAAGCAGCACGAGCCGGGCAATCCTGGGTGAAATATTTTGCGTAGACTTCGTTCATGGCTTTGAAATTAGCGATGTCGCTTAGCAAACAGGTAGTTTTTACTACATTATCATAAGTACAACCGGCAGCTTCGAGAATATAACCGATGTTTTTTAAAGATTGTTCGGTTTGTTCCTGGATACCGCCTTCGGCGAATTTACCGGTATTTACGTCTACGGGCAGCTGACCGCTGATATAGATCATTCCGTTTACTTCAATAGCTTGGCTGTAAGGACCGATCGCTTTCGGTGCTTTCGGTGAATTGATAACTTTTTTCATGATGCTCTATTTTAAGAATTTGACTTTTATAAATGTTGTCACAAAATTAAAAAATGAAATCAGATATTCGGAATCGTTATAAGAAGAATGCGCTATTTTAACAATAAAATAAGATTCACGCTCAGCACTACTTCCATTCGGAAAGTTGGTCTTCTATTTCCGGGATATCGCTGGCTTTGAATACCGGGCTTTTGATACCCCGGCGTTTTTGATCGTTGTAGTTTTTTAGGGCTTTTAAAGCTAAATGACCAAGAAAGATGAGGGCGATCAGGTTGATCAGGGTCATGAGGGCCATAAATAGGTCTGCCAGATTCCAGACGATGTCCAAACCGGCTACCGAACCGAAAAACACCATTCCTCCGACGGCTATCCGGTAGATTTGCAGACCGGCCGGATGCCGTGATATAAAGAACAAATTGGTTTCACAGTAAGAATAATTACCGATAATCGAACTGAAGGCGAACAAAAGAATACAGAAAGCGATAAACTGAGCTCCGAAGGGACCGATTTCATGGCCGACGGCGGCCTGGGTCAGTTGAATGCCTTTCAAGGTTCCATCGAGAGGAAGGTCCGAAAGTAAGATGATAAAAGCGGTGCAACTACAAATGACAATGGTGTCGGTGAATACACTCAGGGCTTGTATCAGCCCCTGTTTTACCGGATGGGAAACGGTTGCTGTGGCTGCAGCATTGGGAGCGGAACCCATCCCCGCTTCGTTGGAAAATAAGCCTCGCCTTACTCCTTGCATGATCGTTGCCCCGAGTCCTCCACCGACAACTTGCTCTATTCCGAAAGCATTGGAGAAAATATGGCCGATCAGGGCCGGGATAGCGGTCATATGATTGAATAAAATGAATAAGGCCACTAAAATATAGGCAATCGCCATAAACGGAACGATGATACCCGCTACCCGTGCTATCCGGTGTATCCCTCCGAAAATAGTGATTAGCGTGAAAAAGGTCAGGATGATGGCCGGACCTAATTGGCCGGTTCCGTATATCTCGTGAAAAGCGATTGCGATGGTATTGGCTTGGACGGAATTGAAGACCAAGCCGAAAGTGATGATAATAATGAAGGCGAAAAGCAGGGCCAGGCCTTTCTTTTTTAGTCCTTTTCCGATATAGAAGGCGGGGCCTCCGATGAATGAGCGTTCACCTTTTTCTTTATAAATTTGAGCTAAAGTCGACTCGACGAAAGCCGAGGCAGAACCGATCAGGGCCAGTACCCACATCCAGAAAACAGCCCCGGACCCTCCTAAAGCAACGGCAGTCGCTACTCCGGCTAAATTACCCGTTCCTACCCGGGAGGCGGTCGCTATACAGAAAGCCTGGAACGAAGAAACGGAATTTTTACCTTTGCCGTTACTGACTCCCTGGCCTAATAACCTGAACATTTCTCCGAAATAGCGGAATTGTACAAAACGGCTTTTAAACGTAAAATATAAACCGATCAGAATCAGAAGGATAATTAATAGGTATGTCCAAATCCAATCGTTCGCAGAAATAATCCAGTTATTCAATGTTTCTAACATAGCTCTTTAGTTTTGACCTCTTTCTTTCTGGTGTTTCTACGGAATGATTGAAAAAATGTCTTGTTATTTTATATTTTAAACGATTCGATATAGTTTGTTGAAGAATAGATTTTGGTGTTTATATACATGTTTACCCTAAATGTAGATTTATTTTTTTCTATTCCGCTTCCGGGTTTTATATCGTCAGACCGGTTCGCCTGGAACAGTCCGGTAAGGCTTCCGTTGATTTCATCGGTTCTTCTCTTGCCCGGAAAAACAAAATCTTTTGTTTTTCCGGGCAAGAGAAGAACTCACTGGCCGGCGGAACTCCTCACTTCGCAAAAAAACTTTACGTTACGTTTCCGTCAGACACCACCGGTCAGTGAAAGAAAAAGACAGACTACCGACAGAAGTGATCGGGTCGCCAATTCCGATTACCGCAGACGAACTAGTAACGGAATAGACCTACCTCTATAAGTGTAAATATATATAATTGCCTTTCTATATATACAAGATGTAATCGTTTTGAATACTTGTCCAGAGGATTCTTGTAACGATATGGAGTATTGTCTGAAGAGACGCTTAGAAGAATTTTTCGAAATAATCCGTCGTAAATTGTTGGATTACTTGCATTAAATTTTTTTCTTTGTCACCAGATAAATTTTCGACTAAATTAATCGAACGTTTTTCTGGAATCCATGGAGGTAAATGAACATACAGAGGTTTTGATAAAGGCAATTGTCAGGGGAGATAAGAAAGCGTTTGGACAATTGTTCCGGATGTGGTATGTGCGTTTGTGTCTTTATGCCGAATCTATTGTCAGGGATCGGGATATGGCGGAGGACCTTGTACAGAATTTATTTTGTATGCTGTGGGAAAAAAGGGAAGAGATCGATATCCGGGAATCGATGAAGGCTTATTTGTATCGCTCTGTCTATCACGCTGCTCTCAATTCGTTAAAACATGAAAAAGTAAAATTGGCTTTCTGGGAATTTATTCAAAAACAGGGTTCTAAAGATGAAAACAACATAGAGTATTTTATAGATAAAGAAAATCAGGAAATCGTGTTTAAAGAAATAAATCGGGCAATCGATGGTTTGCCTTTCCAATGTCGTCAAATATTTCTTCTCAGCCGGTTTTCCGGTAAAAAAAGCCAGGAAATCGCGGTTGAATTAGGAATCTCTGTACGTACGGTGGAAGCTCAGCTTTACCGGGCTATGAAACGTCTGCGGGAAGAATTAGCCCATTTGAGAGGTAGCGCAATATTTTGGTTGTTCCTTCTTAGAGGAGAAAAGGTTTAGACCAGGGTATAAAGTTCGTAAACTTATCGTAGGTTTATTTCGTTACCAATTCGTCTCCGGTGATCGGAATTGTCGACCCGGTCGCTTCTGTCGGTCGTCTAGCTTTGTCTATCACTGACCGGCGGAACTCGCTTCGCTCAGACACCACCGGTCGGGCGTTCAGAAAAAGCAAGATGACACTCGCCAAAGCTCCAATGGTCCCCGAACACGAACACCTCCGACTTACGTTATCACTGAATTGCAGACTAGTCTTGATTTGAGAAAGATCATTCTTCCTGGAAATAATCCGGAGAGTCCGGCTTTCTATTGCTGCAAATTTCCACTTGTATTTTCTTTGTCGGTTAACTCTGCCGTGAGATGAAGGGGGTAAGTCTGACTGTTGTCACTGTTTTAACTGAAAAAGTCATATTTTTTCAAAAATCTGTAAGTAGTTTTAAAAATAGAGTTGTCTTAGATACAAATTTCAGTATTTATGGACAATTTTAAAGATAACGAAACCGATATACAACACTTGATCATCAGTTCTCTGGAAGGTACAGCTTCTGAAGAGGAGTTGTTGGTCCTGCAAAAATGGCTGGAAGAATCAGAGCAGCATTTTCTTCTATTTCATGCATACAGACAAGATTGGATACAAGCCGGATGTGTACAGCGTTACCAGACCGAGGAGGCTTGGAAGAAAGTAGAACATCGTCTGTTTCACCGAATGTCGGTCAAACATTTGTTTTTATGGACCCGGATAGCCGGATATGCTGCTTTGGTGGTATTGATGATTGCTGTCGGTTATGTTTTTATGCGTCGTGATCAGGACAAAGATCAGGCGTATGTTGTGGAAGGAAATATCGAGCCCGGAGGGAAAAAAGCCATTCTGGTGTTGGGTTCCGATGAAAAAGTGGTGTTGGGAGATGAAGCGGAAGAGACCTTGTTGGCTGGAAATACGACAGTGAAAAAAGAAGGGAATACACTGGTATACGGAGAAAAGCATGCAAAAGAAACAGCCGGAGAATATAACCGTTTGATTACTCCACGGGGCGGAGAATATGCTGTGGTATTGGCAGACGGAACAAAAGTATGGTTGAATGCGGAGTCTGAATTGCATTATCCTGTACATTTCCCGGAACATGAGCGGGAAGTACACTTGAAAGGGGAGGCTTATTTTTCGGTATCCAAACAGGCGGGCAAGCCTTTTGTCGTTTGTGTTGGGGATTCCCGGATCACTGTATTAGGGACAGAGTTCAATGTCCGGAATTATCAGGATGAGGTCGTGGCAACTACTTTGGTGAAAGGTGCTGTCCGGATTCATGATGCAGGACGGGAATGTGATCTGACGCCGGGACAACAGGCTGTCATAGAGACGGACGGGATTCGGGTCCGGGAGGTGGATACGGATCTTTATACTGCCTGGAAGGATGGTTATTTTATTTATCGGGAGAAAACTTTGGAGGATATAATGAAGGAATTGTCTCGTTGGTATGATTTTACATACGACTGCCGGTCGGAGGAATCGAGACGGATGACCTTGACGGCGAAACTCCGGAAATTTGATCGGGTGGAAGATATTTTTGATATACTGAAAAGAACGGGGCGACTGGATTTTGCAATCCAGGGAAAGAATGTGACTGTGGTGGCTAAATAAAAAAGAGGGAACACCCATTTGGCAGTGCGTGGTTCCCTCTTCAATAATTGAAAATCAATTACTAATTAAATCTCAAATTTATGAAAAAAAAACTTAAGGGTATCTTTTATCCAAGAGAAAAAGTAAGAAAATTATTGCTTATGACAAAATTTTCTTTTATGATGCTGTTCTTTTGCCTTCAAATACAGGCAAATGGATTCTCTCAACACACTCGTTTAAGCATAAGATTGCATAATGTCAGTGTGAAACAATTGTTCTTAGAAATAGAAAAAATGACTGACGTCGCCTTTGTGTATAATACCAATGACGTTGAACAATTGGGAACAATGAATGTAAACTTTACCGATACGGAAATAGAAAAAATTCTCGATTTCTGTTTGAAAGACAAAGGTGTGACTTATAGTTTTGTGAATAACCACATTGTCATAAAAAAAAGTATTTTTGCCCAACCTCAAGTCAAGCAAAGGGTAATTACTGGTAAAGTGATCGATAAAGTTACCGGGGAAATTTTGCCGGGAGCTACGATTAAAATTAAAGGGACCAATATCGGTACGGCAACGGATATTGAGGGGAAATTTAAGATTACATTAGGAGATGAAGCGGGAATATTAGTGGTTTCTTTTGTGGGGTATGAAAAGGTGGAGGTTACTCCGGGTAAAAATGAAAATGTGGAGATTGCTTTAACACCGGAGAGTACAGAAATGGCAGAAGTAATTGTAACAGGAATTGCAGAGAGAAAAGCTGCTACTTATACTGGTGCAGTCACAACTTTCAGAGCTGATGATCTGGCGCGTATCGGGAATCAGAATATTTTGCAGGTTTTAAAGGGGATAGATCCCGGTTTCCAGGTTTTAGAGAACAATGATTATGGTTCTGATCCGAATAAAATGCCGGAAATTCAGATGCGGGGAGCTTCCAGTTTCACGGATATGAAGGACCGTTATCAAACTAATCCGAATCAACCCTTGTTTATTGTAGATGGTTTTGAACAGTCTATACAACGTGTTTTTGATATGGATATGAACCGAATAGCTTCTGTAACTTTATTAAAAGATGCAACTGCCAAAGCTTTATACGGTTCCAAGGGTGCCAATGGGGTTGTTGTGATCGAAACCAAGAAACCGGAAGCCGGAAAATTGAAGATCAGTTATACTGGGAATTTGAATATTCAGGGACCTGATTTGTCCAGTTATAATTTATGTAATGCTGCGGAAAAGCTGAATGTTGAATACCGGGCCAATAAATTCACTTCTCTTTCCGGGCATCAGGGACAACAGTTGTTATTGGACCAGAAATATAATTTCTATCTGGAAGAATTGGCGAAAGGAGTAGATACCTATTGGTTGTCAACCCCTTTGCGTACGGGAGTTGGACACAAACACTCTTTAAATATAGAGGGGGGCGATGAATTTCTCCGGTATAGTGTTGACTTTGCATATAATAATATACAGGGAGTGATGAAAGGTTCAGGACGGCAGGTACTGGAGGGAGGATTTATGCTTTCTTATCGGTATAAAAGTCTGCTTTTCAGAGAACAGTTCTATGTGACAAATAGTAAATCCAAAGAATCTCCCTACGGTACGTTTTCCGAGTATGCCCGCTTAAATCCTTATTGGAGAAAATACGACTCAAAGGGAAATGTGGTGGAAATATTGGGGAATTATCAGATTGCTAATATGCAAGGAGAAAAACCCATCTACAATCCCTTACAGAATGCAGTTCTTAATACGAAGAATGAAAACGAGTATACCAATTTCACCAATAATTTTTATATTGAATGGATGATATTACATGGTTTGAAAGCAACCGGTCGGATAAGTTTTACCAGTCAAAAGAGTGAAAAAGAAATTTTTTATCCCCGTGATCACACGATGTTCCGGCAGCAGACTTCGGATGAGGAGTTTTTCAAAAGAGGATTATATACTATGGGACATGGAAAACAATTCAATTATACTACTGATATTGCTTTGAGTTATAATAAAGCTTTTGCTGAGAAACATTTGCTTTTGGCTAATGCCCAATGGAGTGCAGGGGAGTCTAAAAGCTCATCCGTCGATTTTTCTGCCCAGGGATTTTCAAATGATAAGATGGATTATATTACTCATGCAATGCAGTATGAGGAAGGTCAGAAGCCTTCCGGTAGTGAATCACATTCCCGAGAGACCAGTGTATTGCTGTCTGTTAACTATTCCTGGGATGAACGTTTTCTGTTGGATGCAACCTATCGGGCTAATGCTTCTTCTCTGTTTGGGGCAGATAATCAATGGGGGCATTTTTGGTCAGCTGGTATTGGCTGGAATCTCCATCATGAGAAATTTATGCAGGCATTGAAAGTGGTGAATCTGTTTAAATTAAGGGGATCGACAGGATATACGGGTTCGCAGAATTTTAATGCTTATCAGGCTGTGTCAACTTATAGGTATTACGAAGATGTGGTATATGATAACATTGTAGGGGCTTATTTGTTAGGTTTACCGAATCCGGAACTACAATGGCAAAAAACGCAGGATAATAATATTGGGCTTGACCTGACTCTGTTTGACCGTTTGGATTTGACTTTTGATTACTATATCAAAAATACCCGTAATTTACTGACGCCGGTCTCAACGCCTCCTTCTGTCGGATTTAATTCCTATACAGAAAATCTGGGAAAATCCCAAAATAAGGGAATAGAAGTCAGATTGAATTACAGAATACTGAAAAATGCACATAAAGATTTGTTTTTAAGTGCTTTTGCTACAGGTATGCACAACAAGAATAAGATTAAGGAAATATCCGATGCACTTGACTACATTAATAAAGAACGTGATGATCAAAAATCCGAAAGTAATTATGATCATGAAAAAGACAAACAGGGAACCACTAAACCTTCTGTTCGCTATAGGGTAGGACAGTCAATGGATGCGATTTGGGCCGTTCGTTCTTTGGGAATTGACCCAGGGAGCGGGGAAGAGATTCTACTGACGAAAGACGGACGGAAAACATATGCCTGGAATGCTGATGACCAGGTGGTTTGCGGAGATAAATTACCTAAACTGAGCGGTACTTTCGGTTTTAACTTTGAATATCGTGGTTTTGGGGTGAATACATCATTTTTTTATCGTTTGGGTGGACAGATGTATAATCAGACATTGGTGGATAAAGTGGAGAATGCTGATATTCAATATAATGTAGACAAAAGAATTTATACTGACAGGTGGTTTGAAGCCGGACAGGCTGCGAAATTTAAACGGATCACCGATCCGAATTATTTTACTCGACCAACTTCCCGGTTTGTACAGGATTTGAGTGAGTTGCAAATGACTTCTTTGAATATTAGTTATGATTTCCGGCATCATAAATTTATAGCAAATAGTGGATTGGAACAGTTGAAATTAATGTTCTATATGAACGATGTATTCCGGACTTCGACAGTTAAGACCGAAAGGGGAATTGATTATCCGTTTGCCCGTTCATTTTCTTTTTCTGTACAGGTTACTTTTTAATAATTAAAATGATTAGGTATGAAAAAATTAGATTATTATAAATGGATTGTCGGAGTCTGTCTCATCCTGATATTGACGGCTTGTCAGGATTGGTTGGATGTGCGACCGAAAACTGAAATAGAGTCGAAGGATCTTTTTGAGTCTGAATCGGGATTTAAAGAAGCTTTAGCCGGGGTTTATTCGAATATGACTTCGCAACAACTTTACGGACGTGACCTGACGTTTGGGATCATTGATGCTTTAGGCCAATGTTGGGATATCAAGTCTACTGCAAATGAGTTTTTTTATTTCACTGTCTATAACTATCAGGAGAAGGTCGTTCAGGTACGTATTGATACCATTTGGGCCAGTATGTATAATGTGATTGCTAATATTAACAATATTTTGGAACATATCGATGCCCAAAGAGGTATTTTCTACAAGGATAATTACAGCATAATTAAAGGGGAAGCTTTGGCTCTTCGGGCATATGTCCATTTTGATTTACTGCGGATGTTTGCTCCTGCCGACTTTTCCGGGGTAGATAAGGTTTTACCCTATGTGAAAGAATTTTCAAAACAGGTAGTGGCTTATTCTACTCCGAAGGAATTTGTAGATCTGGTGGTCGCTGATTTGGTTGCAGCTGCACAATTGTTGAAAACCGATCCTTTGGTGACTGGGGAAGAAATTACGACTGATGAAGACAAGGGGTATTTGATTAACAGGCAATTTCATATGAATTATTATGCAGTACAAGGTTTACTGGCCAGGGTACAATTGTATGCAGGCCGGAATATGGAAGCTCGAACGGCAGCCTGGGAGGTAGTAGAGGCCCATGAACAGAACGGGCTTTTCCCATGGATCAAACGGGATGATATTACGGTGTCTGAGAAAGCTTTGCGTGACAGAACCTTTTCATCTGAATTGTTGTTTGCATTGAATATCCGGAAATTAGTAGATTATATAAAACCTTATTTCCGGGAAAGTTCCGGGAACCTTGCTACCCGTAGGGACATAAGTACGATGTATGAGGGCATGGCTGATTATCGTAAAGATTATTTATTTGAGACTTCCGGGTCTCAGGCTGATGTATGCGCTAAATTGTGGCAGGAGGAAGCAGTAAACGGTAAAACACCCAAAAGAGACCGGATGCCGATGATCCGTTTGAGTGAGATGTATTACATTCTGGCGGAGTGTGACAAAGCTGATGTTGGAAAGGCTGTAGGGTATCTGAACTCGGTCCGGCAAAACCGGGGTATTCCGGTTGACTTGCAGGAAGAACATCTTTCTTCTGATGATGTGCAAAATGAGATATTGAAAGAATATCAGAAAGAATTTATTTGTGAAGGTCAATTGTGGTTTTACCACAAAAGAAGACACGATGCAGCGATAGCGAATGTCAAGGCTGATTATGTATTTCCGGTTCCTGTTGCTGAAAAGGATTATGGAAATAGGAATCAAAAATAAAATTATGAAGGTTATGTTTATGGAAAAATTATATCGAAGAATGATTTTGTTGGTGGCAGGCTTGGGATGTCTGGCTTGCAGTGAACAGGAAACCCCTGTCTACGAAGGTTTGGATTTTGTTAATTTGGAATCCAAACAGGTATCCTTATCATTTGATTTATTGCCGGTGGAAGACACTTTACTTACATTCAATGTAAAGGTAATGGGGTATCTGGCTGAAAATGAACGTGAAGTACAGGTAGTTGCAACAGAAGGTACGACAGCGCAGGAAGGTACTGATTTCAGGATGGAAAAATGTACTATTCCGGCGAATGAAATTGCCGGGGAATTGAAATGCCGGGTGTTTAAACCAGTGGGTTTACAAGAGGGAGATAGCTTGATTATTAATTTGTTGTTAAAAGATTCTGAAGATCTCTTAGCTGGTATTAGGACGACAGCCAAGATTAAAATTGAGGCTGGCTTACCGAGTGTTTGGTCTGGTGATTGGTGGACTAATTACTGTCATGAATTGGTATATGGGACTTATCTGAAAGAAAAATTCCGTTTTTTGATCCGTATTCTGAAATCTGTAGAAAAGGTGAATACAGTTGGGATGGATATCGGAGCAAGAAGTGATTGGCAACTTTATTTCTATACCGAATTGACAAAGTTTGAGAAAGATAATGGTCCGTTAATCGATGAAGAAACCGGAGAACGGGTCACTTTCCCGGGTACTTTTTAAATAAGGTTTTATTTTAAAATAGCGGAAATATGAAAAAGATTATTACGATAGGATTTCTTTGTTGGGGAATAATAACACTGCTATGGGGGTGTTATGACGATAAGGGAAATTATGATTACCATGATTTGCCGGTTTTGGAGATAGATACTGTGGGAATAAAAAATGAGCGTACTCAGGAACAGATGAGTGTTTTAAAAATTGAACCCGATATCCGTTATGACGGGTCCAAAGAGGATTTAATTTATCTCTGGGTGATGTATCCGAAAAATGAAGTATATAATAAGGATAAGGGTAAATATCCTGAGGCAATAAAATTGTCCGAACAACCTGTCCTGGAATATGTGCTGGACGTACCGGCTAATAAGTATGTGGTTCGGCTGACGGTTACGGATAAGATTAATAAAACCAGTTCGTTCATGACATTTCAGGTAGAAGTACTGAGTGCATTCAGTAAAGGGTTGATGGTATTGGCAGAAAAGGAGGGGGCTTTCGATGTGGATTTGGTCCATTCATTGCGGCTTGAACCTACTTTAGAAGCAGATAAGGAAGGAGTTATCAGGAATATTTATTCTGTTTGTAATCAGGAAAAATTGTATGCTGCAAAATCTTTATATCAAAAAAATAATAAAGTTTATATTTTTACTGAAGATGGAGGAGTCCGGTTGAATAATATCACTTTTGAGCAAGAAACAGATTACAATGATTTGTTTTTGATGCCGGAAGCCATAGCTTCTCCTATGGCGCTGGAAACTTCTTTTAACAATATGTTTTATATAATCAATGGAAAAACGTTGCATAGTGTGTTCGGTACAGGCCGGTTTTCTACTCCTTTGCTGGGAGATTATGAGGCAGCGCCATTTTTGACAGAACGGAAACGGATCTCCGGAGTTAATGGTCCTAATTTGGTCATCTACGATACCAAACATCAGCGTTTTATGCAGTTACCACTGTTCGGAAAAAAATTGGGGGTATATGAAGCGATGACCCCGGGGGCTCCTTTTGATCTGAATCAGATCGGAATGAAATTGATGCATATGGAGAATGGTTATAATGATTATTGTTATCATGTTTTTCTGGATGAAAAAACAGGAACTTGGTATTTATATGTTATCAATTTGAATACAGTTGCCCAGGAGCCGATTCTGAAAGCGGACATGGCTGGATGTGCAGATATTTCGGAACATACTTTATATGCTTTTGGAACGCGGGGAGAAGTTTGTTATTATGCGGCAGACAATAAGGTGTATTTGTATGATTATAAGAACAGTAATCTGTCTTCGACGGATGGCGGATATTGCTTCGGAATGAACGAAAAGGTCGCTGTTTTAAAGGTTTTTAAAAGTCCTTCTGATCAGAATTTGGACAGTAAGCTTTTGCTGGTTGCTACTAATGATGCGGAAACAGGAGAAGGACGGGTGTATATTCTGGAAGTTAACGAGCATACGGGGATCGTCAACAAGTCGACTGTGAAAATGTTCGATGGTTTTGGAATGATTAAGGATTTATGTTTCAAACAAAGTTAAAAGATTAAAATAATGAAAGGATTATTACTCAGTTTTATCTTACTCTTTTGGGGAACTTTCAGTGTAAATGCCCAAAACCGTAGTATCCGTTTTCTGGATGACAATTGGAATATTGTTCTGAAGAAAGCGGAAAGAACCGGAAAATTAATCTTTGTGGATTGTTATACCTCTTGGTGTGGTCCTTGTCAGACCCTGGCGAAAGAGGTATTTACGCTTGACAGTGTTGCAGATTTCTTTAACCGACATTTCCTTTGTGTCAAATTGGATATAGAAAAAGGGAAAGGACTGGAATTGAAAAAGCCTTTTGAGATCCGTGCATATCCGACTTTATTATTTTTGGATGGAAAACAGCAGGTCGTCCACCGAATAGTGGGTTGTGACGGTGCAGAATATTTGATGAAGGAAGCCGGTAAAGCTTTGGATCCACAATTGAATTTTCGAGCAATGCAGGAACGGTATATGGCAGGAGAGCGGGCAACTGATTTCATACTCGAATATTTGAACTACCTCGGACATGCCTATCTTGAAGAGGAAGCGAATGCGATTGCTTTGCAATATTTGCAGGGTTTTAAGGAGGAGGAACTGATTACTTCCGCAAACTGGAAGATTATAGAGAAGTATATTAAGGATCCTTTGGCAATCCCTTTACAGGTAGTCATGAAACGCCGGAAAGCATTTTTTGACTTGGCTCCAGAACAAGAGGTGATAAATAAATTGAATTTAACCTGTCGAAGTGCGTTGTTGCCTTTTACGCGTTGGCGTCCGGATTCTGAAATCGTTTTTGATGAAAGGTATTACGATGCATTGGTCGCTTATTTCAAGTCCGTAGATTATGATTTGGCTCCCGAATGTTTGGCGAATTTGTATACAGCTGGGTTTATGTACCGGGGGGATTATTCGGGGATGCTGGAAGAGATGAAACGGGTGATGGCGTATGGTATTGTGAATAGTTATATGAAGGAAGTTTATCTGATGAATTATTTGTCTGCTTTGAAGTATTGTGATGAACCGACACTTGTCCGCCAGGGAGTTACTTGGGTGGAACGCTTGGAAAAGGAGTGGGCAGGTTATTCGTTGGTATCTGCCTTACAAGTTCATGCAGCTTTGGAGAAATGTTTGGGAAATACAGAAAAGGCTGAACAATTGAGCAAACAAGCTCGCCAGTTAAAAGAAGATACTACGGCTGAAATAATGAAAAAGTATAATTTGAAATGATAGAAAAATGGAAAAGATGAAATGTAGTTTGGCATTTTTTGTCGCAGTGTTTTTGGGAGCCTGTACCGCGCCTTCTTCGGAGAAAGAGATTACAATCAAGGGGAAGGTGCAGTTCCCGGACAATCAGTTTAACATGGAGATTGTGGAACGGAACGGTTTTGACAAGACCATTATCGACTCCTGTAAGGTAAATGAGGACGGGACTTACCGGTTTACTATGAAAGTGGATCGTCCCGGTGTATATACGCTGGATTGCCAGAAATGGCAGTCCGTACAGTTCTGGGCAGAGGATGAGGATCTGGAGATCAATTTCCGTGGTATGGATACGGCCCGGATCAAGATCAAGAATCCGCCGTACGTATATATCAATGGCGGACCTAACAATGAAGTGATGAACCTGATGAACTGGGACAGCTATCGCAACTATCAGCTGATGATCGGAGTTTCGCAGGGAGTGTATCGGATTCAGGGATTGGATGACCAGGCCAAACAGGAGACTTCCATGAAATTTTATGATATGCTGGGCGAGGAATCCAGAGCCCGGATCAAATATATTGCTGAACATTATGCCGACCGGAACAGTGTGCTGGCGGTGTTGCCGATGTTGCGCGGAGATCAGCATGCAGAGCTGGTTGAAAAGGTGCTGGCCAGGCTGGAAGCCAGGAATCCGGATTATGCGCCGTTGAAAAAATATAAGACGGATATGGCCGAAGCGAAAGCTTTGCGTGAAAGTCTTGTCGAAGGGAAAGTGGCTCCCGAATTTTCATGCCCGACTCCGGATGGGAACAAGAACCTGGGGCCTCAGGACTTTAAAGGAAAAATTCTGGTATTGGATTTCTGGGCATCCTGGTGTGGTCCTTGCCGGGCTGAAATTCCTCATTTGAAAGAAGCTTTCGAGGCCTACAACGGAAAAGGAGTTGAATTCCTGAGTGTTTCCATCGATAAGGACGGTGCTGCCTGGCGGAAAGCGATGAAAGAGGAGAATATGCCTTGGGCTCAGGTGCAGGCTCCTAAGGCCGGTAAGGATGTGATGAAATTGTATCAATTCTCTGGAATTCCCTATATTCTGGTCTTGGATCAGGAAGGCCGGATCGTCGGCAAAAACCTGCGCGGCAAAGCGTTGATGGACAAATTGGAAGAGATGGTGAGCGGTAAGAAGAAGGAAAGCGTGGCCATGCCGGCAATGGGAATGTAGAATAAGGATATAGGAGATGAATCGGATTTTATTCTGTTTATGTATATTGATGCTGGGGATGGGGAGTGTGTCTGCCCAAATGACAAGGGCTAAGCGGATTCCGCCGGCAGTAGAGAAGAAGGTGGTATTGAATGCACCTGCTTAAAAAGTGTGGGATTATATTTCCGAACCGGCGAATTATAAGAAATTTTCCGGCGTGAAGTCTTTCACCTGTAAAGAAAAGGCATTGAATGCGAAGATCGGGTTGACGACCAGGAGCGGAAAACAACGGAATCAATACATCAGCGTGATCGATTACGACCGTTTCCGGATTTGTTATTTCGTGACACATTCGGATTATGACGGGGATAATCAGTGGGTATATTCATTCGACGTTCACCCGAAAGGAGAAAAGAAATGTGAATTTGTCGTAGGCGTTTATCACGGTTTCGAAGCATTGCCCGAGGGCTTTAAAACAGGGATTACCCAGGAATTTAATGATATTATAACAGGTGTATCTAAAGAATTCAAATAAAATCAAGATTATTTTATGTAAGTTTGTTGCATCATGAAATATTGAATTATTTACATAAGTAAAAGGATATGATGAAAAAATTATTTTTATTGACCCTGTTGGTTGCAGGAGTGATGATGGGAGTAGAAGCCCAGAATCGGAGTATCGACTTTGAACAGACCAAGGAATGGAAAAAGGTCCTCAAAAAAGCTAAAAAGGAGAAGAAGCTGATTTTTGTGGACTGTTACACTTCCTGGTGCGGTCCTTGTAAGATGCTGGCTAAAGATGTATTTACCCGGGATGAAGTAGCGGATTATTTCAATGCCAATTTTGTATGTGCCAAATACGATATGGAGAAGGATGCCGACGGAGTGATCCTGAAAGACCGGTTCGGGGTGAAAGCATTTCCTACCTTGGTATTTGTAGACCCGGCCACCCAACAGGTGGTGCACCGGATGGTAGGGGCCGGATCGGCCGATTGGCTGATTGCAGGAGCCAAGCTGGCCAACGATCCGCAGAATAACCTGAGCGCCATGATCAAACGTTATGAGGCCGGAGAAAGAGGTGAACAGTTTTTATCTGCCTATCTGGCTGCCTTATCCGCTGCCTATATGGCCGAAGAGCAGGGTAAGGTGGCTGCCGAATACCTGAATTCGCTTTCAGAAGAACAGTTGGCTACCAAAGAGAATTGGGAGCTGGTGAAAAAGTATGTCAGTGATCCATTGTCAGAACCTTTGAAAAAAGTCATGCAGAGCCGGGACAAATTTTATGCCGTGGCCGGTAAAGAGGTGGTCGACTATAAGCTGGATAACAGTATTATGGGGGCGACAATGGCATTGACACATTGGCGTCCGGGCATGGGGCAGACTTTTGATGAAAAGCGGAATGAAGAATTGATCGGCTATCTGCTCAGTGTCGATTATGCAGGAGTTCCGGCAGCTTTGGCACAGCTTTATACGGCTGCTTATATCCGGAAAGGAGATTTCCGCGGTTTACTGGATAAAATGAAGGAAGTGTTGAGTTATAATATGTTCCGCTCTGGAGCTGACCTGAATTATTTCCAGAACAATATCGAAGCCCTTACACTTTGCGATGACAAGGCTTTGGTGGAAGAGGGAATCAAATGGATTGACGAGGTTTGTGCGGTGACGCCGGATTTTTTCTCCAAAGCAAATCTGATGAATTCCAAAGCTCGTCTGCAAACCAAGATCGGTGACACGCTGGGAGCCGATAAATCCAAGATGGAAGAAGAAAAATATAATAAAGAAGGGGAAAAACGAAGCGGAGGGAAAGTATTCCGTGCTATGAGAATGAACTAAGAATTGGGGTTTACCTGATAGGAAAGCTATTTAACAGGTTGAAGTCCGGTTTTAGCGGGAAAACTTCAATTTGTTAAATAGGGACATTCAGTAAATACTATAAAATCAGCCAACTAATTCATACATAAAATGTTGCGAATTAGTTGGCTTTTTTGTATCTTTAGGTATTCCCCCGCAAATA